>Ga0207654_10000056_pt1 | contig 76501 bp, 82 predicted proteins | sample KBSC64metaG_FD_184355 | JGI IMG/M metagenome (GOLD analysis project Ga0207654, IMG submission 184355) | Corn rhizosphere microbial communities from Kellogg Biological Station, Michigan, USA - KBS C6-4 metaG (SPAdes) (version 2) | ecosystem: Host-associated > Plants > Roots > Rhizosphere > Soil... | reverse complement strand
TCTCGCAGACAGAACTGCCGAATATAACTCTGAAGATACATCAGTTTTTGCTGGTCTCGGATGATGCCTTCCCGGACAGAAAGAATACGCTGTCCAGTATCAGCAGCGAGTTCGATGGCGCCATCATGGCCCAGGCTGCGGGTTGAGGAAGATGTTCGGTCTGGACAGGCTTTTTGTCCAGCGACGAGCATCCTGCGATGGCCACGGGCAAGCTGAGAGCGCAGAGCCGTATTCTCTTGTTCAGCCTCATTCAGTTTCTCCGTGTAGTGTCTATCTAATTCAGCAAGCTTGCGCTGCTGCCGCTGTAGCACATTGAGTTGAATTTCATATTGCCTGACTGACGCACTGGCTTCTTTTGCTTTTTCCTGCCATTTAATGGACTGCTGATAGTAATATCGAGCTGACCAGGAAAAAACGGCAATGACGACGGCAATACATCCCCAAAATGCCATGCGCATTTACCTCATCTCCTTCCTGTTTCCCTCGCCATTATCATGACGGTGGTCAAGCTAGTCATGCCATGCACAATGCCCTCAGAAAAAGTGCATGTTCGAGCAGTTAATTACCCTGATTATTAGTAATAGCTTATGTGATTAACAAAAAAGTAGAACCGTCTCATTTTAGCTGTAACTGATATAATAGGACGTATTTACAATACGCTTGGCGACTATTAATCAGTCTGTTAGCAACAGCGCTTCTGGTTCGCTTTCTTACTCGTCTGAATAGACTATAGGGAAAAAACATAAGAAATAGAAATCGTTAGTAGCGATCATTGAAAACCACATAAATAGCCAAAACCTATCAAGATCCATTTAACGATCGGCGCTATCTTGGGGTAAATCCGGTTTCGGTTGTTGTTATTAATATGCAAACATAGTTTTTGGCAGTGCGCGTGGCTGCTCTGCAACCTTAACCGCTTTTAAGGCTCTATTTGCAGGCCCAACAGCACTGGCACTGAAAAGTCATTGAGTATTAGATTAGCCAACCGACAGCGGGGAATAGTTGCATTACATATAATTAACATTAGAATATTTATAAGAGAAGTTACCCTCCCCCAATTTCGAATGCTGTTAAGGGCTCCGTTTGGGAAACGGAATCTATGGTCACTCCCGTTTTTGCAACACCGATTTTGACGATAAGTTGGCTTGCTTGAATCTATCCGGCGTCTGAATGGGATTTTATTCCCGCGCCTCGATGAGTTCCGCGCCTGATGAACCTCTAGAAAATATACGGCTTCAGCGAGCCTTTCCGTTTTACTGGTTCCTCAACAGGCCGGTGGCCGTTAGTATCATCAATATTAGTATTCGCAAAACCAGATGAGTAATTGTTTAAACTGGTGTATTTCTGCCTTTATGCTTCGTAAGTTTGGTGTCGCGCCGTCAGTGCCCAGGCTATTCTGACCAGCTTGTTTGCCAGAGCACAGGTTACGACAAAGTTACTTTTCCGACACAACAACTCCCTGACCCAATCGGCCAACTTGCCAGACTGGTGCTCCAGTTTTTGTATGAATACCCTGGCACACTGAACGTAGCGCCCCTTCGGGGCGAGCACGGCAGCGTTGCTGCCTCAACCGTCTTTAAGATCCAGTCTCACATCAACGCCAGTGCCACCTGACAGCCCCACCGCCGCGTTGACACACGCATAAAATGAGCACGTCTGCGACGTGAGCCGGCTGGCGCCGATACCCTTTTCCTGCCCGCTGCCACCCTGTAGACTTTGCACCATGTATATTCCACGCTCCGCAAAACTGCTGTTCCAGCATGATGACGGCTGGAGCCGCTATCTCGACAAACACGGCGACACCCTCAGCGACTGGACCAAACTCGCCGTCGAACGCATGCTTGCCTGCGGCACCTGTTCCATGGGCGTGCGCCGCTATTGCTGCAGCTCGCCTGACTGCACACACTCTCGATTTCTCTGCCAGACCTGCAAGTCCAAGGCCTGCAGCAGCTGCGGCCTCAAAGGCACCGAGCAGTGGATTGCCGAGCAGCAGCACATCCTGCCCGACTGCGACTGGCAACATATCACCTTCACCATGCCGCATCTGCTGTGGCCGTTCTTCAACAACAACAGGCCGCTACTTAACGACCTGTTTCGCTGCGCCACCCGTGCCATGCTCAGGCACGCGCGCAAACTGGGCATCGAAGTCGGCATCTTCTGCGCGCTGCACACCTACGGACGCCAGCTCAATCAGCACCCGCACATCCACGTCTCCATTACCCGTGGCGGCCTCGATGTTAAACACGACGTCTGGCGCGATCTGTTCTTCAAAAAACAGCAGGTCGAAGCCATCTGGCACGGCGCTGTAATCCGCCTCCTGCGCGCCAGCTACGCTCGCGTCAATCCCGGTAAGCAGCCCAACCTTGGCCATATCCGTGATGATAAACAGTGGAAGCGCTACCTGCAGGCGCAATATCAGCGCCACTGGAAGGTCCACTTCGCCAAAAAAACTCGCGGCGCCTGGCGCAGCGTCAAATACCTCGGCCGCTATCTGAAACGCCCGCCGGTGGCGGCGTCGCAGCTCCGCCATTACCGTGGCGGTTCGGTAGTTCACCAGTATTACGACCACAACACGCAGCAGCATAAACGCCAGAAACTGAGCCAGGAAGATATGCTGTGGCGTTACGTCAGCCACATCCCGGCGCGACATTTTAAAATGGTGCGTTACTACGGCTTCCTGGCCAACCGCAAGCGCGGCTCGTTACTGCCGAAAGTCTACGAAGCATTGGAGATGACGCCACGCGAAAAACCGCAGAAGCCGGGGTTCGCTGTGCTAATGAAAGCGTTCCTGGGCACCGATTCGTATCAGTGCATTCTTTGCAAAGGCCGGTTGCGTTTTTCCGGTGCCATGGGGGGCTAGCACGCCACAAAAATACTCTCTGACAGGCTGCATCGGATGGAAAAAAAGCGATGGCTTCAGGCACCGGCACTGGATCAGTGCGCCTGAAAAATGGGGTTTAGCATAAAAATACAGCAAAACTGGCATTTGTTTCATATTATCGTACTAAATCCCCACCACATGCGGCTCCTTCTCGCCCTGATTGATGGTTAGGAAACCCAATAAGGGTCGATTGAGTTTCCTAACCATGAACAAATAATCCGGCTGGGTCAGTCGTTCAGGTTATGGCAGGAATGCGTAGAAGACTTCAGGAAAGCGCTGAATGCTGATGAGAACGTCATGCCAATACAGCGCAACTATGTTCATGAGGGGCTGACACGAATTGCCGATCGGCTCATGGATTTACAGGCAAAAATCCAGATGCATTGAAAATGACGTCTATGCCGGAACCCCCGAAAATTCCGCCTCATTTTTCACTTCCGGCGACAACTTATTTGGCGCAATGGGGCGAAGCTGCAAAATGCGACATTTGTCTCTTTAGCCCGTGGGGTTGTCGCCCGCCAGTGTTCTGATTCGCCGGCGCAGAGTCTCAACCGGCAGAGTATCAATGTCCGGTAACATGGCCACCAGGGACAATGCCTGGATAGCCAGCATAATCGCCCTGGGCGGCTTACTCTGCTCATAACGGATGTAGGTACGCATCGAGATACCAAACTCCTCAGCTGCCCGCTCCTGCGTCCAGTCGAGCCCCGTCCGCCAAAGTTTCAACTCGAATCCCGTCATCATTCACCCACCAAAACATGTCATTTTGTCACATTATATCTTTATAATGTTGTTTTTCACACCCGGCAGGGCGTCGGAAATTTTGGCGGTTCTGGCCAGTGGGCATGAAATCGTAAGTTTGGTTAATGCGCGTTAGCGCATAAAGGCGACAAACATGGCCATAAAGAACTCAGATGATGAGGGGCGCCGGTAGCCCGGCGAAGCCGGTTCCGGTTTGATAGGTTCTGCCTATCCCATCCCTCGCCCTGAAGAGCTGAACCCACTAACAGCGCCACAGAACTGTTTTTGCGCGGTCGGAGTGGTCACGGCAAGGCGTAGCCGCTGCCGGGGCGTAGCTCCGCGTTAGCGGGCTTTAGGACCGCTTACGAGCGTGTACAACTGGACTAATCGCAATATTCCGGCAGCAACTCCGTTTTTAGTTACAGCATCCATCTTAAAGCCACTCTGTTCCGGGCCTTTGGCCCGGACGGGGAGGCTTTGCGGTGGTGAGTTGCCATTTGAAGTTCCTGATTAATCGGGGTTGTTGACGATGCTGAAGCGCAATTTTTGCTGAGTTTGGGTAATGAGGAAGCGAGCATGCCTGGCGAAGCCAGGTGGTGCTTTGTCGGTGTAGCCGGCGGGTGTTATGTTTAAGATCTGCTTGTTCCTCGATCTGGCTGTTCTCTCTGTATCTGCCCGAGCAAAGCGAGGGAGGTGCCATCGAGCGCTATTGCGCGATGACATCCCCTTTTTTAAAAGGCTTATTTTGTAATGGATTAACGTTCGAAATTAACGATATCAATGGGTTACTCTTCGAAACTAACTCTACTCTTCGAAACTACTTTATGTCAGTTCGAAATTAATGCTCTTCGGAATGCATAACCGGTTTAAAATGTGGCCACTGTGTAGGACGTCGTGAATTTTATTGGTCGCCGGCAGCGGTAATTGCGGCGAAAAGAAGAGTATTTCAGAACGCCAGACAGCAGAAACCCTGCGTCTGGCAAGACACGGTATCGTGGGGAAGGTTTAGGGACGGATCAGAGCTGGCCGGCTCGCTCAAGCAACTGCCGGTAGTAACTTTCCGGATCTCGCTGCAGTAAACCTGGTTGGTCTTTTTTCAGCGCCGCTTCCAGTTGCACAACATGGTGCGGCATCGCTTTACCGGACCAGCTGACAAATGCCTGATAGAACGGATTGGCTTTTCTCTTTCCCTTCGCGGAGGCGTTGATCCGCCCCTGCAAGCCATCCAGGACAGCATCAAGACGCTCAGAGTTCTCGATAGTATCCAGTGCGTCTTCCAGTTGGCCAACGGCACGTTCTTTTTCGCGTGCAAGATCCGGACTAACAACCCACCGCTTGATTTGTTTTAGCCGGTTGCGCAGCGAATGCCTGTTTTTGAGGTCAATACCGATGTGCTCAATGCGTAGGAGGTGTCGTTCGTATTTGGTACGCAGCGTTTCTGTCAGGCCATTTTTGATGGCCCAGGAGCGGAACTGACCGAGCCACTGGCGAATTTCGTCGACGGCGATCCCGCGCGACGTGAAGAATTTTTCGCTGAGCCAGATGCGTAGTGGTTTGTTCTGTCCAGAATCGGTGTCTTTATCATGCAGCACAATGGCGTACTGCAACTGCTCCATGACCGACAGCGCGTTCAGCGCGACGTCGTAAGCTTTTCGTCCATTATGGTACACATGCAACACGCCCATATAGTGAGCGAGCTGCTCCATTGGCGCCATGATCTCAAACGGGTAGTCGCTGTCCGGATTGTAGTCGCAGTTGGCGGCCATAACCTGGCTTAGGGCCGTCAAGGCTTCACAGGCTTCTGAGCGAGCGTGTACGCGCATCGGTTTGGGTACGTAATGGCGATCATTGCGTTTGGTATAGGGAATATAGCCGCTACGACGCAGTTCGACCAAATCAGGGTTGCGGTGCCAATTATGGCTGCTGACACGCGCCACAACTTTCGATGCCATTCCTCGAGGGACGGCACAGCTTAAACCTGGTTGATAACGACGGTGAACCTTCGCCAGTCCTTTGCGAAGAGCATTAGCCTCTCCGCGACGTGTTTGGCGTGGTTTAATGAGTGTTGAGCTTTCAACAGTGATTAAATTGGCGCTAGTCAAAGCACCCTGTGCTTATGTTGCACAGAAGGAGTTGAATTTTTTTTGGCACAATTCTATACTCCCTGCATAGAGCAACGCTTCTATACAGTTTTGAGTGAGCCCCGGTAGTCTTTCCCTCCGCCAAGATGAGAAGATTATCGGGGTTTTTGCTTTTCAGTGTTCCGGTAACAACTTCCAGAACCACTTCCCTGCCACCTTACGGCGTGGCTAACCAAGAATTCTGTCAGACGATCAGTAATCTAGCACTCAGCACTAAAACAGGCAAGAAAGTAAAGACTTTACTCTAAAAGTCCTCGTTGATTGAGATCTTGCTCTATCAAACTTTCAATATATTGTGCTTGAGTCATCTCCCCTTCAGAACAGATTTGAACCATCATATCTTTTAAAGGGTTACGAACAAAAACCTTTACTTCTTTATGAGTTACACGCTTTCTGGCCACCGCTGCCAACTGTTTTTCGGTAGCGGTCATTGGATTGCCTTTACGGTAAAGTCGTTTAGGTTTCGCTGAGGAAGATTCTGCAGTAACTGTGTGCGACATCTCGCCCCCTCAAGGATCTTAAAGGATCAATTTGTCTGAGATTACTACAAAAACTCGGGCTTGGCAGCCTGATTACGATCTTTTTGTTTATGGAACATAATGAATTGGCGGAAAAACATCCCATAAATCCGGTCAAACGTCAGTAATTTGCGGTAACGGTTTCTCCCTCCTCCCACAGTCGTTCGAACTCACAATGATAGGCTTGGCTAACTGCCGGTTCGTTGCGGATCACCAACACATTCTCGGCATTTTCACCAATCAGGGCGGCCTTGGTGTAATTCAATGAGCCTGTCTGAACTATCTCGTTGTTGATAATGGTGAATTTGTTGTGCTGGATTTTATACCTGCTGTTGATACGTACCGGCACGCCGAGATTGGCCAACGTGTCCACCGCACTCTTGTGCTCACGCGCATAACGCGCGTCAGCCAGTACCCGCACCTTGACGCCGCGCCGCCAGGCGCCATAGATGGCATTAGCCACCGGCGTGCTGGTAAAGGCATAGGCCGCCAGATCCAAAGACTGGCTCGCCTCATTGAGCGTCTGCAGCACCAGTGGCTCCGCCGTGCCGACGGTCGAGAATCCAACCTGAATGTGTGCCAAAACGGGGGGAATGCTCGCAACAAAAAGTGCAAGCGCCAAAACGGTTCGTTTCATTAAAGATCCCTAACAATGAAGGAGTGGGAACCGCTTGCCACACGATGGCGTAGCAAGCGGTGACAGGGGTATCATCCGCATCAGGGTTCGGATAGATGTTGAAGGTTGTGCGGCAACAGCATATTGAGCGTACCCAACTCACTCAGCGCGGCCTTCACCAGACTCCAGCACAGGATGAATGCCGCAATATTCAGCAGCGGAAATAACATCAGGACGGGATGATTGACCGCGTACCCGACCGTTAACGGAAACACCAGTGCAATCACGACGATGCTCTGCATCAGCGCCTTCAACTGCCCCCCTTTGACGAAACTGTCCTGTTCAAAACGGACTAAGGTTGGCTTCAGGCACAGCGTCAGCGGAAACATCCGGGGCCGACGGGTCAGCGCCACGACGGCATTACTCTGCCCCACTGACAGCCGGTGATGCCGGCTGAATGCCTGGACAATGTCTTTCGCGGCCTCCACCAGGTAGGGCCCCTCAGCCTCCCCTCGCGTCCAACGCTGTAATGCGGCATTGGCCGGCTGCATCATCGGAAGCCAAGACAGGATCACAAACAAAAAAACAACGACCGTAACGGTCATGACCAGTGTCACAAACATATGCCTTACTCCAGGGTTTTTTGGGTGTTGTGGGACAGGTCCTGCGCCGGTTCTTCATGACGCAGAATATTCACTTCCTCGTTCATCATCGGCGGCGGTTGCTCGCCGGATCCCCAGCCGTCATACTCGGCGCCATCCTGCAGGTCATACAGCGCATCATCGAGCGCAGCCCACATGGCTTCCTCGGTGTCTTTCTCCTCTACCGGTGCATTTTCCTCATCGACCTCCCGGGCCGGTTGTTCCGTCGGCTCAAGCGGGTCGGCAGGATCCCGGAAGCCTTGTTCCAGCTCGCTCTCCAGGCTCAGGGCGGTGATTTCCGCCGCGGTGACAGCCGACTCGCTGTCGCTGGTGACGGCCGTCGTGCCGATCGGCGCTTCTCTTTCCAGCACCACGGCACTGCCCGGATTGGCCTCCATCGCCGCCACAGCGTCCTCAAGCCGGCTAACCTGCACCACTGGCGCGTCACTGTCGCCCTGCTGCAGGACGATCCGGCGTCCGTCTTCCGCCCCTTCATAGTGCGCCTGGTCAATATTCAGCGTGCCGGTAGTCGGCGAAACCGGGACATGCCAGTTACCTCGCTGCCGCCCCTGTTCGTTAAGCACCGCATACAACAGTTCTGGTGACTTGCCGCCCATAAAACGGGCGGCATCACCGACACTGTCGTCAAGTTTTTCTGCCAAACGAGTTTCCTCAACTGGCTTGCTACGACTCCAGTCGCGATCGGCCTGTTCCGCCCGTACATCGTCGGCACGCAACAGCACGTCATGCACGGTTTCACGTTGACCACTATTTCGTTCTACGGCACCCTGCCATTTTTCGAGATCGTCGACGTACAGCTGCACATGCGCTTTGGCGCGCGAGAAACCGACATAGGCGCTGTCCAGCGCCGCCATCATGTTGCGCGCCCCTTCGGTCCCGACCAGGCCAATAACATTGTTGATAGAAGCCCCCTGCGAACCGGTGGTGGTTATGGCATACCCATGTTCGAAATGCTGGTCGGCCGGCTGATTAATCGGATCCAGCGTGATATCCCGCCCCCCCATGGTCAGCGTGATTTTGCCCTCCGATGTCACAGCCGACACGGTTGCCGGATCATTAGTACGCAGCACACGGTCCCGATCGGTCGCTGTCAAAATAAGCCGTTCCCCCACACTGAGCTCAATGGACTGTGTTTCAAACACCGCCACGTTCTGCGTGCGTAATGTCAGTGGCGACAGCCACTGTTCCGTGCCGTTATCCCCCTTCAACGCCACCACGCCGCTTTTCGCATCTGCCTCACCCACGGTCAGATACTGTTCTCCCATACGCACAGTATTGCCGGTGTTTTCCTGCCAGAAGGTCATGCTCCCCAGGTCTGCCGTGCTGTTGCTGACCCTGACCAACTGCGGAACAGTGACACTGTCACCAAGAACGTTCTGTTCCTGCAGTCGCGCATGCACCTCTCGGTTGATGGCTCGCCGGTCAACGTTCAGCTCGGCAACAATCAGTGTTTGTTCTCGTGCCGCAGCGGTGCGCCCCACGTAGTCATCGGCGATCATCGCGTGGATTGTTTCACCACCTGCGAGTGGCACCGATTGTTCCCGCTCCATCTCTGTCATCGCAGACAAATCGACGATGCTGCTGGCCGGGATAAAGGCCTCGCCATTACGGGCAACCGTTTCTGGTCCCATCTGGCCAGCGACCGTTACCGCTTCACGCACATTGCCGGCGATCATCGCCTCAATAGCCGGCCGTAACGCCGGCGTCTGGCGCACGATTTCCTGCATCACCGCCACATCCGCGGCGCTGCGCTCTAAAATCAACGCAAAGGGGGCACCCGACTCCAGCGATTTCAGCTGATCTTTGTCGCCGCTTAGCACCGCCCGCCCGTTACCACGCGCGACGATGTCCACCAGGGCCGCCATCTGCGCGTTGCCATTCATGGAGTTTTCGTCGATGACAAAGACAGTGTTGCTGAAATCCGGCGTTTCTCCCCGCGCCTGATACCGTTCCTGTTCGCCAAGGAAGCTGGCAATGGTTTGCGCATCAATCCCCGCCGACTGGAGCTCTGACACCGCCCGGTGGGTGGGTGCCAACCCCACCACCTGCGGTGGGGTGTCTAACTGCTGCAGGGCGCTGGCCACCACGCTGAACTGCGTGGTTTTCCCCACGCCGGCATAACCCTGTATAGGGATAAAGCGATCGGATGACTCGAGAATCAGACCTCCGGCCTGCTTTTGCCCTTCAGTCAAACCGGCCATCTCTGTCTGCAGTTGGTCACGAGCACCAGGCATCAGTGGCGTGACGCTGTGTTTTCCCTCGGCGATATGGCGCAGGATAGTCAGCTCGTTCTGCCAGTTCGCACGCGACACATAATCTCCGGCGGCACCCTGAGTACCGTCCAGTGCGATGATATCGCCCCGCCGCTCCAACCTTCCCAGTTCAGCCATTGCCCCTTGTGGGGTGAGGTTGCGGTCAACAGACATCGCGTTCTCCACCGCCCGGAACGTTGAGAAGGTGACGCCCGTGCCCGTAACCTTATCGATGGCCAGGTGCATCGCACGTGTCTGTGGCGTCAGCCGTGATTGCTGCAAATCGCGCAACGCATGGGTCAGGTCATCTTGACCAGTGAGGCTGCGAAGCCCCCGGGTGATGGAGACGCCAGGACGTTCCTTGTCCAGTCGGGCAGTAATGGCGGCTTCATCCAGTGGCGTAAAGGCGACGATGTTGTCGCCGCTGCGGCGCAGTTGGTTGACGGTGGCATCGCTGACCTCCTTACCGCTGAGCACCGCCACCACCGCACCGCGACTGTGCCTGCTCGCCCCCAACGCCTCGACATAGCCGTAATCAAGTTTAAGGGGGGTATCGGTCCCCACCTTTAGTTGATCACCGTTGTTTTTTTCCAGTACCAGCTTTTCTTTAAACAACCAGTTACCTGTCTTCATCCCGACCACCTTCAGGGACTCGCCGTTTTTGCTTCGGCTGTGCAACGCCCCGGTGGTCTTCAATTGCTCTCCTTCCCGCACCTCCAACGTTTTGGGCTGGTACAGTCGATAGCGGCTGTCGATGGCGCCGATGGCCAATCCCTGACGCTGCCCTTGAGCATCTGACACTGTCAGGCGATGGTTCTCCTTGCCCACGCCGACAATGGTCAGTTGCTCAATGATATTGCCGGGCTGCAGCCGCTCTAACACCATTCCGGGTTGATAAGTACTACGAAGGCCGCGCGTGTCGTTGTCCGTCCATACCGGTACTAAAACATCAATGTTGGCCACTGCCTTTCCCAGCACGCCATCCTCCTGCAACGCGCTACGGATCTCCCGGGTCAACTGCGTGCGAGTTCGGCTGTTGCCAGCCTGCGCCACCACCTCCTGACCGGCGGCACGTTGTTTGGCCACATAGCGTGCGGCGACGCTCATCCGGTCATCCACCGTATCCTTGTGCACCATCGTAATCCGGCTCTGTTCGCGGTTTTGAGTGGTCAGGTGCACCGGGGTTCCTGCTGCTTTCAGGACCTCGGCAGCAAAGCCCGTTGTCCGGCGAGCATGGGTATCTATGACTACTGCCGGCGTACCGGCGCGGTCGGCCGCTTGCAGAGCAGCCTGCATCATGGGCACGCTGAAACGTTCGGCTTCGCTAATGACCAGCAGTGAATTCGCTGCCAACGGCTGCTCTGCCAGCTCGGCGGCCGTCATCACCGCAGAGGCGCTTTTGCCAAAAGCGCTGCGTAACTGGGACTGAGCCCCTTTGTCAGCAGTGAGGAACACCGCCTGGCGATCGCTGCTTTCGGCCAGACGACCAAAACTGGCCAGTAGCTGTTGCTGAAATTCCTGGCCCCCGCGCGCATCAACCAGCGTCAAGCCACGGTTGCCGTCCGCCACTCGAGCTGCCACACCCTGTTGACCGGCGTCACTCGTTAAACCCGCCTCGCGCTCGGCCAATCGGCCAGCGGTAGCGCTCAGTCGGTGTTCGTCCCGCACATGCGCCGCTGAAGTGAATAGGGTCTGGTTTTTGTCTACTGCGATGAGTTGCCCTTTTTCGATGGCGGTATCCAGGGCGCTTTTCGCCTCAATCAATACGCCGTCGTGGACCGCCACCTGGTTGAGCACAGTGGTCAGCACATTATCGTAGGTAAAGCGCACGGACTTACGCGTCATCACGTCGATGGCGTCGGCCACTGCCGCAGCCAGCGTCGGTTTTTCAGCAGGGCCGGCCTGCAGGTCATGTTCCTTCTGCGCCCGCTCAACTGCCCTCGACAACCGCTGCTCCTCAAACTCTGCGTGATTAAAGCCGGTGGCCTGCAGCTTCTCCTGCCACAGTTCCCGAAACTCCTCAATATTGCTGAAATCTTTTGCCTGACGGGTGTCGAGCGCCGCCATGCTTTTTGCTTTGGCCGATGCGTCCGGCCCCACTGCAGCCATAATTTCCTGCCGGCGAGAAGAAAACTCGGTGATCGGTACGCCCTCTACATCCCACTGCCCACGCGGACCGGTATCGACAATCGGGTAGCCGGCTTCTTCGAGCAGGCCGCGGAACACGCCGCGCTGGAAGGCACCGATACTGACCTGCTGATGCCATACGATGTCGGTAAACCCCCTTCCAGTTTTTGTATCAGTAGACAGCGTCTTCCAACCGTCCTTGCTCAGGGTGGCGTTGGCCACCACTGCGTGGCCGTGCAGATTCGGATCAAGGTTACGTGAGGTGTCGTGTAGAAACTTGGCCACCACCAGGTTGCCGGTCTGCTCGAATTCAGTTACTCCCTCCTTCATGGTGCGGGTGGAGGCCAGTTTTTCGACTTCATTGAGTGTGATATCTATAGATTTATTGAAGGCTTCAATCAGAAAGGTGTCGCCGGCAACCAGCGCTAACACCGAGGCACTTTTGGGCGCCGAAAACGTCAGGTCGTAACCGGGACGGTGTTTGTTAACCCCATCCACCATATGGGTCAAATCAGCCCCATCAGGCAACTTGCCTTCCAACACCGCAGTGAACACGTCTTTTTTGACCGGCCCCTCCAGCCCCAGCGACTCAGCGCCGGTGCCGTACCAGCCGGTCGCCATCTCGCCGAGGAAGTAGTAGTTGTCTTTGGACTCGTAGTAACTCGCAGCGCCACCGGCACTTTTAACATTGGCTACAGATAGCATGGCTTACCTCTCAACCCCGAAATCACTCTCCACATCAATATCCCGGTGGCGCAGGTTCCGGTTCTCGTCTGTACGTTCTGGTAATTCCGGTGCAGTGGGTTTAACGGGCTCGGAATGAATCTCCGCAGGTGCTGTCACTGCCGGCCCGGATTGGATCTGGGCTGTACGCCCGTCGTTTTCTGTCGCAGACGCCGTCTCGTTGTTCGATACGGTTGACGGAGATCCTTCGTCAGAGGTCGTAGCATTGGCATTCGATGGAAGTGTCGATGGCGGTGTAAACAACCGGTCCAGCATCGCGTCCAGTTGGCCATTGGCTTCCGCCTCAGCCTGCGCGATTGACTGTTCAATCTCCGGATCGAAAATTTCTTCAACGTTACGGTCAATACGCCCTTCCGCCACCTGGCGCATCGCCTTGTACTTGATATCCATTTTCACCACCGGGTAATCGCCGGGCAGCGTGACATAGCACTGCAGGTCATTGAGCTTTTGCACGTCGGAGTAACTCACCAGCAGTTCACGCACCTCATCCTTGGAGAAGGACACCCCGTCACGGATGGTGTCGACACCGTAGCTATACTGGTCACGGAACTTCATGTGCCGCATTTCTCCCAGCTCTTTAGCTACCCACTCGGCTACAGTGCTGCTGGGCGCACGGAAGAAGAATTTGGTGTTCAGTAAGTCCCAAATGGCATCGGCAAAGTCCTTACCGAATTGCTCTCGCAACTGCGGGAAGTTCTGAATACCAATCAGGGTACAGCCACCGAATTTACGGGCCTCTGCCACGAATCCGGGCAGAATAGGTAAACGATGCAGTGACGGGAGCTCATCGAGCAGCAACCAGATACGGCGGTCACGGTTCTCAGTGAGGCCAAGGATGTTGACCATGGCCAGATAGATCCAGGCGGTCAGCAACGGTTTGAGTGCTTCGTGGTTACGGCCATCGCTGGTCAGGAAGATCCAGCTGTTATCGCCACCAATGTCTTCGGTAGCCACCCAGTCGCGAATGTTGAATGGGGTTTTGCCTTCATCATCCAGCCCCTGCAAAAAGCGCAATGAGCGAACATAGCTGGTCAGCACGCTACGAATCGTCATCGCAGTTTTTTCAATGCTGCCATCCACCAGGTTGGCAGCATCAGTGCCCTTCAGGAACTCGCGCAGATCAGCCAACGTAATCGACAGCAGCATTTTCAGCAGATTGGCAATCGACCAGTCCTTGGAGCGGGCCAACCGCCGAGTGGTGGCCACAAACAACTGACGCGCCGACATCAACCAGAATGGATCGCCATGGCCGGTGTCCGGGATAAGGGTCGAGGCAAAATTTTCAAAATCAGAAGTGGTCTGGCACTCATCACGTAGGCTCCATGCCGGACAGCGCTTATCGAGCGGGTTGAGCAATTTGTCCTTGTCCTGGCGGTAGAAAAGCGGAACAAAGTTGTTGCCCTTATCGTAGATGATGACCCGGTCGCCCCGGGCACGCAGCTGCGTCAGGAATTCAATAACGACCCGGCTTTTACCTGAACCCACAGTCCCGTGTAACGCCACGTTCTGCATCTCTGTTTCTTTCACAAGATGCAGATCGTTGATTTTCAGGTTAGAAAGTTTGTTCTGAGACTTTAGGATTTTATTAACGTCTTTAACTTCAGTCGTTAACTCACGTCCCCCTATCTGCTCATTCGTACGTTGGGCGGCGCCTTTACGCCCCAAATACCAATACACAGCTATAATGCCGGAAACAAAAACAATGGATGACAAGCCCCAGCCGGTGAAAGCGACATCCTTCAGCTTGATGCCTACGGCCTGAAAATAGGGGTCAGCCAGTACTTGACCTGCCGTTCGATGCAGCTCAATGGACTCACCAGTGCGAGGACTGGTCCAATGAAAGGTATATTCGTTTTTAGCTGCTGAGGGTAATGCGGAAACAAACACGTAGAGTATCCAGAAACTGAATCCATGGAGAATTTGCTCCACACTCATGCGGATGAAAAACCAGATAAAGAAAACACCGACGGAAGCCATCAATATCCAATAAACGATAATGTTGTTGATCTGCATAAACATGCTGATCATGTATTTTAATACTTGGCCACCCTGTGTGACGTTACGGGTATTTAGACTCATGTGACCTCACTGAGTTAATTCAGACGGCATGATATAAAGGAGTGAAAATGAAAGATTTTGACGTCTATCGCCAGGAAGGCGTGTACTGCTGACGAATTGAAAAGTCGTTAAGCCATTCCGGCGTGGTAATAACCTTATCAGGTTGGTAATTCATGGTGACCAAATCCGCCTCACTCAACAACGTGACACGCCCGTTATCCTTGCATTCACTGATAGCAACAATTGCACTACCGCCACGACTGAGTTGTACGGGGGAGGATAATTTGACTGGCGGTGTCATTTCATCTGTACCGCACAGGAAATGCATTACGCCAAGCTCATCGGTATAGTAACGATAACCGCTCATATAGAGCCCTTTTATAAAGAGATATTATAACCCTGATAAACCTCCCCAGTTATCTATACGGGAGGCTGACATATATTGTTAATGTAGCGTTTGCGTTTGCTTTTTCTTCATTGGGGATTCAGATAACTCTTCATCCATCGGTGTTATCGAGATCATGCCATCAAAGCATATTGCCACTGCAGGATTTATTTCAGATTGCGTCAGCACGATAATTCTCTGCCCTCTCTTCCCTGCTATCCGTATAAATTCATAGAGTTTTGATGCTTTAAACAATCGAGCGTCAGAGATATTAACCTTATCCAATATAACCACTTCGGCGGCACACGTATCCAACTTAAGCAAGTCAAAGCCACCATCAGTAAGTACATAGTCATACGGGTATTTTTCCATAACACCACAAACATCAATAGTCTCGACCGATTCAAAATACACCCTATTGACCAACGATTTTTTATCGGCACCAGACTTCCCTACAACAATAATATTCCCCTTGCACTCTTTTAGGAGTTTTATCGCGATGTGTTCATTTTTAAACATGACATTCCCATTTGACAAAGTCATTATTGACTCCATCACACCCGAGGTTGAATAAGATTAGGTGAAATAAATAAAGTGGCAGGAAACTTACAGAATATTAGCAATCGATTTAGCCAACTGGTTCTCCAGAACCGGCTGCGCTTCTTCAAACTTCAGATTGACCTTGTTGGCATTGGAGACTATACGGGTCTGGTATTTATGCTGATTGCCGGTCTCACTGCTGGTCTGCACCTTGGCACCGGAGTTACCCTGCTGCAACGCCGCCACATTGTCGGTTCGTACTGACGCTTGAGTTCGTTCGGCGATCTGCACATCAGTCACCATTGTGTAGTTGGTGTCTTCCACCAGTGCATCCGCTGCCATCCCCACCAGACCGGAAGCCAATCCGACGCCCAGTGTGGCGCCCGCTGAGCTTGTATTATAGGCCGTGATCCCTGCACCTAATGCCGCGCTGATTGCTGCACTTTGATAACCCTGACTCAGCCAGCTTTGCGACTCACGCAGATCCATTTTCTCAGCCTTCAGTATATTGGCCTGGATCCAATAGTAAGCGGCATTGGGAGACGTTACTACCTGATAACCCTTGGCCTGGACGGCTTGCGTTATTTTTGCGGGTAAGCCTGGCATATCCCTATCTGATGTATTACGGATCTGCAGATATACAGTGCGCTCATTAGACGGTTCTATCCAGATGGTGTCACTCATCTGGGTTTTTACATCCAGGTTACGTTTTTTAATAGCGGTGCTCATTGCACCACAACCAGATAAAGCCAGCGTTGAAACAATAGCGGTTACCATCAAAATATTTTTTGATTTCATTATTTTTAATTCCCATATCTAGTTTACAACTAATCGTATGATGTGTTCATCATAGATTAGAAGATATCAATTAAGTTTATAATCAGGGTGACCATCAGAAAGTAAATTTCTGATGGGGGGGAGTTTTAGTGAGTTAGTTACAGGGGAATTTATCTCTTAAAGCCAAAACGGAAATAAGACCTATTCTATCATTTTCCGATACATTGTTAGAGTTACTATTAATATAAGAGTCTACTATCCCCTCTAGCATTGAACCATCCATCTGGTAATCCTTTGGGGGGCAAAAAAATGGGATGTACTTATCCCCCGAAGCCATTTTATTGGCGGCGCTAGAATAAAAGATAGCGTCCAAGGTTGCATTGAATGTTATATCAATAGCTGTTCTTGGCAGCTTCATCCCCTCCGCTGCCATTTTTTTAAGTTGCTGGTAGCTGTAAACTGTTCCCCCTTCTTGTAATTTCTCTTCTGCATGTAACGAACTAGTCAAGAGTAGGAGCATGCCCCCTAACAAAAACACCCTATTTTTTCTTTTAAAGAGAATCAAGATACAACCTCCTTTTTAACGTGACAATATCATTGAATTTTTTGCTTCTTGAAGCGCACCAAACAAACCCGATAACTGGTATCGTGACATATCCAATGAGAACATCGCATAGGAACATATCATTGTAAATGTAACAAAAACTGGAATGATTATCGATGAACCACCTGAAAAATATGTCAATAACGCCATTAAAACCCAAAGAATAGAGTTTGTAACTGCGTATTTTTTCAATTTAGATTTCAACATGAGAATTAATTTTGACGTTCTCATTACATCATCCGGCACCATGAAAAACACACCATTAAACTTAACTAAAATCACAAAAACAAAAGAACTAAAAATCATGAAGAAGAAAGGAAAAACCAAAATAATTGAATCATGCGCATCATGTGCATACACATCAATAAAAACGCCAACACCAATAAGAGTGTAAACCAACAAAAAATAATTTAAGAAAGGCTTCATCAACACTGTTAGCGATGGAGGATAGCCATCGTTTTTTCTTATTGATTCGATTAATTCCACTGTACAACTTTCCATTTCTTTATATGAAATTATGACATCATTTTTCATCACCTTTATCCTTTAAGTTTTCTTTTGATTTACTCAAGTAATCGCTATAGTCATCACTCCAAAGATTACTTATACCATAGTTTGAATTCTTACTCATCGGGTCAAAACTTCCCTGATGCAACTCAGCAGCGTGATTTTTTTCTCTAAAATCTTTGTTGGCGCCAGCAAAGTCACTTTTCCTTTCGGTTTGCCGCATATCAACATCCTTCTTCTCATTATGGACGTAATCTTCTCGTTGGTCCATTCCATCTTGCGTCTGATTCATATTATTCAGCACAGTGGTTTTAACGTTAGTTTGTATTCCAGCATCTTTGACCTTGCCATCAATATCTTTGTTATATTGCTGATAAGCTCCCCCCATCTGCCCGACGGCATTATTTCCCACTCCCGAGATATTATCACCGGTATGTGCTGCATTGGATTCATAATGGTTATCCAGTCGCCCTTTCAACTTATCCTGCATAAAGGTTTCGACCATATCCTCTCGCCGCTCCCGGATCGCCGGATTATCAGCGTTAGTCAGCAATTCTGCAGCCTCCGCCGGGGCCTCACGCCGCACATACTCCACAAACTCCTGCGTATAGTTGCTCTTGGCCTGAGCGCTGAGCGTGTCGGTCTGCGAGGCCATCTGCTGGTACTCGTGTGTCCGCGCCTGACTGTCGGTAAACTGTTGATAGTGAGTATCAGAGGTGGTGACACCTGTCGATATTTGGGTCATCAATCCAGCCGCTGCGTTATCCACATGCGCCCCGTTGAAGCTGGTGTTGTAGTTACGTGCAACCGTCACCCCTTCGCTGAACGTCTTCATGTCCTGCGCCGACATATCATGGCTGGTGTCATTCCCGCTCCGCCCACCCTCGGTAGTTTGTGATGTACTGCCTGTGGAACCCCGACCTTCAAGCCCGGCATGAACATCGCCTCTAACAGAGACACCCGTGACAAATTGCCCCACTTTGCCGGCACCGGACTTACTGCTGTCAAACCCGAGCGATGCCCTCGCGCCTATGTTCGCATCCAGACTCTTCGACTTGTGCTCAACTTCGCTGTAAGCCTGATCAAAACTCATATGGTGTTTCTGAGCATAAGCCTCGACAACATTAGTGGCCTTCTGGAACTTGTCGGCGTCGTTCACCGACATTCCGGTCTGTGCGGCGACGGTGGCCGAGTCACTGTTGCCGAACTGATTGTGGAACTGCCGTACCTGGCTGGCAGTTTGCGCGACAGAGTGGTTATAACCGTCCATCGCCGTTTGGGTCTGCGACAGACTGTCGCGCGTCATTTTCTGCGCAGCGCTGGCCATGTGGTGATCGAAGTTGAGATCAACAGGTAAACGAGACATCGCACCTGAGCCGTCATACACCGTCTGCCCGCCACCAGTGCGGGTCTCCAACGCACCATTAGCCAACTGGTTAGTGACCATCCCTTCGCGGTTCACCACATTGAGGTCACGTTTGAACCCGTTGATGTTATCGACGGACTGGTTGTTGATGTTGTAGTTACCTGAGGCCACATTGGCCGAGTCCGCCGATGCCGCGCCGGTTAAGGCATTACCCAGATACGAACCGGCACTGGCGATGTTCTGCCCCAGAGAAGTAAACAGCTTGAAGCTGATAAATGGAATGGACATCATCAGCCAGCCGGCAATCCCGCCTGTGGTCGAACTGGTTTCCATCAACCGGTTCATATTACTGAGTGTTGGCCCAGCTGGCCCTTCCCCACTGAGGGAGATCTGTGTTCCCCAGTTGACGATGAAGTTGAATATCGCGAACATCACGGGCCACAGCATCAAACTTCCCAGGATATTGAGGTAATTTTTCACCACGTTCCAGGTCAGTTCCCTGACAAAGAGCGCCAACACCATGACCGGGAAAATGCTGACGCACAACATCAGCATCACAGTATGCAATTGGGGCAATATTTCCTGGGCAATTTTGTAACTGGTTGCATGGGAGAGCCTCAATTTCATCAGCGACTGTTCAGAAGCGATATCAACCAGTGAAGCCGTATCATTCATCGATTTTACATAGCTACTGGTCCCTCGCCGCATGCCGGCTATCAGTACATTTTGCTGAATAATGTCCCGCGCGTTTTTGCCGGCCTCGAAGAAATAGCTGTAGCTGCTTTGCAGCATGCCTGGATATAACACCTGTGCCTGTTTATTCCCAGGGAACATACGTGAAGCATGGTACATGAAGGTTCCACCGCCGCCGCTGGCCTCCTTGTTAAGTGAAGATTTAAGGCGCGGCGTAGCATCCCTACAGGTCATAAACGTACTGTTGGCGCCACTGCGGAAATAGATCCCCCGCAGAGGGCTGGGTTGGCTAAAAATGATATTGGCCATCTCGGTTGAGTGCATCACAGCTTCAAGCGAGAACTTATGGTTCAATTGCGCATCCGGGATGACACAATTCTTCACGTACTCATTGAAGTTACTCTGCAGCTCCGGGTCCGTTGCCGCCATCACAAAGGAGTCTTGCAACAGCCGCGAGCCAAACATCATGCCGGTTTTGCTATACGAACGCTCATCCGGGAAGTGGAAAAAATCTTCATAGGAGGTTGCCAGGGTATAGCCTAGACCTGTCAACAAATAGAGCGGAACGGCCAGTCCCACCGGTACATTATCAACCCGGTCTATCCGCTCCGGGCGCGTAAGGTCGTTGACCACAACCGTTTCCTTGGGCGTCAGTAATATCGCCGTGCAGATACAAAATGTCATGGCCCAGGCAAACACCCCGCGCAAATCGTGAGTTTTGATGTAGGCCCCAACACAGGTCAAAACCCCAAGGGTCTCCCCCAGCCACAAGAGGGTTTGCCAACTTGCCGAGTTGAACATGGTCGCGACGGCGTTAAGCCCCATTGCGATCATGCTGCCGTTTCCGATAGCCCAAATATCAAGCGCCATCACTGCCCCCCGAATTCATAGTTGGACATGACCTTGTCAGACAACCCACTGGAAAGTTGCTGACGCATATACGACAGGTTTTGCTCCAGTTCCATCACGCCGTTTTGCTGCACCTGAATACGCGAGACCCGCTGCCCCAATTGGCCACGAACCGACATCAGGTTTTCCCTGAAACGCGTATTTTCATCTTCGGTATTGAGGGTCCCCGACGCTGCAGTCTCGGCCACATCAAGCAGACCATTGATGTAAGTCATCACCATGTCGGCCGCGATATACTCGGCCAAGCTGGTAACGACCGATTCATCCAGACCGACAGACGCGGTGTCGATGGCGTAGCGCAAAACTTTGACGCGCGTGCTCTCGATGAGATTCTTCTCGGCTTCCGTAATGGGTTTGTCCGATTGCGCCTTGCGGAAAATTTCCTGCAGGATCGTTCTGACGCGTGCCGTCATGCCTTTATCTGAAGAGAGCGTAAACTCAGCAGCAGAAGGTTTAAGGCATTCCGTATTGTCGTTACAATGGTAGATTTTCGCCGTGCCGCCATTGAGCAGCGTATTGAAAATGGCCTCACTGCCTCCCCTCGGCGACAGGAACGTAGGGTTGCCGCGATCGTCATAAATCACGGTACCGACCATCGACATGATGAGTTCTTTCAGTTCCCGATCGTTGCTGATGAACTGGTTAACCTTTTCAAAGGTCGCCCAGGTCAGGTTGCGGTTACGTGGAATTTGTTTCTTCTCTTCCGGCGTCGCTTTGCTGAACACCTTGTCTGTTTCACCGCCCACCCCGCAGCCCTGACGAGAGGCAGCCCAGTCAGCAAATACGTTGTGCTGACCGGCGATGTCCTGGCACACCTTGCGGGTCGTTTCAGAGTTTTTTGGAACCAGTCCGCCGACGATAGACTGCGCCGCCTGACAGGTAGAGATGTTCATATTGTTGATATCGGTGGCCATACGCTGCAGATAATCTTTTACCGCCTTGCATTGTGGGCAAACCGTTTCAAGCCCAAGGTCAAACGCATAGCCTGCAGCATTACTCAGGATTTGCTTCCCCATCACCTTAAGCTGGTCACTGTTGATAAACGAGAATGACCCCAGGTAGGCGTCAATGCCGCCACATCCAGCCTTGATATCAGGCAGTGTCACAGACACCAGCTGGATATTACGCACGGGCATACGCATAAACAGGTTGCCCCCCGTTAAATAGCCGGCCGATTGCCCTTGCCAAGCTGCCGGCATCGAAACATTGCCGCCGCCGCCCATCTGGTTAAAGAAAGAGTTCAGATCATCATTGATACCGGCCTGGGCTTGAAAGACAGCACCGGCCAGGCACAAGGCCACCCATTTCTTGTTATTTTTCATGCGTACCTCGTTTACCGTTTCTGAGCTTGGTCCACCGTGACTTCATCCACTTTGCGCCGTTAATCACCCACTGCGCATAACCCACGATCGTTCCAATGGCCATCAGTATCAGAGCCAGGTAGAGAAGGCCGAGTGCTAGCACATGATGTTGTCGCTCCAGGACGGGTAACCCCGCCAACCACTGCTGTTCAGGAAGCCACAGGGACAAGGCCAGCAACCATCGTCCCGCGTTCTCCACACCCGCCGCCGCCAACACCAGCAGCAATGCCACTCCCAGCAAGCGCATGGGATGAAGGAAAAACGTTCTCAGCATCACAACACCCCCAATCGAACGGCCAACCCGAAACTTTCATCAAGACGCTGGCTGAGCGCCACTTCGGTGAGTGCCCCCTGCGCCAGAGGGATCGTGACCAGCGTTTGCGTATTCACCAGAAAATCTGTCGGCGTGACCTTGGGCAATTCAGCAAAGAATTGCTCAAGTACCGCGTCGTTCGTCGGCAAGACATCAGGAAAAACTGCGTCTCCCACACCATCAAAGCTGTAGACGAACACCTTTAAACCCAAACGATCGGCCATATCGCGAAGAACCGGATTAAAGCGGTGGCAGTACGGACAATCTGAGCGGATGAAATGCACCACCTGCCAGTGCTGAATATCAATGGTGCGGCCGTCAGCCAACCGAAACCAGACCGGTGAAGTCGGTGCCGTTGAGGGTGCTCGCTGTTGCACATCTGGCGCAGTCGAAGGCGGTGTCCCTGCCAGTGCAGGAACAAGAGGAAGTAATGTCAGCGCACTGGCGACAAGCAATGTCCGGATCATGGTTTGTTCCTCCGCGATGAGCGTAATTGCTGCAGTAGGATCTGGCCGGCCCGACCACCATGGGAAAGAGCAAGACCCAGGCTATTGAATACACCGATAACGAATGCACTCAGCACCAACCCTGCGGCCAGCGACAGGCACACCCAGGAAAGGGTGAACAGGATAAGGAAAACGGCGCTCTCCGCAGGTAACAAGCTATCGGTGTTCGTGAGATACCACCGGAAGAAAACGCTACCGTACATGGAGGTAAAACAGGCACAACTCAGCAGCGCACCGCCGAGGTGCGCAGTTCGGTTCCACATAAAAACTCCGGGTTCAGTAATAGATAAAGAAGGGGATGCCGAATGGCATGCGCCTTAAAAACGGGGTTTAAAGTCGGTGACGACGTTCAACATGCGGCGTGCAAGGTCATCCTGGGTGATAAAGCCGTAGGCCAGAGGCTTAAACGTCTTTTTACCTGGCTCGACCAGGTAGACTGCAGGAAAATGTTTGATACCCATTTTCCCTGCCTGCCCGGTGTCCTGTTTGCTTTCTGGCAAGTCGGGGTTTACACGGCCATCGACAGTGATGGGGATAACAGGAATTCCGTACTGCACTGAAAACTCCTTGATAACCTCACCCAGCTTGTTATCCAGTGGCTCATTGCCCCGGTAAAAGAAGAACACCCCATATCGCTGGTTGACGTAGCGAATGGCAGCATTCTGCGCCTGGCGCTCTTTCTGATATTCCAACGGCGCCGTCCCGTTGTAGTAGGGATGTTGAAGGCTGTAATCGAGCTCAGGATTTTCCAGCAGAACACGGTCCCATGTGGCGCTGAACTTGGTGGCTTTATCCACCAGGTAGTCCTGCATAACCTTGTACCGTCGCACGCTCTCTGGGGTGCCTTCCAGAACCGCCTGATTTCTCAGCTCATCTCGAATGATACTGAGTTTTCTCAGTGTTTCAGTCGCACTTTCAGGTGTTGGTGATGACGGTGATCCCGGCGGGGGCTGCTTGTCCTTTGGCTTTTTCGGTTCGTTATACCAGTGCCAACCCACTGCGGGGTCATACGTGTAACCGTTGGGCTGCGGAGGAGGTGCAGCATGCACCCCCCCGGTCACAACGCCCACGGCCAGGATAAGGGCGCGTTTCATTTATTTTCCTCCACTTTGCTGCAGACTATTCTTGATTTGGTCAGAAATACGGTCAGTCAACTGCTTCTGATCCGGGAGGGCTACATTGCTCTGCAGCTCATCGTAAAAGTCGGTGAAGTCGAGATGGTCGAACTGGATCCGCTGCAATTCATCCATATTGACGCCCCGGCAGTCCGGGCTCTTTGCACTCCCAAACCCGATATGCAGCTGACCTTCCCGGCCCTGTTGCTGAACGATGCGCGCCAGCTTGCTGTCAAATACACAGTAGCTGTGCTTTTTCTGCAGGCAGACGCCCAGAACCTTCTTCGCGCAGAACTCACCGATATCGACGGTCAACAGCTTCTCCTTGGCCTTGCCGATGGATTTCTCTTCATCGTTGCATTGCGCCAACCCCACATCCTGCCCCCAGCCACTGCTCTTACAGCAGTTACTGAATCCCAGCGCCGACTTCCGGCAGGACATCCCTTTTCCGGTAAAGGCCCGGACCTTGTCAGGATCCATACCTGCGACATCCTTGCCAGCAGCGGCAAGAGCGGCCAACTGGGACACCGCCCCCTGAAAATCGTTATTGCTGTCGTTTTTAATGGCGGAACACTTGCCGTCTGAACAGAAGAACTGGCTGCCGCATACCCACCCCTCGCTGCTGACGGTGTGTTGACACTGGTAAGTCAGGGATTCCATCACGCAGTACATCCCGACTTTGCGCAGACAGGTTCGGGTGCCGACAGTGCAGTTACGGTCGTTCTCGTAGGTACTGCAGGTGTTATCATCGCTTTCGTAGACCTGGTAGACATCTTTATAGGCCCAGCAGTCCTGATACAGGGTGTAACTCTGGCCGCCGACCTGTACTACCCGGTTTCCGCCGGGTGAGACACATTGTGAACTGAGCTGCACATCATTCGCTTTGTCGGCCGTACAGGCTTCGGTCCATACCACTACCGGATCCGCAACGGTCTCCTCCACTTCTACTGTCAGCGTTACGTTGACAGTAAAGCCAGCGGGCTGACGGACACCGGTGGTTTTGGACGTTTTGACCACCGCGAACGCCTGACCGGCACTGACGGCCATATCAACATCAAAGGTTTGATTGACGCTGCTGCTGCCGTCGTTATACCGGTGTGTACAGTGGTCGTTTTTACCGCCGCCACACTGTTCGCTGTGATTCGGCAACGCGTCCACCTTCACCGGTAGCGCTCGTCCCATAATGGAAAATGTCTCACCTACCGATGCCTTACACTTCCCGTTCCATTGGTAGTAACAAGCCTCAGAGTAAGGAATGGGCATACCGGATGCCCTGACCGCGACGCGTAATAGCCGGGCTTTCTCTGGTATCACCAGTTGACCGTTCCAGCGCCCACTCCAGCTGGACTGCATAGGGACACTGACGGCGACGGTTTTTTGTTTCTTGATCACCTTGTTTCGGGTCTCGATATGGGCTTCTCGCCGGCAATCGGCTTCGACACTTTTTGCCTGCTGACAACTGTGTGAGCTGTAGCTGACCTTGTTGATGGCTTGTTTAACACACTGCGGCCCGGTGCCGGCGGCGATTACATCGGCATTCTGCTGAATGTTGCGGACGTTCTTCATCATGTCCGAATCCCAGTCAATCTTATCGCTCGGGTTATTGATGAAGGACTCTCGCGCCAGCTGCCCCATTTCGCTGGTTCCCAGTTCCTGCTGTCCCTTGGCGCCGAGCGAGGTATCAGTCTGGGTTCCGCCCTGGTAATACCCGCTCTGCGGCGGGTTTGCATCATAGTGTTCAAAATACTGCTGCGGCTGGACGCCGCCGATGGAAGACTGGGCCTGGCTTCCGGCGGTTTGGGCCGCTGAATACCCCTCTTCCATCGAGGTATTCATGTCGCCGGCGTAACACTGATTGAGCGCCAGCGACAACAGGCCGGCCGCGGAATATAACGAAAGCGTGGCACGCCACATGGGAGCCTCCGGTTGCTGTCGAATGATTAATACAGATAAAAGATTTAATTAGGGATTGACGCTGAGAGGGTACAAATTACTTTCCGGCGCACTGCCCGCGGCGCGCAATGATGTCCAGGCCCTGACTGAGTGCAACGTTGCCATACACGACATCGAACTGCGCTCCACAACGTTTCACCAGCGCCGGGACTTTGGTGATCCCAAAACGTTCAAACCGCAGCGGGTCAATATTGATGCCGGCAATGTGGTATTTGCTGACCAGGTATTGGATGTAAGTGGCCGTGGTTTTCATGTCGTTGTTGATCAGTCCCCGAAAATACACAGGCATATTTTGTTTTTCCGCCGCCTGAATGAGCGGAACCAGGTCTTTTTCCGGTAATGACGCCGACAGGAAGTAGGCGGTTTCGTTTGGCGATTCATCCAGCGGGGTACTGTCGACAGCGCAGACGTCCGCCGACAGGAAGAGCAGCATCAGTGCTAAAGCACGACGCAATTTCGTTTTTTCCATATGAGATACCCATAGTTTTTGCGGCTGTTCGGCATTTCTTTTCCCACCTGCCAGCGCATTACGCTGCGTCCCAGCGGGTGGCACTGGTTGGCATCAGGAATGGTGTTGACCATTTGGTAGCGATAGCGCCCCTTGGGCATGATGACTGTCGGATACTCGTAGCAGACTGCTGTGTTGACGCCAACCGTGTCCCAAATCATCCCTTGGCGGTGCAGCTTGAAGTTCATTCGCTCGCTGAGCAGTACCCCACTGTTCAACCCGCTGCTTTCGGTATAGAGGTTGCCGGTGAAGGGGTACATTGAACCGTGCCCGCCGGCACACCAGAACAACGCATCGAGTGGTTTGTGCACTTCGGCCGCCACCGCATCCGCTGCACAGGCCATCTGGGCCACCGGATTACCAAACAATATCGCCTCCGGGTTAGTGAACAGTGCCAGCATGTCGTCCTTCCACATCGGATCCAATTCGGAAAGGTATGCGATGTCATATTCTCCGCCCTGCATACACCCCACGGAAGTTATGATGTTCAGCCAACTGATGAGCGGATACTTGTACCAGTGCACGTGATAGAAGGTTCCGGGATTGTCGTTGGCTTCCTTCGTACCGACCCCCGTTCCCACCTTCGGAATAGGGATGCTGAAGCCGCCCATGTTGACCATGCAGCCCGGCGCCCTCGTCACGTCGGTCATGGCAAAGGGCTCCCAGAACCCGATGGCCAAACCCACACGTTTAAATATCGGTGGCGGTGCCGGACACAGCTGGATCGGCGAGGTAGGATTTTCCGTATCCGGCAAACTGCCCTTGGAGACTTGTGTACTGCCGATGCTCATGGGAAACATACATTTCCAGCACACATCGGTAATGGGGTTGACCCAGCGCCCCTCACAGGTCAGATCCTTTGCTGATGCTGCCCCGCTGACCACGGCTCCGATAACCAGTAACCCCAGCGCCAGCCAGCGGCGCTTCACTGCGCACTCCCGGTAGACCGCGCTTTGGTGATGGCTGATTGCAGCGTGGCTGCATCGACTGCACCAAACATCACCGAGGTGTTGCCGGCGGTGGCCCCGTTAACCGGCATCACGATAAAGGCCGGTGTACCATTTATGCCTAACTGGCTCGCCAGTTCAGCAGAGGCGCTGAGCTGAGTTTCCGGTACTCGCTCCAGTTTGGCATCGTCGGCACCGGCGGCAGTCACCGCACGCACAATGTCGTCTCGGGTCAATTGCCCTTCCACATGACCAGTTTGGTACAGCGTATTGTGGTACTGCTGATAGCCGGCAGCACCTTTGGCAGCCCACACTGACAATCCAGTCCGGGCAGCAAAGGTCGACAGTGGCCACTGTTTACCGAAGATCGGCCATTCCTTGAAGGTCACACGTAGCTTGGCGTCACCAGCGATGAGACTTTCAACCACCGGCGCCATGCGGGAGCACCAGATGCATTGGTAGTCAAAGAATTGCACCAGTGCCACATCGCCGTTGGGGTGTACAACCGGGCTGGCCGGGTCCTGCAGCAAGGCTTTCTGGTTAGCCACCACCGCCTCGATAGCGCCTTTTTGTTGCTGCTGCTCTTCCTGATGCTGCAGTTTCTCGCTCATTTCGATCAGGATCTCTGGGTGGGCCCGAAGGTAGTCAGCGGCGATCTTGCCAATGGCTTCTTGTTCTCCTGGCTTAAAGAATTCTACTGCAGGTGTTTCAACGGCTGTTGCGGACTGGGCTAACAAAAGAAGAGGTAAGGCGGTCGTAAACATTAATTTTTTCATCAATGTAATCCTATTTCGGTTATACGCAGTAAGGGTTTTCCCGGCTCCTGGGTGATAACTGCCGGGGTTTGTTTGATGCCGAAGCGACGCACAATCGCGCCACCCTGGTCAAAGTAAATACGGCTGTCCAGCGCCTCGGCGCTGTCCTTGATGCTGCCGCTGACCAGAATAATTTTGCTGACGACCGTGGTCGGTTTTTGCTGTTTCATCCACGCCACCTGTTCGGCATCGTCTCCGTCGATGAAGTACAACGTCTCGTTGAAGACCGGGATGACATCGAAAGGTGAGACGCGCTGCCCCTTACGCACAAAGACGGTGCCGTTGTGGTCGGCCATCTCTTGGTTAGAGACGATCGCGGGGTCAAACTGGCGCACCCAGGTTTTGGGACCGCGCCCTACACCTTCCACTGGCGCCGGCCGCATTGCGCTTTCAGTGACGCGGTCTTGCAATTCTTTCTGGATGTCGGCCTGGCTGCGGCCGGCAAAGTGATCTTTCAGACGAGTTTGAATAACTGTGAGGAGATTCTGCTCCCGAACGTCCCAAACCTCACCGAAGGTTCCCAGGTCTGCGGCGCTGGCCGGCAGAGCAAGGGCTACAAGCAACAACACGGGCTTAAGTTTCATCGTTTTTTCTCCTTCGTCGTGAACGCCAGAGGACGAACAGCCCCAGCCCCCCCATCACACCGTAGAGTGCTGCGCCCTGTTGCACCGGCGCCGTTTTGATGCAGGCAATTAACTGATCCTTCGTATCACGCCAGGACCTGAGCACATCCGATATCTGAGGGCACACAGCCGTTTCCCGTGCGATCTGTTGATACATTTGATTTGTGCGCTGTTCACGAATTGAAGGGGGGAGCGAAAAACACGTAGACCATGATCAGGACGGTGAGGACTATGATGAACCACCTCAGTCGCATGAGGGGATCCCTCGGCGCTGCGCTCGCCAGTTATCGACCCACTGCCCGACATCGTGTACCAGCAGACCCGCCACTCCAACACCAAAGGCCCCGACCCCGCCTGCATAAAACAACGTGGGAATGGCATACATCGTGATATTCGTCAGCGGTTTGAGTGCCTGTGCATCTGCAGACAACGCCTGATTATGCGAGTACAACCCGGCAAACAACGCACTCCAGAAGGTATGACTGGCATAACCAGCGATCGCTAATCCTAATGCAACCGCCAATGCAGACCACCCCAGCCGATGGGCAAACACCAACCCAGTTCGAGGTGGAGCAGGAACCCAGGCACCCGTAGGGCGCCGAAGAGCAGCTTTCAACTTCTGGATGGGCTGGGTAAATAGGGGCAGGGTCAGGCGGACGATACTCTTATGAAATGCTGTCATTTTTCGTTTTCCTTCATTGCGATGGCCAACTCGCGGCGAATTTGTGGGGTGACGTCGGTTACTCCGCTCACTGCAGCAGCGCGCACAATGACTAATTGGTGATGTTCTACTGACCAGCGCTCTATTACATGCGTCAGTTTCTGGTTGAAGCGGCTTAACAAGACATCACGTTGGTCATTGGAGAGATCCAGTTTGGCGCTCTGAAGCAGAAATTGGTTGGTAGTACCCTTCAGGTCAAAACTGACCAAGGTCGGTGGCTTCAGCCAATATTCCCAGGCGGCCACACCGGCTCCCAGCGTAAGCAGCGCCGACAGCACCACCGTGACCACTAACTGTTTGATGTTCATACTTCCATCCTCCGCAGGTGGCCAAGTACCTCCCGCAAATGCGGGTAGTGTTGTGCCATCTTGAACAGAACCTCGTTGGGATCATCTTTTTCTTCCAACGTCTTACCACAAGTAGTGATACCGTTCTCCGGGTCGAGCCAGATGCGATGCAAACTGCTGTACATGTCGATACTGAGCAAGAAGTCGCTGTATCCGGCCTTCCTAGGCGGATAGAACGACTCAACCAGGCGCCATTCCAGCTCACTGAACACTTCCGGCTCCTCCTGTCTGAATTTGCGAAATCCATAGGGTTCCTGCATCAGGGTGAATTTGAAGGCGCTGTTGTTGTAGGTCGCCAGCATCGCTGCATTCAGTTTTTTGTCTCGGAGGGACTGCGTCACTGTGCCGTAGGAACCGTTGCGCCTGCGCGCGACGCGGTGGGCGCGTTCGATAAAAACGCCAATCTTTTCGCTAGTGCAGCTCACCATATTCCAACACCCATCAGAGACATCCATCTTGAGCTGATGTGGCAACGTGTTGTCGATCAGGTTTTCGGTCCAGAGCATCATTGAGAGCAACCCAGCCGCCAACAGATCGCTTTGCTTACGTAGGTCATACATTTCGGTAACAACAAACTGCTCGTTCCTCTTCAGCGTCGGTTCCGAGTTGTTGAAGTACGCCCCGTAAATCCCGTTGGTGGTGTATTTGTTCAACTGCGTGATGATTTCGTCGTTCTTCCCGGCCATGCGCACTGAATACTGCTGCCCGACATCGCGCTGGCGCCTTTCCAGGTAATCGACCACGTGATCGATACGCATGTCCTGCTGGTAGTGTGGCCACGAATCGATGATGCACTCGTGGATCAGCGATTCATGCAGCTCATCCAACTGGCCATTGGGGCTGGCCAGAATGCACAGTTGCTCACACACACGCTCCACCATTCTGGGAAATGTGTCATCAGTGATGTTCGCAAACGGGTTGAATTTCAGGGTGCTGCCATTGATGTAGGTACCGCCAGTACTGTTACAGAACGCCTTATATGAGTCTCCGATGTCCTTGATGCTGAGGAACCCACCGCTGTCCAGCACCTGGCGGGCTATTATTTCCGTTGTCACTGATTTGCCGGCACCAGAGGAGCCAGACATCCACCAGTTAGCGTTGGTACTGGGCAGTGTTTCGTCGAATACATCTGGAAATGTTCGCTGTACAATTTTATTGATATTCATGCCTCCATCCTCCGCAGGTGGTCGAGTACCTCCCGCGAATGCGGGTCGTGTTCAGCCATTTCAAATAAGATGTCCTTGATGTCCGCGCCCTCCTTCAGCCTCCTTTCCCTGTAGGTAAAATCGTCACCTTTAGAGGAGAAAAGCTTGTCTGTCAGCGGATCGAGTTTGAGCCGGTGAAAACTGCTATACGACCCCACGTTGACCAGAAACGAACTGTATTTCGCTTTCTTTGCCGGCGGGAACTTACTGATCAGCTTCCACTCCAGCTCGTTGAATGCATCGGGTTCTTCCTGCTTGAAGGTACTGAACGCCTTGGCGTCCTGCATGGTGGTAAACTTAAAGGAACTGTTGTCATACGCTGCTAACGCTGCCGTACTCAGGTTCTTGTCGCGGATGGCCTGTGTTACCGTGCCGTAAGAACCATTATGACGACGTGCGGTGCGGTAGCCCTCCTCGATAAAGCCCCTAACCCTGTCACTGGTACTGCTGAGCATCTTCCAGCCTTCATCGGTGATATCCATCTTGCGAAGGCTGCGGGGGGTGCTGTACATCAAGTTTTCGGTCCACAGCATCATCGAGAACAACACAGCAGCGAGGAGGTCACCCTGCTTCTTCAGGTCGCCCATTTCTGTCACAACAAACTGCTCTGTACCTTTCAGGGTTGGCTCGGAGCTGTTGAAATAGGTACCGTAGATACCACGGGTGGTGTACTTGGTTAACAACGTCACGATTTCATCGATGCGCCCGGCCATTTGTACCGAGTGTTGCCGACCAACATCATTTTGGCGTTTTTTCAGATACTCCACGACATGGTCAATTCGCATATCCTGCTGATATTTCGGCCATGATTCGGTAATGGACTCTAGTATCAGCGACTCATGAACCTCATCCAGCAACCCGTTAGGACTGGCTAGAATGCATATTTGGTCACGCACTCGCTCAGCCATTAAGTGGAGTGTTTCAGCGGTGATATTGGCAAAAGGGTTAAATTTGAGCGTGCTGCCGTTGATATAGGTACCGCCGACGCTATGACAGAACGCTTTGTATGAATCACCAATATCTTTAATACTGAGGAACCCGCCGACGTCCAGAACCTGGCGCGCAATACCCTGCGACAATACCGATTTACCTGCACCTGATGTCCCGGACAGGAACCAGTTGAAATTCGTATTGGGTAAGTTCTCATCGAACACATCGAGAAACGCTAGTTGATGGCGGTAACTTGGAATTAAGAGACCAGCAGGACTGAGCTTGTTATCGCCGATAATCGGCATCAGGTTGACGGAATGGAACGTTTCTGAACGTTGCAAAGCCCCTGTTCGCTTGAAATCATTCCACAACTTTTCATCCACAGTGGTAAAGGGGATAGCCCCCATGAGGTTGCGGATCTGCATGAAATCGGCCCGAACAAATTTCAATCCTTGTGCTGCAAAGGCATTTTTGGTTCGTTCGGTGTCCCTGGCCATCACGTCATCATTGTCTTCGCAAAAGAGCGTCACACCGTAGAAGTAGCTGGTCAGCGCAGTTTGGTTGGCCAGCAGCCGTTGGCGAACGTCTTTCCACTCTTGGTGCCGGGGCACGGTATTGGGAATATATTTGGCATACGAGGTATTAACCCGTGTATCCAGCGCAAGAAATTCCCGCGTGGCCTCTCCCTGACTTTTCGCCTGGTCCTCCGTTATCAAGACGATGCTAAAGACAAAGGGACAAGGGATACCGTTAGTCGGCGATGTCAGGTCAGCTAATATGTCCCCGTTCTGCCAAAGGTAATGCTCCTGCGGATTGCGATCGAGATTCAGGCTGACCATCCTGCTGCTGAACGGTCGTTGCTTCGCGTCACTGCCACTCACCTGGATATACCCCGGTTTAACCTGCCATGAAGTGGTTTGGTCAACCATCTGCGCTTTCAGATCTGCCTGCGGATCATAGGGAATGTCATACGCCGACAAACGATTGACATCGTGGTTCAGCAGTTCGCGCATCACCCCCATAAATCGCTCAACACCGATAGGTTGGGCATATATGTCCGCAGATGTCAGGGCATTCATTAAATTACGACGTACATCTCTCAGCCGGACAAAATCGGTTTCGGTAACGTGCTTGACCTTCATCCCCCAGGTGAAGAAAAGTCGGTAATCTCGCAACGTCAGTGGATGACCCAGATCATTGGGAAACTCATGTTGAGCACCATTGAGGTAAAACCGGCGAGTTACGTCGTTACAGTCCTCAGCCCTGTGACCTTTCCAGCCGAAGTCCTTCAGGCCATACTCAATCTGCTCCTTAATCGCACGACTGCTGACCATCATGACCTGCAAAGGCGTGCCGCGAGGCACCTTATCTTGCAACAAGGTATCCAGGCTGTCGGCCAGTAACTCATTGGCGCCAATCAAGGGCTGGGCCTCAAGAATGAAGCCAATAGAGTCTTTATTGATAAAAAACTGGTCGTCACTTTTATAGTCAGCGAACGGGAGCAGATCGCGGATATGGGGATATTCCATATCGTTGAGCTTCTTTTGGGTCTCGTTCAACGTGTCCTTTTCACCGAGAATACTGCCCACGGTTTCAATCACATTAAGCGGGTCGAACTTGAATCGTGAAAAATCAAACATGGGATTGACCTCAGAGTACGCCGTTCCAGTCAGCCGGCTTGGCGACGGCAAAGACGATCTCCCCCATATGCACCGCATCATCAGGTGACACATAAGGCGCTATCCAGATACGCTGTACTCCATCCGGTTTACGGAACGCTGCGGTTGGTTCAGGGTAGCAGCGTGGGGTATTGCAAGAGACCGTGTTGGTATTAACTGCCGGAGTACCGGCAGATGCGGTAAACACACCGCCCGAGGCGGGTGCGGAGGTGCGTAATGGATACCCTATCGGTGTAGGCCCCTGCACAACTCGGGATCCGGTGACCAGTGGTTGTACATCGAGACGGATATGACCCGTGTCGATAAGTCGATAACTGTCCAGATCGACGTGGTTCGTACCGCTGGTAGAACGCCCTGTCGCAGCACCGGTGTTGTTACCCAGCGTCATGTCGTCAGCCTGGGACATCCAGATGCCGGAGTCTTTAGCGGGCTTGTCGAACTCAAACTCTGAGTTCATACCGGCACAGCCGGAAAGCATTACCACGCTGCACAGCAGCATGCGGGAAAGAGTGTGTTTCATGATAGTTATTCCTCAGTTGAGTCCTGGGCCGCGCACTGCAGGTTGCCCCGCATGCGCCGGCGGATCTGTTCAAGATGGAGGCGCAAAGCCGGTTTACACGCAATGTCGTAATCGAGAATGCAGCGATACCCCAACTCGGCCGCGAGATAGAAGTGATGCAGAATGCGGATAGCTGTCGTCGGCACCGCCAACATAAGGATTGAAATCATTAGCCGAAAGCTGAGTACGGAATACGGTATCCCCAGCGATACCTGTACTACCTTATCGGGGGTTCGTAGTGCCGGATCCATTAGGGCCATGCCGGTAAACAACAACGCCATGCCCCCGAGAATCAAAACCCAGGTAAAGAAAACTTCACCGATAAACAACAGCACGTCATTCCGGTGATCTCGCCATTCCGAACGAAACAGCTCCCAGCTGGCGGGGCTAGCTTTGATGTCGAACAGATTAATATTCATTCAGCATATTCCCAATTTTTACCCGAACCGGTTTTACTGGCACTGTCATGGTTAATAACAGTCTGCAACATGGTGGTTTTTCCTGAGGCTGTGTTACCACAGACGATCATGTTTCCTGTCTCACCGAAGATTACGTCCATAAATGGGGAATTATCGTTATGGCCTATACGAGTTTTGTTGGTGTTATTCATTGCTTCGGGCTCCTTACTCTTCATCTATTCAAAGTCACGACATGCAAAATAAAAAGTCACGAGAGGTACAAAACCCAATGGGACCAATCCAGACCACTGATACAGTGTCCAAAACAGCGCCGTATTTAATTGCCAATGAATAAAAGAAGAACCACCGACGATTAAGACTGTGATGATCAACATAAGCGCTAATGTGAACACTAATGACCAAACAGCTGTTTTTTTTCCGGGAATGCATCATCAGCGCCAACACGGAAAACATCGCCGATAAAACACACAAGAGAATGTCACGCCGGAAACCTTCCCATTTGTCTACATTGGTAAGTAGATATTCAATGCGCCAGGCATCCAGCGTTAGCCAGCCGCCCCACCACGCCAGCAACAGAAACCCATACACTCCGGCCATCTTTGTATTCGTTTTGTCCATCTCGCGGCTCCTTTAATCCGGGTCAATCATGAAAAATATCGGGAGTTTCAATACTCCGTTAAAGAACTCCCGCCGTTCATTCGGTAATGCCGCGTAGGTAGGCGAATGGGATATGGCCAGGTTAATCAACTCATTGCTGTTGGCTTTAAAACGCTGAGTCACTGGGCGAATATCACTGAAGATCTGGCGTATTACTGCCAGTGCATCATCTGGCAGACCGTCTTCACTTAGCAGGTCTTCGAATTCATCGAGGGAAATTGTCGAGTCAATCATGGGGTCACCGTTAATGGAGTAAGTTGTGTTCTCACGGATGCCAGAATGCATTAGCTCAGCTATCATCTTTCCTTAGCCGCCGTTCTGCGGCGCACCCTGTGCCGGTGTGACAAAGTCCTGGATCTTGAGAGCAGCTGCGTCTCCCAGCTTTCCGATGAGTTCCGGCGGTAGACCGCTATTTCCCTGAGACTGAGTCGTCATATCCGCCGTACCAGATTGCGCCTGTGGACCTGTCGGGTTATTTGCCTGTTTCTCCGCTTCCTCGATATCTTCGATAAACTCAGCCTTGAAGCCCTTCTGGAATACCACCTCGACCCTGTTGCCGGCACCGATCGGGATAATCGGGTGATACTGTTCAGCACGCTGGATGTAATAATCGGCAAGCTTGCCACCCGCAGTACTTGCGCCACCGCCGATAGCAGCACGGCCAGCATCACCGGCGGAAATCGTTGTCGTGGCACCGACGCCTGCCACTGTCTGACCGACCTGCGATGCGGTCTGTCCCAAACCGCTCAGCGCCCCGCCCATAAATGAGAGGCCGAGTAATTTGCCATTACGCATAACCGGGATACCCTTGATACCGTTCTTGCCGTAAAAGGCCACATGCCCTTCTACTTCCTGGTCAATATGCTTTCCGTTAATGACGCAAGAGAGTCGCTCAGTCTTAACCTCAGCGCGTTCACTGGAGATTTCGCCAAAAGCTGAAGCTGTAACGAAGCAATTTGCCAATTTGTCACTTTTCTGATTACCGGGCAGATGCGAGAGACCAGTCAACTTGAACTGCATAGGGACCAGTTTTTCCTGGCCACGCACCGATGCGTTAGCATCAGCACCTTCGATAATAATGGCGTTAGAGAATGTGCCGGTCGGGACGTAGAACGCCGCACTGGTCTTCTTTTTAGGCTTGTCTATCTCGGTATAATCAAACAATGGACTATCGATTTGGCCACGGGACACGGGCGGCGGACCCAGTCGATATTGTGCGGGAGGAAGCGACCCGTTACCCGCCTCCTGCGGGGTTGGTGCAACGGGTTGGTTCATTTTGGCTTTATCTAGCTCAACCTGTAGATCACTCATCTGGGTTTTCAGGCTGTCGTTGTTCCCCTTCATCTCATCCAACTGCTTTTTGATATCGAGCATCGTCTCTTTCATGTCGGTCACAGCCTTGTTCGCTTCACGCTCACGCAGCTGTGCATCGACGAGAACGCCGCCCTGGACATCTCCATCGAAGGTGTTGGTGACAGCACCAGTCAAATCAGGTTCAGGTAACCCATTTTCGACGGGCGCCTCGGTAGCCTCGGCGCCGGCAGAGGCGCCGGCACGATCATTAAGGAACCAAAGCGTACCCAGCACCAGAGCGATACCAGCGAGGATCAAAGCGAACAGTTTGCGCTGTTTGCTTTGAACCAATTTATTGATGTTCAGGTTCATCGTGGTTTCTCCCCATCACGGAGTAGTACGATGGCAGACACCGTAGTACCCGGTGACACTTGATCAACCTGTGGCCAGAACGACACGGCCATTACCCCTTTTGACCAGAAGTAGCGTTCATTCAGTTCAATTCTGGAAGTAGAGCGATTGGTGACATCCAACCGCACAATGCGGAGTTTATCTCCCTGCCATGCTGCGACAGATCGAACTGAAAAATAGGTTTCTATTGAGGGAGATAATGGGACATCGCGATTTTTTGTATACACAAACCCAGAGGGCCTATCGTTATTGATGAACTTAGTGATAAGGCTTGTGACAAGCGCACTGTATGTATTTTGTGACCCCTCCCATTCGCGAGCAGCTTCACCTCCACGGACTTCTCGATTATTTACCACCAATGACAGCCCTGCCTGCTTACGCGGCGAAGCCATGACAGAGAAGGCAAACCCTGACTCCGTCTGAACAAACAACGTAAAAGGTTTATCCGAGACGGTTGAAAATAACACTGCCCCACCTGCCGTTGTCCGCTTGTCTGAAAGCATCCCCTGAGTTGCCTGAATAGCGATGACTCTGTCATCCATGACGGAGATATAATTGGGGTCGGTGTTACTAACAGCCAACGCCAGCCGAGCATTAGGGTTTATATCGACTTCTTGTGCCTGGGCGGCAGAGCTGGCAAGAACCAATGCAAATATCAGAGATTTACTTTTCAACGGGCACCTCCACAAAAGCGTTGAAACACATCCCGTCATTACGGGTGTCGATACGCAGCTGGTACCGTTTATCTACAGGTTCAGGTTTTTGTAACCCGTAAATGAATTGCAATTTACCCACGACTTCAACGATCCCTTTGTCGGCCCAGACTTTAAAGTCAGATGGATAGAATGCCGAACTTCCGTCATTGGCTTTCAATAAACGACGTTCAGCATTCAATGCAGGTTCCATTTTTTCTTTTTGGCCGTCACACGCATAAGCCTGGAGTAATGCATGGCTTTCAGCAGCTGTTTCGTTTGATACGTTAAGACGTAAATTCAGTAGGCTCAGAGCCATTAGGCGTATATAACGCGCATCACCACGTTCACCGTTAAAAGCAAATTCCTTATTTACCCCCATAGGCAATACGATGGTTTGTCTGTTATTGACCAGCGCTTCAGTCAGCGCGCGATTATCAGAGTACAGCCGATGGCAGAGCGCCAGGCTAAGAATGGAGATAATGAGAAGGATAACGATAGCGACGGACAGATTTCGATTTCTGGCCGCCGTGAGTTTGAATTCCATGGTGCATTCCCTCAGGCAACCCAGTAACGTTTGAAACTTTCAGGCAGAACAGAAAGGAAAAAGCGTAATATGCTGGTTGGCAAGAACCAGTAAGCCAAATTCAGCAGGTAGCTAGTTCCTTTCCCTTTTTTCAGACGACGTATCCCAAACACAGCGATAGCGAGGGTGGGGCAAAATATCCATAAGTTTACGAATATTGCCAGTAAGCCCAATGGAACATAAATAATAAACTCGTCCCGAGGAAGCCCCACCCAACGCGGTTGTTCGGAAAACGTAGCCGGATACTTATATCGGTTACGTTGTTCCATAGTTAATGCCTGCGATTAAGGAATAATACCGAACAGTACGTTAACGAAGACCATGACTGCCGCGATACCACCAAAAACAGCCAGGTTTTTGGTTTTGGTGTAGGTGAATACTGCGCCCAGACCTTCGATGATATACAGGATCCAAACGACAGTAGAACTTAAACCAAACGTATCCTTGATGTTCGTTCTGCCTTTAGTAAAGAGGTCGACTGCCTCAGCATGAGTGGATGGCATAAACATTAAAGCCAAAGCCATGAGAGTTAAACCGACCATGGTTAATACATTTGGGTTATACAAACTTGCTTTTGTCATGGCTACCGCACCCAAAATGCGCGGGGACTTGACGGACGTAGAGAGTTGACCGTTCATTGGAGATTCCTTTAACAGTGAGGATAAAATTTATGATGTTATGCGTATAACCAAAATTAGAGTGTCTGGTGATATACCTCCTTACAGTGTGTTATGAAAAATTGGTGTTATTAATAGGTTCCCTGGTACTGCAAAAGGCCCTGGTGTTGGCCTGATAAACTAATTGTTATTTCTAAAACGTTTCCCCTCTGCGGCTATATCAACAAAGATTTTTAAATGGTGACTTAGCCGAAGCATGGCTTCCATTTTTTTTGAACGACCTGAACGCACAGCTGCTGCAGTGAGCAAACGGTTGTCATCTTCGTTGAGTTGAATAGTGATGCTAACCTCCCTAAACGAAGATTCCTGGTTAGAAGTCTGCATCCAATTAGTTGGCACTTCAGCAAACTCCTTCAGATGGTCACAAAGGCGCAGAGTTACCTCCTGCTTTTTTGACCTGCCAGAACGTTGTATCGATTGTGATAACAATTGGTTTTCATCTGCCCAGAGTAAAAGGGATAGGTTTATCGCTTTAACATCAAGTTCAGATGTGAATGTGCCATTTTTCATTAAAAATCAACCGAGTTAGTTGACAATAGGTGTTGCAAATTGAAACCAAAATTTCTTGTGTTTGCGTGTACACACTCTAGAAAAGTAGTCACGTCATGATAAACAACACGAGAAACTTATCGCATTATGCAAACATTTTATGGTCGCATCAAGAGGATTTTACTATTTTTGATCATACGATGATCAATAACATTGGTTTAACTACATAAAAAGATCATTAACAAGCTTCTTATCTTATGGAAGTCATTGTTTTATATTGAATTTTTGCTCCCATTTATTAGAATCTTGACACCACTTACTAAAAGAATCCTCAGATGGGTCAATGCAAATGAAATCTATTAATACCAGTGAATTGCACGCCGGAGAGATGCTCTCAAACGTCATGACGATGAACGGCATCCCCAAGCACAAACAGGCCTCGCACATCCGGGATGTCTTAAACGTGTCGACTCCTCAAGCACAACGTAAACTCAAAGGGACAGCTCCCTGGGAATTATCGCAACTAGAGCAAGTAGTCGGATCGCTCGACTTATCAATGAGTCAATTTTTTGCAATGTTCGAAAATGAGCTATCTGAAAAACAAGATGCTGTTTTTAACATTGATAAATTAGAGATTCCTTGCAAGATTTATTTAACAAAAGAGAACAGTAAGGAACGCCGAGAGTATTCTGCAGTTAAGGTTAATGATAAATGGCATGTATTTAAAACGGAAGAAATAGAGGAAAATGAGCTATATAACGACGCCAGAAGGTTTATAGGCATGATAATAATTGAAAGCAATAAAACCGAGATAAAGAAAAAAAGAATAGCCTTACTTGACGATGATAAGGATATACTAGAAAGTATTTCTGAAATCATTAGCCATGGGGATTACACAGTAAATTCATTTACTAACTTATCAGATCTAGAAGACAAAATTGTCAGCTCACCTTATGATGCATACGTAATGGATTGGATAGTTCATGATAAGTCAGCTTATGAATCAATAAGGAAAATCAGGGAGTCAAAAAAACCACATGCAATGATAATTGTACTTACAGGACAAGACAGTGAGGAAGTCGATGACGAAATCGCAACCGCAATAAGTGACTTTGATATTATAGGACCTTTCAGCAAGCCACTAAAAATAAATTCAATACAGAGATTAATTGACAAATATTTTTTAAGGTGAATATGAAGTTGGATATTGTAACAAACAATGGCAGCTTGATTAAAAACTCCTCTTATATCACCTCATCATTTGACATTTCAAAGTCTAACATTGATGGGGTGATAGATAAGCTGTCCAGAGGTTATATTTTAAATCACTCACACAAAAAATTTAGAAAGGACTATACTAAAGAAAATGAACTGAACATAATCAATGGGTTAGGTGTAACTCTCGGTGATTCAATTGTAGGCATTGGAGCTATTGAGTGCATAAAAAAGATAAATAGGGAAATAAAAACATCCGTCATTAGACCAGAATCATGCCACGCATATGTAGAGGAGGTCTATGCAATTGCAAAAGGGTTAATCGATCGAATAGATTACATGCCGTATAGCATTAGCAAGCTCTCTCAAGGTGCTGTTAATATAGATATCGGCAATCAGCTTTACTGGAAAGATTTCAATGTAATGGAAATGCATGATTTCTTTTTAAAAAACTTAGGTTTAAACCATTCAGATATCCCAGATGAATGGAAACAGAATCATTGGTTGCAAAATGAAATTCCTCGACAAAAAAACAGAGTATCAAACTATGCAATTTTTTGCCCATATGCAAGTACAAGTTTAAGGGCTATCCCAGAAAAGTATCACTATCAGATAATAGATTATCTGAATAAAATGCTTAAAATTCCCGTTGTGGGATTTAGTTCCGTTAAACATCCTAGGTTTAAGGATGTATCTAGCCAATGCAAAAGCACATCAGATTTTATTCAAATGATCGCCAACTCGAATTATGTTTATACTTGTGACTCATCAGCTTTACATATATCTGCTGGTTATGACATTCCTACGACATGTATATTCACAGCAATTAAACCTGAGCTTAGGAGTCGATATTATAAACATTGCACTTCGGTATACATTGGGGATGCTGTAACTGAAAACCTGCATGAATCAGAGTCCCCAGCTATAATCAAACATGTGCATAATAAGTACGAGGAATACTATGAAAATCATTAATATCTGCCGCACAGGTATTTTCTTCTTTCTGTTTTTAATGTTCTCATCAGTGAGTGAAGCCGAGTATCTAATCGGCGACCTCACTATAAAAGATGAAAAATCACAAAACAGCATTACACTCAGCAAGGAAATGTTTGAGAAACTCCCAAAATCTACCATCACAACTTCTACACCGTGGTTACCCAAGACTACATTTACAGGTGTCCGAGTGAAGGATGTGCTTGAAGCAGCCGGATATCAAGGGAAGCGGCTAAGAGTCCATGCACTCAATGATTACTGGGTTGATATCCCAATTAGCGATGTAGAGAACTACAATATCATCCTGGCCAACAAGAAAGGGACTCAAGAACTAAGAGTCAGAGATTTCGGACCTTATTTTGTCGTCTATCCTATAGACGATCACCCTTCAGAACTGACTAAACCGATCTATTACTCTCGTTCAGTTTGGCAAGTAGACAGCATTACGGTAATGGAAAAATGAAATTAAAAAAAATCATCACACAGTACCTGCTGGCCTTCATCATGCTGACAGGTTCATTTTACTGGATGTACGATAGGTATTTTTCTACTGAGCATAACGTCAGCTCAGCTGGCCCGCAGGAAAACTATGCTTGGGCCATTGCAAAATTTGCTATAAAGCTAGCAGCCTTTGAGGCTAAAACTGAGCGGCAGCTGAGATTAGGGTCAACAGATAAAAAAATGCTACAAAGAGACCTTGACCTATTATTTTCAGGCTCCAATGTTCTATTGAACAAAAGCGATTCGACACGTTATCTCTATCAGGAGGAAGATTATGGTCAAACAATTAATTCCATACATGAGACGCTCGAAAATATTGATAACGAACTTCAAAAATCGACTCCAGACTTCGATATAATACTTAATTATATTAGTATTATTCGTGAAAAAAACCTTGCCTTGATTGCAATTTCTGATCATGCAGAGGTACGGCAACGTACAATAATTTACGATGACTACCTACAAAAAGGAGACTCATTCAAAGTCCCAATCATCGCAATATATGTTATTTTAATACTAATGCTGCTTATATCATTCCGGCAACTAACATCAATGAATAACCAGTTAGAATCTGAGAAAAAGGCATTTAACAACAAAAATGCTTTTCTGGGTAAACTAGGCCATGAGTTAAGAACCACATTACAAGCAATTGTTAGCTCAATAGAGGTTATCATCTTCTCTCCCGATGAAAAACCCAATGAAAACGTATTACGTCGCCTTGAAAGTGCTGTATCCCAAATCGAGCAGCAGATGAATGATCTGGCAGAGTATGCAAAAATCGACAATGGCTCAATCAAGATACACAAAACCATTGTCAATATCGGGGATCTAATTAGTCGGACTGTATCTGAATGCAATACAAAATTCAGCACTAAAGATTTAGTTGCCACAATGAAATTTGAGCCTATGTCATTAATAATGAGCGATCAGATAAGGCTTGCCCAGATCATTGAAAACCTTTTGACAAATGCCTTTAAATACACAGAAAAAGGTCAAATAACAGTAACAGCATCACTTAAAGACGACCGGAACAGCTCAATTTTAAACATTGAGATAAAGGATACTGGGATAGGAATTGATAAAGAAAAACAGAAGGTCATATATCAGCCTTTCGTCAGAATAGAAAATGGAACCTCATCAATTCCTGGTTCTGGAATGGGACTTGCCATTGTTGACGGCATAATTAAAGCAATGAACGGTAGCATACATTTAACTAGTGAACCAGGAAAAGGAAGTTGCTTTACTGTACAAATCCCTGTTGAGAAAGCAGAATCAGATGATATGGAAGATTTTGAAAATACGTCTATTATCGAAGGAGTAAATAAAGGGTTGTCGCTTCTTTATGTCGATGATAACGAATTGACCTGTAACTCGATGGCTTCTACATTGAACAGTGTTGGTTATAAAGCGGAAGCTGTGTGCTCTGTTAATCGTGCTATAGAAAAATTAATGCGCATTCCTTACGACATTGTCTTGAGTGACCTTCAAATGCCTGTTATGACTGGAGATCAACTTTTGAATCTTATTCGAAGTCGAGAAGGGCCTAATCAGAACACTCCTTTTATATTCGTAAGCGCTTACCCTGAAAGTTATACTCATGCAGATGTACCATTGATAGTTAAACCAGGGAGGATTACCGATATCACCAAAGAAATTAACAAATTAATATCATAGAAACACACCGGGCGACATTATCGCCCGTGTCTTTACTTGAAGAATTCAGTAAGTTTTCCAGAAATTCGCTCTTTTACCGCCCCAACAAAATCTTCATCAATAAACTGACTTCCCTTAATAACCTTGCCTGGTTCTACAGTTTCCTGCATCACAAAGTAAAGAGCTTCAGAAAGGAACGATGTAAGAAGCACGTTTCCCGCAATCATCTTCAACTTATCATCCAATGATTTCTGATTTTCATCCTTACTCAATTTGTTCTCATGCACTCGCAAGCCAAGTTTAAACATTTCCATTACAAAGGCAGCGCGGTTCGCTGTATCACGAGTTTCACCATCATCAAGCCTTACTTGAACGTGGTGGTCTATTTTTTCAAGGAATGAATACGGAACGGTCAGATTTACTCTATTTGCGCGCTTTTGATTTTCATCATTCATGTTTTTACATCCAGTATTGATTAGATTGAATTCCAATCGTCTCTCGCTCGGTTAGCTGAGGTACCTGGTATCTTCTGTGTAAAAAAAACACAAACTAACGTTACCAGAAAGCCACTCATACGGAACCATCACGTAACCATTGATGCACAATCATAGTTAACTTATTGATAGTATTGCAAGCACTAAACAGAATCCATTGAGTAACCAATGAGTTACTAATGAGGCACAAGATAGAAACCATGAATTTCGTACAAACAACCCACAATCGTAAATTAACTCATTGATATTACAGAAAACATCCAGCAAATTTTAATTTGCGAGTGGTGTGTTCTTTTCTGGTTCTAAAATTCGCGTCTGGTATAATCGTCATTCCGGTTGTTTTAATTTCAGGGGCACTTGGATGAATTCATCGTTAGCGCGAGCATGCACAACTGTGTTGCTTTTTATATCGAACTGGGTCCATGCGGATTGTTTCGATCGCGCAGGACGCTATTACAGCATCGACCCTGATTACATCCGGTCAATTGCTTATCGCGAATCCTCCTTCAATCCTCGCGCGATAAACAACAATAAAAACAAGCAGGGACAGATCGTAAGTACCGATTACGGTGTAATGCAGATTAACAGTAAAACGTTGCAGCGATTTCGTAAGGATTACCCTCAGTTAACGATAGAGCGTCTGTTAAATGAGCCTTGTCTCAACATTCATGTTGGGGCTATGGTACTACGGCGTAATTTTAATGCCTATGGAGCTACCTGGCTCGCTGTGGGGATGTATAACGCTGGGGTTAAGAATAAAGATGAGACTATCGCTGCACGACACCGATATGCCATGAAAATCGATAGCATCTATAAAGGGATCAAGGCCGGTAACATAAAAGCTAAAGTAATCGACTGAACATCATCTTATCCACATATGCACATGAATCAAAGCCAGTGAAATTTTCTATCCAACTCGATAGGAAATGAACGGGAGCGGTTATTTCACCGGAACAAGGTGAAATAACGATGATTGTGTAGATGTGGATAAGCTTATAACTCAAGCGGGCACTGCCAAAATCATACATGATTTTGGTGCTAACCTGGGCGCCCCTTTGGGGCAGCGGGAGCGGGAAATCTATTTTCCGCTGGGCGGGCGGGGAAAATAGTTACCCTCCCCTCGAGGGGGAAGGTAACTATTAGCGCACTACCATTCAAAAATTTCGCATTCAGGCAAAGTCTCAGCATCACAATCAAAATGAACATAACCCGCATTGTGACATTTTATCTGAATAATTAAAAACCGCCTCAGCGCCTTTGACGCTCCTTGAAATTTTAATACCCGCAGCCGCCAGCGATAATCCGTCAGCACCAGAATATAACCGTACTGGATGTTAACCACCCAGGAGCTAAAAGCCGCCTGCCCTGCCATTGTCGCTAACAGCTCGTTATCTTCCGATGTAAAATGCGCCGTACTGCATATCAATACTTTTTCTGTTTGCATATTGTCATCTCTTATTTCATACTGACCACGTTGTGTAAATAGTACGTTCTGTAGCAGTAGAAGCCCCCGGTATTGATGGGCGTCATTACCGGGGCACCCTGTTATTTCATACGATTTTTGAATTCATCCGCAATCAACCATAAAGCTCGATTCAGTTTTATATCTCCATCGATTCCATTGACTGCCCGTGTCCGGGTATTTTTACCGGTCGCACTTCTACCCGGCAATCCCCCTTTAATCATATTTTCCTGAACGCGCTGGAATGTCGTCCATAAATCGGTACCGTAATCTTCCCGACGGCGTGGTCGTAAAACTTGCGATGGGGTAATCGGTGATTTATCTTCGTATTCGTAACGGTAACTCAAGGCCGCCCGAGCAAATAACTCCTGATCCCCCTCGGTGAGTGAAATACACTTCATGGTATCGAGATCGTTATCAACGCGGTCAAATATGCCGAGTACTTCATAAGCCCCTTCGATAACCTGCCCTATTACGTCCCCTTTATGTGGTACACGAACATCACCGAACGATTGACCGAATACCATGGTAGAGTAGGCTGCCGGCGAGTTACCTTATGGTACTTTTCCGTCAGCCCCTCTCCGAACCGGACGTGCAACTTTCATCGCATCCGGCTCTCCAGTTACAACAATCCACAAATTGCTCAGAGTTTGCCCTGATGAATAGCGACATGGCATGAATGACATACAACCAGCGTTTTTCGCCGCCTTGCAGCCATTCTTTTCTGCGACACTGTGGGTTTCCTACCCCGCTTAGCCAAGTCTTTTAGCGCTCTGATGTGGTGAACTTGTATATTGCTGGTTGCACCACACATCTCGCATTCAGAGGCCAGCATCGCTTTCAGTCGCTCAACCCGCCCATAGAAGAGCAGTTCTTTTTCATCTGGAAGCACGACAGACCGATAGTTTTTATTACGAGCCAGGGATATGCCGCCCCACGTCGCTGTCAGTGGTGGTTTGTTGATCCGGTCAATTCTAGCCTGAATACATTTGTAGTATTTACCGTTGGCCATAAGGCACCTGACACCGTATCTTTGATAAATTTTGCTAACCCACGTTTTATGTTTGTTAGCCAAAGTCATCATCAAAGAGTGTGACATAATGCCTTTTAGGCTTGATAATTTCTTACTCCTGTCACAAGCTAGTTGATAGTAGTTCGCCAAACCCCGAAAACGCGTCTGGAAATTATGGATTATGGTGTAATCACTTTCCTCCAATAATTCCGGGCGTCTTCTGACTCGTCCCTTCAGAAAGTAACGTTCACTGTGTTTTCTGACAATATCGCTTGGCACTAGTAATCGGATATTGCCATTAACACTGCGCCTGTCCTTACCGCTACGGAACGTATCACACTGACCTACCTGAATGTCGTACCCGAGGAACCGGGCTTTACCTGTTCTTCCATGAGTGATAAGTGTTTTCTCTTGGGAAACTTCAAGGTTCAGCTCTTTGGAAAGGAATTGAGATACTTCCTTTTTTATTTCCTCGGCTTCCGATCTTGGGCCAGAAAATCCGAGCAGAAAGTCGTCTGCATATCTTACATAGCGCAAACGTCGGTAGTTTGGATCATAGGGATCAAATGACGGCAGCGTTTGTTTCTTTTTCCGTGCCGCTATTGATATATCTATCCGCCCCATTCGTCGATTGTAATGCTCAATGCCATGTAGAACTTCGTACTCACGATTTCTTGCCCTCGCTTTCCCTTTGTTATATTTTGGCAACAAAACTTGCTCTACATATCTGTCCAGTTCATTTAAATAGATATTTGAGAGTAAGGGGCTTAGTACTCCACCTTGAGGTGTGCCACTCCAAGTCTTATGGTATTTCCATTCATCCATATACCCAGCATGCAGCAACCGCTCTATTAACCGAATGAAACGATTATCTTTTATTTTACCACGAAGAATCATGAGCAGTACTTTGTGGTCAATATTATCGAAACATCCTTTAATATCTCCTTCAATAAACCATGTAGATGCAGTCCATGTTTTAACGATAGCCGTCAGCGCCGTATGACATCCTCGGTTAGGCCTAAATCCATGTGAAAATTGACTGAACTGAGGCTCGTAGTAAGCCTCTAGGATCATGCGCATAACTTCCTGAAGTAGCTTGTCACTCCATGTTGGCAAGCCCAACGGTCGCATTTTCCCGTTCTTTTTCTCGATATAGACCCTTCTGGCTGGTGAAAATTGATACTTTTCATCGCGCAAAAGACTGATGATGTCATTAATCTTACTCAGCGACATTCCATCGACGGTTTCGTCTGTAATTCCCTTTGTCATTGCACCTTTGTTACTGCTGATCTTCGCATAAGCAGCAATATATAACTCCGGGTTGAAGAGCATCCGGTAAATTTGATCCAGTGCTTTACCTTCGGCTCCACGTTTGCGGATGATGCCTAAGATTGTTCCGGCGTTTCGCATCTCGCGTACCTCTCAATTTAAACATCGTTGTAACCTGCCACCCTTTGCCATGTATCCGGCTTTCCCGGACTCGGACTACTACGGTGGCTCCGTTGCCATAGGACTCGCGTCCCTTAGGCAATCCCGTGTTTACACAGTAAGGAACGTGACAGCACAACTTAGGTGCCCCATTCACAACCTTGGTGCTCTCATTGAACACTGCTCAGCCGGGGAATGTTTAAGACGGCCAACGGCATTCCGTCCGATCCGGCTGTCATCGCTCTTAAACGTGGTAGCGACGGGGAGTGCGTTATCCCGCTTGGTTATTGGGGTTCAGGCAGTGTAGCTTTCACCATATTGTGCGGGTCTCCCAGGGCAGCACGGTCGTACACGTTTTCCGACCCTCCCCGGTTTATCACCATGCTATTGTCCCTTTGGCCTTTCGGCCTCGGGTAAGGCGTTGACCCAGCGGTAATTCATTCCGACCGCTCCTGACTACATCAGGGATTCCTTACTGCGCCGACACGGCGCACCCGTTGGCACAGACATAACGAAACATGCCGGGGATCATTTGGTAACTGCTGCTCCCGTCGTGGCTATTCAACAATACGATTTCCGGCACCTCTTTATTGCCGGAAACAATCATATTTTCCCGACGCAACCGCAACATGTGTTTGGTATGGCCTCGCTTGCTTTCATCCCGAACGCGGGTTTGGCAGGCATAAAACGGCTGAAAGCCTTCCTCCCGTAATTTATCAAGCAACGCGATGGTGGGAATATAGGTATAGCGATCACTGCGCGAATCGTGTTTATCCTCAGAAAATACGCTCGGCACGACGTGCATTAATTCATCGTTAGTTAGCGGGCGATCTTTACGGATAGAGTTATAACGGCCAAAACGGGAAGCTAAACGCATAATATTCTCCTTTATCTTTGAGTAATTCCGGGCATAGGTTTTTAATGGCCGGTGTCAATTAACGGTATGAGTGATTGATTGACTGATGAAACTTGGACTTCTGGGCTTTTACCCTCCATCGTTTGGAAGGCTCTTTGGTGGCGGTGTTGACGTATTGCGTGTTCATCCTTTTATTGCTCCTTTCTGGTGGTTATTCCATCGATCGGTGAGTTCCCTGGCGGCAAAGGGCGAAGGAGCAACGACGTAAAGAGGCCAGCAAGGGGCGGAGCAAAAAGTTTTTACCTGGAAAAAGTTTTCTGCGAAGTGCATTTCACCCCTTGTGGGGCGACTCGGCGGTGCTACGAACAGCCCTCCGGCAGTGAACGGCCGTCCGATGGCTCACCCGATCCGCAGCGAGGAGGAACACGGCCGACACGGCGATAAGCCGGGGCGTCCTTAGCGCTCGCTGGTTTGCTAGCGAGCAGTGAAAAGCGGCGCCGGCATCGCCGGCTGCAAGCGGGTCTGACGCGTGACGGATGGAAGCCCGAAGGGGGGAGACGGCTTGCCGGCTCCCTGCGCAGCACGACAGCCGGGCCCGAAAGGGCACGCCCACACTATGTACATGAGCGACGTTCCCCGCAGGAAATCCTGCCGGCAGCAGGGCAGAATAAATAAAACCGCCACCTTGCGTCTGTAACAGCTACAGAGAAGAGAAAGAAAGACCGGTGCCGCAGGCACCGGCCCTTCGTTTTTTTCGTCTTTTACGGCGCACTCTCTCCCGTTTCCAGGTATCCCCCGGACTCGGCATCGATCAGCCATCAGTTTCCGCGACGGTCTAAAAACTTGCCCAGGAACGGCAACGTCTCGTTTTCAATCATGAGTAATAGGGGCAGGTTCACCCTGCCCCTTCCATTATTGCCGAGACATCGGCCGCTTCACGTTATCAGGCGATTGCTCGCCTTAATTCCAGCGCACGCAGCACGTGCCCCCATTCACTGCCCCGCATTGATGGCACCCGTACCGATCTGCCCTTACGGACACATCCGGCGATGTGACGGCCTAACGCCCGTAAATCAGGATCGACGTCAGCGGCCGCAATATCGCCGCGTGCAATCCGCTGCTGGCGTTTGACCGCCTCATCCTGTTCAGCCATCTGCTTTACATAGGCCGCTGTCGATGTCATTATTGAAACTTCGATAGTCATCGTTTTTCTCCAATCGATTATTGAATGCCGGTTTCACTTTCCACGGGTCAACCGGCACGAGAGAGCAGGCGAAAGCCTGCTTTTTTCATTTAAGGGTTTGCATTTCCCTACCTGTCACCTCCTTCTTGATGCGTGCCACAATGGCGCTGTGCGGTAACGACACCACATCGCGGAACCGGAAATAGCGCTCCCCGACTTTGGCGTAAATGGTGGTCACCTCACCGCAGTACATTTCGGCCAGCTTGAACGACTCACATTCGACGTCGCCGCACCAGTCACGCGGGTACATCATCGCAATGGCATCCATAAACGCCGTCAACGTGATTTCTTCCACCTCGCTGCGCGCCTGCTGTTCGCGCCGTTGCCAATAGGCTGCTTCTGCGCTCGCGTCAAACTTCATACGGTTTTCGGTGCTGATTTCCAGCGTCTGATACATCGTTTTCTCCTTTTGGGTTATGCCGGGCGGCAATACCGCCCGGACGGGTCAATCAATAGTCGTCGGCCAGATTGGCCATCAGCGCATGACATGCATCCCCCGCGCGATCGCCTTCAGCAAAGGTCAGCACGACGCCGCGACGTGCAGTCGCGCCGATAAATGTCGGACGGTCTTTCAGTGGCAATTCAGCAAGGTAGTCCAGCGCCGCGTCCAGCAGATAAGAGTGGTAGATTTCGTAATGCAGTCCGCAGCCGCTATGCGCCTGAACTTCCATCCGTGCCAGCACGACGTCGGCGAGGATGACATCAAAGGGGTTTTGAGAGTGAAGATTGCGCACAAAGCCATCAGTACGCAGGATTGTCGTGTTACGGGTCATAGTTAATATCCTCCCAGCTCAAGATTTCTGAAAACAGGCAGACAGTACGCCACGGATGAAAAACGCACACGCATCGAGACGGGTAAACCGCTCGCCATAATGGGCTGATGCTTCCTCAGCACACGCGACGTTGTATCGCGCTTTATCGATAACCTGCGCTATGGTTTTTACCCATCTTTCAGAGTGGTTCTTCGTGGCGGTTTTGACGTTGACGTTTTGTGTGTTCATGCTGGCATCCCTCTTCGGTGGTTGGTTGATTTATCTCTCGTCGGATCCTTGCGCGGCAAAGAGCTGAAGTAGCGATGGCGAACGTGGGAACACAAGGGCGCCGCTTGCGGCGTGCATTTCACCCTTGCGGGCACGCGGGCGACAGTGCTACAAAAGCGGCCGCGTATGGGCCGATGAGAGATAACCACCGGTGAGATGAGCAGGAACACACCCGACGCGTCGGAACGACGGGGCGTCCTAAGCGTTCGTCGCTCTGGCGACGAACAGTGATAAGCGGCGCCGGCACAGCCGGCAGCAAGCGCCTGTCTTTGACGTTGGCTTTCAGACCCTAGCCGACAGGCCTGAAACCCGAAGGGGTTCGGCGAGACTTGTCAGCCGCGAATGCGGATGGCTAGTCGAGTAGGGCTGATGGTTGGACGCGTGCGGCCAGCCACCGCCCCGGACCCTGATATATTTCCAGAAGGCCCAGGCGCACCGCGTGCACCCGAAGGCCATTGAAATCTAACCGAGAAGGTCAAAGAGGTTTTTTGTTACTACAAAAAGTATGCTCGAGATAATGCCAACCCTGAACAAGTTGTTTCAAAGCCCGACTGCAGCGGGTGCAGAATGAAAAACGGCGCCTGCGGCGCCGTCTCTCTTTTCTGATTTTCGCTCATGCAGTACGGCAATGTCGAACTGGGCGGCGCACTGCTCAATCCTGATTTACTTCATACCAGACACGTAAGCCCAGGAACGTATAGCCACCAGGGGCAGTCATCGTTGAGAGTAAGGTAACCTCCATCGTTTCTACAGAAATCACCCGGATGCCAGAGTTCTTATCCAGCCATGAATTCATGGTTGAAACGGTTACCGCTTTATTGTGGGAGTCAGAGCCCAAACCCACTTTTTCATTTTTAGATGCAAATTCGATGAAATTAATCGCCATAAATTGATCCCTGTCGGTTAACGATCCAAGGCTGCGCAAGTGCTATGCCATCGGGCGCATTTGAGCAGCCCTTTGCGGCACTACAAGGACGCCAGTTCTTTCAACGTATTGGGGTTTTTATCCACCATTTTGAGCAACAAGACGGCTTGCTGATTCGGCTTTGCCAGCCCCTGCTCCCAATTTTGCAATGTTTTAACGCCGGTATGCATGTACTGGGCGAAAACTGCCTGTGAAAGTTTCAGCTTTTCACGCACCGCTTTCACTTCTTCGGGCGTCATTGTGGCAGGTTTCACGCTGGCGCGATGTGTGCGCAGCGTTTTTTTACCGTCGTTGAATTCCCCCCACGCCGCAATCCCTTCCTGCAGTTCGCCAAAAATGTCACGTTCTTTCATCAGCGCCCCCTCTTCTTGGCCTGTTCAAGCATTTCGCGCAATGTGTCACGCTGCGCCTTCGTTAAATCGTCCTTCTGGTCTTTGTCATACAGGGTGAACAACAGGAAGTGGGATTTTTCCAGATACCAGTAGTAGATCACCCGAATCCCCCCGCGCTTCCCCTTGTTACGTCTCGCATCCCCAAAACGGACCTTCCGCAATCCGCCGGTATGCTGGATCACATCGCCGCATGCCGGGTTTCTCAGCAGCATCTGCTGGAACTCTCGAAATTCATCATCAGTGAGGTACTCAGCGCGATGCCGTTCGAACGGCGGCAACTCAACAAATAATGCTTCCATACCACCTCGCAAAACATCCTTTACTTGGGTATATTATATACCCAAGTTGGGTATAATTCAATCAAGTACAATACACAATTCTCCTGCGCCAGACGTCTTATATCTCCGAGCTACCTACCCAACACTCACCGAGAAACGCATCCCATCCATCAGGATACGTAGCAAAAAAAGTGTCTCGCTCCAGCGCTTCAAGTTTATCGTGCGTCCAGCCATCGACCGGGGCTGAATATTCAGCAAGCGCGTCCCCTGACAAGTCTCTAATGAACAGCTTTACAGCTTCATTGCCAATGAGCAGATCCGGTTCGTTAGCGGTTAAACTTCGAGTAACTATCATGATATCTCTCCCTATGCAGCCCGAACCGTTCGTTCGGGCGTTAATTTGAACACGCTTAGCGGTATGAGTTTTCGACTCGCAGCGTGAGGGCAAGCCGATACTGCGCATGTTCCCACGCTCTTTCCCCAATTTCACCGAACCACTCACGGGTACATCGCTGCGCCTTAACCCAATATTGCATGATCTCATAATCGACTTTGGGCATCTCATCCTTCCGGTACACCACTGAACACCCCGCCGCCAACTCGGTCATTCTCCTGAAAATCTCGTACAGTGCTTCTTCAAGGGCATCATCATGCATAATGTTTTCGGCATACGCCTCGCTCATGTCTTCCAAATAGGTGAACTCCATCTCCAACGCTCGGACGGCTAACGGGTTTTTCACACCCGCTTTTTCCCAAGGCTCAAGCTGCTCTTCCCCATATCTTTCAGAGTGTTCCGGCGTGGCGGTTTTGACGTTGACGTTTTGTGTGTTCATGCTGGCATCCCTCTTTGGTGGTTGATTTATCTCTCGTCGGAACCTGGCGCGGCAAAAAAGCTGCAGTAGCAACGCGAACGGGGGACAGCAAGGGCGCCGCTTGCGGCGTGCATTTCACCCTTGTGGGCACCTGGGCGACGGTGCTACAAAAGCGGCCGCGTAAGGGCCGATGAGAGATAACCAAGGGTAAGATGAGCAGGAACACACCCGCCGCGGCGGAACGGCGTGGCGTCCTTAGCGATCGTCGCCTGGGCGACGAACAGTGAGAGCGGCACCGGCATTGCCGGCTGCAAGCGGGCCTTACACGCGTCAGCGGCGGACACCCGCAGGGCGGAGACGGCTTGCCGGCTCCGTTCATAACGACGCGGCCCGCAGGGCGACGCCCACAGCCTCATGCCGTAACCCTGCGAGTTGTTCAAAAACAGCAAATCCCTGCCAGGCTGTGACACCCTCAACAGGGAAAAGACGTCCGGCTGAAAGAACCTGCGTACCAGGAAGGCTATACAGAGAACAATGAGCCGCAGTGGCGTAGCCACTGCAGCCTGTTGTCAGGGGTTTAGCGGCGTGTCAGGCGATTAGGAAGCCGGGCATCATTATCGGTGCGCGCTGCTGCTGATAAGTTCCCATAGATCCGACTAACCTGAAGCCGCGCCTCCCAGAACGGCATTGCCGCCCAAAGGTAGCAATCCAGCTCGGCGAGGCGGGGAAAACGCGTCGTCCACGCCTGAACCAGCCCGCTCAAATCATCATCGGCAATCCCTTGTTGCTGAGCACGGCGTACCCAGCTATCAAGCTCGCCCGGCGTGATGAACGCCAGCTCAATTTCTGCCTGCGCCAGCTGCACCTGGTAACGCCGCCGTTTGTGTATCCTGATGGTGTCATCGATGCGTGCCTGTCGGGTGTACTTCATCGTCAACCGGTGTTCAAAGCGCTGACGCCGGCGGCGATTCACTTCCGGGAACAGTGTGTCGCGGGTATCGCCCGGCAACGGCGAGTAACACCGCTCGCCCCGGCTGGCGATGAGACAGTCAAGCGCGTCGAGATAATCTTCCTTGCGCGTGGAGCGCCGACGATCGCCGGGACGGTAGGTAATGTCTATCATGCGTAGATCCTTGGCTGAAAGCGTGGGTCGCCCGGTTAACTGGCGAAAAAATGCGGCGGCATAGGGATAGGCGGCCAACCGCCTGCCTGCGTCACGGCGGGCTTCAACATGAGCAATGGCCAGCCATACGGCCTGCCGATAGGGGTGCCACGGCACCAGAGCAAGATGATCCGGGATCACAGGCAATGGCCTCCCATCCGCAGCGCGACTGCCAGTTTCTCTGGCCGCCAGAACCCCAGCCGGTAATAGTCGGCTACGGTACTCAACACGCGATTGACCAGGGACGGGGTATAACTGTCATCCAGGTACAGCCATGCCAGTGACTGGCCGCCGTCGAACGGCAGTGACATTGACCAGTTCGGCACCTCTGCCCCGGCGCTACACAAATACACCGCCGTCGCTTCATCCCCTGCCGGGCTTATCCGGCACACCACCGGCACACACCCGCAAAACTCGCAGCCCTCTTCCGCCACCACGCGCCAGCCTTCCGGCACCTCGAGTTGACTCAGCACCGCACAGTTGAGCATCACCCGGTACTCCCTGCCCCGATCGCGGTATTGCTCCAGCTCGTCGGCGCTCATCGCCGTCAGTGTTTCCAGATTGAATGCATTTTTCATCAGTGTTTTCTGCCGCCCGATGGGCGGCAGCTCCCTGTCGGTTACGCGGCGGCGCTGTTATCAGCGCCCTGAACAACGGTAAATTCTTCATCGACCACCGGCAGCAGGCAATCAGGTACCCAGCCGCTGGCGGTCAGTTCGTCTTCGGCCAGCTGCGCGGCGTCGCCCTTCTTCATCTTGAGCACCGAGGCTGCCTGCGCCACTTTTCCGGCATCAACCAGCGCATCACTCATGAGCTCTTTACTGATGCGCCCAAAGTAATTGGCCTTGGTCGGTTGCCACCAGTCGCGCAGAGTGAAATCCAGCGCGTGCTCGAGCGGCGTCAGTTCACCGCCGACCTTGCCATCTTTCGCAGGCCACAGCTGAACAGCATCGAGTGACTGACCGACGCAGTACGCCAGCAGCGCCATGACCTCGGCCTGTTCCCACGTCAGCAACCATGTGAAATCGGTATTCCACTCCGGCGGCAATTTTTCCTCCCACTGCGCGTGCAGCTCGCCCAGTTGGCGATCGGCGCGGCTGCCTTCCGCCGTCGGGGCTTTGGTCAGCAGTTCTGCACGTTTTGGCGTCAGATCGGTTTTGAGCAACGATCCGGCGTAGCGTGAGCCGAACACCTTCACGGTCATGGTATGGGTATGCAGCGCCAGCGCGACGGTCGGGTTCTCGACCAGTGCCCCCATCACCGCCAGCGTACGCTCCGCCGACAGGCAGGTGATCAACGCCGCCGACAGCCCTTTCTCCTTGGTTTTCGGTGCGGTTTCCGTGGTCGTCACTGTCCCGTCACCGTTGTCATCACCGGCAGGCGCGGTTGTCGCTTCGCTCGCACGTAACACGATACCGCGCTGGTAAACCACGTCCCCGCCACGCAGAGACACCATTACCCCGCCAGTACTGCGCATCGCCTGCGGCCATGACCGGATAGTCGCCAGCTCGGTGATCCGCTCAATATCGGCCTGAACAGCGTCGCTTTCGGCAATCATCACGTCAGTATCGGTATCGGCATCCGCTTCTTCGAACGCCGCTTCCAGCGCAGCAAACCGCGTTTTCAACCGGGTGATCTCGGCCTGTTCGTCGCCTGTGAATTCCGGCTCCGGTTCAGCCATCTCGCGATACAGCTCGGCATCTTCGCCCCACGTTTTAATGGCCGAAATGCGGCCTTCTGCCCAGCTCCAGCCCTCGGACTCGGCAACCTGCTGCGCCAGTGCGTGCAGTTTTTCGCGGGTAAGACGCTCCAGCAACGCCGGTTCGGTCAAAAAACCTTCGTCGGTAAACAGGTCGAATTTGAAAGTGCCGCCAGCCGACTCGTAGGCTTCACGCCCAACGAACGCCAGCTGGCTGTTGTCCTTGGCCGAAACTTCGTCTTGCAGCACGGCCTCACGCAGGTGCTGCGGCGCAGCCGCCCAGCCGTGCGCGTTGACCCACACGTCACATTGACGTTGATGATCTTCGGTTGCCGACAGCGCTTGCAGCTGGTCGAGTGTGATTTTGTCGTCAGCCAGCGCATCGAGCAGCACCGGCGCCATCGTCGCCAGACGCAAACAACGTTGAACGTGGCGCGTGCTGAACCCCAGCAGATCGCCGATCTGTGCCGGTGTCTGCCCGTCCGCCGACAAATCGCGGAACGCGGTAACCTGATCGGCAGGGTGCATCTGCTCGCGCTGGCTGTTTTCCATCATCGACACCACACGCGCCATCGCCTTGCTGACAATCAGCACCTCGACCGGGTAATCGTCGGTCACGAGGCCATCCGGGGTGGTCTTGTCAGCGTCTTTATTCAGCCCCTGCAACCAGCGCAGCGCCAGCGTGCGCCGCTCACCGGCGGCGACGCCATACCGGCCATCGTCCATTTCGAAGACAACCAGATTCATCAGCAGACCGGCCGAACGGATGGAGGCGGCCAGCCCCTCGATCGACGCCTGCGAGGATTTTTTCTTGCGCACGTTCAGATCGGTCAGCACCAGTTGGCCGAGCGTGGCCGTTTTACGCACGGCTTTGGCCAGTGCCGCTTCGATTTTTTCAGCAAGCGCATTTTTCTTGCTGGATTTGGCCGGGCGGGTTGTTTTGCCCTTGGCCGGTACGGTAGACTCGATGTTAGACATAGTGGTTTCCTCTTCGTTATCACTGGTTATGCCAGCCCCGATAGGCGTCAGGACTGGCGGTAAGAGAGCGGCAGCGATGCCGCTTTTTTATTGCCCTGAATTCACACGCCAGTGCGTCATCGTCATCTGGTCACTGGCCGCTACCGGCCAGCCGTCGACGAGCCAGACCGCGATGGTGTCGAAATCCCCAAAGTCCGCGAATACCTCTTCCGCGCCGTCCGGTACGACCGGCGGTTCAATGGTGCCGGTCGAGCGACCGCACACCGCCTTCACATAGCAAAACAGGTCATATACCTGCGGTACGGTCAGAACACAGTTGGTCTGTGCTGATGCTGCTGTAGGCTTCGTTGTCGCGCCGTTGACGTTTTGTTGAGCCATGTTGAAATCCTCCGTGGGTTGAAATCTGATGCCGCTGTGAGTATTCGCCGTCGCAATAAACTGATTCAGCACGGCGATGAGCGGCGGCAAGGGGCGGAGACAAAAAGTTTTTATGACCGGAGGGAGGAAAAAGTTTTTGGTGGAGTTCATTACACCCCTTGCCGTTTAAGCGAGGCAGCTGTGCTGCTATCAGTTGCGGCGGGAAGACTGACTGCGGCTAACGCAACCCGGAAGGTTGAACAGGGATCAACCCGACACATCGGGCGCGACAGCGAACGTTGGGGCGGCCTTAGCGAGAGTCGCCCTGGCGACGAACAGTGAAAGCGGCGCTGGCATTTGCCAGCAGCAAGCGGGGTATTGCGTCACAGGATGGAAGCCGTCAGGCAGAGACGGGCATAGCCTGGCTCTGTGCGCAGCACGAACAGCCTGGTCCCGAAGGGAGACGCCTTATTGGTTCGTATTGGATTGTGCTTGTGATTTCAGAGGAAACAGCAATCAGGAATAGACCGCCGGCAGTACAGGAAGTGATGCAGGTACCGTATAAAAAAGGTGAGAATAAAAGAGAAGAATATGAAGTGCCGGCAGCGCCACATTCGAACCCAACACGATAACGCCTGATAGCCACTTCAAAAGAGAAGCATCACGCGGAGGGTGGCATGCGGCGCGTCAGCGCTGCTCTTCCCTGCGCCGAAGGCGCGCGGTCTTTACCGGCCCGTTCATGCAGGGGGTGCAGAACTCCCCCTGTCAGTCCGTCGCTTTCAGCCCATTGCCATGCGCATTATCACCGTCGCAACATCCGTATAAGCAAATGTCCCCCGCGGCAAGCGTTCCCAGTGGTCAGCAAGCGGTTTCAGTTTTTCGTTCTGTCTCGGCCCATCGAGACAAACGGCGGTCAGTACCCCTCCGGGTTTCAGTAACGAATAGGCATGCATGATATGTTTAATGTCCGCCCCCTGATTGAACGGCGGGTTCATGATAATACGGCTGTAGCGCGGCGCTGTTCCTGGATCCGGGTATTGCAAAAAATCCCGGCAAATCACATTTACGCCCTCAAATTCCTGTCTCAGAAATTCGCATAACGCCCCGCTGATCTCGACAGCATCACAGACCGCGCCCGGTACCGTCGCCCTGATAGCGCGTAAAATTGCGCCGGTTCCTGCACTCGGCTCCAATATGGAATCCTCGGCACTGATACCGGCCAACTCAACCAATCGGGTGCATTCATTTTCAGAGGTAACAAACAGTTGTGAACTGGCTGGAACCTCAACCACTGGAACGACCCGATCAATTTTCCCGCGCATCATGTCAATACGCTGTTTAAGTGCAGTATGCATCTTTCAGCCTCCAAGGCTCCCCGGATACTCTCCGGGGAGTCGCATTTATTTGTTAGGGATTTCAACGGTTTTCATGTCACTGATATAGACATTAGTGAGGCTATAAGCATTGGTCATAACCCGACGAAAACGATAGGCACCGTGGTTCTCACTGGCTGCAACAGCCCTAACAGCCTTATAGTCACAGTGTTTGGCTGACCATTCAGCCTTCGTCATCGTTACATAACCCTCAGCAGGATAGTTAACGATTGGCGGACGTTTGGCCGCCGCCCGCGCTGTTTTCGCTTCTTCTTCCGTGGGGGCTTTATAGTCCGTAATACGGTCCACGGTGATTTTTATCGTTCCGCCATATCCCAGGAAGCTATAACACGGCGTTTCTACAGAGCTGACCTCACCGGCGCTTTTATTGATCCTGATGATTTTCAGCCACTCGCCGCGACTGAGCACCTCACCGCCAACCTGAAACTCTTGTGTCTGTGTCATAACGCCACCCGCTTCCGCCAACATAGCCCGTTCATAGCTCAGACGATTGCGATGGTGAGTTGCCCAACGTTGATAGCGACGGATCACCCTTTCATGATGAGGCATGGCAATATCGCGGGCCTGTTCAGCCGTGATAATTTCCTCAGTCAATGCGGAATACAGCCCCATGCTCCCTTCGTACTGGCTTTTATCCTGTGGGCGTGGGTATTTTTCCAGAGTAAAGCAGAGTGATATGTAATCACGATTACTGATTGCTCTGGCCATGTTGAGATCCAATGTTGAGCAGCGCCACATTGTCATAAATTTCTCGGCGTTCTCGATAACCTTTTCCGCCTTGCGTAAATCTGCCTGTATTCTTTTAATACGGCGGTAGCGTACATCCGAGCGCTCTTTGTACTTCGCGTGACGCAGTGATGCCGCCGCCCTCTCCTCCCAGTACTCCGCCCGTTCGAACAGCATCACGGCCTTTTGCATGCCATTTTCAATTTTTTTAGCATTGCTGCGAGCTTTGCGCTCGCTGTGATGGCCAACAAGGATCGGCTGACCCAAAGGAATGGAAGAGGCGAGTGCGTCAACGTGGGACAGCACCCTATCTGATTCACTTGCTCGCTTTACACTGTAATGGCCAAAACGTTCCGCTCGTTCTTCCTGCCGGTCAAACAGCGTATTGTCTTCATCTTCAATTTCCCCGGCCAACGCGATCAAAAGATCTTCACGGTTCGGTGACCAGGCAGGGGCAACGAAAAGCGATTGTTTCGGCGCCCACTTAAAGCCCACCGCGCTGACTTTCGAATAAGTTTCCTCATCAAGACGATCGGCGGCATATAACCGCAATTTGTTATCGTCGGGGGAATAGGTCGCCCGATATTTCTGGCCGTTGCTTTCACAAGATGCTTCTGTAGGCTTCGTTGTCGCGCCCTGGACGTTGTGTTGTGACATGTTTTGACTCTCCTTATGGGGTTAAAGTGATGTTTCTGTGAGTATTCGCCGTCGCAAACTGGCCCAGACCACATTCCGGAGCGCTGGCAAGGCCGCCGCAGGCGTTCATACCAGCCTTGCCAGAAGGAGCGAAAGAGTGTGGTCTACTGCACAGCGACGGTCGGAAATACACACGGAAACTCACCTACCGCGGAGGGTGAAACAGGGCACAAATACGGAACGGCAAAAGCGACAGCGCAGCCGTTACGCCCCTTAGTGCCCTACAGGTTCATCGTAGGGCAGTGAAAGCGACGATGGCGATAGCCAGCTGAAAGCGATTGTCCTGGAGGTTGGCGTGCAGACCTGAGCCGAGAGGCCCGAAACCCGAAGGGGTTCGGCGAGACTTGTCAGCCGCGCCAGCGGATGACTAGCCGAGTTGGGCTGATGGTTGGACGCCTGCGGCCGACCACCGCCCCGGAAGTGCTGTTACATCTTGTTGTATCGGCTACACCACCAAACCGCGACACATTGATGGGCCTGCATATTGATTTGCGGGAGGAGCGCCATAAAGTTTCATAACCCTCTATACCGTAAAGTTATTTTGCAATCCAAGTAAATTTGGAACTTCACAAATGAATACACTAGTAATTCAATTAAAATACTTGTGTATTACATTTGTAATGCTATAGTAATCGCATATGGCAATCATCCGCTGTTGTCAAAACGTAATACAATAGTATTTCATTGAGAGAGGCGTTCCCGATGTCAGAAGTCCCTGTGCAATCCTTACTCACCCCCCTGGCCAATAAATTGGCCAGCATCATCGCCATCATGAACAACAAAGGCGGTGCAGGTAAAACCTCCACGATCACCAACCTGGCCATGACGCTCGCTCAGGCAGGCCGTCGCGTTCTGCTTATCGATGGGGATCAGCAAGCCAACTCAACCGAGGTGATGGCCAACGGCAAAAAATACTACGCGCAATACGGTCACACCATTTGCGATTTGTACAATAACCCGCGCTTTAACATTTTTGATGCCATCATTCCGGCCGTTAGCGGTGAAGATGTGATCGACAACCTTTTCATCATCCCATCTGATCCTTCGTTTGAGCGCGTGATGGAAAATTGCCTGACCCGTCACCACCGGGAAAAAATTCTGTCCCGTCACCTGCAGCCGGTGATGGATAAATTCGACTATATCCTTATTGACTGCTCTCCGGGTTTGAACTTGTCCACTACGAACGCGGCCTTCATGGCTGACCATGTGATCATCCCCGTCGATGGTGGCAGCTTCGCCCTGACCGGTCTGGATGTTGTCCTGGACTACCTGGACGAAATAAGGGAAACACGCTTTACCCGGTTCAGCGTATTCCGAAATGAGTACAATGGCGCCAAGAAGAAAATGAACACCTATCTTCACGACCAGTTGGCCAGTAATGAGAGAACCAAAGATAACTACCTGAAAACCCGCATCCGTGCCGATGAGAACATCTCACAGGCACAGGTGGCCTGTGTTCCGCTCTACTTTTATAACAAGGGCTCGCTGGCCCTGAACGATTACCGCGCGCTGATGCGTGAACTCGAAACCGTCTTATCGAAAGAGGCTGCATAAATGGCTAAAGGCCCCCTCACCCGTCCCGCGATGGTCAAACCGGAACCTGTCCAGGGCGAGACTAAAACGCGCCTTTCCAACGTAAAGGTTAACCGGAACAGAACGACCAGCGAAAACCCGAAGACCATCCGCATGACGCCGGCAGAAAAAGTCATGTGCACCGAGCTGGTCGATGAAATCCAGGATCTGACCACCAAGACCATCACGGACTCAACGGTGTTACGCGCCGCACTGTACCTGGCCAAAGAGGTTGGCCCGGAGAAAATGCTGGAGATGATCAAAGAGCATTTGTAATACAGATGAATTACACAAGTAATCTTTGTGAATTACATTGAGGGGAGAGTACGATGAGCGCTATCGTTACCGTCACCACCGAGTTAACCCAAAGCCAGGCGCTGGCACTGGCGCAGTTCGTCAAGCGCCTGACCTGGTCTGAAATTCAAGCCTGTGCTGTCGATGAAGCTGAAACCTACCAAATGCGGGATGCCGTTAACCTCCTGCAGAAGTCGCTGGCCGAAGCGGGTTTTAGCCCGCGCTGACGATAAAATGTATTCCTTATGTATTACATAAGGAATACATCCTTCAGGCTTTAAGCCTTCTGAGACGACGTCGCGTATCCTGACAGAGCGCTCTATTCAGTTGGTAAATGTATTACCTTAGTAATACACATGTAATCATTTTAAATTACACAGAGGAGCTGGGAGCGTGAACACTGTAGATAAACTCTTAGTCAGCATTGGACTGAAAGCCCAAGAGCTGAGTTCGCTTGACCAAACGGATAGCCTGATAGTTTGCCGTATTTTTGAAGCGGTGCAGGAGTACGCAATGTACCGCGATAAAAACCCAGAGTTAGAGATAGAGTGCGAACAGATCCTGGCGGTGGTCAGAAGCCACCTGAACCAGAGTGTGATTAGATAAAAAAGCAGCGTCAGCTGCTTTTCTGTACAAACCTACTTGAGTAACAGAATGAAAATATTCCTCGCAGTCATCATCGCCGCCATTCCGGTGGCCTACATCATTTGGGATCGCTACTTCCGCATTTTCCCGCTGTCCTATTTCGGCATCGAGAATGTGCAACGCATTGCTAAATGGGAAAACCCGGAATGGCGCGAGCGCATCTTTTCGCGAGGGGGTATGACCAGTCATGAGTGGCTCCGAATTAACAAGCGCCAGCTCAAGGCCATCGATGACGAACTGCGGCGCCGTAAACTTTAGGACTACCGCCAGCCCGCCTCACGACAACGTTAGCCCGCCCCCCCGAATGTCATTTCCCTCTTACTTTCTCCCCGCATGTAACCGAACAGGCAGAGTGTTTCACCGCCTGGTCACCCACGGCCGATCGCCGCCAACCCTGTTCCCGCCTGACGCGCCGACAGAGCAGGGGACTTTTTGCGATCCGGGAGCCTCACCTTGCCCAAAATACGTGGGTAACCACTTCCGCTCATTTCGATTTTTGTTACCTCAACAACAGCGTATCGGCGATTTATTCCCGTGGCGTCCGGTCTCCGGGGCTGTCAAAATAGACCCTATCGGCACGATTGCGCTACGCGAAAAATTTAAAACGGGTAGGGGGATTACCCTGCAGATTTTTCACAGCGCACCGATGTAATACATCTGTATTTCAATTTATAACACCGCCTGGGGAATGCGCTCATCGGCAACCGGCCAGACACAGAGAACATGCCGGCGCCCAACACACCGATGGCCGTCGCCCAGTCCGCCGGTGATGATCTGCGGACAATGTAATTCAACAGAATTACACATGTAATACAAAAGGCGTACACTTAAGATTTTTATGATGGGGGAACCATGTTGATGACCAGCAGCGACCGACCGGTTGCCGTGACACAGTACGAGACCGCCCTCGCGCTGCGGCGCATGGCGCTGCTGCAACCTTATCTCCCCAAATACCTGCTGGCGCCCGAGGTGGCGGTGTTGCTGCATTATCTGCCTGACGAACGGCAGCGCATGTTGTATTCCACGTTGTGGAACACTGGCGCACGCATTACCGAAGCCCTGACGTTGACGCCGGAAGATCTGCTGCTCGAGGGGCCGCGTCCCTGTGTTCGCCTGCGCACGCTGAAACAGCGCCAGCGGGGCAGGGGACGGCCATCGGCCGATGAAAAAATCGCCCGGATAGTGCCGCTGCTCGATGCCGGCTACGTCGATCAGCTGCGCCGGTTTCTGGCCACGTTCAGGCCCGGCCGTCGACGCCCCTTGTTTGACGTCAGCCGGAAAACCGCCTGGCTGTGGCTGCAACAAGCCGTCGAACGCGCCAGGGAGGAGGGGATTGAATTTGCGCTGCCGGCCATCAATCCCAAGACGCTCCGACACAGCTTTGCGATGCACCTGTTCTTCAACCATGTACCGCCGAAAGTGGTACAGACCTACATGGGCCATGAGCGTTATGAAAGCACGGAGGTGTATCTGAAGGTGTTTGCGCTGGACGTGGCGCCACAGCTGGGAGTGACGTTCTCGCTGGATCACCGCGAGTACACGCACCTGCTGATGCGAAAATAGAATACTATTGTAATACATTAGTAACGCATGATGACTTACGTTTGTATTACTCTCGTCATGCAATCGCGCTGATAAGGCGTGCGACAATGTTGCCCGGGCAGGAACGTCTGCACCGCCTGTGTTAGCATGACGGCCATTCGCTACAGCTTCGTGGCATCGGGAATATCAGGGAGAGTCATGTTGGGAGAGATTCAGACGTGAAAATTGATGAGGTGGAAAAGTGGCGTCCTTTCACCGATACGGAAGGGAACACCTGGGACCTTTCCTTTCTTGACGCCCACGAGGTGATCTACACGCACCGCTGCGAGGGTAAGGCAGACAAGGTCTATAAATTCATCGTCTCCTACTCGTTTCACTGCTTTTGCAAAGATTACCCGGAACAGAGCGAAGATGAGAAGCGGGCGCTGATGTACCACTCGCCTAAAGAGTCACGCCCGTTCTGCAAAAACCGTTACGGTCTGGCGCAACGCTACCTTAAAGACATGATACTGTCGCTGGATCGTCAGCGAATTATCCATGCCGGCTATGGCAGCTATGCGGTGATCGAGGCATTGAATGACGAGGGCGAGCGCTGCTATTACCACGTCCCCTTCAAGGCATTCCGGGAACGGAAAAAACTCCGGATACATGTGACCAGCGCCTATGCGGTAGATGCCAAACCCGGGGGCGGAAAGGTGGGATTCTTTGTTATCGCCAGCAAGTTACTGGCCGGCAAGCCGTTACCACACCCCTGAAATAACAAAACCCACCTTAAGGTGGGTTTCGCCAGAAAACTACTCTGGTATTCAGAAGCGCCTTTACCGGACTTGGCCTGACCAACTTGCGTTGGTAGCGGGATGTCTGGATAAACCAGTCTGCTGCATCCTTAACCATATTATAGAGACCTCATACGTTATTGCAACCGAATAAACCTGATATGGCGTGATACTGCATGATATGAGGTATAAACTGAAATACTCATGTATTACATAAGTATTCACCATGATGACCGATGAGCAACTGGTCACCCTGCTTCTTGCCAGTTACACTTATATAACGATGGGTCGCAGATCTCTTATTAATCATTCGTCAAAACGGGCAGGGTAGGCATTGTTAGATAAGACCGAATCCGTTACCACGGAAAACACCACTTCAGCGCTCAGCCATCTCGCGTTCTGCGCCCTGGCAGCGCTGGGGATGGCGCGTCAGGATGGCATGGCCGGCACGCCGTATGCAGAAAATTTATTCCTTATTCGCTGGCTGGCCACTGCCCAAAAGCAGAAACGATTCCCCAAAAGCGTCGCCGTCGACATCACCTGGCGTGTGCCCGGAGTTCAGGGCGAGCATGGATGCTCACAATGAACCACGAGTCTATCTAGAATGTTATATTGGCCCCCATGATGGGGAACCGAGCGACCCCATCGGCTGTGGCGATGGTGAGCCTGAGCGGCAGTGACCTGTGGCATGCCCGCAGGGTGATGTAACCCGCTGACAACGGGGATTGAGGCGAGATCACTAAGCCAAGATGATCCCCAAGGCTGAATGTTGAAAGGTTGAAGAACATGAACCCATTAATCCGCCTCTGAGGGTTGAAATGTCACCACGGCTTACGTGATCTGATAAGCCGTACAGAAGGCACAGGCAGTTTTGCGAAAACTGCCCAACAAAGGTGTTCCAACAGCCATATAGAACACCGGGACAGCAGGCCTTATCACAGTTGGATTGCTGACTTCTGACAACTTGCAGCAAGCAAGGGTAAAGAGTGCGATGGGCAACCTCATCAACATGTTTGAGTCCAGGTAGGTAAACCGGGGAAGGTCAATGACGGATGCCAAGGGGGCATGGCCCCGATGACGCATTGACTGGCGGAGCTTCCGTAGTAGTCCGAGGTGGGGAAAGCCCATTACATGGCGAAGGGAAGCAGTTTAAATGTGTTTGCCAAGCAAACTAACTGACCTAACGAGGTGAAGACCTTTGATAATCAGCGAAATGCAATGCAAGCTAGCCACATGGGCAGCAACAGAACCGTGTTCACGGATCGACCGGTTGCTACGTCTGATAACACATCCGGACTGGCTGGCTGAAGCAGCGCGGATCACCCTGTCCACAAAGGGCGCTCACACGCCCGGTGTCGATGGGGTGAATAAGCTAATGATGCAAGCCAGACAGTCTGATGAATTGCGCATGCTCAGGGAAGAACTTCTCTCTGGTAATTACCAACCTTTGCCGGCCAGACGGGTCTATATCCCCAAAGCCAATGGCAAACAACGACCACTCGGTATTCCTACTCTGAGGGATCGTATTGTTCAGCGAGCCATGCTGATGGCCATGGAGCCCATCTGGGAGAGTCATTTTCATTCGCTCTCATATGGATTTCGGCCAGAGCGCAGTGTTCACCACGCTATCCGCACGGTACGAATACAGCTCACAGACAATACGGTGACACAGGGACGATGGGTTATTGAGGGTGACCTTTCCAGTTATTTTGATACCGTGCATCATCGCCTGCTGATGAAAGCTGTACGCAGCAGGATCAAGGACTCCAGGTTCATGACTCTGCTGTGGAAAATAATCAAGGCAGGTCACGTTGACGCTGGACTTTTCCGGGCCGCCAGTGAAGGTGTGCCGCAGGGAGGAGTTATCTCTCCTTTACTATCGAATATCATGCTCAATGAGTTCGATCAGTACCTGCATCGGCAATATCTGAGCTCAAAAGCCCGGAGGAAATGTGAGCACTGGAACCACAGTATACGGATGGGTCAACCCAAAGCGGTCAGAGAGAACAGACAATGGAAGCCTGCAGTCGCTTACTGCCGATATGCCGATGATTTTGTGATCATTGTCAAAGGTACCAAAGCACATGCGCAGGCCATTAGAGAAGAATGCCGACGCGAGCTCGAAGATAACTTGAAACTCCAGTTAAACATGGAAAAGACCAAAATCACCCATGTTAATGATGGTTTTGTCTTTCTGGGGCATCGTATTATCCGTAAGCGTGGCCGTTACGGCAATATGCGGGTAGTCACGACAATCCCAAGAGACAAGGCTAGAAACTTCGCAGCGAAGCTGACAGATTTGTTATCAGGCAACTACAGTGAGAGTAAAATCGGTATGGTTGAAATACTCAACCGCAAACTGAAAGGCTGGGCAACTTTCTATAATTTCGTTGACTTCAAGGCCAAAATTTTCAGTTATATCGATCGAGTTGTGTTTTGGAAGCTGGCTCATTGGCTGGCCCACAAATACCGTTCCCGTATTAAACCTCTGATACGCCGATGGTGCAAGCCTCCGCAGCCAGGAGAAAGTAAAAGCTGGGTGCTGTTTGGCAAAGCCAATAATGGCAAATTGTGCGGTGAAGTACTGTATAGGTTCGTGGGACAAGGCAAGAAGCTATTCCGTTGGCGTCTGCCCGAGGGTAATCCTTACCTTAGAACAGAACGCAGGAACACATTGACCTCGCGCTACACTGATGTGGCGATGGCATTAGCCAACGTTTAGACGGAGAGCCGGATGCATTGAGAGGTGCAAGTCCGGTTCGGAGAGGAGAGGCAGGGAAATAGTTCGACTACGCCCTGTCTCTTACTCTACTACTCGAACGCGGGCGTAAACATGGGCCGGCCGGAAAACTGCGTCAGCACCTGGACTACCTGTGGCGCTCCTGCAGTGGCAATCTGGCCGCACAATCCGATCTGTTCCGGCTCACCTACGCCTCAGAAACGCTGAAAGACCAGGGCTGGGACAATTACGTGATGGATGCACGGGAGTGGAAATCCGGAGTTACCCTGACGCCGTCACTTAACAACGGCTTCTACGTCGAAAAAACGGCGCTGAATGCGGCCTTTACCCAGGACGGACGGCACCTGCACCCCGTGCCCTTTCGCATTATTGGTGACACCGTCACCTTTATTCGTATCATGACGGAATATGGCCTGAACGCGAGGCTCGTCGACAGCACCCCAGATCATCATACGGTCGCGCTGGAGCCCGCGTAGCATTGCTCCCTGCCAACCGGTAAAAAGGAAACACCGATGACAATGGCCGATTTTCGCCGAATGGCGGCAAAAATGGATCAGCATATGCAGCAGTTGGACGCGCAAGGCGTCACGGAGCCGCATCAGGTTATCAACCGCATGATGGGCTATACCCCTGAACTGCATCAGATTTGGACCGGCACCACGGATAAGGAACTGATGGCATTAACCCAGGAATATCCGGGATTTTACCGTTACGCCCTCATCATGGAAACTGCGTTCGAGCAGGAGAGCCAGAAGTCATCCCGATCTTATGACGGCATGCCTGAATTCTCTGCAACCCATAAACACACCATGGAACAGATACTCACCACGGCCGCAACCCTGGAACGGGGATACCTCGCTTATCAGGGCAATGCCCTGTCGGTGTTTGATGAACAAATAATCCGGCTGGGCCAATCGTTCAAATTATGGCAGGAATGCGTAGCAGACTTCAGAAAAGGGCTGAATGCTGATGAGAACGTCACCCCTATGCAGCGTGACTACGTTCATGCGGGGCTGACACGGATTGCCGATCGGCTCATAGAATTACAGACGAAAATCCTGAGCAACAAAAAATGACGTCTAGAATGCTCTATCGAGCTCATCAATTAATCGTGGTGATCTCAATCAAAATAATTTTTTGCAGTTTGAGTCTACGTCAGCAGGGTTCCCGTCTTAAGTGCTTACGCTGGCCAGACTTCAACAATACAGGGAAGAAATGATGCACCTGAAACGAATAAGGGCAGCCAATTTTCGCGCATTTGGTGACGGCACTAATGCCCCAGCTCTTGATTGGGAACTCTCGGCAGGGTTAAACATCCTTGTAGGGGAGAATGACTCAGGAAAAACATCGGTAGTCGATGCGATCCGCTACGTACTGTGGACAACCAGCTACGAATTCATTCGTCTGTTCGAGAAAGATTTCTATATCAATGGCACAAACCGAGCCAGATCGCTTTTTATTGAAGCCACACTGGCAGATCTCGATCCTGACCAAGAAGCTGCTGTTCTGGAGTGGTTAACTCACGAGGAAGACGGCAGTCGTAGCCTGATCATTCATCTGCAAGCCAGATGGATACCACCCAATGGAAATAAACGAGGCCGTGTCGAGGCAGTTACGTGTTCAGGAAGAAATGGTGCAGGTCAAGAAATAGGTACCGTGGTACGTGAACTCATTCGAGCTACTTATCTTCGACCTTTGCGTGATGCAGAAGCAGAATTGCGGCCTGGACGACAGTCTCGATTATCACAAATTCTGGCGGCTCACCGGCGCATCGGTGGACAAGAGTTAAACGACTTCAATATTGACGCCCCAGATACAGTACCCAATAACCTGGTTGGATTGATGGCGTTCGCTCAGCATCACCTGGGCGAACACCAAGTCATCAAGGACGTTCAAAACGATATCAACGATAATTACTTGAACAAGTTCGCCTTCGCTGGCGATGCACTGTCATCCCGCATCCAGATAGCCCCTATTCTAGGGCTTCAACCTATCCTTGAACGTTTCGAGCTCGGCCTACTTCCAACATCCGGCATCGACCCTTCTGAGCACTGCGTTCGTGGGCTAGGTTACAACAATGCCCTGTTCATGGCGACTGAGCTCGTATTACTACGTGATGGCGAGGAACTCGGCCTGTTGTTGATAGAAGAGCCAGAAGCCCACTTGCATCCGCAACTGCAGGAACGAGTTCAGCAATTGCTCGAACGAACGTCCAAGACGGCCGATGACGGCACTCGCCCAGTACAAATTGTCATGACAACGCATAGCCCGTCATTAGCTGCGGGGGCTGACATTGCCAGCATGACTCTAGTTAATCGCGCACAACTATTCAGCCTCGCGCACGGAAAGACCAAGCTAAAGAAAAACGACTATGAATTTCTGCGACGTTTCATCGATGCTACAAAAGCCAATCTCTTCTTTGCCCGCGGCGTAGCCATAGTCGAGGGACCTGCCGAGGCATTGTTGTTGCCAGCGTTGGCAGAAGCTTCCGGTTGTTCCTTCAACGAACACGGTATTTCCTGTATAAACGTCGGTGGTGTTGGCCTATATCACTATGCTCGTATCCTGCAACCATTCGATGGATCGGTAGTCCCTATTCCTGTCGTCTGCATTACAGACCGCGACGTTGTGCCTGATGAGGCAGATTATATCCCCCGCCCAAATAATGGGCGCAAGCGCTTTGATTCTGACTACTCCCCCCAGGAACTCGATACATTAATCCAAACAAAGGTTGGGCGAGCTCAGGGGGGAAGCACTCTCGTATGCGTGTCCGACAGGTGGACGCTCGAGTTCGATTTGGCCCTCTATGGTTGTGCAGAACTCATGCATAACGCCATCCACCTAGCCAAGAGGGCTGGTTCCAGAGGAGAACGGCTGACGGAGGAAGACGAACAGACGGCTATCACAGAGGCTAAGGAATATTGGGCACAACTGGAGACAGCAGGCCACTCTGTAGTAAAGCTTGCCTCAATCATCTACCAACCACTGGCTGACAGTGATGTGTCGAAAGCTGTAACAGCACAATATGCAGCCCACCTGATATCAACCGGAGAATATGGAGGGGGCAATGAACTCTATCATCGCCTGCCACCTTACCTACAACGTGCTTTCCATCATTTAACTGGCAAGGTGGTAGAGTGACGGTACCTACTATTACGGAGTTGGATCTTGAGGCATTGGCTACTCTGACCCCTGACTTAAATTTCGAGGATGACGAGCGGCGTGCAGTACTGCTCGAAAATCAGTCCAGGGACATCAACGCTGCACCAGGCAGCGGCAAAACCACAGTGCTTGCCGCAAAACTCTTAATACTCGCACGAAAATGGGAAGCCGCTCGCAGTGGCATCTGCGTCCTAAGTCACACCAATGTCGCCCGGGACGAGATACAACGACGACTTGGGAAAAGTATTGAAGGAAGTCGATTACTGACATATCCCCACTTCATTGGAACGATCCATGCACTGGTTAATTATTTCCTGGCCCTGCCTTACTTGCGCAGCCAAAATGTGGAAGTGAATATCATCGATAATGATGTGTTCAGTGGCCAAGCACTCACTCTAGCCCGCATGAATTGGAGTTTACGTACTTGGATGGACAAAAACGTCAGTGTCGCTCCCATGGTTCAGGGACTGATTTTCAGCGGGGCTGATCTGAAAATAATCAGCGAGAGCGGAAATCTACCGAAAGAGGGTTCGAAAACTCATCCGGTGATCCAAAGTATAAAAGCACGACTGGCGAACGAGGGGATCTTCCGTTATGCCGATATGTTCGCATTTGCTGAGAAGCTGTTGACGAACACCCCGGAGATCCGAGCTCATATGTCGCGGCGGTTCCCAATCGTATTTATCGACGAAATGCAGGACACATCTTGGGAACAGGAGCGCCTTTTACAACTAATGTTCGACGAAACGGTGATCATTCAGCGTTTTGGCGACATCAATCAGCGTATACTCGGGAATACACAAGGTGCCGAAAATCTCACATTTCCAAAAGCAGATGCACTACCCATATCCACGAGCAAACGGTTCGGACCATCAATAGCTCAGGTCGTTGCCACTACGCAAGTGTCAGGAGTCCCGGTGTCAGGTGATGGAGTTGATCGCCATGCTCCCATGTTGTTGGTCTATCCGACGGAACAGGTTAGCCAGGTCATCGCGGTTTTTGGTGCCAAAGTGCTTGAGCGATTCGATGAAACTATTCTCCGTACTGGTACGGTGAAGGCTCTATGTGCCCGAAAGCAAGGCGATGCTGCAACGTACACTGCCGGTAGAACTCTTCTGGATTATTGGCCAGCCATTGCTACCAATAATGCCCCAGACTTAAATATGGATCACTTCTGGTCACTGCTGGTTGGGAAGAGAAAGATAAATGAACCATCACTTTCTAGACGTGTCGGTGAGGTGCGACGAGCATTATTCATCGTGCTACGCGACGCTAAAGCAGAGATCGTTCGTGACTTGAAGGCTGATTACCAGTTGCTTCGAAAGCTGGGCGATACCGGTGGAGACATACCAAATTTCCGGTTATTACTACGCGACTTGGCCATGAATAGAGCATCGGTGGTCACCGAAGAAGGGCGGCACGAAATACTAACAATGATTTATGGGCGTTTACGTCCCCTGTTGCCAGAGAATATGACGGGTGAAATGTTCAGATCATTGCCGGTTTTCTTGGTACCGGATGCTTCGGTTGTTTCGGTAGAACAGCGAACTATCTGCTCACTTGAGCGAGATGGTCGACGGCTCGATATCCAGGTTGGCAGCTTAGCTTCAATGAAAGGCGAAACACACTTGGCGACCCTCGTACTTGAGTCTCTGGGTCATCCGAGCCGACGTTTTGATATTGAGGCTGCATTGCCCGTGATTGCGGGGTTAGAAGTGCGAAAAGAAAATATGCCTGAAGGGCATTTGGCACAGTTCAGAAATTTATATGTCGCCATGTCTCGTCCGACCAGCTTCCTCTGTCTAGCGGTAAACGCTGAGCGGGTAACTGAAGAGTGTAAGATGGCTCTGATTAGACAAGGTTGGAATATCAACTATCTGGCCTAAGCTTGGTAGCCTCATTAACCTATACCCGACGAAGAGATTATGGGTCACCGCAGTATGGCCGCGCTGACCCTGCTGCAGAAACATATTCGCCAGCGCGACCTGGCCGAACTGACCGACAGACTGTCCGCCATTCTGCTGGCCGGCTATCTCTCTTCGCCGCAGGTGATTTCGCTGATACACTATATTATCCAGGCCGGTGAATCGGCGGATGCGCAGGCATTTGTCCGCGCACTGGCCCTGCGGGTACCGCAACATGAGGATGAACTGATGACCATCGCACAACAGCTTGAACAAAAAGGTATCGAGAAGGGTATCCAATTGGGTGAACAGCGCGGTATGGAAAAAGGGCGCCATGAAGGAAAACTCGAAGGCAAACTCGAAGTTGCCCGTACCATGCTGGCCAACGGCCTCGATCGCGACTCGGTGATGAAAATGACCGGGCTGACCGCTGACGACCTGGCGCAGATCCGCCACTAATCCCAACGTCGACAGGCAGGGCAGCCATTGACAGATAAAACCGCATCCGTTCCGCCGGAAAACACCACCTCAGCGCTCAGCCATCTGGCGTTTTGCGCCCTGGCGGCGCTGGGGCTGGCGCGTCAGGACGGTATCGCCGGCACGCCCTATGCCGAAAACCTGTTCCTGATCCGCTGGCTGGCCACTGCCCAAAAGCAAAAACGCTTCCCCAGGAGCGTCGCGATTGACATCCAGTGGTTACTCGAACGTGGTCGCAAACACGGCCCGGCCGGCAAACTGCGCCAGCACCTTGACTACCTCTTTCGCTCCTGCAGCGGCAACCTGGCCGCACAATCCGACCTGTTCCGGCTCACCTACGCCTCTGAAACCCTGAAAGACCAGGGCTGGGACAATTATGTGCTGGACGCACGCGAGTGGAAATCCGGCATAACGCCGGTACCGTCACAGCACAACGGATTCTACGTAGAAAAAGCGGCGCTGAATGCCGCCTTTGCCCAGGACGGTCGCCATCTGCACCCCGTCACGTTTCGGGTGGTCGGTGACGCCGACCGGTTTATGCATGTGATGGCCGAGTACGGACTGTGTACGCGCCGGCAGGGCAGCACGTCAGCCTGCCACACCATCGCGCTTGAACCGGCGTAACACCACGACCGACACGGTTCAAATATTCAGCCAACGGCGCCGCGCCACTCACAACCAGGACGTTACCCCCAAATTTGGGGGATAACCTGTGCGCATCGCCGGTAAAAATATTCACTTCAAAATGAGTAAGTTGCGTCAGAGTATCTGTTCTCCTCGCCACCACCCTTGCCATTCCTCGTCAGATTTATATTATGCTGGTTATTCATACAGTATAATTATAATAATACGTTTCGTTTCCGACCAGAGGAGAACATAAAATGAGCAACGCATCACGCACTCGCACACCGCAGGACACGGCCACTGTGCAGGAAAGTCGCGCCAAAGCCCTGCAAAGCGCCATCACCGCCATCGAGAAAGCGTTCGGCAAGGGCGCCATCATGCGCCTGGGCGACAACAATGGCATGGCAGTCGAACGTATCCCGACCGGCTCGCTCGGCCTCGACATCGCACTCGGCGGCGGCCTGCCGGTCGGCCGCATCACCGAAATCTACGGCCCCGAGTCGTCCGGCAAAACCACCGTCGCCCTGTCGGTCATTGCCTGCGCCCAGCGCGCCGGGCTGCAGTGCGCCTTTATCGATGCCGAGCACGCGCTCGATCCGCGTTACGCGCAGCAGCTGGGCGTCGATATCGGCGAACTCCTCATCTCCCAGCCCGACACCGGTGAGCAGGCGCTGGAAATCTGTGACGCCCTGGTGCGCTCCGGCGCTGTCGGCGTGGTGGTGGTCGATTCCGTCGCCGCCCTGGTGCCGAAAAACGAGCTGGAAGGCGAGATCGGCGACGCCCAGATGGGCCTGCAGGCCCGCATGATGAGCCAGGCGATGCGCAAGCTGAAGGGCAGCATCAACACCACCCGCACGGTGGTGATCTTCATCAACCAGCTGCGCATGAAGATTGGCGTAATGTTCGGCAATCCCGAAACCACTGCCGGCGGCAACGCCCTCAAGTTCTATGCCTCGGTGCGTCTCGACGTGCGCGGCGCCGGCAACGTCAAGGAAGGGGAGACCATCATCGGGCGGGATACCAAAGTGAAAGTGGTCAAGAACAAGGTCTCGCCGCCGTTCCGCCAGGCGCAGTTCCGGTTGCTGTTCGGCGCCGGCATCTTCCGTGAGGGCGAAGTGCTGGATCTGGCCGTCGACGCCAAATATATCCTCAAGACCGGCGCCTGGTACGAGTATCAGGGGGAGAAAATCGGGCAGGGGCGCGAGAAGGCCGCCGGCTGGCTGCGCGACAGTCCCGACGTGGTGGCCACATTGACCGCGCAGCTGCGCACGCATTACCTGCAGGCGGTGCTGCCGGCCGCGGCGGCAACCGACGCGGACACGCCCCCGGATGACGATGCCTGGCAGAGCGCGCCGGAGGCCGTGTGATGCCGGTACGCCTCTATGACGCTGGCGTGTCCTGCGGGTTTCCGTCGCAGGACTACCTCGAGCAGCGCCTGTCGCTGGACGAGATCTGCATCCGTCACCCGGAGAGCACCTACCTGGCCCAGTGGGAGCGAAGCTGCGATTTGACGACATTTGACTTCGACCCACGAAGCCAAACCGTACGCTATGTACATTCCTCACCCAAAATGGGTGTCAGAATCCCGAAAATTTCTGACATATTATGTTGTTAGTGATCCTTCGGTACCTCAATAACTCCATCAGCAATACCCTGAGCCAGTCGTTCCATCCACTTTGCAAAGCGAAAATATCCAGGATATTGTAGGCAGATGTAGTCCATCTGGACTTTTGATGCGCTGTCCATCACCCGCTTAAAGGCTTCCATATAGTCATAGCAGCCCTGCAATAGCTGAGCATCACCATTTTCTGTAGGAGGAAATTGACTGGCGTACTCATGAACTATCTTCGCCAACTGTTGCTGCTCTGCGGTTAAGTCGATCATTCATTTCCTCGTGAAAGTGCCAGATATTTCCTGCATGCAATCTAAGAATGCTTTGATGCCGGCAACCAGCGATACAGCGTTGGTATGGAAACACCGAGATCTTTAGCTACATCTCTGGGAGGGATACCGCTGGCTAATAGTTTTTTAGCCGATTCAATTTTGCTACTGGTCATTTTGGGTTTTCGCCCGCCTTTACGACCGAGTCGCTTTGCCGCATCAAGCCCAGCGCGGGTACGTT
>Ga0207654_10000055_pt1 | contig 77517 bp, 59 predicted proteins | sample KBSC64metaG_FD_184355 | JGI IMG/M metagenome (GOLD analysis project Ga0207654, IMG submission 184355) | Corn rhizosphere microbial communities from Kellogg Biological Station, Michigan, USA - KBS C6-4 metaG (SPAdes) (version 2) | ecosystem: Host-associated > Plants > Roots > Rhizosphere > Soil... | reverse complement strand
GCAGGAGGCGGTGAATAACGCGATTAAACATGGGGGATCAAAAAGTATTGTCATTCGGCTTTCTATGGAAGCTGGAACAGGATCACTGGAAATTGTGGATGACGGGTCGGGGATCTCCGACGACACGCAACAGCTGCGCGGCATGGGCATGCACATTATGAACTACCGATCGACAATGATCGGCGGCCGGCTCGAGGTCTCCCAGAATCGGGAGGGAGGAACGAGAGTCTGCTGTACATTTCCGGCGGGCTGATGAAGTACGCAATTCGAAAGGGAAAGACATGACAACTTCTTCCGTTTCTGAGCAGGTTGAAGTTACGGCTAAACGATGTGTTCTTGTGGTTGACGATCATCCTCTGCTTCGCCAAGGGCTGGCGATGCTTATCAATCAGCAACGAGATATGTGGGTGTGTGGAGAAGCAGAAGATCTGCGCAAGGCGATGCAATGTATTGCGCAGTCAAAGCCCGATATTGTGGTTCTAGATATTTCAGTGAAAGGGCCAGATGGACTCGAGATTCTGAAAGCGATCCGCACTACGTTTCCTGACCTTCCGGTCTTGATTCTGTCGATGCACGATGAGTCCATATATGCGGAACGTGCACTTCGTGCTCGCGCCAACGGGTACATCATGAAGCAGGAAGCCACGGAAAAAGTGCTTGAAGCGATACGACGCATTCTGGCTGGAGAGGTGTATCTCAGCGATTCGATGTCCAAAAAGATGCTGCAACAGTTTATCGATGGCGGCCCTTCTTTGCTCGAGTCCAATGTTGCGATGCTGTCGGACAGGGAACTTGAAGTCTTCGGACGCATTGGCGAAGGTCGGGGAACGCGTGAGATTGCGGAGGAGTTGCACCTGAGCGTAAAGACGGTGGAAACTTACCAGGCGCACATCAAGGAGAAGCTGAAATTGAAAAGCGGACGCGAGTTGATCCAGCACGCGATTCAATGGAAGATCGCCGAAAAGGCTGGCTGAGCGGTAAAAGAAATTCCGTATTCCGTTAATGCTGCTGCTGCAACTTCAGGCGCCTTGCAGAACGTGGAGAGTCGGCTTTCTTCGCGCGGGCTGCAGTGAGGGTTCGTATCCTTTCGGAATGTATGCACAGCAAGGTTCTTCGCTGAAGGGATCGCCTGTAAGAGCATAAGCGCGAGCGCGTGAACCGCCGCAGATCTGCTTGAATTCGCAGGCACCGCATTTACCTTCCAGTTTGGACGTGTCGCGGAGGTCTTGAAAGAGCGGCGATTCGCGGTAGATGCTTTCGAGGCTCTGCTGGCGAATGCTTCCCGCGGAAACAGGCAGAAAACCGCTCGGGAAGACTTCGCCTTTGTGGGAGATGAAGACAAAACCTTTGCCGTCATTGAGCCCGCGAGGAGCGCGACCGATCTCGTCGGTTGATACTCGTGTTTCGACGTGAATTTCGCCGGAGCGCTTTTCGTCGACTCTCTTCTGCAAGATAAACCGGCGGTAGTGCTGGGCTTCTGTCGTTTTGATGTCAAAGGTGGCGGATTTGGAGAGCTGATGGAGCTTTTCGAAGACGCCTTCGAACTCATCTGCACTGAGCAGGTCGTTCAACTTGCCGCGTCCGGTGGGGACCAGGAAGAAGACGCTCCAGAGCGTGATGCGAAGTTGCTCCATGAGCGCCACAATCTGATCGATTTCTCCGATGTTGCGACGGCTAAACGTGGTGTTGATCTGGACCGGAAGGCCGACCTCGTTGGCCCAGCGGACTGCGTCGAGGGTGCGGGCGAAGGAACCTGACAGTCCTCGGAAGGCATCATGGGTGGCGGCGGATGCTCCGTCCATGCTGACGGCGAGACGAGCAAGTCCGGCCTCTTTGAGGCGCACGATTATTTCGCGTGTAAGTAGCGGGGTGGCGCTGGGAGTGAGGGAAACACGGACTCCGGCTGCGCGTGCATAGCTGATCAGTTCAAACAGGTCGGGCCGTTTGATGGGGTCGCCGCCCGTGAGTACGAATACCGGGACTTTCCAGGACGCTATCTGGTCGATGAGCTGCTTGCCTTCGGCGGTGGTGAGCTCTTCAGGATGCCGCTCTGGCTGGGCAGAGGCACGGCAGTGAACACAGGCAAGGTCGCATGCCTGGGTCACTTCCCAGATAGCAATGAAGGGGCGCTCGTTGAAATCGACGGTCTGGATTTGCGGGTTCATAATGCGTATAGAAACAGCAGATTGGAAGGCTTGCAGTGACGAAAGTCGCTCGATTTCGAACCGGGGCGCAGTTTTATTCCGAGTGACAAAAATCACTGTGAAGCGTGTGGAAGGCCTCTAGGTTGGAACTGAGGTCGAACCATGGGCGTCCCCGCCAACTCCAATTACGAGACCCTTCTTCGTGAGCGCAACAAGAGCTGGATGCTGCGCGCGTGGATCCTGAGCGGACTGTTTTTCATGGCGCTGCCGGGGACGCTGCTTGGGTTTTCGAACCTCATGGCGATCAGCGCTCATCACGGCCTGGGAACGATGCCGGCGGCCTGGATGGAAGGGCATGGACACGCGCAGATGTTCGGGTGGATCGGGAGCTTCATTCTGGGCATCGGGTTTTATTCGCAACCGTCGCGGCGTTCAGGACTTCGCATTCCAATTGCATGTTTTGGGTTCTGGACTGCGGGCGTGCTGCTGCGATGGGTTGGAAATATCTACGAGTGGCACTGGCGTTCGCTATTGGCTATTTCTTCAGCGCTGGAGATTGTTGCGGTTCTTCTGTTTCTCTCCGCGGCTTCGCATCACAAGAGGCCTGAGGCAGAGAAGGGCACCAAGAAGGGCATGGAAGTTTGGATGGTCGCGGTGCTGCTGAGCACGGCCGCGCTGACAGCGGCGGTGATCTTCAACTTTGTTGAATGCCTGCGACTCGCAGTGTATGGAGCGACGCCGTCGTTCCCTCATGTGCTCGATCAGAAGTACCTGGTGCTGCTTGGCTGGGGATTTCTCGGTCCGGTGGTTTGGGGATTCTCGGCACGATGGCTGCCGGCATTTCTGGCGATTGATCAACCGCGCGCTCGCGCATTGCGTCTGGCGCTGGTACTGGATGTTCTCGGGGTGCTTGCTGGGATTGCTGGGTGGCTTCCTGTGGCTACGCTGCTGTTGGCAGTCGCAGCGATTACGGTTGTGTTTGCCTTGCATCTCACCGATTCTCCGCATGGTCGGGCGAAAGTGATTGGGATACATCCAAGCTTTCCCTACTTCATTCGGATTGCGTATGCATGGCTGGTGATCGCCGGCGGCATGAGTGTCTGGGCAGCGTTTGCCGATCATCACGGTGGAATCTGGGGAGCATCGCGTCATGCGCTCACGGTGGGATTTGCAGCGACCATGGTTTTTTCGATCGGGCCGAGGATTCTGCCGCACTTCTGCGGCATCACGCGACTCTTCAGCACGCGTTTGATGTTTGCCAGCCTTCTGCTGTTGCAGGTTGGGTGTACGTTGCGTGTGAGTTCAGAGCCGCTCGCGTATGAGGGCTTCTCCTCGTTTGCGTGGCAAACACTGCCCATCTCCGGAATGCTGGAACTAACGGGCGTGCTGATCTTCGCAGTGAATATCGCTGCGACGATCGTATTCGGGCGATCCGCATTTGCCGCTTCGAGCCCGGAGCAAATAGCAGCCGCATGAATAATTTCCAGTCGTTGTGACTTTAGTCCCTGAAAGCTATATCGATCCCCGCTAACTTCAACCTAGTTAATCCGAACTGCACTCATCGTGCGAATTGAGGCAAGCAATGAACTATAAGCGTTATTGGCTGGCTCTGGCTGTGGTCATCCTTGGATCGTTCGCCGTCCTGGGAACGGTCGGCCGGAAGATGATCAGCCAGGCTCCCCCTATCCCGGACGTCTACACGGCTGAAGGGCAACTGCTTTTTACAGGTTCCACAATCACCGATGGGCAGGGCGTGTGGCAGTCGATTGGCGGCCAGGAGATTGGCACGATCTGGGGACACGGCGCATACGTCGCACCCGACTGGAGCGCTGACTGGCTTCATCGCGAATCGAGCATTCTGCTGGATGCGTGGGCACAGCGGGAAGGTGCGACGAATTTCGCAGCTCTGACTGTCGAACAGCAGGCCGGATTGAAGGCTCGGCTGGTATCGGCGATTCGGACCAACACTTACGAAGCTGCCACGAATCGCGTGACGCTATCGGCGGATCGGGTTGCGGCTTACCAGGAACTGGCGACGTACTACGCCAATTTGTTTGCATCAGGGCGGAAAGAGTATGCAATTCCGCAGGGCGCGATGACAAACCAGGCAAAGCAGCAGCAACTCGCGGCATTTTTCTGGTGGAGCGCATGGGCGACGAGCACGAACCGCCCGGGCAGCACTGTGAGCTATACCAACAACTGGCCGCACGAACCGCTGGTTGGGAATGTGCCAACTTCTGGGGCGGTGCTGTGGAGCATCATCAGCGTGGTTGCTCTGATCGCGGGGATAGGCGGGCTGGTGTGGTGGAATGCTTCGCGTGAGAAGGAGCTGGTACACGGGCCTTATCCGCAGCGCGATCCGTTCCTCGGATTGCAGCCAACGCCTTCGCAGAAGGCGACGATCAAATACTTTCTGGTGGTCGTGATCTTGTGGGGCGTGCAGATCCTGATGGGCGCGATTACGGCTCACTACGGAGTTGAAGGGCAGGGATTCTATGGAATTCCGCTCGACAAATTCTTGCCCTATGCGATCACGCGCACATGGCACCTGCAGATTGCGATCTTCTGGATTGCGACGTCGTGGCTGGCGACTGGTCTCTATGTTGGGCCTGCGGTCAGCGGATATGAGCCGAAGTATCAGCGGCTGGGGGTCAACGTCCTGTTTGCGGCGCTGGTCCTGGTTGTTGGCGGATCGTTGGCGGGCGAGTGGTTCGGAATTCAGCAGAAGCTCGGGAACCTGTGGTTCTGGTTTGGCAGCCAGGGATTCGAGTATGTCGATCTCGGACGATTCTGGCAGATTCTGCTCTTTATCGGGTTGGTGCTTTGGCTGTTCCTCATGGTCCGGTCGCTGAAGCCTGCGTTCAAAAAGAATGGAGAAGACAATTCGCTGCTGGCATTGTTTCTGGTATCGAGTGTTGCAATTCCGTTGTTCTATGCCGCTGGCCTGATGTATGGGCAACGCAGCCACCTGGTCACAGCGGAATACTGGCGCTGGTGGGTTGTTCACCTCTGGGTTGAAGGCTTCTTCGAAGTGTTCGCTACCGTAGTGATCGCGTTCCTCTTCACGCGGCTCAAGCTGCTGGAGATTCGCAGCGCGACGAAGGCTGTGCTGTTCTCGACAACGATCTTCCTGGCGGGCGGCATCATTGGGACCTTCCATCACCTGTACTTCGCGGGTTCAGGACCGGCGGTGATCGCGTTGGGAGCAGTGTTCAGCGCACTGGAAGTTGTTCCGTTAACACTGATCGGCTATGAGGCGTGGGAGAATCTGCGACTCGCGCGTCCGACAGAGAAGGCGCGCTGGATCGCGAACTACAAGTGGCCGGTGTACTTCTTCGTTGCGGTTGCATTCTGGAACCTGGTTGGCGCAGGGGTCTTCGGGTTCCTGATTAATCCCCCGATCGCACTCTACTACATGCAGGGGCTGAACCTGACACCGGTCCACGGACATACGGCGCTGTTCGGGGTGTACGGGATGCTGGGACTTGGGTTGACGCTGTTCTGCCTGAGGGCACTGCAGCCGGCACGGAAGTGGAAAGAGGGGACACTGAAGGGCGCATTCTGGTGCATCAATCTCGGGCTCATCTTCATGGTCGTGTTGAGCATGTTCCCGATCGGTATCATGCAGGCAATGGCTTCCATCGAGCATGGCACCTGGTATGCGCGGTCTGCTGAGTTCCTGCAAACTCCCACGATGCAGTTCCTCCGTTGGATGCGAGTCCCTGGAGACGTTCTGTTTGCACTCGGCGCGGCGATGCTCGGGTGGTTCGTTCTAGGCTTGCTGACGGGACACTCGTTCGAGAAAGACTCTGCACGCGGCGCGAAGGCCATCGAAGCCGAGGAGAGAGAACTGGTCGCACAGTAAAACCGAAGACTGAAGCAACTACACGCGGGAAGCGGATCAAGCAACGCTTCCCGCGCTTTTTTTGCGAATGTATGCAGCGAGTGACCAAAGTCGCTGAGCACCACTTTATGGATGTCTACGCTAATGATGAGGAGGTCGTGATGACCCTGACGACACAGACTGTACGCGAGATCGCATTGGAGAATCCTGCATCGATCCGCGTGTTTGAATCATTTGGAATCGACTATTGCTGCGGCGGGCGCAAGCCGCTGTCTGAGGCCTGCGAGGCGAAGAATATCGCGCTGGATACTGTTATCGCAGCGCTGGAGAACGGGGCTGCGAATGGCTCTGCGGTGGCAGAGGATTGGAGTGCCAAGTCGCTTGGATCACTGGCAGCGCATATCGTGAATACACATCACGCATACGTGAGAAGGGAACTGCCGCGTCTGGCCGAGCTGGCAGGCAAGGTTGTGAACCGGCATGGGGATACGAAGCCTGAGCTGCCACAGATCCAGGCGAGGATCGCCCAGATCAGTGAAGAGTTAATTGAGCATCTGGCGAAGGAAGAGGTAGTGCTTTTTCCATACGTCACGAAACTTGAACGGGCGATGCAAGAGGGTACGGCAAAGCCGCATGGATGTTTTGGAACAGTCGCAAGCCCGATTGCGATGATGACGCAGGAGCACGAGCTGGCAGGCGCGCTGATGTCGGAGATTCGAAGTTTGTCGAGCGACTACGCACCCCCGGTGGGCGCATGTCCGACGTTTCATGCGTTCTACAACGGACTGCATGAATTCGAGCAGGATCTGCATCAGCACATACATCTGGAAAACAATGTTCTGTTTCCGCGAGCGATCAAGCTGGAAGAGGCGGCTGGATAGAGGGTAAATTCCGAGCAGGATGCCGAGCTCAGTCGCGCCGATTAATGGCGGACTGAGCTCGTTGGTGATCAGGGCTGCTTTCTGTAGTAGGCGTTGGGAGCTCCCGGGGTGGGAAGGTCCGTTCCGATCTGCGCGCCACTGGCATGGGCATGAGCCAGCGGCGATTGCAGAGTGATCCCACTTCCGGAGATCTGAGCACCGGCGGCGTGGGCGTGCGCGAGAGGTTCGGTGACATTGATGGCAGTGCCTCCAAAGCGCCTTAGGTTTGCGACGACAGCCGTTTCGGCGTTTGCGCCGGAGTCGATGGTGATGGGCTGACCATCGCGGAAGCCGTTTGCTCCGGACACGGGGATGGTGGTGGCGCCTGCGACGGTTGCGGTAGTCGCCGTTGTACCGCCGGCGGTACCCACAGTTGCGACGACCGCTGAGTCAGCATTTCCACCAGCATCGATCACGATCTTCTGGCCTGGTTCAAATCCCTCGACAGAGGCAACCTTGATGTTGGTGCCGCCTGCGTCGGCATTTGCGCTGAGCGTGGTGGCGGGCTGCACGAGAAAGTCATTGCAGTTGCTATCGGAGTCTGCGCCATCGGGATAACGGCCGGTACTTCTGTTCACGATTGGTGTCGTGGGGCCGAAGATCCCGGTTGAGGCGGGGGAAGGAGCAAAGCATCCCTCCTGGCCTGTTCCAGAGACAGCTTGATAGCCTTCCCACGCCCACGGATCGGTGAGGCCTCCGTAGTTGAGGCTGTCGGCAACAACTCCAGCGGGATCGCGGAGCACCATGTTTCCGATGTAGAGAGTCGGAGGGCGCGGGCCGAAACTGCTGGCGCTGACGGATGACAATGCGGGACCGCCGAACCACTGATCGGGCTGCGATGTCCCTTGATAGCCGGCGTCTTTGACGGCCGTATCGCGCACGACCGCATCGATCTCGTGAGCTCGACTGAGAGCGCTATCGAGAGTGATGCCAGTGCCGAGAGCCTGAACCGGTTCATTGCTCGAGTGCGGGAACGCGGTGGGAGGCTGGAAGGTGATTCCGGTGCCGTTGTTACTGAACGGGAGGTTTGCCGCGTGATTGAAGCGCAGCGGAGCGGAGATGTCCAGTCCTGTTCCGGGGTTCACAACCACTTCGGAGTTTGCGTGAGCATTCTCAAGAGCAGGAGCGAAGTCCACTCCGGTCCCATTGGGACCCGCGGTTCCTACAGTAGAGACGGTGACGGTCTGATGGTTCGCAGGCGTGCCGATGATGATTTTGTCGCCTGCCGCCAGGCCGCTTGTTTGTCGTACCTTGATGTTTGTCGCAGCTGCGGCGGCATCAGCAGCGAGGTTCGTGCGCTTTGATTGTGTGCCGACTTTTGTCACGGTGACGGTCTCGATGCCGTGTCCAACGCTCTCAATGTCGAGCCTGATCTTGTCCCCGACCGAGATGTTGTCAACAGAGGTGACCTGGATGTTGGTGGCTCCGGCAGGAGCGTCGAGTGCGAGGAATGCCTGAGTGCCGGGTTTCCCCACTGCCGTTACGGTTGCGACTTCATAATGTTCGCTGGATTTTGTAACAGCAGGATAAGTGGCGCCGTAACCGATTGCGATCTTCTGTCCGACGACGAAGCCCGAAGTGCTGGATACGGGAGCACTTGTCGAACCGACAGGGATCGTGATCACTGGACCATCGGGCACTGGTTGCCACAGCGTAGTGGGAGGACTCGCTGGTGAGCCGACGGAGGCAATCTTATGGCTTTCGGTGACCGAGCCTGTATCGATGTTGAGCGAGTCTCCCGCATTCATTCCGGTCGTACTCCGCACGAAGAGGGTGGTTTCACCGGCCCGAGCGGGGACTACCAGTCCGGAGTTGGCGAGCCCGAGGAGATAGAAGCCGTGAGAGCGGAGACGGGTGCCGGTTGGAATCTTGATGGTTGAAAAGATCGGCTGCTGGCTGGGGTGTTCGGTCAGCGTCCAATTGGTGAGATCCACTTCGCGTGTACCAGCGTTATAAAGCTCAATGAAAGAATCCGTGGAATTCGCGGAACTGGATCCAATCCGGAATTCATTGATCTTGACTGGAGGTGCGTTGCGCACCTTGAGGGCGACGGTTTCAGACTGCGTTGTTCCGTTGGCCTCGCTACGCCATGCCGCGGAACCGATGAGATCGCCGTTGAAGGCCGAAAGAGGCGTGGTGACTTTAAACGTGACGCTCACGTTGGCGCCGGGAGCGATTGGCTCAGCGAAGACTTTTGATGTCGAAGAGGAGCCTTGGATTCCCGCAGTCCATTGTCTCGGCACGGAGAGGCTCAACCTGACCCCGGAAGCGGGAGTCGCGGTGCGATTGGTGAACGTAAGGCTCAAGTCCTGGGAGGAACCGGGTGTGAACGTTTGAAGACCCGTAGGATTGGCAGTGGATGCTGCGGGCGCGAGTGTGAGAGCGGGCAGGTCATAACGAGCAGAGACGATGTTCGCCTGGACTGCCTGATCGGTCTCGTCTGTGGGGAAGGTGTTCGCCGCGGTCATAGCACCTTCATAGAATGTGCCCTGCGACGAATTGCTGTTATCGCCGCCATTGCCGAGGAGGATAGCGCCCTGCTTGCGCATTGGATCGTATGTGGGGTCGACGCGCGGGCCGCTGAACATGACGGAGAGCGGACCTTTTTGCGCATCGCCGCCCATTGAAGTCCAGTGATGAGGTTCGCCCTTCGCCATCGCTGTTACGAAGCGCCAGTTGATAGTGGGGAGATTGGGGCAGCCCTTGGTGTGATCGGAATTCACGCATCCGACTAGATTGTTTTCCTGGTCTGTCATGATCCAGGGACCGGAGCCACTACCGTGAAACCAGGGTGTCGCGTTCCCGTAGTATGTGGTTTCCATTGTGCCGTTATCGTCGTCGCGGCTGTCGATCTCGGCGTTTCCGTAGTCGAAACAGCATCCATTGTTGAAATGCAATCCGTTGATGACCCAGTACTGACCTTCTGCCTGGTCGTCGACGGCGGTCCCTTTCGCGTCGTTCTGCCGAAGTCCCATGCCGGGTGCGATGAAGACTCCGTAAGCTTTGTGACCCATGACCGTGATGGGAGCCATATCTGCCAGGGGGAGATTGTTGAAACCACCCAGGGCTGGGCCGCTGAATCCGCCACGCGGGGCCTGCGTGAGGTCATTGTGCTTGGGTGATTGATCGTAAATTTTCGTAATCCAGCAATAGCTCTGTGCACAGAACTTATCCTGGGCAGCGGCATCGGCGTAGCCGCCCGGATCAGAGCCTGCGGGCTGCACGATACCGATGTCCGTCGTCTTCAGATCGGATTGCCTCAGAATCTGATATAGCGGTCCGTTATAGGCGGCATAGAGAGCGCGTGTGGTGCTGTGCGCCGCTACACACGGATCATTCGCAGCAGCATAGATGTCACATGGGCCTTGGGGGCGGGCTGCAGGGGTATTCGGGGTGCCTTGTGGTTGTGCGCTCGAACTGGTCGCGCAGACAAGTGCAAGGGCGATCGGAAGGATGCACGCTGGATAGATCCGGATTTTCATGGGATGTCCTGTATTCCTGAGTGGCCAAGTGTGACGAAGAACGCAACCCAATTAGGGCGCGGATTTCAGGGCGACTTTGCTTCGGGAATACGTATACCACACGCAGAAAGAGCGCAGGCAGAAACCAGTGCAATTCTGGCGAATATATGTATTTTCAAAGGGATGGAATCAGGAGTGGTGCGGAGGAGGGGACTTGAACCCCTATGCCTTGTGGGCGCTAGCACCTCAAGCTAGTGCGTCTGCCAATTTCGCCACCTCCGCTTGGTAGGTGAACCACCTAAGTATAGCAAAGGAGAGGGTTGTGGGTTGGGGTGCAAATCGGTTGAAGGAGGGGAGTTTCGCACCTCCTTCTGGCCGGTCACTCGTTAACTCAGTGAGTAGCGGTCTCGGGTTTGCCGTCGCGAAGTCGGTGGATGCCGAGCGGGTTCGCGTCCTGGAGTTCGGGGGGAAGCGCCGATTGGGGGAAGTTCTGGAAGCAGACCGGACGGGCGAAGCGATAAATCGCGAGGCTTCCGACAGAAGTGAAACGCGGGTCGGAGGTGGCGGGGTAGGGGCCGCCGTGCACCATGGCATGGGTGACTTCGACACCAGTGGGGAATGCGTTGAAGGTGAGGCGACCGGCTTTCTGCTCGAGGATATGAATGAGCTCGACATTGGCGGCGAGGTCTTCTTCGTCGCCAAAGATTGTGGCTGTCAGATGGCCCGAGAGGGCGCGGGCAGCGTCGAGATAATCCTTGGTTTCGCCGCAGCGGACGATGAGAGTGTCAGGGCCGAAGATCTCATCGGCAAGGTCGGGCCGGGAGATCAGGTCGTTGAGCGTGGTGGTGAACAGACGAGCGTTCGCGTGAAACGGCTCGGAGCCTTCGGATTTTTCTGCGGACGTGCGCGATTCGACGACCGAGGTCTGAGTGGCGCGGGCGATTGAGGAGCGTTCGTATTCGCGAGAGATTCCGCTGGTAAGAAGCGTGAATGGCTGCGACTGCTGGACGAGAAGTTCGAGTTCATCACGGAACTTGAGCGCCTGCGGAGATTCCGAGACGAACACCACACCGGGCTTGGTGCAGAACTGGCCGGCGCCGAGCGTGAAAGACCCGAAGAGGCCTTGTGCTAACGCAGCGGGTCCTTTGCGCAAGGCACCTGGAAGGATGAATACCGGATTGCCGCTGGACATTTCGGTAAAGCAGGGGATTGGTTCGGGGCGGGCGGCGGCAGCATCCATCAGGGCCCGGCCAGCACGGAGCGAGCCGGTGAAACCGACGGCACGAATGTGCGGGTGTTTCACAAGGGCAGCGCCGATCTCCGCGCCTGCTCCGAAGAGCATGGAGAAGGTGCCGGGAGGAAGTGATTCAGCAGCCACAGCATCTACGATGATTCGGCCAGCGATCTCACCAGTTCCAGGATGCGCAGCATGAGCTTTGACAATCACGGGGCAGCCGGCGGCGAGTGCGGACGCGGTGTCTCCGCCGCCGACGGAAAAGGCGAGCGGGAAGTTGCTTGCGCCGAAGACGGCGACGGGCCCGAGAGCCCGAAGCATTGCGCGCAGATCGGGACGGGGAAGAGGCTGACGATCAGGGAGCGCTGGATCGATGCGGGCCTGCACCCAGGAGCCATCTTCAACGACCGATGCGAAGAGCCGGAACTGGTTGGCGGTGCGGTTGACTTCGCCGATGAGACGAGGCAACGGCAGTGCGGTTTCGAGATGGGCGCGTTGGGCCAGGTCGTCGCGATGCAGTTCGAAGCCGTCGGCGATGCGGCGAAGGAATGCAGCCCGTGCCTTGCCGGAGGTCTGCGAGTAGGCGGGGAATGCTTCGGCAGCGAGTTGTGCGGCGCGATCGAGTTCCTGCAATGTTGCGGCGCGGTACACAGGCTGAACGGGTTCACCGGTGGTAGGAGCGAATGCCTGAAAACTGGAACCGTTGCGAGAGCCACGTTCGAAGCCGATGAAGGAGAGTCCAGTGAGGTCCATAACTATTTCAGTGTAAGTGAATTCCCAGGGACCCATGTGCCAGGTACCCGCCAAATGCCGTATGAGCTAGCTCTATTTGCCAGCGACCCTGCTAATTCGATAGAACTTCTCGGACGGCTAGGATCTGGCTGATTCGGCAATGAATGGAAGAACTCGGAAAAGACTAGGGAGGGGCGATGCCTTTTAATGCGACTCCGGTGGCGAGTGTGACAAAGCAGAGCGATCATCATGCGCCGCTTGTGCCGCGGGATCGGATGCTGCCGTTTGTGCTGGTAACTGCGCTGTTCTTCCTTTGGGCAGTTCCGAACAACTTCAATGACATTCTCATCCGCCAGTTCATGAAGTCGTTCGAGATCAACCGGCTCGAGGCAGGGCTGGTGCAGTTCGCATTTTATCTGGGCTATTTTTTTCTCGCATTTCCGGCAGGCGTGATCATGCGGCGCGCAGGGTATAAGGCCGGACTGGTAATTGGGTTGTGTCTGTATGGAGTGGGGTGCATTCTTTTCTATCCTGCGGCGCACGTTGGTCAGTACTGGTTTTTTCTGACAGCGCTGTTTGTGATTGCGAGCGGACTGGCGTTTCTGGAGACGGGAGCGAGCCCATTCATTATTCAAATCGGCGATGCGGAGACGGCGGCGCAGCGCGTGAACTTTTCGCAATCGTTTAATCCGCTGGGAAGTATCACGGCTGTTCTGATTGGCAGCCGGTTTATTTTTTCGGGAATCGAGTTGAAGCCGGACCAGGTGGCGGCTTTGCAGGCGGCAGGCACCTATCACGCTTATCTCAAGTCCGAGACATTGCGTGTGGTTACGCCATATCTGGCACTGGGATCGCTCGTGCTGTTGTGGGCTCTATTGATCGCGCGCACGCAGTTTCCTCATTCCGGCATGGATCACTCGCGGAACACGCTCGAGCACGATGTGTCGAAGCCGCTCTGGAAGCGGAAACATTTTGTGTTCGCCGTCGTGGCGCAGTTTCTCTACGTAGGAGCGCAGGTGGGCGCGTGGAGCTGGCAGATCCCCTATGTGCAGACGTACACGGGGCTGGGCGAGCGAAAAGCAGGCTATCTACTGACGGCAGCACTGGTGGCCTTTACGGCGGGCCGGTTCTTTTCGACGTGGCTGCTGCGGCACGTACGAGCTTCGCAGTTGCTGGGAATTTACGCGGTAATCAACGCGGTAGTTTGTGGAGTGGCAGTGTTACGGCCGGGCTGGGTTGGCGTGACCTGTCTGATCGTTGTCAGCTTCTTTATGTCGACGATGTATCCCACGATCTTCGCACTTGGTGTGAAGGGCCTCGGCACGCATACGAAGACGGGCGGGGCGGTGATTGTGATGTCGATTGTGGGCGGTGCAGCGATTCCACCAATGATGGGCCGGGTGGCAGATCTCTCAAACGTGGCGATTTCCTATGCGGTACCAGTGATCTGCTTTGTAGGCGTGGCGCTCTATGCGTGGCTCGCTTCGGGCGCAGATCGGGAAGAGATAGCGGCGGAGCCCGCACTGGCTGAGGGATGAAGTGGCTGGTCGCCAGCCACTTCATCTGGTTCGTGCTATTCGGCTCCGAGTTCGCGGACGATGGAGACGGATGCGGACGCTCCAATTCGATTCGCGCCGGCATCGAGCATCGTCTTCACATCGGCCAGAGTACGGATTCCACCTGAGGCCTTCACTCCGCATCGGCCGCCGGCTACTCCACGCATGAGAGCGACGTCCGCGGCAGTGGCGCCGCCTCCGCCAAAGCCTGTCGAGGTCTTGATGAAGTCTGCACCGGCCTGGATGGCGAGTTCAGCGCCACGGAGTTTTTCCTCGACGCTGAGCATGGCCGTTTCGAGGATCACCTTGAGAATGGCGCCGTGGTGATGGGCAACGTTGGCGACAGCGTGAACCGTGTGCTGCACGGCGTGATGGTTCCCGCTCTTAAGCTGCCCAATCGGGATGACCATGTCCAGTTCTTTTGCCCCCAAACGGGCGAGGGCGGCCGCCTCCTGGCGGAGTGTGGAGACCAGGGAAGCTCCAAAAGGGAACCCGACGACAACCCCGACCGGGATACCTGTGCCGGAGAGGATTTCTACGGCGGTTGGAACCCACATGGGGTTCACCATCGCGCATGCGAAGCGATAACGGATCGCCTCGTCACAGAGGCTTTCGATCTGCTCGCGAGTGGCCTCTGGCTTCAGGATGGTGTGATCAATGACTTGGGCAAGAGATTGCCAGGATGAGAGGGCTTGCTTGGTGAATGCTGCCGAGTCGAAGGTTCCATGATCAAAATCGAGATCTTCATCCCGGATCGGGGTAACTGCTGGCATTTCTTGCTCCTTCTTTCTGCCGCTCTTTGAAGTGTGGCGGCTTGGCGTACTTATTCCGGCAGTCGAGTATAGTCCGCGAACGACTGCCGAGCCATTAGCAACGGAGGTACGAGTGTGACGAAAGGAACCGGCTTGCTGATCATGCGTTTTCGGCAGAGTCGAGACCTTGACCTATGTCCATGCGGGCGATCAGGCCTTCTCGGAATCGATACGTATGGTAGACGGTGGTGTCGATAAGGAGGTTGCCTTTTATGTCATGGACAACCTGGTGCACCTCGACTATCCACTGCCCTGAGTTGTCGGGGCGAATAGAGAGAGGTGTTACCTGAGGGTTGAGGGTTGTGAACTGGCGTGTCCAGTAGGCGCGCACGGCTTCTTTTCCGTAAACGTGGCCGCCTTCCATCCCGTTGGCCCACGCGACCTCAGGGTGCATTTGAGAGACTACCGCGTCAATGTTACGGGCATTGAAATCGCGATAAGCGGTGAGGAGAACTTCGCGTTCAGACATAACAGATGAGCCCTTTTGGGTTGTATCACTCGGGATGATCGGGTGCCATGAGGCAAATGTCCGGCAGGTTGCGGTAGCGCTCGGCATAATCCATTCCATAGCCGATCACGAATAAGTTTGGAATAGAGAAGCCGACGTAATCGGCCTCGATCTTCTCAATCCGCCTGGAAGGTTTGTCGAGGAGGGCGGCAATGCGGAGCGATTTCGGTTTCTGCTGGAGAAATATCTTGCGCAGATAAGAAAGGGTGAGGCCTGTATCAAGAATGTCCTCGACGATCAAGACGTTTTTTCCTTCGATCGGCTCATCGAGATCTTTGATCAGCTTGACGGCGCCAGAGGAACGCTGGCCCTTGCCATAGCTCGATACGGCCACGAAATCGAAGGTGGTATCTACGTTTACCGATCGGGCAAGGTCGGCCAGAAAGATTGCGGCGCCTTTGAGGACTCCCACCATCACGAGTTTTTCTTCGTTCATATCGCGGCTAATCTGTGCGCCCATTTCCGCGACCTTTTCGGCGATCTGCTGGCGCGTGTAGAGGACTTCGAGCCCTTGGTAAGTGATGGTGGCCATGAAGACAGTATCGCTTGTGAAGGTGGTGAAACGAGGGGCTTTCTGTGAAAAAACGGGGCACTCGAAGGGCGCCTGATTCTGCTTGTAACTGCCTCGAAGTTGTTGACGTCTATACTGAGAGAGAATGGTTCCTTATATTCACATCTGGCATTTCAGTGTTCCGACATTCGGATTGATGCTGTGGCTCGCAGCCGTGGCCGCGGCGTTTGTGATGGACCGCGGCTTCAAACGGGCGACCGTAGATGCAGATGCAGTGGGAATGGTGGCCATAGCAGTGCTGGCGGGAATCGTAGGCGCGAAGATATGGCACGTTATCGATACGCCGAGCGAATTTCGCGATCTGGGCTGGCGGGTGTTGTGGGATACAGCTGGATTTGCGTGGTTTGGCGGACTGGTGTTCGGAATTTCGGCACTGTTGTTTCAGGGATGGTGGGCAAAAATCGGCGCTTTGCGCACCCTTGATCTGGCTGCTCCCGCGGCCGCAATTGGGTATGGGATCGGGCGAATCGGCTGTTTTCTCTCCGGCGATGGATGCTATGGCCTGGAAACCACGCTTCCGTGGGGAATGAGCTTTCCCAACGGGATTGAGCCGACACCTCCGGGAGTTCGGGTGCAGCCAACACCGCTGTTCGAATTAGGCATGGGACTTCTAATCGGATGGTACCTATGGTGGAGAGGTGGAAAGCGCCACGGGACTGGAGCCATTGTCGGGGAATATCTGATTCTGAGTGGGATCGCGAGGTTCATGGTTGAATTCATCCGTCGCAATCCGAAGATCCTGCTCGGGCTCTCGAACGCGCAACTTGCCAGTCTCGGGTCAGTCCTTGTCGGGGCTGCGCTTGTGTTTTGGGCTTCGCGGCGTCGAGCGAGCGAACCAGATGGAGCGACTGTTCCGGCCGGGAAAGTAGCCTAGATTCTCAAGCAGTCTGAATCTGGCTGAGGCGCTCGAGCAACGCGCGCGGGTGAACAGGCTTTACGAGAAGTTCGAAGGCGTGCCCGCTTGCCTCGGCGCGCTGGAGAAGATCCGACGTTGAGGCCTGCCCTGAGAAGAGGATGACCTTGCAGTGGGGGGCCAACTCAGAGATGCGAATGGCAGCCTCGATGCCGGTCATACCTTCCATGAAAACGTCACTGATGAGGACGTCAGGAGCGATCTGACGAGCGGCTTCAATCGCATCGACCCCGTTGTAGACGGCCTGAGCCTCAAATCCGTTGCGGTTGAGGATCATTGAGAGCGTGTTCGCAATGACTTGTTCGTCATCGAGAATAAGTACACGCCTTGAAGAGTGGAGCGCTGCCATTTGTTCCTATTCGGTTTGAGCAAACCTGAAATTTGGAAATCCGTCACGACGGAACAGCAAATTCAGGGCCTGATCTTTTGCGAGTTGAAGGTCTGGCAGACCCGTACCGGAAGGGAACCGGACAGGTGCCTCATTGTTCGTACATCTTCTTCATACCGTCTGGCATGTAGGGATCTGAATAGATTCTTGCAAATCCGGGAATCTTTTGTAACCGGGGAGATCCACGGAGAGCCCAGCTCTCGGTCAGTAGACGACGGAATACAGCTCCGCGAGTCTGGCCCAGAGTTGTAGACCCTTATTTTCCAGAAAAGTCTCGAGGGAAATCGTTTCCCGTGCGGAGATTTATGTCTCGACTACAGGCGCTTCAGAAAAGCAATGGCTTCGCGCAGTTGCGGGAACTTCGATTCGTCGGCTTTAAATTCTCGCGAGTGAACGCAACGTCGAAGCCCGCGCATCTTGACGGGGTGTTTGAGGTGGAGCATTTCGTGATAGAGCAGATATTCGATTGCGTATCGCGGGCTGGAAGGGCGATCGAAGACACGGCTGACGACGATGGTGTTGTGAGCGGCATCGTAGTGACCGAGGGATCGACGCGCCATTCCTTCGCTCCAGGTGAGTTCAGGGCGGCCAAGCATGTTGTGAAAGAACCGCTCGTTCAGTGAGTCGAATACCTGCTCGAGATTGTAGTAGTGGCCTTGTGGACCGGTGTAGCGCTTGCTGCCGCGCGCGTGGCGGATGAGTTCGGTCTGGCGCGTGACGGCTGCGCTGGTGGTAAATCTCTTGAAGCGGACATTGTGCGAAGGGTCGATCGGCTTTTTGTAGAGCTTGGCCAGAAGAATGTGCGCGATAGCGCGGACGACACTCTCGGGAGCGCCTTCAATCAGGTCGCTAAGACTTACAAAAATCTTGCCTTCACGCAGGCGGATTGTCGTGTTCAGGGATGTGAAGCGCCGAAAGCGAACCGCAATTGGAGGGATGGGCGCTCGTGGGCGTATTGCACGATATTCCTGTTCAAAAATGGGAGTGATGTGATCTGCAGTCACCAGATTCGAAATTAGCACATTCGATAGAAGGGCCCCTGAATAGGGAACAGGAAGTAGAAGGCTCAGATGCTTGATCGAGATTATCCTGTCTGGAAATCGAGCATCTGGTAATTGCGTGCAATTCAGGGACTAATTTCTGTTGCTGAATGCTCCGGCTGCTTGAGAGTAGACGGAGCATTCACAGTGCGCGGTGAGAAATGCCCTAATCTCTGTCGTTAACGTATTTGCTGTGTGAAAGCGTGATCGGCATCAAGAAGACCGGCGGTCCACTGCCATCCGGATCTACTGTGTCGGTGTTTACTGCATAAACGGTGTCGCTACCGCGGCCAACGAATCCTTCAATGTGGAAAGGCGGATAGCCGATGTTATCGAGGAGTACAAGAGTGAGAGTGCAATCACGACTGATTTTGTACCAGCCAGTCATCGTTCGAGTGAGGATGGCGCCATTAACGGAAAGACCGTCCCAAGCTTGAACAGAGCCGGCTCCTGCAGGAGCATCCGAGAAGGTGGTCGAGTCGGGCGGAACGCTCGGGTAAAAATGCATGGCGCCGCTCATTGCACCAGGGATGTATGCGGCGAGCAGTTGATCGGGGGGTGTTGTGGGAGAGGCGATCGCCCAGCCGGTGCTGTTGTAGGTGTATGTTCCGGTCATGCTGGAGTTGTGGCACGCGGGGAAGCTCATCGGGAACATTGAGGTTCCTACGATCAGTCCGGTGTTGGTGTGGATCATCTCGATTCGATCGGCATTCGCGGGGACGATGAGTTGGAAGTCGTAGGATGTTGAGCCGTCGCTTGCGTGAATGGCTCCAACGCAAACGGCAGGATTTGCCTTTCGATCCCACGCGAGAGTGTATTTCCCGGTTATCACCGTGTCCTTATGGCCCCCAAGCATGCCGATCATAAGGGTCTCTGTGTTGGTGATTCTGCCGCCTGGAAGGAAGGTGATCTTGCCGGCTCCAGCGTTGGGCACTACACCAACGGTGCCATCATCGGGATTGTTCATGTAGACGGGCAAGTTGAGATAGCCGGTGAAGTTCCCGGCGTATGTGTGGTTTACGACGAGATTTCGACAATCCGCACCGTTGGTCTGTGCGCTTGCCAATGGCGCGAAGAGCAGCAAACCCGAAGACAACAGGAGGAAACTCAGGGACCGAAAGCGCATGTGCATGTCGACGCTCCATTCAGAGTGAGCGCAGGAAGGCGATCATTGCATGAAGATCGCCTGCGCATGGTTGAGGTTTCCCGGATCGAGCTGGCAAGGAACCGAGCAGGCGACCTGCGGAAAGAAAACGTCGCAGGGATGCGGAACCGGGAAGTTGTCCTGGCTCAGGGGAGTGCAGAGCAAGGGGGCGCTCTTCGAGTAGGAAGGACAACCAGAAGATATTGAGGTGCAATCAGACGCTGGAATTCCGTGATGGAATTCACAGATCGATGTGATAGCGGAGCTAAAGACTAGAGATTGGGTTCGGCGCGTTCCTGGCCGCGCTGGTCTTTGTGCGTTTCGAAATAGGTGGTTTGTTCGGTGAAGATTCGCTGGGCCTCAGCGGCGAGGTCATCGCCGGCTTCGATGGCTTCTTTTCGGGAAAGATCGAAATTCTCTTCACCAGCAAGCGCGCGAAGGATATTCAGCCATCTTTTGGAGTCTTCGGCGAGCGTCTTCAGTGCTGGACGCATGTCAGCGCGACGTTCTGAATATTCGTCAAGGTTCGCGCCCAACTCGTCCATGAGTGTTGCGACATCTTGAAGCTCCTGGTCAAGGCGATGCGCGCGAGCGCCCGACTTGCCGCGATTGGTGAGCGCTTTTACGACGTTGACATGGTCGTTGAGGTATTCCGTATAGAGCTTGATGCGCTGGTTCGGATCAATTCCAGCCTCGCGGATCTTTTCCACCTGTGCTTCGGTCAGAGGATCATGATGACGTTTCTGCGCCGAACACGATGCGGATAGAGCGAGGAGGGCGATGGAGACAAGCAGAGATCTGAGGGAACGCATAGGATGCGTGGCTACCTTGCGATCCATTCAATCACACAGACACAGCGCTCGCAATGCGGGCACGAAGAGCAGCGTCCCAACGCAACTCTACTTACGGAAGACCTGCAACATCGTTTCGCTCTCAGCGCGATTGACCTGGGCAAGCGTCGCCTGAACGACTTCGCGATCGTCGGAACTGCTGCTATGCAGAAATTCCGTGAGACGGAACGCGGTATGACGAAGCAGAATCTCCGCCTTCTTGAGGCGTTTGTCGTTTTCGGCCATTGTAAGGTGCAGCTTGCTGGTTACATTCTGAATCTGCTTGAGCAGATCGGTGGCCTTATCCGTATCACCCGCTGCGTACTGCTTCATGCTGAACTCAGTCATCTGGTGAATGAGCTCGGCATAGAGGAAGGACTGTTCGCGAGGCTGGGCGCCCGGAATGCGGGCCTCCAGCGCAGCGATGGTCTGCTGATCGATCATTTTGTCATCAGGGGAAGACGCGAAGGCGGGGATGGCGACAGCCGCGAAGGCGAGGACTGAAAGCGAGCGAGCTATAGACCGCATGAGGAACCTCCGCTAGAGCGGGATTTGAGCAGAACTCAGTTCCTTTGCCAGTGTTTAACATCACTTGCCTTTCTCATGGAGAAAGGGCCCCCGGAACTGTCAAACTGCCCGAACTTGAACAGGTGCCAGCATTTGGCCAGGTGGTGATCAGACTATAGGAGCAACCCGGGAAAATGTGCAAGTGAAAAGCGTCAGATGTTTAAGTACGATCGAAACGGCCTCAACTACGGTAGTGCGCTGAATGTGCGGTCAGAGTCTATTTCTTCTTCTCGAGGACCATGAGCCGTTGCTTGGCCTGCCATTCCTGATCAGGGAACTTGCCGGCGGATGATTCCAAGAAGTGGTGATAGTACGTGATGGCCGCTACCCTGTCGTTCAATGAGTCATACGATGTAGCCCAAAGAAAGTAGGTTGCAGGCACATCGGGGAGAAATTTAGAGCGCATAGTGAGCGCGTGGATCGCGACGGAAGGCTGGTGGAGTTTCGATGCGGTGAAAGCGAGTCCGCTCCAGGCATCGGCATTCGCTGAATCGAGCTTTGTAACTTCGTTGAATGTTGCGTAGGCAGGAGCGTATTGCTGCTGGCGGACGAGGTTCTGTCCGTGGGCGACGAGTAGGGAAATGTCGTTGGGATTCGTGGCGAGGAGGGCGGTGTAGAGCTTGTCTGAGCCGGCGTTGTCTCCTGATTCCGCGAGAACATCGGCGAGCATGGTGGTGATCGCTACGTTTTCAGGATGCTGCGTATGGAGCTTCTGCAGAAGAGGAATAGCATCGCTGCTGTTCTGGGCCGCGAGAACCGTGGCAAGTTGGGCGTTCAGAACGGGATTCTCCGGCTCCTGCTGGAGGGCGGCGCGGATGAACTTCTCGGCGTCCGGGTATTGCTTGCGAACGATGAAAACATGGGCGAGGCCCGAGTTGGCGCCGACCGACTTCGGATCACCGGCGAGAACGCGTCGATAGGCGGCTTCAGCGGCTTCGTGATTGCCTGAGTCTTCCGCAAGATCAGCTGCCATCAGGGTATCGTCAGGGGTTTCGGGACTGAGTTTGAGGGCCTCGAGGAGTTCGTTGGTGGCCACGCCGGCGTTCCCCTGGCCGTCTGGACCGGGCTTATCCAGGCGGGCGAGAGCGCGCCATGCACGGGCTTTGAGCTGGTTGCCGGCTTCCCCGGGGTCGAGGGTTGTGGCGGCTGAGAGTTCCGTGTGAGCTTCATCGCGTTTGCCCTGACGGGCGAGCAGCAGCCCGAGGCCGAGGTGAGACTCGAAGGAGTTGGGGTTGGCTTCCACGGCGCGTCGATAGAAGCCTGCGGCGCGGTCGAGCTGATCCTGATGGTCGGCTACGTAGCCTGCATCGAAGAGCGCGCGGGCGTCGTTGGCGTGGGTGGCGAGGTAGGCATCGAGCCTCGTCGAGGCAGTCTTCCAGTCGGAGGCGGCGATGGAGGCCTCAGCTTCTGTGAGCTCCGGGTTTGCAGTTGCGGCTGCTTCGGGGCTCTGGGGGGATTCAGGCGCGGGAGATTGCGGCTTCTGAGACTGAGAGACAACGAAAGCAGGCGAGCAGAGAAGAGCGAACAGAACGAGCGAAAGACGCACAAGTACCTCAAGGAAATTCTAGCGGTCGACAGGAGTTAGACGGACGACGGGTTCCAGTGACCTGCTTGGAAAGGGTGGGGCTCCCCCCAGGTTGTGGGGCTAAGGCAGCCAGATTCAGCAGCTTATCCACGGTTTTGCGTTCAAGTGATTCCAACGACAAAGCTTATGCGCAAGAATGAGAAAACAAGGCAGTTATTACGGGTATGCAAGTGAGACGCGCGAGCTCTTTTGCGGCTGATTCAAGGATAGCGAAATCGAGCAAATAGACTGCAATCTTCGAGCGAGTTTAGCGAGCATGCGACCGCAGTGAAGGCGGACCCGGTTCCCGCAACGCCGGAAGCCCGATCAAACGATTGACTGAAGGAAGTTGGGCTGATAGGTTCAGCGGCCATAGGGGGGTGAGATGGATCGACGGAGATTTCTCGGGAATTCGCTTGCAGTTGCAGGCGGGACGGTGATGGCGGGGCGAGGTTTCGGCGCGGAGATCATCGGGCGCGGCGTCGATCAGTCGAACGAGCAAGCAGGATCGGCGGGGCTGCCGAGCACCGGGGATAAAGTGCCAGGTGAAATTCCGCAGACCGAGATTGAAGCAGCACGGTTTCCAGATGGCTTTCTCTGGGGGACGGCAACGGCTGCCTTTCAGGTGGAGGGCGCATGGAAGGAGGACGGGAAGGGCGAGTCGATCTGGGACCGATTCACGCATACGCCAGGCAAGGTGAAGGGTGGGACGACAGCAGATGTGGCTTGCGATCAGTACAACCTCTATCCGCAAGACATGGCTCTGGCGAAGAAGCTCAATCAGAAAAGCTACCGGTTTTCGATTTCGTGGCCGCGAATACAGCCTACGGGAACGGGCGCGCCGAACACGAAGGGGATCGACCACTACAGCCGGTTTGTCGATGAGATGCTCAAGAACGGGTTGAGGCCCTTCTGCACGCTCTACCACTGGGATCTTCCGCAGGCGCTGGAAGACAAGGGTGGCTGGCCGAATCGCGATCTGGCGCAATACTACGCGGATTACGCGGGCATTCTGGCGAAGCATCTGGGGGATCGCATCACGATCTGGGCGCCGTTCAATATGCCGTGGTCAGTCGCCTACATGGGATATGGAGTAGGCGCACTGGCACCGGGTCGCGCAGACTTTGATGACTTTCTGAGGGCGCTCCACACTCTGACGCTGGCGCAGGGGCAGGCGCTGCGATCGATCAAGGCTGCGTCGTCGAAGGCGACGGTAGGAAGCGCGTATGGGATGTGTCCCGCGTATCCGAAGACGGATTCGGAAGAAGACCGTGCCGCGGCTGATCGCTATCACGCCATGAACAACGTGTTTCTGCTGGAAGCGGCGATGCACGGACGTTATCCGAAGGCGTTTGTGGGTGAGGCTCCTTACGAAAAGATGGGCATGAAGGCGGGCGATGAAGAGATCATGCATGCGCCGCTGGACTGGGTGGGATTTCACTACTACACGCGACGGATCGTTTCAGATGCGAGCAAGGTGCAGGCATTCAGCGGTGGCGGGTTCAGCGGAACAGAAATCGAAGCAGACCCAGCGACGGGGCGCGATCCTTACACGCGGTTTCGAGCGGAGATGCCGACGCAAGGGCCTCTGACGGAATCGGGTCTCGAAGTGTGGCCGAGTGGAATCTATGATCTGGTTTCGCGGATCTCGCGCGAGTACGATCATCCGATTATTGAAATCACCGAAAGCGGATGCGGTTATCTTGATGCGCCCTACGCGAAAGAGAATGGGCGAGTGCCGGATACCCGGCGGATTCACTGGTTTCAGCAGGAGTTGGCGGAGCTGGCGCGGGCGATCAAGGATGGCGCGAAGGTGCGATCGTTTCACGCATGGAGTTTGATCGACAACTTCGAGTGGGGGAATGGGCATACGGAGCGGTACGGACTGATCTACGTGGACTATCGCGATCAGAAGAGGACGATCAAGGATTCGGGATTCTGGTATGGGAAGGTGGCCTCGACGGGGCGGCTGACGTAGATGAAAGGAATGATAGGTGGACGTGATGGTGGCGTGAAGAATAGAAGATGGGATCGAAAGCGTCCCGCGGCTGAAGCCGTTTCTATGTTTGCCGAGCATTCAGCAGCCTGAAGGCTGCTGCTCCCTCCGATTTGCTAAGGTCCATTGAGTTCTCAAAACAGCAGCAGGAACTCGAAGCGGTCTTTCCAAGCTTGGCGGCACGATTAAAGTCGTGCCCTGACGCGTTGCTTCATTCGCAGGACTGATTCCAATTGCTTAGTCCTTATGCAGCACACGAAATAAGCTTGCGGCCAATATGGATCTGCCATTCAAAACCGGCAGTTCCGGTGCATCTTCGGTTCTGGGAAGTGGCATCGAAGACGGCTGGGAGGAAATGCATGGCAGACACGAATCCTCAGAACATGAATGTGCCGGATAGACCGGAGCCAACTCACACGGATCAGCGGATCAACCCGGTCCCCAATGAGCGGGAACGAGCGGAGCGCGAGGCGAACAAGCTGGCTCACAAAGGTGTCGAGCGGGAACACGAGTTCGACAACATGCAAAAGCCGTTTACAAAGTAGATTCAGGGCTGGCCGCGACCCAGGTGGAGGTGGTTACCTGGGTAGCGGCCGCCGTAAATACTTTCTGTCAAGAAATTGGTCTGTAAAGGTGAGATCTGCTTGGGCTTGGGGGAGGTATTACGACTTTCGTAATGGACTTTGTGCGATGCGTCACTAGTCCTCAAGTAACTGACGAGACTGGGGAAGTAACCCCCAAATTGCCTCTTTCGTGAGCCCCGATTCACTTAAGTGGAGAGCATCTTTGGGCGATACTGGGGCATCCTTTTATCAGTACATGCCGGGTGCGGTTCGGCCCTGCAAATCCCCAGAACACCAGGTGACAAACATGCTTTCCACCGCTTCAAGAAGATCTGGCGATGTTGATTCGTACCTGATGCTCCAACATTTCCCTCTTGCCAGTGCGTATCTGTGTCAGGATTGCAACGCGATTGGGAATAACGCCAATCACTGTCCCGCGTGTGCTTCGGAGGTGCTGATGAGTCTGTCGGCCATCCTGAATCGCGAGGACAGTCTGATGGATGAACCACAGTATTCTTCTTTACCGGCTTTTGCGGCGGCGAACGTCCGCTCCGGGTCGGCTTTAGCTGCCTAGTTTCTTTGTGGTTCTCTAGTGTGCCCGCCCGGGATATATGAACGCCGGGAATGCTGAAGAAGAGATCGGCGAGCGGCGCGCTACTACTTCCTCCTTTCAGGAAGCAGTCCAACCCCATTCGGAGACCTGATCTCGGGGAGCTTCACTGCGCGAAGCTGCGGTGAGTGCGCGCCTTATAATGAAGAATGGACGGTTGCGCTCTGAGCCTCTCTGAGGCCTCTGGGTCGTGGCCCGAACAAATCATTATCCCGGTGTCTTCCCTTTGAACTCATCGAACGACGCGATCGTCATCCGCGGCGCGCGGACCCATAATCTGAAAAACATTTCCTGCGAGATTCCGCATGGCAAGCTGACGGTGGTCAGCGGCGTGTCGGGGTCGGGAAAGAGCTCGCTTGCATTCGACACGATTTATGCCGAAGGACAGCGTCGGTATGTCGAGTCTTTGTCTGCGTATGCGCGGCAATTTCTGGAAAGGATCGAAAAGCCGGATGTAGATGAGATTGACGGACTGGCTCCGGCGATTGCGATTAAGCAGAAGAACACAACGCGAAACCCGCGGTCGACGGTTGCGACCGCCACGGAGATCTACGACTATCTTCGGCTGTTGTATGCGCGGTGCGGGGAGGTGCATTGCATCTACTGCGACGGGCTGGTGAAGCGAGATTCGATCGATGAGGTAGCCGAATCGGTGCTGGCGCTGGGAGAGGGAACCCGGCTGCATGCGCTGTTCCCGGTGAAGCACGCGCCGCCGGCAGGGGAGGCGGCTCCAGCAAAGCCGGTGAAGCGCGGGAAGGCAGCAGCGAAGAGCGGCGGCAAGGGCACGAGCGCGGCGGTGGCTGAACCTCTGAGTGAAGGAATGAAGGGCCGGCTTCTGGAACTTCGCGCATCGGGATTCAACCGGCTCTATCAGAATGGGGTGATCTACGAGTTTTCAACGCCCGAATCCCTGATCGACGTGGATTTCGCGCAACCGGTTTTTGTGCTGCTCGATCGGATCGTAGTCAATGCGGAGAATCGGGCACGCATCGTAGATGCGGCGGAGATTGCGTATCGCGAGGGCGGCGAGGTCATCTTCGAAACGGTGCCGAGGCGGGGAGAGGAAACCGAAGTTGAACGGACGACTATCCCAGGTCCCCAAGTGCGAGGGACCTGGGGCACCCGACTTCGTTTTTCGGGGGAATATAAGTGCACCAGTTGCCACAGGCCGGGGAAGGAGCCGGAGCCGCGGCTTTTCAGCTTCAACAATCCGTTTGGAGCATGCCCGCGATGCCAGGGGTTTGGAAATACAGTCGACTACGATTTGAATCTCGTGATACCAGACAAGAGGCTCAGCCTTGCTGACGGAGCGATCGATCCGTGGAATCGGCCGAAGTACCGGTCATGGTTCACGGACATGAAGAAGCAAGCCGGCACGCTGGGCATTCCCCTGGATGTGCCGTGGCGCGAGATGAGCGAAGCCGCACGCGAGATCGTGTTGAGGGGGAAGGGCTCATTCGAAGGCGTGCATGGATTCTTCGCAGCGATGGAGCGCAAGAAGTACAAGCTGCACGTGCGCGTGATGCTGAGCAAGTACCGGGGCTACGCGGAGTGCCCGGAGTGTCGTGGGCAACGATTGCGGGCCGAGGCTCGGGCGGTCCGGATCAACAAAGTGAACATATGCCAGGCAGCGGCGCTGACCATTGCGAAGGCGAAGGACTTCTTTGCGAATGTGAAGCTGACGCCGATGCAGGAAGAGATTGCGGGGCCAATCCTAGAAGAAGTGCGGCAAAGGCTCAGTTTTCTCGATGCGGTTGGGCTGGAGTACCTGACACTGGATCGTCTGGCGTCGACCTTGTCGGGCGGGGAGGCGCAGAGGATTCAGTTGGCGACTTCTCTCGGGTCGCATCTGGTAGGCGCGTTGTATGTGCTGGATGAACCTTCGATCGGACTGCACACGCGGGATACGGATCGACTGATCCGGATATTGAAAGAGCTGCGCGACCTGGGAAACACGATCGTGGTGGTGGAGCATGATTCGGATGTATTGCGGGCAGCGGATCATCTGCTGGACCTTGGTCCGGGAGCCGGAGAGTTTGGAGGGAAGATTCTGGCGGACGGAGTGCTGGCGGAGGTTGAGGCAAATCCAAATTCGCTGACCGGCAAGTATCTTTCGGGTAAGATCGCGATTCCAGTGCCGACGCGCCGACGGGAGCGAGGGCGCGAGAAGCTTGTACTGAAGGGAGCCGAGGCGAATAACCTGCACGGGTTAAACGTGGAAATACCGTTGGGAATGCTGGTTGCGATTACCGGCGTGTCGGGATCGGGGAAGTCGACGCTGGTACACCAGGTTCTTTATCGGGCGGTGGCACGGGCGCTGGGACAAACAGATGGCGGGGACCCGTCGGGGGTGTTTCGATCACTGACGGGCGTTGAGCGTTTGAACGATGTCGTGCTCGTCGATCAGACACCGATTGGAAGAACGCCGCGATCGAATCCCATCACGTATATCAAAGGGTTTGATTTGATTCGCGAGCTTTTTGCGGCGCAGCCGGATGCGAAGAAGTTGAGCCTGACACCGGGGCACTTCTCCTTCAATGTGCCAGGCGGGCGCTGCAACACCTGCGAGGGCGACGGCACGGTCACGGTGGAGATGCAGTTTCTGGCGGATGTGGAACTGCCGTGCGAGGACTGCAATGGGACCCGCTACCAGGCTCGAATCCTCGAGGTGCAGTACAAGGGGAAAAACATCCACGAAGTGCTGCAGATGACAGTTAAGGAAGCGCTGCGGTTCTTTGCGGGGCAGACGCGGCTGCTGGAAAAGCTGGCGGTGCTGGATGAGGTAGGGCTCGGTTATCTGCGGCTGGGGCAGTCGGCGACGACGCTGTCGGGAGGCGAGGCGCAGCGGGTCAAACTGGCGGCACACCTGGCGCAGGTTCGATCTGCGAATGCGAACGCAAAGCCTTTGCAGGCCAGCCGCGTGCTCTACATTCTGGACGAGCCGACGACGGGGTTGCACTTCGATGACGTGTCGAAGCTGCTGACGGCGTTTCGGAAGTTGATTGATGGCGGCGGGTCTCTGATTGTGATTGAGCACAACCTGGACGTAATCAAGTCTGCGGACTGGGTGATCGATCTCGGCCCTGAGGGCGGCGAAGGCGGGGGAAGGATTGTCGGCGAAGGAACGCCGGAAGAGATCGCGCAGAACCTGCACTCGCATACAGGGCACTGGCTGGCGAAGGTTCTTTGAAGCTGGCGTTCCGCTTCCAGCGTTGAGCGTCTCAGCTTTCAGTTCTTTTGCTCCAGCGTGCACATATGCCTGTTTTGAACGCAAACACTGCAGGTAAGATGGTGCGGTGAGTGGGAGCGGCTCTGAGGTCACATCATCTACTGAAGTTTGGTTCGTTTTCTGAACGGAGATCCGAAATGACAGCTTTGTGGAGATTTGTACCTGCGGCGATTTGTGCTGGTGCGTTTGGATTGTACTGCGGAGTCAGCGCAGGGCAGAACACAAGCAATGATGTTCCACCGGTGATTGATGTACACGTTCATGCGATGGACGAGTCGTTCCCAGGCGGGGGGCCGATGTGCCCCAACGAAGCGAAGTTTCTGGCGTCGGATCCCAAGACGAAAGAGGCTCCGTTTGGTTGGGATACTGAGCAGTGCACTCCCAAGCTGTATCCAGCAGAGAAGGGACAGTATCTGAAGGATGTTGTCGACGAGATGAAACGGCTGAATGTGACGGCTGTTGTGTTCGGCGATCCGAATAGCGTGCAGAAGTGGAAAGACGCGGCCGGTGACCGGGTGATTCCCGGAACCTCTTTCAGCGAGGGAATGCAGCCGGGTGCGCGCGTCTCCCTTGATGCGCTGCGAAAAGAGTTTACGACAGATGGTTTCAAGGTGATGGGGGAGATTGGCCTGCAGTATGAGGGGCTCTCACCAAGCGATCCGTCCGTAGACAAGTACTTCGCGCTGGCGGAGGAACTGGATATTCCGGTGGCAATTCACATGGGAACGGGTGGATCGGGACGAGCCAACGTGACATCGCCGAAGTTTCGAGGGTCAATGGGAAATCCGCTATTGCTGGAGGATCTGCTTGCGCGACACCCGAAGCTGCGCGTGCAAGTGATGCATGCGGGTTATCCGATGATCGACAATATGCTGACTCTCTTACAGGCGAATTCTCACGTCTACGTGGATGTGGCCGGGCTGATCTGGAGCTATCCGCTGAAAGAGGTCAACCGGTATATCCAGCGGCTCGTGGAAGCGGGGTTTGAAGATCGCGTGATGTTCGGAACGGACCAGATGGAGTGGCCGAAGCTGATGGCGTACTCAATCAGCATCATCCAGAACGCGGACTACCTGACACCTGAGGAGAAGCGGGACATTCTTTATAACAACGCGGCGCGCTTCCTGCGGCTGGAGAACAAGACGAAGCAGTAAGGTCAGAGACGCCTGATCGTGTTCGCCAAGGGGAAACTCGGCGAGGCAGCGTTAGCATGCTGAGATCGACCAAGAGGGATCGAAACCAGCACACGCTCAGCCACTGAATTGGCGGCCTGAGGCGGATTAGCTGCGCAGGCTCGCGATGGTAGAAGGTTGCATTCCAAAAGTAATGTCGAAGATTGGCGTCGGGAGCCCGCATTCGTCTCGATAGACCCGGTCTATGCGGGCCGAGCGGACCGCATGTCGATGTGGTGCATTACCTTTGAGCCCAAAGCGGCTGTTGCGATATGCAGATGTGCCTTTCCGGAGGCAGAGTTTACAAGTAGAATCTTGCAGATATCCACCTTGGGAAAGAAACCATGGATTCAGCGTGGTGCAGAGCTGACATCCTGGGAAGGCCTGCGCTTGCGAGCGATGGGAGAGCTAAATTTATGCAGTTCGGCATCAATCCGATTGGGGAAGCGATGGCGGGAAAGGGCCACAATGGCGCTGGAGAATCAGAGCAACTGATTCTGCGAGCCGTAATCGACGGTCTTCCCGATTTGATTTATGTCAAGGACACGGAGGGCCGTTTTCTCCTGGCGAACCCAGCCCAGAGAAAATTTCTGACCGGCAATGTCGATGCGGACCTGATCGGCGCCTCCGACTTTTCCTTTTTCCCGAGTGAGACGGCAACCGCGTTCTTCAATGACGAACAGGAAATCATTCGCACTGGCATGCCTCTCGTAAGCCAGGCTGAACAGATGCAGGATCATGAAGGGAATGAGGTCTGGATTCTAACGACGAAGGTTCCTTTTCGCGACAAGAACGGGAATATCGCGGGCATCATCGGAATCGGACGCAATGTCACGGCTCGAAAGCAGATGGAAGCCGAACTGATCAAGGCTCGCATTCAGGCGGATGCCGCCAACCGGACAAAGAGCGAGTTCCTGGCTAACATGAGCCACGAGATCCGCACGCCTTTGAATGGAGTGATCGGAATGACGGAATTGGCGCTGGATACCGAACTGTCCGACGAGCAGCGCGAATATCTTGAGACCGTACAGCTATCGGCTGGCACGCTGCTCAACGTAATCAACGACATTCTCGACTTCTCGAAGATTGAGGCCGGCAGAATCGATCTCGAGGAAACCGATTTCGATCTAAGAGAATGCGTTGAGACAACGATGAAGACGCTGGTGCATCTTGCGGAAGCCAAGGGTCTGGAGCTGCTTTGCGATATCGGACCCGACGTACCGCAGGTAGTTCGGGGCGACTCGACGCGGCTCAGTCAGATGATCATCAATCTTGTGGGCAATGCCATCAAGTTCACATTGGAGGGGCAGGTAGCGGTCAAGGTTGAAGCAGAGCCACATGAGGGAGAAGGAGCTGCCCTGCACTTTACGGTTTCCGATACCGGCATTGGAATTCTGCCGGAAAAGCTGGATTCCATTTTCGACTCCTTCACGCAAGCGGATACGTCTACGACGCGCGAATTCGGGGGGACAGGATTGGGGCTCACCATTACGTCCCGGCTGGCCGCTTTGATGAAGGGCAAGATCTGGGTGGAGAGCGAACCCGGTAAAGGAAGCGATTTCCACTTTACGGTTCGCGTGGGGATGGGAGCCGCTCCCGTTCCGCATCCACAATTGGCCTTGCCGTATGAAGTTCTGAACAACACCCGCGTCTTGATCGTGGACGACAATTTGACCAATCGGTTTATTCTCGACCGGATGCTGAGCCGATGGGGAATGCGGGTAAATTGCGTTGAGAGCGGGGAAGCCGCTCTTCGCGAACTAACTTCGGCTCCAGAGTGCGGCGATCCGTACCGGCTGATCGTGACGGACAAGCAGATGCCAAATATGGATGGCTTCAGCCTGGTTGAGCAGATTCGCAAGCAACCGGAGATTGCGGCCATCAGAGTGATCATGATGAGTTCAGGCGCTCATCGCGGAGACGTTTCACGTTGTCATGAGCTTGGATTCTCTGCATATCTCACCAAGCCTGTTCGCCAGGGGGAACTGCGCGATGCTATCGCCCGATCGTTAGATCGGCGAGAAAAGCAAGTTGAGAGCAGGCCCGCCCTGAACCTCAAGGAGCGCCGCGTAGCCCAGACGCATGCGTTGAATGTGCTGTTAGCGGAGGACAATACCGTGAACCAGCGTTTAGCGACTCGCCTTCTTGAAAAGCGTGGACATCGAGTAACCGTGGCCAATAATGGCCAAGAAGCAATTGCTCATCTTGAGAAGTCCTCCTTTGACCTGGTCCTTATGGATGTGCAGATGCCGATTGTGGACGGGCTGGAAGCTGCCAGGATGATTCGGAAACAGGAAGAAATTACGGGAGCGCACCAACCCATTGTGGCGCTCACCGCGCATGCCGTTAAGGGCGATCAAGAGCGGTGCGAGGCGGCCGGAATGGATGGTTACCTGGCGAAACCAATTCGTCCCGAGCAGTTGGACGCAGTGTTGCGTCAATACATGCCGGTCTCCGACGATGAGGTCGCTCTGGATTGAAGTGATGTGCGAAGAGAACAGTTTCGTGCCGAATGACTCTCTCATCGAAGAGTTCATGGATTTGCCCGAGCTTTTGGCTCGCGTCGAAAACGATCGTGAACTACTGACTGAGCTGTTAGTCATGTTCAGGAACGAACTGCCTGAGCTCCAGAACGCTCTGCACGATGCGATCGATCTCGGAGATCTCGCCCAGGCGGCAAAAGTGGCCCACACCCTGAAGGGAATGTCGGCGAACATGTCGCTCAGAAGGGGAACTTCGCTCATTACCGAAATTGAGGCAGCGGCAAAGAGCGGGGATATACCGGTACTTACAAAGAGGCTCGTCGCGCTTGATACGGAGATCACCGGATTGTCGGCCGCCATCGATGCGCTGACAGTGGGGACCCAGTGATGCGAATTCTGATCGCTGACGATGAACCTGTTTCTCTCCGAATGCTTGAGAAAACGCTGCAACGCGCCGGATACGAGGTTACAGCCGTCAGAAATGGTAGGGAGGCGGTTGAGAAATTATGTCATTCAGATGGGCCGCGCCTCGCTCTGCTTGATTGGATGATGCCAGAACTCGATGGTCCAGCAGTGTGCCGCGAAGTGCGCAGCCGACGCGGTCAGAGTCATGTTCACCTGATTCTTCTCACTTCAAAGAACTCGAAGCAAGACGTGGTAAAGGGCCTGGCGTCTGGAGCGGATGACTATCTTGTAAAACCGTTCGATCCCGAAGAGCTGAAGGCGCGGCTGCACACCGGCTTGCGGATTCTGCAATTGGAGGACAACCTGCTGGAAGCGCGAGAGGAGATGCGCTACAAAGCCACGCACGATGCGCTGACAGCGCTGCTCAATCGGGGAACAATTGTGGAGTTGCTGGCGCGGGAACTGACGCGGACCAGGCGGGAGAACGGCTGCACGATCGCTGTGCTTGGCGATCTCGACCACTTCAAACTCGTCAACGATACGCACGGACATCTGGTGGGGGATGAGGTGCTTTGCGAAGTTGCGAGACGTTTACTTGGTTCAGTGCGTTCTTACGACTTTGTGGGGCGATATGGCGGCGAGGAGTTTCTTCTGGTTTTAAATAACTGTGATGCGAAGATGTCGATGCAACGAGCGGAGGAGATTCGTGCGGCGGTGTGTCAATCACCGTTTGTCACATCACGAGGTCCGATGTCGATTACGCTCAGTGTCGGAGTGATTGCAAGTAGAGACCGCGAACACCTATGCGTAGAGGAACTGCTGTGCGAGGCGGATCGGGCACTGTACTCAGCAAAGGCTGCGGGTCGCAATTGCAGCCGACTTGCCTGAACTTTGCCGGGGAGACGACCAGATCAAGTTTTAAAGTGTGTATGGCGGAGGGAGAGGGATTCGAACCCCCGGTACCCTTTCGAGTACAACGGTTTTCAAGACCGCCGGTTTCAACCGCTCACCCATCCCTCCAACCTGTAGAACAATCTCAGTTTACACTCGATTTGGGCTGAGCTGCCAATCTCTCGAGATTCCCTGTAGGGCCAAACACCGGCGATCTTTCCGCAATCTGAGAGACGAAAGTTGTCCCTGACGAAAGCGATCAAGCGCGACATTGAAGGGCAGAAAGAGTGATTGCGGTGTATCCGTTGTGTGGGAGTGGATCAGAGAGCGTGTTCGGGGGCGGCGAACTGGCGTAAAGCTGGCGGCAAGGCCGCCTATACCGTTCCAGTGTAAGTATCCTTTTGTGGGGGGGAGAGAGGCACATCCAGTCTTTTCGTCGTGCCTGTACTTCTCCTTGCATCCCCACGCGGCGCGTGAAATGATCTGCGCGTTCCCCTATGTCCCTGCGATCGCTGATCCTTTTTACCGCCATCTCGTTGACGATTGTGCCTGCCCGCGCGGACTATGCTGCGTCCGACAAGGGCCCACTTCCGATGGCTACGCTGTCCGGGCCGTGGCGATTCCATGTAGGGGATGATCCACAATGGTCAAGCGACGCGTTCGATGACTCTTCCTGGTCGCTGCTCAATGCCGGCGAATCCTGGTCGCGGCAGGGCTACAACGGATATGGTGGTGTCGCCTGGTATCGGCTGCGGGTACCCATTCCTCCTCACACGGGCTCGCTCGCTATCGATCTCCCGTATGTTGAAAACAGCTGTCAGGTTTTCGCGAACGGTCATCTTATCGGGAACGTCGGATCGCTTCCGTCCCACCCATCGTTCTATGTTCAGTACAACTCATTGTTTCCTATTCCCGAGGAAGCTATCGCCCCCGGCCGTCCGTTGCAGCTCGCGATTCGAGTGTGGCTCGATCCGGCATACGCGGGTTCCAACTCGGGCGGGCTCACGATGGTGCCCCGGATTGGGGATGCCGGCGTTGTGGATGAATGGCGCCAACTCCAGATTCACGACAGATTCTGGCGCTCCGCAGCTCGCGTGGCTGACGTGGCCATCAATGTGTTCACTGCTTTGGCAGGCTTTGGACTGTTCCTTCTTAGACGCCGGGAGCGCGAGTATCTTTGGTGGGGTGGCAGCCAGGCATTTTGGGCAGCGTTCGCTGGAATAAGCCTTGCAGCGAACTTCTTTCCCACTCACTACAACACCGCAGTGGTCGCCTCGGTAACGGTTGAGATAGCTGCTTACTACCTGCAGTTCATGTTCTACATCCTGTTTCTCCATCAGCGGAGGGGAAGTCTCTTTTGGACGGCGGTGATGTCCACGATTGCCGCTGGTGTTCTTGGCCTTGGATTCAGTTTTGGTTTCATTCAAAGTGCCGCCATCTCGAGCCTCATCCCGGCGCTCGGCCTTGTCGCACAAGCTTGCGTGGTTGGCATTCTCGCTATTGGTGCTCGTGGAGGAGAGAGGGATGCAGGCATTCTCCTTGTTCCCAACTGCGTGATGCTGGCTTGCAACGTACTTCAGACGGTGGTCTCAGTCCCGCAGATTTCTGTTCAGCACTGGGCTACCTGGATTCGCCAATTCCTTTCTCATATCTTCACCTGGCCCTTCTATGTGAGCGCATTTCAACTCGTAGGAGACCTGGAGATGCTGGCCGTCCTCGTCATTCTTGTTCGCCGTTATGCCCGCAGCCGCCAGGACGAGGAGCGGCTCGAATCAGAGCTTGAGGCGGCTCGCGCAGTTCAGAAGGTGTTGATCCCCAGCGAGATTCCAACGATTCCTGGCTTCTCCGTTCAGACTGCCTATCAACCAGCCTCACAGGTTGGAGGCGATTTTTTTCAGATCATTCCTTTAGCTGAAGGCGGCGCACTTATCGCGATTGGGGACGTCAGCGGTAAAGGAATGCCGGCTGCCATGACGGTTTCTCTTCTGGTGGGCACGTTGCGCACGCTCGCTCACTACACACATTCCCCGGAAGAGATTCTGAGAGCAATGAATCGCCGCATGTTTGCGCGGAGTCATGGCGGCTTTACGACGTGCCTTGTTCTTCGGATCGAATCCGGAGGAGACCTGACGATTGCCAATGCCGGCCACATCGCGCCTTATCTGCAGGGACTGGAGATCGAGATGGAGAATGGGCTGCCGCTGGGGTTGGCTGAATCGTCGACGTACCCTGAGATGAGGGCCCGGCTTGCTCCTCAAGCGCAGCTTACCTTGCTCACGGATGGAGTGGTCGAGGCTCGAAATGCAACCGGCGAACTGCTTGGCTTCGAGCGCACACGCCAGCTATCCGTGAAGTCGGCGCACGATGTCGCGCACGCTGCGCAGTCGTTCGGGCAGGAGGACGACATCACTGTCCTGACCCTGTCAATGGCCTCTGCATCGGTTGCTGCATGATAGTGTTTCAAAAACCTTGTGAGCCAAGCGCCTTGAATGGGCCTTGGGTACTGTGAGGAACTCAGGCAACCTGGCTGTCGATCAATTCCTTTCAGGATCTTCACGCTTGGCAATCGAGCTTCGGCGTGTGAGCAAGAAGAACACCGGCACGAGAATCAGGACATGGATTGTGGACGTGATCATTCCGCCGACAATTGGAGCAGCAATCGGCTTCATCACATCTGACCCGATTCCCGACTCCCACAAAATGGGTGCGAGACTGAGAATCACTGCGGCAACGGTCATCAACTTGGGGCGGAGCCGCTGCACAGCGCCATCAATGACGGCCTGCTCGAGATCTGCCTCAGAGCGCAAAGTTCCCTGAGCGACGCGGTGATGGTAAGCCTCGTGAAGATATACGACCATTACAACCCCTGTTTCCACGGCTATTCCAAATAACGCGATATAACCCACCCAGACCGCAACGCTGAAGTTGTAGCCGAGCATCCATTGGAGCAGCAATCCGCCGGACATCGCATAGAGCGTGGGAAAGATAAGCATGACCGCCTCAAGCAGCGATTTGAAGACCATGTAGAGGAGGAAGAAGATAACGAAGAAGACAATGGGAACGATGATCTTCAGGCGCTCTTTTGCTCTTAGCTGAAATTCGTATTCGCCAGCCCAGCGCCATGTGTAACCGGCCGGCACCTGCACCGTGTCCGCGATGAGCTTTTGCGCGCGAGCGACGTAGCCGCCATAGTCGTTAGTTTTCGGGCTGATGTACACGTATCCCGTAAGTTGTCCTTCTTCATCACGGATCATTGCCGGCCCGCGCGAAAAAGAGACACGCGCGATCTGTTTGAGCGGAATCTGCTCTCCAGTGGGAGTTGCGATCAAGGCTTGTTCAAGGGCACTCGGAGTATCGCGAGAGCCGCGCTCATAGCGGACCGCTACCGGAAAGCGACGGCGGCCCTCTAGATTTTCAGTTACATTTGTGCCGCCGATCTCTGAGGTAACCACGCGCTGGACATCGGCGACGGTCAATCCATAACGAGCGGCAGTCGGCCTGTCAACATCGATATTCAGGTAGAAGCCCTGCGAAACTCGTTCTGCGAACGCTGATCCCGTGTCGGACATCGTTGAAAGCGACTTCTGGATTTTGGCTCCGATGCTCTCGACTGTCGCGAGATCCGCTCCCTGGATCTTGATGCCGACTGCGGTTTTGATGCCGGTCAATTCCATGTCGAGTCTGTTTTGGACGGGCATGGTCCATGTATTCGTCAGTCCAGGAAACTGCAGCTTTTCATCCATCTCCTGAATCAGCTTCTGATAGGTCATACCCGAGCGCCATTGATCGCGCGGCTTCAGCATGATCGTGGTGTCGTACATATCGAGCGGCGCGTTGTCTGTTGCAGAGTCAGACCGGCCAACAGATCCGAAGACCGTGAGCACTTCGGGGAACGATTTGATGATGCGATCCTGTTCCTGCATCAAAGCAGCTGCCTGCGTTATGGAAATACCGGGAAGCGCGCTCGGCATGTAGAGGGCTGAGCCCTCATAGAGCGCCGGCATGAACTGACTGCCCAGCTTGAAATAGAGAGGCACGGTTACAGCAAGGAAAACGAGATTCAGGGTGACGACCGTCTTCCAGTGGCGCAACGACCAGCGCAATACAGGGAGGTACATCGCCTGGGTAATCCTGGCCGCAGGGTTGCGCGATTCTGGCCTCATCTTTCCCCGCAAGAAGAGAGGCATCAGCGCTGGAACAAGGGTGATCGAAAGCAGGGAAGAGAATACCAGCGCAAGTGTCTTTGTCCATGCGAGCGGCCTGAACATGCGACCCTCCTGCGCCTCGAGCAGAAAAACGGGCAGGAACGAAACCACGATGATGATAAGCGAATAAAAGAGTGCCGGTCCCACTTGCTGTGCCGCGCCGATCAGGAGCAGCTTTCGTGTTGATTTGTCTGGCACGTCATCGCGCTCGGCAAGATGACGGTAGCCATTCTCCACCATGACGATGGCCGCATCGATCAGAACGCCGATTGCAAGGGCAAGGCCGCCCAGGGACATGATGTTGGAGCTTACGTGCAGGAAGTACATGGGGATAAACGATGCCAGGACTGCAATGGGAAGGGTGAGGATTGGGACCAACGCCGAGCGGAAGTGAAACAGAAACGCAATGCTGACGAAGCTCACGATAATTGCTTCGACGATGAGGTCTCGCTTCAAGGTGTTGATGGATTCATCGATAAGCCATGATCGATCGTATGCATTCACGATCTCCACTCCGGCTGGGAGCGACGGACCGATTTCCTTGAAGCGTTGCTTGACGGCATCGATCACGTTGAGGGCATTCATGCCGTAACGCATTACCACGATGCCGCCCACGGTTTCACCTCGGCCTTGCCAATCGACGGCACCCCGACGGATGTCGGGGCCGAATGTTACAGTTCCCAGATCTTTGATCAGGACTGGGGTGCCGTTCTTAGTCGCCACGGGCACGTTCTCCAGGTCGGAGAGCGATTTGAAATAGCCGAGGCCGCGAACCATGTATTCAGCGCCGCTCATCTCTAGGACATCTCCCCCGGTCTCGTTCGTGCTCTGCCGCACGCGATCTACGACCATCTGTGCGGGGATTCCGTAGGAGAGGAGTTTTTGGGGATCCAGATTCACCTGATATTGCCGGATGAAGCCGCCGATGCTGGCTACTTCCGCTACGCCTGGGACTGTCTGAAGCTGGTAGCGAAGGTACCAGTCTTGAAGCGCACGCAAGTCGGCGAGGCTATGGGTGTGCGAGCGGTCGACGAGGGCATATTCAAACACCCAGCCAGCACCGGTGGCGTCCGGCCCGATGGCCGGATGCGCGTCCTGAGGAATCCTTCCGGCGATCTGCTGCAGGTATTCCGTCACGCGCGAACGCGCCCAGTAGAGGTCCGTTCCATCTTCAAAAATCACGAAGACGTACGAATCGCCAAACATGGTCTGTGCGCGCACGTTCTTTACCCTGGGAGCTGAGAGAAGCGCCGAAACGATGGGATAGGTGACCTGGTCCTCAATTACGTTAGGCGGCTCACCTGCCCATGGAGTGTGAATGATCACTTGTACATCACTGATGTCAGGCAGGGCATCGAGCGGAATGCGTCGCATCGACCATATGCCGGCTATGAGCAGCACAAGCGCGGCCGTAAAGACCGGCAGTGGATTTCGTGCGCACCACGCGATGGTTCTTGCGATCATCACATACCCCCACCGGTGTTCAAACTCTGCTTCTTTGTCGCGACGGACTTGCCCCCGCGAGTCACATTAACTGTCATTTGCCAGGTACCGTCCATGGGCACGACAAGTTCACCTTCGTACATCCCGTTCGTGCGCTCGGAAAGATCGGCCGATGCATGCATCGCAGACATGCCCATAGCCGGCATTGCAGGCATGAAGAGGGAGAGAGTGACCTGGGCGCCACTCAGAGGTTCACCGCCGGTTGCAGTCACGCGTGCTTGTACCTTGTTTTTGCCTGTTCGGAGGGGCGACGGAACAGAACTAAAGTCGATTGAAATCTTTTCCGCAGACCCCGCATTACTACTCGCGGGAGCGATGGCCGACGATGGAGCAAAGTTCTGAGATGCGGACTGGAGTTGCGCTTCGGAATCAATCAGGAAGTTCGCTGAACTCACAACTCGATCGCCAGACTTAAGTCCGGTCAGAATCACAATGTCGCCATCGATCTGTGGGCCTGTCATAACAGTCCGCGGCTCGAGGTTTCCTTCTCCGTGATCGATGAAGGCGATTGCGCTCTGTCCCGAGCGCAAAACCGCGGATGCTGGAACCACCAGCTGCTTTCCAAGCTCCGCCGCGATGTCGACATTCACGTACATCCCGGGCTTCAACGCGGTGCCCGGATTCGCCATTACCAGACGAACACGAACCGTTCTTGTAGCCTGGTCAACCTGTGGGAGAATCTGATCGATGCGCGCATTGAAGGTCCTGCCGGGGAACGCGTCGAGAGTCACGCGGGCACGATCGCCGGGCCGGAGACGGCCAACATCATTCTGGAAGACATTCGCATACACCCATACGGTGCTCAAGTCGGCGATCGTGTAGAGCTTTGCTTCAGGCTGCACGTAAGCGTTGGGCAGCGCATTGCGCTCGGTGATGTATCCGCTCACAGGGGAGTACATCGTAACCTCTTTCTGTTCCTTTCCGGTCTTCTCGAGAACCGCAATCTCTTCAGGAGCCATGCCGAATTGCTCGAGACGCTGCATTGCCGCCTGTACAAGCCAGCCATTCTCCTGATGCGCCATGGCAGGCATCGATCCAGCGTGTAGTTCTTGCGAGAACGCCGCCTGATTTTTCCGTGCAAGGAGATACTCCTGCTGGCTGCTCACCAGGTCAGGGCTGTACACAGTGAAGAGTGGCTGTCCTTTGCGTACGTATTGGTAGGTGGCATTGGCGAACACGCGCTGGACCCAGCCCTGAAAGCGGGTCTGCACGTAGGCGAGTCTCTCTTCATTGATTTCAACGTTACCCGGCACACGAAGGTCGTCGCTCAGGGTTTTCATGGCGGCGACGGCCGTGGTGACGCCGATCTCCTGCATCCGTTGCGGTGAGAGCTGCAAGGGCGCCAGTGCGGGCTCTGTTGCGTTTGAAGAGGAAAGCTGCTCTGCTGGCTGTGATCCGGAGGGCGGTCCCTTTGCAATCACCGGGTCTCCCGTAGGCTGCTGAGACGCCTGAGAGATAGGAGCGCGGTTTGCCTTCATCGGGCCTGCAAGCAAGTAGACCATGGAGGCGGCGAGGACGATGCATAGCGTTCCCATCGCTCCGAGCGCGATTTTGTAAGAGGCTGTCTTCATCACTTCTCCTCCGGCATGGTATCGACCGGTGCGCCGACCGCCAGTTCGAGGTCGGCAAGACGCGCATTGAATTCGCCCACTGCCTGTGCCCACGCAAGATCGATATCGATCACGCGCATCTGGCTATCGAGCAGATCGAGAAATCCCGTTTTATTGTTTTGGTAAGCGATTACGCTCGACTGCAGAGTTGCCTCAGCCTGCGCTTTCAGCTGCCGCTGATAAAGTAACGCGAGCTTTTGAGCGGACTGCGCTTCGGCAAGAGCTTCAGAGATCTGGCCGCGCGCCGAATTTTCCAGCGCTGCAAGTTCCGCATCCTGCTCCGTGGCCTTTACCTTTGCTTCGGCGATCTCAGCATCGTGCTTTTTGCGGTTCAGCCAGGGAAGGTTCATTGTTCCCTCGACCATGTATGCATTTCGAAAGTCCTGACCGGAAGGCATGACCATGTAGCCCGCGGACAGCGTGAGGTCAGGCGTGTAGGCTTTCTTCGCGAGTTGGTGTTCCCGGTGACTCCGCTCAGAAATAGCTCTCGCGGCTGCCAGATCGGGGCGCGTATTGATTGCCGTCGCTTCGAGTGTTTCGATTGAAGGCAGGGTCGTCAGAACCGGTTGGGCACCTTGTATGGCGATCGGCGTCCTTGGGCTCCGACCGAGCAGCGTGTTGAGGCGAATCCTGGAAACTTCCGCATCGCGATCGAAGTGGATCATGTGTTCGGCGAGCTGAGTGAGCGCGACCTGCGCTTTTAATACGTCTTGCTGCGGATCCTTGCCGTTTGAGTACTTGATGCGTGCCGCTTCGATTGCCTGTTGGGCAATGGCAACATGTTGCGAATGAATGCGTGTCTGCTCTTCGCTCACGAGCAGATCGAAGAAGGCTTTTCTCAGGCGTACGCGGACGTCCAGTTTCACCGCTTCGAGATTCGCCTGTGCCTGGCTCACGTCGGCTTCGGACACACTTGTTCGCAAATCCCTCTTGCCGCGGCTAATCAGTGTCTGGCTGATGCTGAACATGTTTTGCGCTGAGTTGTAGTCCCAGGGCTTCTTGGCCGGGACTCCCCAACCGCGATACATCGCCATGGGGTCATCGAGTGTCCCCGCAACCGGCACATGCGCCCGGGCTATTGCCACGCGCCGGGCGGCAACTTCGATCTCCGGATTTCCCTGCAGGGCAATCCGCTCTGCTTCCTCCAGTGTCAGCGGCGTCGCTTCTGAGTGGCTCTGCTGTACTTCGCCGAGGAGGATCAGCGCTGAGACAAAAGGATCGTTCGATGTGCGCTCTTGTGCCCAGGCATGGCAAGAGCACATCACAAAGAACAAGGAGATTCCTACAAATAGGCGAAACATTAGCTTTCCCTCCCGCAAGGTTGCGGAACACGGCGGACCACCGCATGGGGCACGCGGACCGGCGCCGTTGTGCATGAGTGTGAAGATCCAGGTTGAGAAGGGAAAGAGAAGCTAGATTCTTAGAACGGAGCCGTGACCTGGAGAGAGCTCGCGCGGGGCGATTAACAAATCCGATCGTTGGCTTGCCTCGGAATCAGCGAGCAATGGGGGGCACTGCGTCTGTCCGATGAGGCCGGGGTGTTGGTCATGTTCTGGCGAAAACTCCGAACCGAGTGCCGAGGCGTCATTTTTGGGCGCAAGCTGGCAGCACGAACTGGCCATTGTTGCGTCGCAACCTTGCATTACCGCGCAGCAATCTCGCTCGGCAGCCATACCCGTTCCGGCGAGGCACTCGAGCGTCGGTGCCGCTATCCAGAAGAGGATTGCAACAAATACCAGCGTCGCGAGATTTCTTCGAGCGGTCATGATTCTGCGTTAGCCAATATAAGGATCAAGGATAGTCTACTCTCGCACTGTGACATGGATCACCAGTATGGTGTTCTGCTTTCAGCGCGAGAGGAGTGCCAACAGGCTCCCGATCACTGAGGTGAAGACCCCTGCTGCAGTCATTGCCCAGGAGGATGCGGCGGCCTGGACATCGGAAGACCGGATCAGACTGGCGGTACCGATGCCGTGCGAGGATGTTCCAACGGCCGCGCCGATAGCGTGATCATTTGTGACACCGACGAGCCGAAGCAAGTGCGTTCCAAAGGTTGCACCCAGTATGCCCGAAACGATGACCATGGCGATCGTGATCTGGGGGATGCCTCTAAGTTGGCGGCAGATCTCGATAGCGATTGGGGTTGTGACCGACTTGGGCACGGCCGACATCACGATGGATGCGGGGGCACCCAGGAGCCATGCGGATCCTGCAGCCGTAACCATTCCGACGATCGCACCGACGAGCACAATGAGTGACAGCCTGGGAAGGATTCTGCGCAGCCCCAATCCATTGCGATACATCGGGACCGCGAGAGCGACCGTCGCCGGTCCCAACCACCACGTGAGGAGGCTCCCTCCGCGGTCGTACTCGAGAAGAGGTATCCGCAGGATATAAAGGACGGCGATGATCGGAATGCATGCGAAAACGATAGGTGCTGCCCAGGAGAACTTGCGATGAAGTCTCAGAGCGAGGGCGTAACTGCCAATTGTGAGCGCCAGGCTGAGCGCAATGGAGATTGATTTCAATATGAACGCGTGGGTGGGATTCACGAGGTGGTCCTCTGCGGTGCAGCATCGTCTGGCGATGGCAGCAGCCAATTCCCAAGGAGCCCTGTAACCAGCAGTACTGCCAGAAAGCTCAACACCAGACTTGTGCAGATGGCCCACGCCTGCCTGGCGAGCAGGTTTCCTAAACTCACCAATCCCACTGTAAGCGGGATGAACAGCAGAACCATGTGACGCAGCAGAAAAACGGCAGAGCGGTTTACCCATTTCAGTTTGATCAGACCGGTTTGCAGGCCACCATGAAAGATGAGCAGGCCGAGGACGCCACCGGGAATGGGCACGCCTAAATGATGGAGGAAATCACCGAGAAGAAACAGCGCCACGATGATGGCAAAACCGAGCACAGATTCAGTCATTCACGTTTACCCAACGCCTATCGTACTCGGTCCATCTAAGGGAGACTGATTTCCTCCAAGAGGAGATGGGAGGCTGAGGCGTGGCGGCAAATTGTCAGTTAGGATCGGTCGACGCGGAAGTCGCCGATGCGCGCACCAAAGGGCGCACTGGCGGGCGCAAGCTACACCATGGTGGACGCTGTACGAGCTTGAAATCAGGAAACGGGGAGGTACTCGTCGTCTACCAAGATTGGCTCAGACGTCACGTCTTCCTGGTCCACAAGTTCGCAGTCATGTACAAAATGAGCGAGGCTGAACTCCTCGCCAGAATCATAAGAAGACGGATGTGGCGGTAGTTCGGCAGACGAGCAAGGAGCCTCGTCTTTTCTCTGATGAGTAACATGGTCAAAAAGCAGTGATGACATAGACACCTCTCGCATACGATTCCGGTTGCCGAATGCTGCGAACCGGTCGGTATCGGGTCAGTTGACTGATTCTAGGCCGACGACCAAACGTTTGTAACTGGGAACAACCCTAGGGGAAACGTCGCGGAGCCGAGTTTGCGATTGAGATGCATTTCGTCTCCCACTCGAAACCGGGGGACGAGGGCCAGAGGACCGAGAAGCGGGGAGCGAGCCTGGGGGCGACGCGGGGAGGTTCAGGTGGTCGAACTACACACTGTTGGGGCGACGGGGCGCTGAAGGACGTGGTGCGGGCTCATCCGAAGATGACGCTGGCAGAGCCCTGGGTCGAGTCTAATCCAAGCACGAAACGTTGTGGGGCAAAACGGACTGAAGCACGCGCGTGCCCCAATTCCACAGCGGCGTAAATGCTTACGTGGGGCTTGTGCTAAGCTCTGGCCCACATAGGTTCAGGGGCGTTGACCGAGTGGAGGAGAAAGCGATGAGATCTTTTATGAAACCAAATCGACAGGAGGCCTTTTCGCCACAAGAGCGAGTCGAGTCTCTCGACAGCGGGGACGAGTTTAGCCTGGAACGTTGGATTCGAGCATCCGACTTGTTGAGTGAGTCGGACACAGGTATCGCCGGGACGGCCAGGTTGTGTACCGCATGGAAGCTCCAGCAGAGGATGCCGTCCTCAGAAGTGGAGCCCACCGCTGCAGATGAGTACTTCGCCGGTCACATAGTCCGATAACGGCGAGCAGAAGAAGAGCACTGCTCCTGCTGCGTCGTCCGGGGTTCCGAGACGACCGAGAGGGCATGCGCTCTTCACAGAATCGAGCATGCTTTTTTGCACCCCGAGCCGGATCTGATGACCATGCATCTCCATCGATGCGCCAGCCGCATCGAGTGGCTGAACGAGACGGGTCTCGATCAGGCCGAACCCAACTGCATTGACGTTCACATTGAACCTGCCCCACTCCTTGGCAAGCGTTTTCGTCAACCCGATGATGCCGGCCTTTCCTGCAGAGTAGCCGATCTGCCCCGGATTGCCGTCTGTCCCGGAGATGGAGGTGATATTCACGACTTTGCGCATAACCCGAATGCCTTCCGCGGTCTCGCGTTTGGCCGATTCTCTCAGGTAAGTGGATGCGGCGCGCAGGAGACGGAAGGGTGTGATGAGATGGATGTCGAGCATCGCCTGAAATTGCTCGTCCGTGGTCTTCTGAATCACGTTGTCCCAGCTGTAGCCGGCGTTGTTGACAATAATGTCAACTGCCTTAAACGAGTCCAGGGTTGCTTCAACCACCCTTGCGGGGACGAGAGGGTCGGTGAGGTCTCCGGCAATGACATCGACACGGTCCGGGTCAGCAAGCGCTTCTTTGGATTCTCGCAGCATGTTTTCGTCGAGATCATTGAGCATTACACATGCGCCAGCGGAGACGAGACGCCTGGCGATGGCTCGGCCTATTCCGCGGCCGGATCCGGTGACGATCGCGGTCTTGCCCTCGAGGGTGAAAGGCGCGCCTATCACTTTCGACTCAGGTGTTGCCTCACTCATTTGCATATAAATCGTCCTATCTTCCAGTGATTTGTGCATTGCAGCAGGAAATGCTGCAATGCAGTATACACCTGACAATGGGTGAGATTCACGCGCTTGGAGTTTGCCATCGACAGGACGGTAACCGGTTCTCATTTCCCCAAAAAAGCCAAAGAAAATCCTGCCCGCGGGTGAGCAGGGCAGGATGTTTCTCGCCTAGGTCAATTCAATTCGGTATAGGCTGCTGTCGTAAGAAATTCCTCAAACTCACCCCGGCTCAGGGTGCGCATCAGTTCGCTTGCGCGGTTGAATTTCGAAAGTGAATAGGCTTCATCTCCGAGTGAGTTGCGGATGTCAGCTACGATTTGTCTTAGCGTTTCGTCATGCAGATCGGAAGTAATTGCCCGGCCATCGTCGAGTTTGGCTCCGTATCGAATCCATTGCCACAACTGCGCGCGGCAAATCTCAGCGGTAGCGGCATCTTCCATCAGGTTATAGATCGGAACACAGCCATTACCCCGGAGCCATGATTCGATGTAGCGCAGCCCCACATCGATGTTTCTGCGGAAACCTTCCTCCGACAGGCGCCCCGAAGGAACTTCCAGCAGGTTGGCTGCCGTGAGCGGCAGGTGAGATTGAGTAGGCTTCGTGATCTGATTATTTCCAGGCATGTGCTCATCGAACACAGACATCGCGATGGGCACCAACCCCGGATGGGCAACCCAGGTGCCATCGTGTCCCGCCAGCACCTCGCGTAATTTATCCTCCCGGACGCGTTGCATCGCTTCTTCATTTGCCTTGACGTTGTCGCGGATGGGGATCTGAGCGGCCATACCTCCCATGGCGTGGGCGCCCCGCTTGTGGCAGGTGTGAATGAGCAGATCCACATAAGAGCGTAGAAAAGGCTTGTCCATGGTGATATCACCGCGTTGCGGGAGCAGGTAATCAGCGCGATTCCTGAACTTTTTGATGAAGCTGAAGATATAGTCCCAGCGGCCGCAATTGAGCCCAAGGGAGTGTTCACGTAGTTCGTAGAGAATTTCATCCATCTCGAAGGCGGCGGAGATGGTTTCGATCAAAACAGTAGCTCGAATGGTTCCGGGGGGCACTCCGAGATAGCGCTCAGAGAAGACGAATACGTCGTTCCAGAGCCGCGCCTCAAGATGGCTCTCGAGCTTTGGAAGGTAGAAATATGGCGCGGATCCTCGATCGAGGAGAATCCTGCAGTTGTGGAAGAAGTAGAGCCCGAAATCAAACAATGCAGCCGAGATCGGCGAACCGTTACCCCAGAAGTGCTTCTCGAGCAGGTGCCAGCCTCGCGGACGAACGAACATGACAGCGGGATCCGTATTGAGCTCATACGTGCGGCCTTCATTTGACCGGAACGTGATCGTACGCAGATTGGCGTCAATCAGGTTCCGTTGCCCGGACATGCAGTTGTTCCAGGTTGGCGAGTTGGAATCTTCGAAGTCGGCCATGAACACGCGTGCGCCGGAGTTCAGCGCGTTGATAATCATTTTTCGATCGGGGGGACCGGTTATCTCGACTCGCCGGTCGAGTAGTTCGGGCGGAGGAGCAGCAACCTGCCACGGAGCGTCACGGATCTTCTGGGTTTCCGGAAGAAATCCGGGCAGGGCGCCATGATCGTACTGAGCCTGGCGACGCCGTCGCTCTTCCAGGAATGCAACACGGCGCGTATTGAAGTGCGAATGCAACGCCTTCAGATACTGCACAGCATCAGGCGTGAGGAGCTGCCGCGATGATTCAAACTCGGAGCTCATGAGGTCGGGATAGGAGGTCGTTGTCGTCATTCGATGTTCCTTGAGGTTGAGGGCTGCATGAGTAGAGGACCTATGCGGTGGCACGCTGTTGGTCAGGCAATTCGTGATCGTAGGGATCCTCGAACTGCTCTTCTTCAGTCGAGCCCGGCAGAGCGCGTGTCGAGGTGTTGCCGCTCGAGATCACAGTCGCGATCTGATCGAAGTACCCTGTGCCCACAAAGCGCTGGTGCTTTACGGCTGCATAGCCATACTTTTCAGCTGCCGAAAATTCACGTTGCTGAAGTTGCGAATAGGCAAGCATTCCGGTTTGGTTGTACTCATATGCGAGTTCAAACATTGAGAGATTCAACGCGTGGAAGCCAGCGAGAGTAACGAACTGAAATCTATATCCAAGTTCACCGAGTTTCTGTTGGAATGTTGAAAGCTCCGACATGCTCAACTTGGCTCTCCAATTGAAAGATGGAGAGCAGTTGTACGCCAGCAGTTTGCCCGGAAAACGAGAGTGGATTGCGCTGGCGAAGCGCTCCGCGTCTGGCAGATTAGGTTCGGATGTTTCGCACCAGATCATGTCGGCATAGGGCGCGTATTCGAGTCCTCTCGCGATGGCGGCATCCAGTCCGCCACGAAATGAGAAAAATCCCTCGACTGTGCGTTTCCCAGTAATAAAAGGCTGGTCGGCCGGGTCACAATCACTGGTGATCAACTGTGCTGCATCCGCATCAGTGCGGGCGATGATGACGGTCGGAACGCCGAGGACATCTGCCGCCAGCCGGGCAGCGGTCAGTTTCTGTACCGCTTCCTGTGCCGGTACGAGCACCTTGCCGCCCATATGACCGCACTTTTTAGCCGAGGAAAGTTGGTCTTCAAAGTGGACCGCTGCCGCTCCGGCTTCGATCATGTTCTTCGTAAGCTCGTAAGCGTTCAGTACACCTCCGAAACCTGCTTCAGCGTCAGCGACGATTGGCAGCATCCAATCGATCGATCGGCGGCCTTCGGAATGGGCGATCTGGTCAGCACGAATGAGGGCATTGTTGATGCCTCGCACGAGCGCGGGAACGCTGTTTGCGGGATACAAGCTCTGATCGGGGTACATTTGCCCGCCGAGGTTGGCGTCGGCTGCCACTTGCCAACCACTCAGATAGATGGCCTTCGATTCTGCGGCAGCCATTTCTACAGCCTGATTACCGGTCAAGGCTCCGAGCGCTGCAATGTAGTCTTTGCGATGGAGCAGGTTCCAGAGTTTCTCCGCTCCAGAGCGAGCCAGGGAATACTCGACTTGAACGGTTCCCCGCAATCGGCAGACGTCATCCGAGGTGTAACTCCGTTTCACGCCGTTCCATCTGCCACCGGTCCACTCGCTCTTTATGCTCTTTGCCATTTTGAATACTTTCTCCTTCTTATGTCTGTTTGCTGCATTGCAGCGTAGAATGGATTTGAGAACAGGTTGCGTTGGGGCGGCAAATTTGCCCGCCCGGTTCGGACGTGTGGACGAGGTGATCCATTCAGGTCGATACGGACAACCTTGAGGTTTGCGGGGGAGCCTTGACCTGCCGGGATCGCTGAAAGTGGTCGGTTCGCACGAGCGTGACCGGCTCGAGAGAAGGGAGGATCTCCGATGCCGGAGTCTCCGTTCGCTGAAAGGCTGAGATCTGCACTGTGCCATCGCGAGATGGACAAAGGATTTCGACTGCTCGCCGATGCCGAGCGCAACAGTGGCCTGATTGATCTAAAGACCCCGGATGGTCCCGGGCTGCTTCTCCTCATCGCGCAATGGGTAGACCTGGGATATCGAGACTACCGGGTGCTCGAACCCCTACTGCAACAATTACCTGAAGAGTGCTGCGCTGCGTTGCCGGTGCGGGATTACCTCTCGGTCCGCCTCGCAGAATCGTTTCGAGATCTGGCGGCCAATCATGTGGATTTAGCGATAGAGAAGCTGGAACTGGTTCTCAGGATCTACCACGAAGTTCCGGACGCTCCTCATGAAGCCCTGGCTCACTTCTGGAAAGGCCGTGCTCACCGTAAGAAGGGTGAGTATGCGAAGGCGCTTGAGCACATCGCCGAAGCGCGCAGAATTGCTGAAGAGAACCTTGATGATGTGTTTACGGCGGTGATTCAGATTCAAGAAAGCTGGTTGATGTTTCAAAAAGGAATGCCGAAAGAGGCGTTGCAACTCCTCGATCGGGCGGAGGGTGTTCTCAAGGACACTGACCATCATGTTGCACTGGGGAACATTGAGTCAGCGCGGGGCCGGATCATTCGCCGCACGGGAGAATACTCCAAGGCATTGGAACACTATTCACGCGCGGTAGAGATTTACTCGCAACGAGATCCGAACCATGCGAATGTGGCTCGCACTCTGGTGAATGTCGGATATGCGCAACGCCTGATGGCGCTGCGTCTGCGAAGACGGATCGATGCAAAACCCTCCAAGTCGCGATCACACTCCCTATCTCATCTCCCTGAGCCGCGCGAGTTGACTCTTGCGACCTATCAAGCGACCTGGCAGAGTGCAGTGAATGCGTTGTTGCGCGCTCAAAGTATTTATCTGCTTCACGATGACTTCGATGGCCTTGGTAAGGTGCTCTCAAACCTGGGCTACCTTCACCTGGATCGAGGCGATATCGAGAGCGCTGCAGAGGAGGCTCGCCAGGCTTACGAGATAGGTTGCAGACAGGACGACCATATCCTTATGGCGAGAGCGAGAATACTGAGCGCGGCGATCGAGAATGCGCATGTCGAAGAGCAGACCGGTGAGGAGAGTGATATGGCTGTTCACGCCAACCTCGCCCGGCAGCACAGCGATGAAGCTCGGGAGCTTGCGCGCAGGACACAGAACCGGCGTCTGCTCGCCAGTGCGCTGGTTTCGAGTGGAGCAACGGCTGCAAATGAGTTCTTTCAAGACTGGGAAGCTGCTCGCCGTTATGCGTCGGAAGCGGCCGCACTCATTGGTCCTGGCGAGAGCGATCATCTTCTTGAAGACATGGCAACCCTCAAATCGCGAATCGTGCGAGCGTCCGGTATCGATGACACTCTTCGTTGCTGGTCGGAAGGCTTTGTCGGGGGTAAGACATTCCAACAGATCGTCGAGGAGTTCGCGGAGATTGTGATACCGAAGGTGTGGTTGCGGTCTGAGCGCAAGGTCTCGCACGTTGCCAAAGCGCTTTCAGTGTCTCCAAAAAAGGTAAGGCGGATACTTCGCAATTCAGGATTGATCACCCAAAGCGGCCGGACTCGACATGATGCGTAAGATGATGGCCGATTCTGGTGAGCTTCATCACATTTCCTCAGCCTACTAGGGTTACTACCTGCTTGACAGAATCAGCATCAGCATCAGAATGAGTCAAAACCCACACAGGCGCGGTCCGAGCGCGCGATGCGAGGAACCCCGCACACGAGCCGGATTGCGGAGATCGAGTGGCATTCACTTGGAACGGGACAGAGCTCAGTGTGGCCATACTGATGAGGCTCAGGACGCCGCTCGTACGTTAAGAGGCGCCTGAGCTCCGGAATTGTGCTCCATTCGGGGGCCTGCAAGCTACATCATCACATTTCGGAACCACGCATTAGATGCGGGGGGCTAGCGGAATCGCGTTTTTCTGCAGAGAAGGTGCCGTGAATGGAGTTGGCTTATGAGTGCCAGGCAGGTTGTTGTACTCAGCGCTGTGCGCACTGCCATTGGAAAATTTGGGGGAGCATTAAAGGACGTTCCTCCTACCGAGTTAGCCGCCAAGGTCGTTTGCCAGGCGATGCAGCGTTCCAGACTATCTCCTGAGGTGATCGGGAATGTCGTGTTTGGCAACGTGATTCATACGGAACCCGCCGACATGTATGTATCCCGGGTAGCGGCGGTGAAGGGAGGGATTCCGGTAAAGACTCCCGCACTCACTCTGAACCGGCTGTGCGGAAGCGGACTTCAGGCAATTCTGACTGCGGCAGAGTCGATATCTAGCGGCGAATGCGAAGCGGCGGTCGCGGGCGGCGTGGAGTCAATGAGCCGGGCTCCTTACTGGCTGCCTGCGATGCGCTGGGGCGCTCGTCTCAATGATGCGAGCGCAGTTGACACGCTTGTCGCAGCAATCACTGATCCCTTCGCGAACATACATATGGGTGTTACGGCCGAAAACATCGCACGCGAATGGCAGATCTCCCGTCACGATCAGGATCAATGGGCCGCAGAAAGCCATCGAAGAGCCTCAAAGGCCATCCAGGATGGACGATTCGCGGAACAAATCATTCCTGTCGAATTGAAGAGCAAGAGCGGACCGGTTCAATACGCGACTGATGAATCGCCGCGCGCTGATGCGACTGTTGAGAGTCTTGGCAAGCTGAAGCCGGCGTTTGATCCTTCGGGCACGGTGACTGCTGGGAATGCTTCAAGCATCAATGATGGAGCCGCGGCGGTGGTGCTGGCGGAGGAGAGTTCCTGCGGCCTTGGATTGAAGCCCATTGCCCGCCTGGTGGGATACGCGGTAGCCGGAGTGGAGCCTCGCATCATGGGAGTCGGCCCGATTCCCGCAGTCGAAAAGGCCTACAAGCGCACCGGCCTGACCACGAAAGATATGGACGTAATTGAGCTGAACGAGGCTTTTGCGTCTCAATTTCTCGCTGTGCAACGGGAACTCGATCTGCCGCTGGACAAGACCAACCCAAACGGCAGTGGGATATCTCTCGGCCATCCCATCGGCGCAACGGGCGCGATTCTGACGGTGAAAGCTTTGCATGAGTTGCAACGGATCGGCGGCCGTTATGCGCTTGTAACCATGTGCATTGGTGGGGGCCAGGGAATCGCTGCGATTTTTGAGGCGATAAACCAGAAAGGAAACTTGAGATGACAACCATTGCTGTCCACCCGGAGAGGGGCATATCGATTGCGCGGCCTTTGGAAGGCAAAGTCGCACTGATCACGGGTGCATCACGCGGGATCGGCCGGGCCATCGCATTGGAGCTCGCGCATCTGGGAGCCGACGTTGCGGTGAACTTTAGAGCCAGGAGGAGCGCAGCCGAGGCTATCAGAGACGAGATCCACGAACTCGGATGCAACTGTGAGCTCTTCCAGGAGGACGTATCGGACCGCCAGCATGCCCGAAAGCTGATCACGGTTGTCATTGAATGCTTCCGGCATCTCGACATCCTTGTGAACAATGCCGGTATCACGCGGGACCACTCCATTGCCAAGATGACGGACGACGAATGGCTGGAGGTAATCAACACAAATCTCAACAGTGTCTACTACTGCACCAATGCCGCTGTACCGACGATGATGGAACAGAAGTATGGCCGGATCGTGAACATCGCATCGTTCGTAGGCCAGGCCGGCAACTTCGGCCAGGCGAACTATGCCGCGAGTAAGGGCGGCATCATTGCGATGACTAAGGTTCTGGCCCTTGAGCTCGCCAAGTTCAACATTACGGCCAACGTGATTGCTCCCGGGTTCACCGAGACCGAGATGGTAAGCGCGATACCAGCGGAGATCCTTCAGCAGATCGTGAACAGAATTCCGCTGAAGCGGCTAGCCAAGCCGGAAGAGATCGCCAAGGCCGCTGCCTTCCTGATCTGCAATGGAGACTACATCACCGGGCAGCAGATTAACGTGAACGGCGGCATTTACATGTGATTGATCGCGGTTCTGGTTCTGCGGTTCTCAGTGAGACCGCGTGCTGAGCCATTCCTGGATGTGTGGCCAGGTCGTTCTGTGCGCGCTACTTCCTGCCATGATGCCGATGTGGCCGCCGGGAATGTGATACGACTCCTTGTCCGTGCTGGAGACTTTCGCATGAATGGCTTCTGATTGACATGGCGGAGTAATGTGATCGCCGGCTGCAATTACCGTGAGCAGGTTTGCATGGATTCTGCTTAAGTCAACCAGTTCGTCTCTCACGCGCAACTGATTCTGGATGAGCGCGTTTTTTCGGTATAACTCCACAATCAGCTGACGATATGCGGCTCCAGCCATTGGGATGTTGTCCGTCACCCATGTGTTCATCGCGTGCCAGGCTTCAACAGCGCGGGGGTTTTCAAGGTTATCCCATAGCTTGCAGTAGTTTGTGATGTAGTTATCGACCGGCCTGAGTGCTCTCGCCCCGTAGTCAATCATTTCGCCCGGCATGTTGCCAAATGCAGCCAGTACTTTGTCGACATCGAAGTATCGTTCGTCGGTCCATCGCGCGAAGGTGATGTGCCCGCGATTTGAGAAGTCAAGAGGGGCAGTTAAAAGCAATAGGTTCCGCAGACCATCCTCGGGTCTTAATGCCGCGTAGATTGTCGTAAGCAGGGCCCCGATACACCAGCCGAGCATGCTGAATTCCTGCTGCCCGGAAATCTCCTTCATCTTGCGAATTGCCCTGGGAAGATAATCGATAGCGTAGTCATCCAGCTTCGTTGCCCTGTCTTCAAGGCCGGGGCGGCCCCAGTCCAGAAGGTAGACATCGAAGCCGCTGCGCACCATAAACTCTACAAAGCTGTGTCCAGGGCGCAGGTCAAGGATGTAGGGCCGGTTCATGATCGCGAAGACGAGTAGAAGCGGCACGGGATAACGACGCTCGGCGGGGACTTGAGGTACGTAGCGGTAAAGCTTGGCCTTATTCAAGGACCAGACAACGTCTTTTGGCGTCTGGGCGATCGGGGCTTTCGTCGATAGGACTCTCAAATAGGACCTGACTCGCTTATTGAAGGCGAGCGCCTGTTCGGTCATTGGCGCAGATGTATTCATGCTTGATCACTTCCTCTCACTTCAGCGGAAGTCGGCGGGGCAATGGGGATCCAGTTTGTGAGCTACAAACGTCAGGTTCGCTTCGTTGCCGTGCGTTTTCGAGCAGGCTTTCGTTCTTTCGCTTGAGCAGGCTTCGCTGCTGCAAGCACCTGAAGGATTCGGTCCACCTTTGCATCAAGGTCATCCAGACTCAGCTCAACCTGCGTGAACCTCTCGGCTAAGGCGGCTACGTCCTGCCTCGAAGGCAGCGAGAGCTGCTGAAGCGTCTGCGCCATTGCCTTCTCCGTTGCCTCGCGGAAAGGGGCAGAGGCCGTAAGAAAGTAATCCAGCATGGCGCCAGTAGCCTGGGCGTAGCCCTCGGAGTTGACGGTCTCAATCATAGTTTTTGAGATGGACTCGAGATATGCATCGCGCATACCGCGAAAGGGCTCGAATGGGTCGAATTGCTTCGCCTGATCATTGACTTGTTCTTGCATACGATTACCCCGCCAAGAAAGATACACCTCGGAGCGGCCACTCGATGTGATTTCAGGCAGTGCCGGGAGCACTCACGAAAGCGCGAAGATGGCCGCCCTGGCTTGAAGATGCTCGGCGATGACTTAGTGAGTCACCATATTGAGCAGTTCCTTTTGCGCCTCGACGATCGTGTCCACGCCGCGACGGAAGCTGTCGGTCATAGCATCTGCCTGGCTTCCCGAAAGCCCCCACTGGTTGCGGGTGGCGTCAACCAGCGCCTTGGTATGAGCAGCGGTGTGGTCGAGAGCCTTCTTCTGCACTGCAATGGAACGCTCCATGAGCTGTTTTGCAGCATTTGTTGCCATCTCGCCGGCTTTGCTTACGACGTCAGTACGGCCCTTGAACAGATCGATCATGATCCGATTCTGGTCGACGATGAAGTCCACCGCGGCTTTCTGCACGTCGGCAAAACGATTCACAGCGCTATAGGAGAGTTCAAACAGAGGAATGCGCGGGGCACCTGGAAGCCGCGCCGCAGTCTTCTTAATCAATTCTCCCATCTCTTTGTTTTGTTCCGCAGCAAGATCAATGAATTGCTTTTCCACTTCGGCCATGCGCTCCACTCCACGGAAGTAGAGTGCGGCCACATCATTCCGAAACTCGATTGGTTCGCTCGTATCGTCAGCGACTGGCTCACGGCTGGCTCTGCTTGTCTGGGCCATAGGATCCTCCCGCTTGCCGCATAAAATGCTGCAATGCAGCATGCAACAAGGATGGTACTCCAACTCTTAGCGGTGTCAAGTGCATAATAGGAAGAAGTTCATCAATGCCAGCCAAACCGGTTCTAATCAAGAAATACGAAAATCGGCGTCTGTACGATGCGACCAACAGCCGGTACATCAACCTTGAAGAAGTCGCAGACTTCGTACGACGCGGCTACGACGTTCGCGTAGTTGATGCTGCTTCAGGCGAAGATATTACGCGAGTCATACTGACTCAGATCATCGCGGAGGGCGCGAAAACGCCGGACTCCAGTTTCCCGCTCGATATATTGCGTCAGATGGTGATCGCCTCCGGACGAGCGAGTCAGGAGAGCGCCGTTCGGTACATGAAAGCGATGCTGGACTTGTATCAAAGTACCTATCGTGCGATAACGCCTGCGCTGAACCCGTTTGATTTTCTGCAGAATGCGCAAAAGGCGGACTCGAGAGGGGCGGATGACGAAGGCCGACCGGCGGATCCGACGGAAGTTGATAGGGGCGGAGGAGAGCAGATAGAAGCGCTGCGCAAGCGTCTCGTTGACCTGGAGAAGCAGATCGCATCTCTTTCTACGAAGCGAGGGAAACGCTCTGTCCGAAGCGGCGCCAAGGGCCGGACGAAAAGAAGTCCGCATTGAGTTGAGTATGGATAACGAATCCGATCAGAATGTGATCTATAACACATGCTCCCTCATAATGCCCGAATGTTGGGTCTCATCCTGCTGTAGACTCTCGCCATACGCTCCTCCATGGCCGGAGTCAATATGGGCGGCTCCAATCCAATTCGTCGCATTCTTGTGGCCGACGGCACGCGGACGATCTCAGAGACAATGATGCAGGCGTTATCGGAGAGTGGATTCTCGACAAAGTGCGCGCACTCCGGTGAACAGGCAATTGAATTAGCGCGAACCTTTGAGCCCGACTTATTCATCTCTGCTCTCATCATGCACGATATCACCGGGATTGAAGCCGCTCGTGAAATACATGACTTTCTTCCCTCGTGCAGAGTGATTCTGATTTCCGGTCGGGAAACGGCGCTCGAGCCGGGCCCTCATACGCAACGTGGGGATGCGGATTTTGAGATTCTGGCAGGATCCCCAGTTCCGGAAGTTCTTCTTGACCGCATCGCCAGCCTTAAATGATGAGGGAGCTTCGCTTGAACGTTGTCGGATGCGCTAGAGCGGCACGTCTAACGTCTGGGAGTGGCCCAAGTGATGTCCAAACGACTCATCGTTGCCGTTGATCATCAACTGATGCTTGAGGCCTTCGTGCGTTTGCTCTCAGACGATTTTGAGGTAGTTGCTGCAGTCACAAGCGGGCAAGCCCTGTTGCGCGAAGCAGGACGGCTTAGGCCGGAAGCAATTGTGCTTGATCTTGCAACGGAAATGAACGTGGTTGAGACCACGCGCAGGCTGCGGAGCGAGGTGCCTTATGCGAAGGTTGTCGTTGTCACGCAGCATCTTAGTCGAGCAGACGCGCACGCTGCATTTGCCGCAGGAGCGACGGCCTACGTTGCCAAGCAGTCAACTGCTTCTGAACTGTTTTACGCTTTGAGGCTTGCAATCGATGGCAGGTATTATGTAACCCCGCTGGTTGGTTTAAAAGCAACGCACGCCGGAACCAGCCCTGAACTGCTCTTCGCCGAGCGTTTGACATCGCGACAACGCGAAGTGCTACAGCTGATTGCGGAAGGAAAGACAACGAAAGAGATTGCAGCTGTGCTCAGGATCAGCGTCAAGACAGCGGAGTTCCACAGAGCAAGGCTGATGGATGAGCTTGGTCTGCGGACGATTGCAGAGCTCACCCGGTATGCTTTGACGTTGGCCTCGCTGTCTAGCTAGACGCAGCGGCATCGCTCAACAGGATCCCCGTCTTCAATAGACCCGGCTCGTTCAGCACAGTGACCCGCTGCGCATCGCCCAGGACTTCCGGCGTGCTCGCCAGGTGCGTTGAGTGAGTCCGCATTGTGAATATGGCGGCCATCAGCCCAGATCGGGCGGCGGGGGATCCGCGTGGGTGGGGTCAGCAGCAACTCGGAAGTTCAACGTCACATCGCGGTCGGAAACTTTCGGATTCAATCGAAGGGGCGATTCGGGATTGAGGTGCACATTTCGCTGCAACGATCGTCAGGTTCGCGACACCATAAATGTGACAAAGGAAAGACAACCTGGGATTGCATCATCCTTTATGCTTGCTCAGCCAGAACGAGACAAGGAAGATCCGTACGCGAAGTAACTTTTTTCCTGAGGTAACCATTCTTTAAATGGAAGACATTTTGCAGGCCATCGGCGCCGTTGCCAAAACTGCGGGTGAGATCGGCATGACCCGCGACGCCCTGGGCACGGCCAAAGACCTTCTTCAGAAATATGGAGATGAGCGGGACCGGCTATTTGAATCAATGCAGGCTCTGCTTAGCAAGGCGAGTGCCGATGGAATCACGGAAGAATGGAAGAGCACTTGCGAGAAGGGCACCGAGCTGCTCGAGAGCCTTGACGCTGCTCTTCCGGATTCTCCGATCGGCCAGGGGCTAACAGGGGTTGGTGCGCGTGATTTCAATGAAGGCGAAAAGAAGGTGTGGGCGGAGAATGGCAAGGCACAAATTGCGCTCGTGTCCGATGTTCTTCTGAAAGTTAAGATCGCCAATGCCGCGCTCATTGAAGAATGCAATGAGGAACTGAAGACAATTCATGAAACCTGTGCCGAAGGGCAATCGACTCTCAATGAAAACCTTGAGGGCCTCAGTACTGATCTGCTCGATATCGCAAATACGCTTGCGTCAAAGACCGGCGACAAGACGCTCACGGCTTGGATGAAAGATGGGAGCGCGAAGGAGTACATAAGGAAGTGGAAAGACAGCGTGACTCAACGAGCCGCCAGCAATTCTGAAGTTGCGCGACAGAAAGGCCAGCTGAAGAAGCAGATACTCGGCAAGCTTGACGCTCTTAACAATGCTCGCGAGCAGCTGGATGAGAAGTGGATTGAAGATATGTACAAGTCGGGCGAGGAGTGTGCTCGATCTCTCGCCGGATCCGGCGAGACTGGGGATTTCCGAGCGCTGGATTGGGCACGGTTTGGTGAGGCATGCCTGGAACCCCTGGGCGAAAGCCGTGATGCTGCCACTGAGCAATCGAAGATGCTCTTCGATGAAGTATTGCCGAGCCTTCAAGAAGAGAATGACACCAGGTTTTTGGCCCTGACCGATGACCCCGCAAAGATCTCCGATTGGAAGAGCGATTTACAAGGTAAAGCGGAAGCTATTCTGGAAGCACTCGCTAGCGAAGATCAGGTCATCAAAGAGCTCGCGGAAGGGCCATACCAGGAAGCTGCGCGAGAGACCTTCGATGAGTTTCTCAGTACCTTTACCGAAGGCATGAAAGACCTGTTCGACAAGACGAAAGATGCTGAAGATCAATTGAGAGTGTGACGCCACATGGCTGATTCGCATGTTGACTGGTTTGTCGCTGAAGGAAACGTATCTGGCAACGGGTCGCGCTTGGAACCTTTCCATGATCTCTGGCTTGCATTGCGCAACGCCGGACCTGGCGACGTGATTCACGTTGCCGTGGGCACCTATTACGGACGATATGATCGTTCTTCGTGGATAATCGATTGTCCTAACCTGGAGATCAGGGGTGGATACAGCCGTGATTTTTCGACCCGCACTCCCTGGCAGACACCGTCGGTGTTTGCCGCCTATGCCGGGTACGAGTCAACTCGTGAGAACAGTCTCTTCGATGGCCACGATGATCATTCCGGTCTCGTGCTTGATGGACTTTTCTTCGACGCCTCAGGAAGAAATACGTACGGAGACAAGCCCGTCGAGGAATTAAGATCCTATCCGCAGATGGATGGTCCGATCGCATCTTTCAACGGCAAACAGGTGACGATCAAAAACTGTATCTTTGCGAACAGCACCGCTGGAGGGGTGGAGATCTCTGGTGATGGATCTCGATTTGAAAACAACCTTGTGATCAACACTGTTGGGCTCGGGATGCTGGATTTGCGAAGTGCAATGGAAGAGACCCAACCGATCACAGTGACGAATAACGCATTTTGCTTTGCGCATGATCCGGGCCCGCCTTCTGGTACCGGGGTTGATCAGGCCATTGGAGTCCGTGTGAATCGGCCGGCAGTGATTCAGGACAACGTCTTCATCTCATGCGGAAATGCGGCCATTTCGCTCTATCGTGATCCCGATCGCGTTTCGATCGATCGCAACCTGTTCTTCCTTACCCCTCGTGATGTAGTGGCCGGCCATGTTTCCGGCGATAAAGCGGAAATAACAGAGACCAACATCGATGAGGCTGAGGATCTTGGTTTCAAATCAGCATCAGGAAACATAATTCAAGATCCGAGCATTTCCGGGTTGAGAAAAGAATGGCTCGACGCGTACACGCGACATTTGCTGGCCAACTACGTCAAACCGCCGTTCGAAGCTGCCAACCTGGTTCGCAAGGCAGCCGGACTCCCAGCACTTACTCCCGCGGATTTCCAAAAGGAGGAGGACAAGGGAGCTTTTGCTCCACGCATGTCTCCGTCTGATGTGCTCGCGCTTCGGATGAAGGCGCAGCAGGGATTCCACCCAGTGGAACTCAAGGCGGAATTCGGCATGCAAGTCGCGAAGGAAGAGCGTACCTATCGTTCGATTGATTGGGACGCGATTGACAACCCAGATGCTTCGCTGGCGAATCAGCACGTAGAGTTGCGAGCAGGCCTCGGCTTTGAGCAGAATTCCAGCCTGCTGTCCGATGCCACACCGGAAACTCACATGGGCATCCGAATCTACAGGCCAGGAACCGACGATGGCTCGATCTTCGTGCTCGTGAAGCATCATACGCTTCCTGCCCGCCAGTTTGAAGACGCGATCAAGTCGAATAATGGTCGCGAGGTCGAGATCACCTATCTGGTTCGGGGCATCTACCGGACCGATATCGATCCGGCAAGTTCGCGCCAGAAGGTTACGGTAGTCGTTGACACCATAGCTCCTGGTCCTGCCCTCTCTCCGGTTCTGCCTGATCGTCCGAAAGGAAGAGACTGGTTCGTTCTTGCAGGCGCTTCCGGAGGAGACGGCTCCCGGGAAAAGCCCTTTCGCGATCCGTTTCAAGCTCTCGAAAAGGCAGAAGGTGGGGACAGTGTCCACGTAGCAGCGGGGGCCTATGAGGGGAAGCTACGCTCAGGAAAATGGAAGATCCTGATTCGCAATCTCACCATACTCGGCGGTTACGACGCCGATTTTGCGTTCCGCGATCCATGGAAGAACCCAACTCGCTTCGTTCTCGATGTGGACGAGCGAGCTAAAGGCATCCCGGACGGAACCGTGCTTAGTTCGGAAGACAACAGCGATGGATTGATTCTGGACGGATTTGTTTTTGATGGCGCAACCTACAATGCCTATGCCAAGACAGGAGCACTGGATGTCGCCAACTCGCCGTCTGGTCCGCTTTTAGATCTACGTGGAGGGCGCGCGCCCATCGTTGTACGCAATTGCGTCTTCTTAAATGCATCAGGAGCGGCCGTCAATATTGCCTGCCCCTTTGGAACGTTTGAGAACAATCTCCTGTTGAATACCAGCGGCTGGTCTTTGAAGATCCGGGCGGATGGGCCTGGACCCTGGACAGTACAAAACAACACTCTGCTCTTCGCCTGCGATCCTACGGCACGTGCCGGCACGGGACAGTCAAGCTCCGACGGTACCTTGTTTCACCTTAGCGGGCGCGCAGTGGCCGAAGTGGATAACAATATCTTCGCCTTCGCGGACAATTATGGCGTACGGTCTACCATCAACCAATCAACCCTGTCCTACGATCGGAATGTCTTCGCCGCGTTGCTGTATATCTACCTCACAGACGCGCAATATCTTTGGGCCGATGGTGCTACCTGGCAGCGTAGAGCGGTAGCCGACTCCGGCTTTGCCTCGTGCAGTGAAAATGTTCTTCAGTTGCCGAAGCTTCCGGTAGATGCAGCGTTTGCCGATGCTGCTCTGACGCGACTGTTCGAACTTCCTTCGCGGATCTCGTCGGAGGAGTGGAAGACTCTGGCGGCTCAAATAGGCGCGACGGTGAGACCTACAGATGCGAATGCGGCTCCCGCGCCGGACCCCGTAAAGCCCGTCGCAACGCCGCCAACGACCTCTGGACCTGCCTCGTTGAACGATCTGCTTGCGAGCCTTAGCAGCATGAAGACGCAAATCAAGGAAAATGAACCAACCAAGCCCGCACCCATTGTGGAGCCGGTGTATTGTCCGGCGTATGACTGGCAGAAAGCACTCGCTTTGGTTCAGGACGGTACGCAAGAGAGAGGTGCCCGGAGAGTGAAGCTGACGGTAGCCTTCTCTGACCCTGTTGTGAAACCAGCTGCGAACTACTCATCTATTTCTGCACAGATCATTGACGAGAATCATGCTGGGCTCGACAACAAGGCCGTCGAAATCGTCGTCACCGGCATGCGCTCTTCCGCTGGAGACGTCTCCGCATTCCCGCTTGGGGTTAGCCCTGAAGATTACGCCGCCTACGACGTGAACACGCCGGGCCAGGGCACAAGCACGCGTCTCGCAATATTGGTGCGGCTCGACACATCTGCTAGCAAGCTCCTCGATCGCAGCGTTCCTGGTGACAATTTGCGAATTCGTGGGACCGCGAGGATACCATCCAACCCCAATATGCTTTCAATCGTGGTTGACAGTGCCGAAGCAGTGGAGAGCTGATCTCGCCTTTCTCTCCAGATCAAAAGCTGTTCGCGATTGGATCACACGCGGCCCTCCCCGGCCGCCCTCCAAGGAGAAATAATGTCCAGTACCTATGGAAACCGCATATCCGAGCTGAACGATTTGCTTTCACAGATTCCTGCCGCAGCCAACGACACAATCAATCAGAACTTTAGCTCGCTGGTGAAGCAGTACTCGGACTTGCGCCAGAGCGCGATGAGTGACTTGGTTGACCTGGTGGGAAAAGCGAGCCCTTCCAATCTCGGAACGCAATCGAGGTGGCAATCACGGATCACGCGTCTTCGATCTGACTACAAGGATCTGTTCACGAGCGCATCAAGCGATGTGATGTTGCCTCCGGCGCATCAGCTTTTCTGGTCCAACGCACTCGACAGCGAAGAGAAATTCTTCGATGAGCTGTCAAAAAGTCCGACGCCGCAGCGGCTCGACGATCTGTTGCAGCACCAGGACAACCTTTCCAAGCTCTTTGGTGCTTTGCAGGATACATGGACGTTCTTGCTTTCACAAAACGACAGCATTAAGTCCGAGGAGATCAGGGCTATTGACGATCTCGACAAGATGGTTCAGGAAGTCTTGTCGGAGATGGATGACTATTGGAGCAAGACGCTGGACAACACTCAGCGAGTCAGTGATGCGATCTCGCACAAGATGGATCAGGTGAAGTCGGCGCTTGTCGAATTCCTTGGAGAGAAGCTAAGCGCGGTGGGGGGAGCTGCTGTCGAAGTCGTGAAGAAATGGTTCATCGACGAAAACCTCAAACCTGAGGGAACCCCCGATGACATCGATGGACCTGTTGAGGCTGTGAAGGAGCAGCTGAAGCTTATGGCTGAGGCGGCCGCCGAGAAAGCGCGGCAATATCGCGAAACCGTTCACTCCTATCAGGACCTGGTTAGCAGGCAGAAGGGAAGCGTGCTCACCATGTTCAACAAAACGAGACAAGATGTCGATCAATTCCTTCGGTCTAACGGTCTGGCCCAAGCGCAGAACTTTCTCGATCAGGCGAAGGCAGGTCTGGATAGCTGGATTTCCGGCTTGCCCACGTCACGCCAGCGAGATGACGGTGCTGCTTTCCGCGACGACATCAATCGGACGCTCGACCTTGTGTTCAAACGTACGAAGGATCTGGACGACCAATTCAAAGCCAAGTTCCAGGGAGCGCTCCTGTCGCCGCTGAGCAATGAGACTCTGGAGACACTGTCGCAGCAGTTCCTGTTCAAGGAACGTCTCGACAAGATTAAGGACAGAAACCTGCCGGAGAGACTTGCCAACATCCAAGAGGAATTGCCGGAGCAGGTCATCAGAATTGATGACAGGTTGCGCGAGCTGGCGGAGTCGGTCTCCGGCATAAGTGAACTGCCGGATGATGCCAGGGATGTCGCTCGCGAAATGACCGGCGGCTTCCGTGACTATCTTCGCGAGCGCATTAAGTCACAAGTAGAAACGCTGCTACCGATCATCGATGACTTGAAAAAAGAAATGATTCCCGCCAACCTTGATCAGGATCTTAATCGCGAAGAGCTAAAAAACATGTTGGGCAGCTAAGCGGTCGGCTTGCGACCGCAAACGATAGATATGAAGGAGGGAACTGAGGCCTGTTTGCGATGAACACCTAGAAGCTTATCGAGACTGGTCACATTCCTGTTGCTTTCCTAAACGTGGCGTGGCAAGCTCATGTTGGTAACCAAAACGTGACGCCATCGACGCTCAATAAGGCCGACATCCCCCAGGGAACTCTGGCCCTGATGGTCCTCAAAACGCTCGACTTGCTTGGGCCCCTGCACGGCTTTGGCATTGCGCGCCGTATTGAACAGATCAGCGGAGACCTTCTTGCTGTGAACCAGGGAACGTTGTATCCGCTGCTGCTTAAGCTTGAACACGAAGGCTCGATCGCCTCTGATTGGGGCGCATCTGAGAACAATCGCAGAGCGCGCTTCTACCGGCTTACCAAAGGAGGCCGCAGACAGTTGCTCACCGAGACTGGAGAGTGGGAGCGTACGGCTGCGATTGTCGCGCGATTCGTCAATGTGAAAGCAGAGGATCTGGCGTGAGGGGGCTGAAGAGGCTGTTAGCCCGCGTGAAAAAGCTCGTGATGGCGAGTCGGGGTGACGCGCGATTGCGGGAAGAGTTGGAGACCCACGCCTCGTTGCTGACTGAGGAGAACATTTGTTCTGGGATGACTCCGGAAGAGGCTCGCCGCCAGGCTGTACTGAAACTTGGGGCGATCGAAGCCGTTCGAGAGCAGTATCACTCGGAGGAGGGCTTGCCTTTTCTCCAGAACGTTGTTTTCGACCTTCGGTATGCAGTTCGCATGATCCTGAGATTTCCGGGGTTTTCCTTCATTGCGATCGCAACGATGGCACTTGGCATTGGGGCTACGACGGCGATCTACAGCGTGATTGACGCAACGTTGCTGCACCCTCTGCCATATCCAAACCCGGGTGAATTGATTCACGTTGAAGATGATCTTACCGGGATTGGAGCGGAGGATGTTGGGACTTCTGTTCCTGAGTGGAGGGACCTGAAGAGTTCAGGAATCTTCCAATCCGTGGCGATCGCCGGGCACGGAGCAGACGTGAATCTGACCGGAGGTTCACGGCCGGAGCGACTCGGTTTCAAGGCAGTTACAACGAACTATTTCACGGTTCTTGGGGTGAGCGCTCAGCTTGGGCGCACGTTCGATCCGCTCGACAGCACTCCCGGCTACAACCTCGAGGTGGTGCTCAGTGACGGGTTGTGGAGAAGGGAATTCGGAGCCGACCCGCTGATCATCGGTAAAACTCTGCGTTTGGACAATGACGATTATCACGTCGTAGGAGTGATGCCGCGAGGTTTTCGTGATCAAGGTTCCTCCAGCAATGAACAGAGTGTGGATATCTGGCTGGGCGCGGGGTACAGCGGTATTCCGTTTCCTCCCCCGCAACGGGCTCTGCGCATGCGCCGCGCGGTTATCGCGCGCCTTAACACCGGGATTTCGATTCAGGTCGCGCAACAGCACATAGACGCCATGGTTGAAGCGTTGAAAAGACAGTATCCCGCCGAGTATCCGCCGGAGGCCGGATGGGCCGTGCGCTTGATTCCATTGAGCAAGAGTGTGCTCGGCAACTCCGGCCGCTCCCTGGTGCTTCTTTTCGGGGCAGTGGGGCTGTTGCTGTTAATTGGTTGCGTCAACGTCGCCAATCTCCTCCTTGCGAGGGCAAGTGCACGAAGTCGCGAGATGGCGGTTCGTCAGGCATTGGGAGCGCAGAGAGCCCGGCTTATCCGCCAACTCATCATCGAAACTCTGCTGCTTTTCGTGATAGGGGGCATTGCTGGTTTTGGCATTCTCTTTTGCACCCAACAACTGCTGGTGCGGCTAATTCCGGACGGCCTGCCACACATCAGCGCGATCACGGTCGGATGGGGAGTACTCGGTTTTGCGATCGCGGTGTCAATTGGAGCCGGAACTGTTTTCGGAATAGCTCCGGCATTGCAAACAAGTCGTGTCGATCTGATGGGTACGCTGAGACGCGAAGGACGGGGATCGAGCGGATCACTCGGGCGCTCGCGCGCGCGCCAGGTTCTAGTCGTCAGCGAATTGGCGCTGGCGGTGGTGCTCATGATTGCCGCGGGCCTTCTGTTACGCAGCTTTTGGGGCCTGTTCAAAGTACAGCCCGGCTTTAACCCGAATCATGCGATGGCGATTCAGACCTGGTTACCCGGTCCAAACGATCCAAACATGGATGTCTACCGAACCCCGACGCAGGAATCTGTGCTGGTGCGCGAGATTCTTCGTCGCGCCTGGACATTGCATGGGATGCAGGAAGTGGCTGTAGGTGATCTCTCCTCGCTTCCGCTAGGTCATGGGAGCGGCGCTCTCAATCCGATGCCAATGCTTCGCGAAGGTCTCGAGACAAGAGAAAGCCAGGCGCCTTTGATCAACAACTCTATCGTGTCACCTGAATATTTCCGTCTGCTGCGCATGCCTCTGCTCCGCGGAAGAGTTTTTAACAATGCGGATCTAGAGAATACGCTGCGGGTTGCGGTGATCAACCAGGCAGCAGCCCGCACGTTTTGGCCGAACCAGGACCCGATTGGAAAACGCGTTCATCTGCTTCCTCAGAGCAACGGAAGTCGCGAACTTTTCATGGATGCGCCATTGCCATGGACGACGATCATTGGGGTGATTGCGGATGCTCGCGTGGAATCGCTGTCCAACGAAGTGGCTCCGCACATCTACAGCAGCATCTATCAGCGCCCCAGCAAAGGGATCGTGATTTACCTTCGCGGAGAGCTCGATCCCAGCTCCGTACCCACGCAATTAAGCAGAGAGGTTCAGTCGATCGATCCCAATCTTCCAGTCTTCCACCCCCAGACTCTGGATGAGGTCCTCACTGATTCGCTATCCATCCGGCGTTTCTCGATGGAGATGGTGGGTGCCTTCGCAGCTACTGCTCTGTTGTTAGCTAGCCTTGGAATCTACGGGACAATTTCTTATGTGGTGAATGAGCAACGACGCGAAATCGCGATCCGCTTAGCATTGGGGGCCCAGAGAGACCAAATCCTGAAAATGGTTCTTGACTGGGGATTTCGTTTGGCCGCGGTGGGTGTCCTGCTGGGCGTGGCCGGCGCGTTCATCGTTTCTCACCTGATGGCCGGACTGCTCTTTGGCGTCTCCCCGACGGATCTACCCACGTTTGTTAGCGTCACAACCGTACTTGTGATTGTGGCCCTCGCTGCTAGCGCCATTCCTGCGCTGCGCGCCATGCGCGTCAATCCACTCGCTACGCTTCATTCCGAATGACATCAGGCGTGATCGTGTCCTGAGGTGTCTGTCGGAGTGTCGGAAACCGAGGATCCCTCCGTGGGTCCTGAGAGCCCGTACCTGCTTACTTTGTACCCGAGATCGCTGCGGGACAGGCCCAGTTTGCGTGCCGCTTCGGCCTGGACTCCACGTGCGAGTTCAAGAGAACGCACGATGAGTGCTCTTTCGAGATGTGCCAGAAGTTCACGCAAGTTGACCTGTTTCGGAATGCGATCGACGATCGAGGAGACCAGGTCGTTCGGCTTGCTGTCGTCGTAATCCGAAGATGGTAGCAATAGATCTTCCGGCACAACATTCGCGGACCGACCGAGAATGAGAGCTCTCTCCAGGACATTGCGCAATTCTCTTATGTTGCCAGGGAAGGAATAGGTTGAAAGTCTCTCGAGCGCTGCATCCGAGACAGGCTTCACTGGAACTTTCATCTCTTCGGCTATTCGCTGGCAGAGGCTCTTGCAGAGATCAGGAATGTCTTCCTTCCGTTCTCGAAGGGCCGGCAGGCGGACAGGAACGACGGCGAGCCGATAGTAGAGGTCCTGCCTGAATGCCCCCGTACTCACTCTCTCGGTGAGATTGCGGTGGGTGGCAGCAAGTACCCGGACGTCTACGCGACGTGTAACGGAAGATCCAACGCGTTGAATCTCGCCGTCCGCGAGCACGCGCAAGAGCTTCGCCTGAGCAGCAGGAGACATCTCCGCAACTTCATCAAGGAAGACAGTGCCTTCGTGAGCCGCTTCGAATAAGCCTGCTCGCGCGCGGTCCGCCCCGGTGAAAGCCCCCCGCTCGTGACCGAAGAGTTCACTTTCCAGGAGGGTCTCGGTAACCGCGGCACAGTTGATCGCGATAAAAGGTTTTGCAGATCGAGCGCTGTTCCTGTGAATCGCGCGGGCGACCAGTTCTTTCCCTGTGCCTGTTTCTCCCGTAATCAGGACGGTCGTTGCGGTGGGAGCGACTTGCAAGATAAATTCACGTACAGCGACAATGGCAGAACCTGTTCCCCGGATTTCGTCGGCACCTTCCAGCTTACGGACTGTAGTTTTCAGAACTGCGTTCTCGCGGAGCAGTGCAGTACGCTCGCAGGCACGACGAACGGACGCCCTCACAACCTCCGGATCGAAGGGCTTTGTCAGAAAGTCAAATGCGCCCTGCCTCATGCTTTCCACGGCAAGTTCGAGCGTGCCGATAGCAGTAAGGAAGATGACGGAAGTTGTTGGATCATCTTCGCGGACTGCACGAATCACATCGAGGCCGCTCCCATCGGGCATGCGCTGATCGGTCAGAACCACGTCGAAGTCTTCACGCTTGATCAGTCCAATTGCCGAACTGGCCCCTTGAGCTTCCACCACGACGTGACCATCTTTGCGGAGATTCACATCGAGAATCCGCCGCATCCCCTGTTCATCATCAACCACCAGGACCTTAGCCATTTGGAGCCTCGTTTGCGGAACTTTTGTGTTCGTTGATCTCCAGCGTAAACACGACGAGTCCATCTTCATTTTTGCTGATATAGAGATCGCCGCCGTGTGCGCGAGCCACTCCGCGGGCGATTGCGAGACCCAAACCGCTCCCACCCGGTTTGGTGGTGAAAAACGGCTCGAAGACCTGCTTTAGATGCTCTGGCTCGATCTTCGGGCCGGAGTTCTGGACATCGAGCAGGAGACGCCCGCGATCACTCCGAGATCGCACCTCAATCCGACCTCCTTCCTGAGTCGCATCGATGGCGTTCAGGCAAAGATTGACGAGGGCAGCCTCTACTTGTGACTGATCAACGGTGGCGTGAGTACTGCCTAAAATATCGTAGCTGACTTGAAGATTCCGGCCGGCGGCACGCATCTTCGTCAGCTCAACGATGTGCTCCAGAATGTCAACGAGGGACGTCTCGGTTGGGTCGGGCCTTACCGGACGAGCGTAGATGAGAAAATCCTTCGTAAGCTTTTCAAGACGCTTGGCCTCACGGGCTGCAATGCCTAACATTTCTTCGCGTTCCGAACTCTCGGCAGACAAATGATCCGCAGTGGCCAGCGAACTCGTGATCATCGCAACGGGATTCCGGATCTCGTGAGCGATGCTGCTAGCAAAGCGACCAACGGCCGCAAGTTTCTCCTCGGAGATGAGCCTTTCCCGAGTCGATTCGAGCTCCCTCATATTGTGATAGAGTCTCAACTCGTTGCTTCTGAGCTGATTGACGAGGTACCAAACGAGGAGGCCCATCAGAGCGTAGATCGCCGCGATCATTGCGATCTCGAGGTACTCGGTTGTTCGCGGTGGAGGGTGCGAGGAGAAGAAATGTTGCGCCCAGGCGAACATCATGCTGATGGCCCCAACGATCGTGAGAATGGTTGAAGCCAATCGAAGATGATAAGCGCATTGGAGAATAGGAATCGCGAGGAGTACGAAATATGGCGGATCATCACGATTCGTGAAGTGGGCAAGCAGAAAAGCGAGCAGAAAAATCCCGAGCACGGATATCAGCGTCAGGATGCGCGAGCTCTTCTCGTCAATGCCTTCCCGCTTGGCTTGAAGCCATATAACCTCCAGCATCTTCACAGAGAAGGCTCCGCCGAGCAACAGAATCACAGCTGCGCTCGGCTCACCCAGCAATGAGGAAAACAAGGTATGTATCAACAGCAGGAGGGCGATGACGAATAGTGTGAGAACGCCGAACGCTATCTGCTGCCTGCGAAATGCGAGTGCTTCCAATCGATCGAATGAGGTGACGCTCGGCATCGGTCTTTCTGTGTGTCTGGACTATTTCAAGATAGTACTCCCGCTATTGGCTTTCTGCTGTTTGTGAAGAAGGCTGTGCCACTGGAGGACTCGAAGAATGATCGGGAGGCAATATGGCATGTATTCCGAATTCGTGAACCAGTCGACCGCCAGCATGGGCCGTGTTGATCAAGAACAGCGCGCCCACTGTGTATAAGGCAAGGAAAGCCGACGGCAGGAGACTCGAGAATAGCCGACTCTCGTCGCGGCCCAGGAATCTGGGAACCGTAAGCATGCCAAGCAGGATTGCACTTAGGCCGGCGAAGACGATTTCCGTCTCTTCTGCCAAATCCTCGTGCGCTTTTAGAACTGCGTCTACAGTTCCTCCGCGCTCAGCCAGCTCTGCCGCTGCCTGTCCAGTGGATACCGCGACAAAGAGCGAAGCAGTGCCAAGAAGCAGGGTGATCAGCGCTGCCATCATGTATGGCCTCCCCTTTGGGGGAGTGAGAACAGCGCCGATCACAATAAAGACGGGACTCAACAGCAAGAGCGCAACAGGAAAGTGAACAATCAGCACATGCATTGAGTCCCAAGGCGGTATCGGCGGGATTTGTAGCATTGTGAGCCTCTCATCAGAATGTCGGAGTTCTTCTCTCCCGTGTCCTATGCCACCTTCTCGAATTCATCTTTCGATGTGAAACAACTCGGGCATGCCTTGAAAGTTGTCTCTCGACTGGTGAATCCGCAGACCGGGCAGACATAGTACGTGACGCTCTTCGAGCCTTTCAGTTGTTCGAGGTTTGACAGGGCGGCGGCATAGAGCTTCGCGTGCTCAGCTTCGGCGCTTTTTGCAAGATTCAGCGTCCTGACTGCGCGTGTATTGCGATCGCTTCTCGCTTGTTTCAGGAAGTCGGGGTACATCGTGTCGCGCTCATAGGATTCGCCTTTGACGGCGGCCTCGAGGTTCTCGCGGGTGCTCCGAACCACAGGCTCCTGCACATCTGCCTTTGCCGAAGCACCGAGCTCTCCAATGACTGCAGCGTGATTCATGGCGTGGACTTCTTCGGCCCGTGCCGCGGCACGAAATAGGCTTGCAACCTCTCCGTAGCCTTCTTTGTCTGCCTGCTTAGCGAAAGCCACATAGCGTGCGTGGGCGTTGCTCTCTCCGTTGTAGGCGGTCTGCAGGTTGTCCATCGTGGTGGCAGAAGCCGATGGACAGACAAAAAGTGCGCCCGTAATTGCCAGCATCGCAACCGAATTGCAGATAGCCGGCATGATGGAATGAAGTCCGCTCATTTTGTTCCTTCTCCTCCCTGGCGTTGACATTTGCAAAATCTGCAAAGACCAGAGCACGTTGACAGCCATTCTTGCCCTCGAAGGCGTGGATTAAGTCGGCCATGGTTCTCCCGCGTTGCCCTAAAGGCATAGTGAGAGTTGTCACGCAAGTGCATGGACTTCATGCTTTGCGGAGATTCATTACGTACGAGGGAGTCGGATTGTGCGGACACAATCGTGGGTGACCCTGGGGACCGCCAAGAATTTGGACGGGTGTCCGAATCTCTGGACGACTCTGCCCCGCGTTTCCCGCGAGGTCACGAGGAACTTCACGAAAGTCGTGCAGGGGCTTCATCCCAAAGTGGTCAGGAACGTGCTTTGAGTGTCATGAGAAACAGCGTCACGGCTGTTTCGATGTAGCGCGCTCGAAGTTGAGGCGCGAGGAGACATTCAATGCAAGTGTTCCGGTCTGCGACGATCGTTGCCCCTCTTTCCCGCCGTCCAGTATCGGCCAGGAAACTCCGGATGTGGTGCACGCCCGAGCTTATTCTGGGAGTCACCACCCTCACAGATGAGCAAGCGCTCTTGCCTCACATCATCAACCAGGCAAGATGCAGCGGAGCCAGGATTATTCTTGCGCATGTGCAGTCCACGCAGGGCGCCCAAGTCTGTCGGAAGACATCGCTGCAACGTCGGACCAATGGCGCAAGCGACGCTCACGAAGCCTTAGACCGCATGGCGCGCCAACTTCGCTGGCTCGGCTTCGCGTGTGAGCCTGTTCTTCTGTCCGGACCTCCGGAACTGGAGATACCTTGCCTAGTCCGCTCACACGGCGTCGACAGAGTTGTGATTGGGTTTGACGAGGACCCCGATTTAACAACCAGGGATGTGTTCCCGATTACTCAGGGAGTATTGGGCGGAGTAGATGTCCCTGTCTGCGCGATTGGCAGAAATGCCCTCCACCCAAGCGACATGGCCATCCGGAACATCACGCTTGCCGTTTCCTCTGAGCCCAACTGTGAGGTCGCCCTGAGTTTTGCTTGCCGTCTAGCCCAGGAACACCGGGCGAGGTTGAATGTGCTTCATGTGACGAGCCGCACCTCTGACAGCGGGGAAGCGGCCACAGCAAATTCCGTCACTGCAAAGCTCCCATTCACCACGTGGCGTGAAGCGCAGCTGTTTTGCCCGACTGAGATTGTCGTCCGCGAAGGGGATCCTGCCGATGAGATTCTGAGTTATTGCTCTTCAACCCGGCAGGATCTGATCATCCTTTGCTCACCAGGAGACGCACGCATAACTGAACCATGGCGGAACGGTGTGAGCTATCGCACGATTGCGGGCGCTCGCTGCCCCGTTTTCGTCGCCAGGAGGGAGTCGACCGCCGCATTGAGTGTCGATGCGCCCGCTGCGTTGACGACGAACAAATTCTCTCCCCACAGAGAGCGGCGATCCGGGGCAGAGGAAGGGAGGCAGATATCGACCAAAGCTCAAAAATGAGTTTTCAAAATCCAGATGTGCTTTTTGAAGCACTTTGTGGGGTGATAGCGATCACTGGAGATCATCGCCCCTCCGATTCATAATGCGCGCAAAGTCGACTAAATCGTTTGAGCGTTCTGAAATTGTTCAAAAACGGGTGGTCGATTGGCTGGGTCGGAGGTTTCTCCTCAAGTCCGGGAGGGGCCCACCACGGTGTGTGCACGACCTCAACGCGAGCAGTGATTCCTCCACTCTCCTTCAACTCAGATGGATCGTAATTCAAAAGGAAGCTACATGAGATCAATGAGAAGGTTCATCTTGCTAGCTTTGCTCATGGCTTTGGGAGGCACAGTCGCTGCGTACGCGCAGGCGAACTCACAGCTGACGGGCATTGTCACTGACCAAACGGAAGCAGTAGTGGCGGGAGCAACGGTGACTCTTACGGACCCTGCCACGGGATTCACCAAGGAAACAGAAACTGGACCATCGGGGCTGTACACAATCGGCGGCCTGAATCCAGCAACCTATATCCTCAAGATCGCCGCGAAGGGATTTGAAACCTACATTCAGAACGGCGTTGTCGTTAACGTGTCGTCGACAATTCGTGTGGACGCAAAACTCACCATAGGATCAGAGGCACAGACCGTAACGGTTGAGGCAAATGCCCTTGTGCCCCAGGTGGACTCAAACGTGGTGAGCTCGCTGATCAGTTCTGAGCAGATCAGTTCCATTGCGACGCAAAACCGGAACTTCGCAGCTCTTGCAGCTCTGGGCATGGGTGTCAGTTCGGCACTGCCGGACAGCAATACCCCGACCTCAGTTGCGTCGAATTTCACCATCAGTGTTAACGGTCTTCGTCAGAGCCACAACATCTGGCTGATTGACGGCGGCGAGTCTGATGATCGCGGTGCCGGTGGCGGAATGGCCATCATGCCTTCGCAGGATGCCATCGCAGAGTTCAACGTGATGTCGTCGAATTATCCTCCGGACTACGGTATTTCTTCAGGCGCCACCATGAGCCTTTCGCTCAAGAGCGGCTCGCAGAAGTACCACGGTTCGTTGTTTGAATTCAACCGCACGCCGGCTTACAACGCCAAAGAGCCGATCTCGCGCACGAAGACGAACGCTCACTACAACATCTTCGGCGGCAACTTCGGCGGCCCAGTGTTCATTCCTCACGTTTACAACGAGAACAAGCAGAAGACGTTCTTTTTCTGGAATGAAGAGTGGCGGAAGATTCTGTCCGCTGCGGGTACAACGAACAGTCCCACACTTCCCAACGCAGACCGGCCGGTAGCTGGACAGAACCTGGTTTACAAAGCTCCTGGCTTTGCCCCGAACACACAGTTGGTTGTGCCAACGGTCGGAGATCCGGCATTCAACGCGCAATTGGCCACCTTTGGCTTAATTCCTGGAAAGCCATTTCCGAACAACACAATTCCTTATCAGCTGTTTGATCCGAATGCTGTGTTGTTTCTCAACACGGGAATTCTGCCCAAGCCAACAACCAGCGACGACAAGGCGATCGCAAACACTGCAAATCCGATTGATGTTCGCGACGACATCGTCCGCATCGATCATAAGTTCAGTGACAAATGGGCCATCCTGGGTCACTACATGCACGACAAGGTCGTTCAGACCTATGGTGTTCCGTTCCTTGGTTGGCTGTCGGCGAGTTACAACACTGTAACCTCCAACTTGTCGAACCCGGCCTATTCGGCGGCGATCAAGCTAAGCGGCACGATTAATCCGAACCTGCTTGTCGAAGCCAGTATGAACTACGACGGCAACATCATTGACATCACCAACAGTTCACTGGCGAACAAGCCCTCAGGCTGGAACGCGGGCACGTTCTTCAACAACGGCGCCAAACTCGTGCCCGGCATGGGTTGGGGTACACCCTACAACACCAACGAGCAGATGGGATCCGCTCCGTGGCATAACGCTGCCCAGGATTACATGCCGAAGGGCGATGTGTCGTACACGATGGGTAGACATGCTCTGAAGTTCGGAGTGAGTTACAACCGGTACACAAAGAACCAGCAGCTGTTTGGTAATGTGATGGGCCAATACAGCTTCGGCGCTGCTTCCGGCGACTCGTTCATGGATATGCTGATGGGGCTCTCCAGCAACTACCAGCAGTTCATGGAAGCGCCCATCCGGCACTACGTGAATCAGACACCCTCGGCGTATGTGATGGACAATTGGCATGTCACACCGCGCCTCTCGCTCCAACTTGGGTTGCGGTACGATGCTCTGCCGCACGCTTGGGAGCGGAACAACTATGTCGCAAACTTCGATCCCAAGCTCTACCTCAATTCTCAGCATCCCACGTGGAATGCTGACGGATCGATGGATCCAAGCGGTCCCGGATTCCAGGTATTGAACGGAATTCCGTATTACCTGAACGGCATGGGCCTGGCGGGCGTGAATGGATTCCCGCGTGGGCTCGTGGTCAACGACTACAAAACGCTGCAACCTCGTCTCGGATTCTCTGAAGATCTGTTCGGAAACGGCAAAACCGTGCTTCGTGGCGGGTTCGGAACCTTCTTCGAGCGTATGCAGGGCAACGATATCTACGACACAGCAACCTCACCGCCGTTTGCGTATAACCCGAGCGCGAACAACGTCTACTTCAGCACACCATCCAAGAGTTGGGTAAGCGGGGACGTGGCAGCCAAGCCATTCTTCCCGGCGGGCATGAATAACATGCCACAGACTTATCGCGCTCCTGGAGTGGCCCAGTTCAGCCTTGGCGTACAGCGGGAAGTGGCGCCTTCGATGGTCTGGGTTGTCCAGTATGTCGGGAATATTGCCTGGCACCAGAACATTCAGCGCCAGATCAATACTTTCCCGGTTGATACGGATATGAGCGTTCGCTGCAGATACGGCGACGGCAACAACAAATACAACGGCGGCACTGATATTTGCCCCAATGGCAACGTTCCAACCAACTTGCCGAACGCCAACCTCTATCGCAACTTCCAGGGATTCGGCAACATCAACCAAATCGAAAACACCACGAATGGAACCTACAATGGTTTCCAGACGGGTCTTCGCATTCAAAATCGCTGGGGCTTGAGCGGCGAGATTGATTACACGTGGTCTCACGAAATCGATCTGACCACCCAGGACAAGCAGAATGCCAGCAACCCCTGGAACCTGAAATATGACAAGGGTTCAGGTTTCCTTGACCGGAGACACATTCTCAGCATCAACTACGTCTACCACCTGCCGCTCTTCAAGAACAGCACAGGCTGGACCAAGACGATGCTTGGTGGATGGGAAGTTGCAGGCACGGCGCTGGCGGAATCCGGTGTTGTTCCCGCGAACCAGGGACCGGGGTTGTCGATCAACTATGACACGATCGGACTGGGCGGCGGCTACACCAATCGTCCGAACCAGACTGCAAAGACGAAGTATCTGAAACAGAGGAACAAGTGGTTCGACACCAGCACCTTCTCAGCTCCAACACCAGCCTGGCTGGGAGGCCCGAACCTGGGCTTCGGTAACGCGCGGAAGGACACGATCGTCGGGCCGGGTCGCGAGACGTTCACGACCTCTCTCTACAAGACCTTCGCCATCAGAGAAGCGGCCAGCTTCCAGCTCCGCTTTGAGTCATTCAACACGTTCAACCACTTCCAGCCTAACGGATTGAACACTAGTTATGGTGGCAGTCAATTTGGCCAGATCACAAGCGCATGGGATCCTCGTACGCTGGAACTAGGTGGAAAATTCATCTTCTAAGGATGGTTGAGGACGCGGCGTAATTAGTCGCGTCCTCATTTTCGTCTAGTACCGCGATTCACGTCGTTCTCTCTGCCGGCGGGGCGAAATCGATCGCGCCGGCCTGAGAAAGAAGATCACAATCGGTCGGGGAGGTTATCCCCGACCGTCAACAAGGGTGTGGTGGAATGCTATCCATCCGCACCCTTGTTGAATAGGCATTCCCGGAAGGAAAGCCGCGGTTGCATTTTTGGACCGCTGATGCCCGGGTGTTTCGTCCCGAAGTTCCAGACTTCAACCAGGCAAATGCCGAACACTCTTGATACGGTGGGAAGTGCAAGTGGGATCGTGCGGGTTGCGTCGGATGTGCTGGATGGTTGCTGTTTAGGGCTGAAAGAAGCCCGCCGATGGCGGGCTTCTTTCACTTGAGCAACTCTGTGAAATGGCTATTCTTTGGAAATTTCCGTAGCCGGGAGCCGATCCAGAGACGCTTCTAGCCCATTTGCTTTAGCTCTGGTTTCGCCGTACTCAACGATGGACGAAATTAACCCGGATGTTCTGCTCATGTACTCCCGATTCGCTTTCACATAATCGTGAAAAGCGGGCATGTTGACCCGATGCTTGTTGTCTCTGAAGTGAGCGATTGTGGTGTTGAGGTGATTTGCCATTTCCTCCAGAAGAGGGTCAACGCGATCGATTGCTTCCTGTTGCCAGGGAGATCCTTCGTTGCGCATCGAATGAAGCTTATCGAAATCCTGAATCAGGTTGTTGGCATGATCGGCGATTGTGCGCAGGCGATTGGCATGCGATTCCGACGACATCGTGTGAGAACGCGTGTAGGCCTCGAGGACCTGAGAGTCATCCGAGGCGAGCATCGCGTGCGCTTCAACCTGCTTGAACAGATCATTAAGAGCTTTCGAATCGGCATTCTGCGCAGCTGCGATAGGCGGCAGGATCAGGAGTGCTCCCAGAGTTGCACTCCTCATAATCCAAACGGTGTGACAGTGTTTCATATCCCCTCCGAGGGCGCTGGTGTGTGTCGCCCTGAGCAGGACCAGATCGTTAGAAGCGTCGCTGTATTCTCGTCCCGTTTTCTTCCCCAAATCTAACCGCAGCGTTTGATCCCCTAACGAGCTCGTCATGCTGCTCTTCCTGAATTGCATGTCACGTTCCACAGAACTGGCTCCGAGATGCAACGGGAAGTGAGGGAGGTGCCCGCGTCTTCGATCCACTTGTAGAACCTCGGTTATCACCTTAAAACCGGCCATACGTTATCAGTTCAAAACCGGCCAACGGGATTGGCCGAAGACGTGATTGTTTTACCTTGCTTCAGTGCGTGATTGCAAGGCGCGGATTCGATGTTGAGA
>Ga0207654_10000054_pt1 | contig 82347 bp, 68 predicted proteins | sample KBSC64metaG_FD_184355 | JGI IMG/M metagenome (GOLD analysis project Ga0207654, IMG submission 184355) | Corn rhizosphere microbial communities from Kellogg Biological Station, Michigan, USA - KBS C6-4 metaG (SPAdes) (version 2) | ecosystem: Host-associated > Plants > Roots > Rhizosphere > Soil... | reverse complement strand
CGAAAGTGTCTGGACTGGGCCGGGGCATGGTCAGAGATTATCTAAACAGATCCGGTGCGGTCCCATGCTCAGGCCGGGGCGACAGGAGGGCCGCGATGGCGCGGCTTCCGACCCCGTCCCCGTCCCTAGCCGCCCCACCAGACCCCCTCCCCCTTTCTGACGTCATATATGTCAAGGGGTTGTAAATCTATACCGTACTAGGTTATTGATTCTGCGAAGGATAGTCGCAAAATCCCTAGAGGCAGCGAGTTACAGCCAACTGAGTTGGGTTCGAGCCGGGAGAGTAAAACCACGGAGGCGAGCACAGCCGTCTAGTGTTTCTGATTCGATCTTAGCGAGACAGGGTTCAATTGCCTGCAAACGGACACAGACCGAGATCACCTTTAATATGTGCAGGTTGGCAAAACAAAAATGTGCGCTCGCACTTGACATCTGGACCATCGAACTGGTTCAAGGACGGGTCCCGTTATGTGATCCGATGCTATGGTACCCTCGCAAAAGGAGAGGGTTCTGTTCATGTCCACGGGAACGTCATTGAATGGCCGGATTTATATGGATGCCAACGCTACGACTCCGCTGTTGCCGGAGGTTGTGGAGGCGATGCGGCCGTATTGGACTGAACAATTTGGGAACGCCTCTTCGATCCACCTGGATGGGCAGCAGGCGCGTACGGCGATCGATCGCGCGAGGGAGACTCTGGCGGAGTTTTTCAACTGCCATGAGGCGGAGGTTGTGTTCAATTCCGGCGGTACGGAGGGCGATAACACTGCCCTGGTCGGGTTGCTGCATCCGGGGGATCACCTGATCACGACTTCCATTGAGCACTCGGCAGTTCTGCAGACGGCAAAGAAGCTGGAGCGGTTCGGGGTAACGACGACCTATGTGGCCCCGCAGGCGAGCGGGCTGATCGACCCCACGGATATTTTGAGGGCGATCCGGCCGGAGACGCGGCTGATCAGCGTGATGCTGGCGAACAACGAGACCGGAGTGCTGCAGCCCGTGGCGGAGATCGGAAAGATTGCCGCGGATACGGGTGTGTTCTTCCACATCGATGCAGTGCAAGGCGCAGGCAAAGTGAAGTTTGACGTGCGCAAGTGGGGAAGCCACCTGGTATCGATCAGCGGACATAAAGTACACGCACCAAAGGGTGTGGGCGCGATGTTTGTGCGCAAGGGAACTCCGGTGGATTCGCTCATTGTGGGCGGAAGCCATGAGCGGCGACGGCGAGCAGGGACGGAGAATGTTCCAGGAATCGTGGCGCTGGCGAAGGCTGTTGAACTTGCGATGCACAGCATCGAGGACGGCACGATGACGCGGCTCGGGAAGCTACGCGACAAACTCGAGGCGGGTGTCCTGACGTTATCAGCCACCGGCCTGAATGGAGCTTTGCCTGATGGAACGCCTGCTCCGCGGGTAGCGAACACGACAAACATCTGGTTCGACAATCTGGAGGGTGAGGCGCTGGTAATCGCGCTGGACCTGAAGGGAATTGCGGTTTCGGGCGGGTCGGCGTGCCACTCAGGCGCGACGGAGCCGAGCCACGTGCTGATGGCGATGGGACTGAATAAACACCGTGCGGGAGCGAGCCTGCGGTTCAGCTTGCTGAAGACTGTGACCGAGCAGCAGATCGACCGGGTGTTGCAGGTTTTGCCGGAGGCCGTGCAGAATCTTAGGGCCTTGGCGCCGGTGAGTGCGGGAACGCTGGCGTGAGGGCAGCGGGGTTAGCGGCGCTGCACGCCGGCGGCGCGTAATAAAAGCAGATCCTTCGCTTACCACCTCCAGACTGAAGAAAACGTCTGGGGCCCCTTGCGCTCAGGATGACACGTCGTTCGAGAACGAAAGATAGTTGAAATCAGAGAAGTGGTTCTATGAGTGAGACGCGCACAATTGCGGTGGCTATGTCCGGAGGGGTGGACTCCTCTACGGTGGCGGCGATGCTTGCGCGATTGGGGGATGGAAATCGGATTGTGGGGCTGACGCTGCAGTTGTGGGATCAGACCCGTCTGGCAGGGAAGCATGGGATTTCGGAGGCCCCGAAGGCAGGACGGTGCTGCTCACTGGATGATGTGTATGACGCGCGGAGGGTAGCGGAGCACCTGGGTATACCGTACTACGTGGTGAACCAGGAGGAGCGGTTTGAAAAGGATGTGGTGCGGCCGTTTGTGAGCGAATACCTGGCGGGGCGGACACCGATTCCTTGTTCTCTGTGCAATAACCACCTGAAGTTTGATCAGTTGCTGAAGACGGCGCGTTCGATTGGGGCGGACTCGATCGCGACAGGCCACTACGCGGTGAATGAGTACGACAAGCATCGCGGAAGGTGGATCTTAAAGCGGCCGGCAGATCTGGCGAAGGATCAGACGTATTTTCTTTTCGGACTGACGCAGGAGCAGTTGGCGCACACGTTGTTTCCGCTGGGCAATCTGACCAAGCCGGAGGTGCGCGAGGTTGCGCGTCAGAAGGGTCTGGCATTGGCGGAGAAGCCGGACTCGCAAGAGATTTGCTTCATTCCGGGGGGCGATTACAAGCGTTTTCTGACTGCGTACATGGAGGAGCAGGGCGAGGAGATGCCAGATACCGCGGGCGAACTGGTGGCCTCAAATGGAGAATTGATTGGGCGGCACGGGGGCATATCGAACTTCACGGTTGGGCAGAGGAAGGGCTTGAATGTGGGTTCGCCGTCGCCGCTGTATGTTCTGAATATTGATCCGGCGAGCAATCGGGTAACGGTGGGAGCGGATGCAGAACTGGCAACCGACACGTTACGCGCGAACCGGCTGAACTGGATCAGCATTGCGGAACTGACGGGGCCAATGCGGGTGAAGGCGAAGATACGCCATCGGCACGAGCCGGCCTGGGCGACGCTGGAGCCTGCGAGTGCGGAAGAGGTTGTGGCGAGGTTTGATGAGCCGCAGCGGGCAGTGACCCCGGGGCAGTCGGCCGTGTTCTATGACGGCGATGAGGTGGTGGGCGGCGGGTGGATCTTTTGAGGCATCGATTGCGGCCTTGGGAGCAGGTTCAGGGCATCCCGGCGCAGTCGGGTGATTGAGAACACCGTGAGGCCGGGTGGTCACAACGGTGGTGTTGCGAGCTCGATTTCCTGCGACAATCCGCAGGGGTTGAGCGTCAGCAAAGAGTAGTCCAGATTTCCTTTCGCATCCTTCACTTATGAATACTCCATCACAGCCGGTCGGATGGGCGGGTTGTAACATGAATGCTGCATTTATCAACCGATTTAGCGGCTCACGAAAGCCGGCAAGGGGTTCGCATTTGAAACGCACTTTTCTCTTTAGCGCATGTGTGATGGGCTTGGCCATTGCGGGCTGCCAAAAGGATCAACCGAAGGCAGCGCAGGGACCGGGTGCCGGGATGCAGGCGATGCCCGTAAAGACTGCGACTGCGTCGCTGCAGCCGGTTGCGCAAAGCAGCGAGTACATGGCGACAGTGAAGTCGCGGCGCTCTGCGACTATTCTGCCGCAAGTCTCGGGAATGCTGACGTCGATTACGGTGCATAGCGGAGAGCACGTGAAGGCCGGACAGGTGCTGATGACGATCGATCCGCGGCAGCAGCAGGCAACGCTGGCATCCCAAACGGCCACGGAGCGACAGAAGAAGGCGACCTATGACTACGACAATGTCGAGCTCGAACGCCAGAAGAAGCTGTTTGCGGCCGGAGTGACGAGCAAGGAAGCCCTGGACCAGGCGCAGCAGGCTTTTGACAATGCTAAGGCTGACTACGAAGCGTCGCGCGGGACCCGGGAGATGCAGGAACAGACACTGGGGTATTACACAATCCGCGCGCCGTTCGACGGAGTTGTGGGCGACGTTCCCGTCCATGTAGGAGACTACGTTTCTCCAACAATGGGATCGAATGCCATGGCCTTAACGACGGTTGACCAGGGTGGTGACCTGGAGGCGTACATCTACATTCCGACAGAGCGGGCGAGCGAAGTGCGCTCGGGTTTGAATGTGGAGTTGTACGACACGGCGGGCAAACTGCTGGAGAAGTCGAAGATCGACTTCGTTTCGCCGCAGGTGGATCCGAGTCTGCAAGGGATCCTGGCGAAGGCGCCGGTTCACCGGACAGCGGATATCATGCGCAATGCGCAGCTGATTAAGGCGAAGGTCATCTGGAGCACCAAACCCATGGTGGTGGTGCCTGTGCTGGCGGTTACGCGTCAAGGCGGGCAGACGTTTGTATTTGTTGCGCGTAAACAGGGGAACGGGCAGTACATCGCTGCACAATCGCCGGTGAACCTGGGTGATGCTGTTGGAAATGGATACTCGATCACCTCAGGGTTGAATGCCGGTGATGAGGTCGTGGTATCGAGCACGCAGTTCCTCGTGAATGGGATGCCGGTTTCTCTGATCCCGGGCTGAGCGCATTCGCCAAACACGACGGCGAAGCGTTTGCGGCGGCAGACGATGACGCAATCAAAGGCGCGATCGGGGACACAACGAAAGAGGGCTCACTTTGTTTGTTGATTTCTTTATTCATCGACCGGTGTTTGCGACAGTCTGCGCGCTGCTGATTATTTTGTCGGGAGCGGTGTGCATCCCGAACCTTCCCGTTGCGATGTATCCGACGCTGAATCCTCCGCAGGTGTCTGTGGCGTGTAACTACGTGGGCGCCAATGCGGACACGGTGGAGAAGGCCGTAACGATTCCGCTGGAAGAAGCGATCAACGGTGTAGAAGGCATGCGGTACATGTCGTCCTCGAGCACCAACAACGGGACAAGCATGATCACGACGACGTTCGAGACTGGCTACAACCTCGACATCGCGGCGGTGGACGTTCAGAATCGTGTGGCCAGCGTTACGGGACGGCTGCCGGCGGCAGTGAATGCGACAGGCATTTCGATTACAAAAGCGAACCGGAATTTCGTATTCGGTGCGGGTTTCTTTACGCGCGATGGCCGGTATTCGAACGAGTTCATTTCGAACTACCTGGATGTTTACGTCAAGGATGCGCTGAAGCGCGTGCCGGGCGTGGGCGATGTGAACATCTTCGGCGAGCGTAAGTATGCGATGCGGGTGTGGATCGATCCGCTGAAGCTGGCTTCGTATGGGCTGACAGCAACGGATGTCATCAGCGCCTTGCAGGAACAGAACGTGGAAATTCCGGCGGGCCAGCTGGGACAGCAACCGGCTGATCAGAATCAGTCGTATCAAATTCCCGTGCGCGTGGTAGGAAGGCTCTCAAGCCCCGAGCAGTTCGAAAACATCATTTTAAAGAGCAACGCGAACGGGTTGATTCTGCTGAAGAATGTTGGCCACGCGGAGGTGGGAGCGGAAGACTACAGTTCGGCGCTCGAGTACAACGGTCATGTCGCGCAGGGCGTAGGCGTGCTACAGCTGACAAATGCGAACGCCCTGGATGTGGATCGACAGGCGAAGGCGGTTCTGCAGCAACTCTCGAAGAGTTTTCCGCCGGGACTGGAGTACGCGGTCGCATTCGATTCGACGACGGTTGTGGGCGAATCGATCCACGAGGTGCTGGTGACGCTCGGCGAAGCGATCGGCATCGTTATCCTGGTGATCTTCCTATTCCTGCTGGATTGGCGCGCGACGATTATTCCGGCGGTCACGATTCCGGTGTCGCTGATCGGAACATTCGCGTTTATTCGTGTTTTCAATTTCTCGATCAATTCTTTGACGCTGTTCGGAATCACGCTGGCAACCGGGCTGGTGGTGGATGACGCGATTGTTGTGATCGAGAATGTGCAGCGACATATCGCGATGGAGCACTCTGACCCGCACGAGGCAACATCTCGCGCGATGGGCGAAGTGACGAGCGCTGTAATTGCAACGTCGCTGGTGTTGATCGCGGTGTTTGTGCCGGTGTCATTCTTCCCCGGGACGACGGGCATTCTGTACCGGCAGTTCTCGCTGACGATTGCGTTTTCGATTGCGATTTCGGCGTTCAATGCTCTGACGCTGTCGCCGGCATTGTCGGCGCTATTTCTGCGCGGGGAAGAAGCCAGGCCGAAGCAGCTGGATTTTCTTCACATTCGTCCGGTCTCCCGGGCATTTGCAGGATTCATTCACGGAGCGGATGCATTTATTACGTGGTTATCGAAGACGTATGCGAGGGTGATCCACGTCGCGCTGCAGCTCCGGTATGTGCTGTTGTTGTTGTTTTTTGCCGGCTTGGGGGCGACTTACTGGATCTACAACCTCGTTCCGACCGGCTTTATCCCGCAGGAAGACCAGAGCTTTCTGATGGGAATCGTGCAGGCTCCTCCGGGATCTTCGCTGGCTTACACGCAGGCACTGGCGGACAAAGCGCAGGCCATCATCTATTCGAATAAGGACATTCAAGGCGCTTTTACGATTATCGGTTTCAGCTTTGCAGGCAACGCTTCGAACGCCGGCATGATGTTCATCAGTACGAAGCCGGCCGCGGAGCGACGCGGGAGCGGGCATTCGGCGGGAGACATTGTTGCGGATTTGACGCCCAAGTTAGGCTCGCTGATGTTCCAGTCAGGCGGAGGAATGGTGGCGGTGATTCAGCCGCCAGCGGTTAACGGAGTGGGAAGCTACGGCGGATTCCAGTTCATGCTGCAGGATACAGGCGTGAATACGCTTTCGGATCTGGACCGGGTAGCGCACCAGATCGTGAACAAGGGCCGGATGACGCGCAAGGATCTGACGAATCTGCTTACGACGTATTCGGCAAATGATCCGCAGGTACTGGTGACGATTGATCGCGAGAAGGCGAAGGCGATGGGGGTTCCACTGTCGCAGGTGACGAATGCGCTGGGAGTATTCATGGGATCGCAGTATGTGAATGACTTCGACTTCAATAACCGGACCTACCGCGTGTACGCCCAGGCCGACCAGAAATATCGCATGACGGCAAAGGATCTTCATGCGTTCTATGTCCGATCGAATTCGGATCAGATGATACCGCTGGATAATCTCGCGACAGTTGCGGAGAGCGCCGGGCCGCCTGTGATTACGCACTACAATCTGTTCCGCGCGGTAGAGATTGATGGCTCGCCGGCACAGGGGTACAGCTCTGGGCAGGGCATCGCGGGCATGGAAGATCTGGCGAAGCAGAACATGATGCCGGGAATGCAGTACGAGTGGACCGGGCTGACGCTGGATGAAATCGAATCGAGCGGGCGGTCGCTTTTGATTTTCGGACTGGGAATTCTGGTGGTCTATCTGACCCTTTCGGCGCAGTATGAAAGTTTCGCGCTGCCGTTCATCATTCTGCTGGCAGTGCCGATGGCGGTGCTTGGCGCGCTGGGATTGGTGGCGCTGCGAGGCATGTCGAACGATGTGTATTGCCAAATCGGGCTGGTGATGCTGATCGGTTTGTCGGCGAAGAACTCGATCCTGATTGTCGAGTTTGCAGAGCAGTTGAGGGCGAAGGGACGGACCATTGCTGAGGCGGCAATCGAGGCTGCCGAGTTGCGGTTGCGGCCAATTCTGATGACTTCATTTGCGTTCATTCTGGGCGTGATGCCGCTCTACTTTGCTACGGGCGCGGGCGCGCTGGGGCGGCGGTCAGTGGGAACAACGATCGTGGGAGGCATGTTGCTGTCGACGGTGTTGAACCTGGTGTTTATCCCAGTGCTGTACGTGCTGCTGAGCCGGTTGCTGAGGCGCGGCGATGCACACAGAGGCGTGCAGGCTGAAGCGGCGCACTAATTGTACGCGCGGTGCGCGATGATGTGATCCTTGATGCGGGCGTAGACTTCGCTGGTGACGATACCGCGATCGAGGAGTTCGTTCTTGGCTCGGTATGGACGGAAGCGGATGATGCGCGCTGCCCAGGTGCGCGGGAGACCAGGAATCTTCATCAGTTGATCGAGTGAGGCTGAGTTGATGTCAACGGGGTCGGTCGCGGGCGCAGCTTTCATCGCCCGTAACTCGGCTTGCGATGGCAAAGCTGGGTGGGCGAGGGGGCCGGGCGCGAGCGCCTCGAGGGCGATGGCCAGCAGAAACTGAGCAAGAAGTCTCACGCTAGCCATTTTCTACCCGCGTGAATCCTTCGTAAATGGGTTGGGCTTCTGCGGGCAGAATGTTGTGGAGAGAAACAGGTTTCTCCTGCAACAATTAATGCATGGCAATCCCCCAAATTGCTTCCTCTGCCGGCCAGAAGCTGCGCAGCCGTGTTTTTGGCAGCACGCGACTAACCATACTGCTTTCGCTGATCGCGGTACTGGCGGTGTGCCTGGTCTTCACATGGGAGACGGGCGATGTGATGAGCAATCTCTCGTTTTTGAATCCCAGAAATAATCCCAACCGTGCAAGCGGTAGCAAGAGGCCGATCGTCGACATCAAGCCTTGGCAGACGGCGCAGGCTCTTGCGGCTCTTGCGTACACGGCGGAAGAGAAGGAATACGCGCAGGAAGCGGAAAGGCTTGCAGATCACGAGGTGGACCAGGCGTTCGCCTCAGCCTTGAGGCAGGCGACTCTGGATGCGCAGCACCTGAAACTGAGCGGCGAAGCTCTGATGCTCTCGAAGAAGCTAGTTGAGCTTCAGCAGCTTATCGCGCAGGACAAAGAAGATATCCAGACGATTACTGAAGCATTGAAAGCTCCTGCGCCCAAGAACGGCAAGCCCTCGGAATACGATGCGGGCGACCTGGAGGTAGCGAAAGCGCAGCTGGCGCTCGATACGGATGAACTCGGCGATGTGCAGCATGACTTCAGTCAAGCCTCTGGAGATCAGACGTCGCAGATACAAGCGGAGCTGACCACGCATGAAGCCTCGATGCGGGGCTACGACAAGCAGGTGCGCGAGGGCGGCCAGATTGCCACCGTTTCAGCGCGTCGCTTCGGTACTTTGGCGGGACGACTGGGAGCCTGGTTCAGGTTGAGAAGCCGAACGAGGCTGTTGCAGGAAGCAGTCGACCAGACGCGCAGAGATGCCGGGATGTTAACCGCGCAGCAGACTGCGATTGAGACCAAGATCAGCACGATGGGAGCAGTCCGCACTGATGATCTTGATGAGAAGCTGCAGGGGCTTCGAGACCGAACCGCGCTTCGCCAGATTCTGAGCATCACAGATGACAGAATCCAGACCGAGCAGCAGCTTGTGAGCGTCTACAGCAAGTGGGCAGCGCAGGTATTGCTGCAGCAGCGGATCATTGTGCACCTGCTTCTGCAGTCGCTTGCGTTGATCGCGTTTATTGGAATCTGCATGGTGGTTGTGGATGGGCTGGTACGGCGGGTGATGGCGAAGCCTGCCATGGACAACCGGCGATCGCAAACGCTGCGCAGCATCCTGGAGTTGTCGATCCAGGCGGTTGGCGTGGTTTTGATCCTGATTGTGATCTTCGGGCCTCCCAAGGAGACGCCCACGATTCTCGGATTGACGACTGCCGCTTTAACTGTGGCTTTGCAAGACTTCATCATCGCTTTCCTCGGCTGGTTTGTGCTGATCGGAAAGAACGGGATCCATATCGGCGATTGGGTGGAGATCAACGGCGTGGGTGGCGAGGTGACGGATGTGCGTCTCTTTACGACCACTCTGCTGGAGACGGGGACGCTGGCCGACCGAGCATTGCCGACCGGGCGGCGGATCACGTTTATGAACAGCTACGCGATTCGTGGTAAGTACTTCAATTTCTCCACAAGCGGGCAATGGATGTGGGATGAGATCAATCTCAGCTTGCCAGTGAGCGATAACATGCACGAGGTTCTAGAACGAATACAGAAAGCCGTGGTAGCAGAGACAGAGAAGAATGCGAGCCAGGCTGAGATGGAGTGGAAACGCGGAGCGCACGGGAGCAGCCTGAGCCGGTTCAGCGCCACGGCGGTGGAGAATCTGAGACCTTCAGGGACAGGAATCGATGTGCTGGTGCGGTATGTGACGCGAGCATCGGAGAGATTTGACTTGAGGAACCGGCTGTATCAGAAGCTGATTGAGGTTTTGCGCGAACCGGGCGGTGGTACGGGAGCCGCAGTGATGACCGCAAAGAACTGAAAGCTGCCGAGAGTTCTAGCGACTGTTTGTTATCTGGTGGTGTCGGTCTCTGTTCTGTACGGTTGGGGGCGGCAGGTGGGTGGTCCCGTGTACCAGTTCGACGAATTCACGGTCGATTGCGACCGCTTCGAGCTGCGCCGAAAAGAACGGGCCATCAGGCTGGAACGCAAGCCTCTGGAACTGCTTATTCTGCTGATTGGTTGCAGAGATCGAGTGGTGACACGTGAGGAAATCGCGAACCGACTTTGGGGTAGCGAAGTTTTTGTTGATCTGGAACATGGGATCAACACGGCGATCCGTAAAATTCGCGCAGCCCTCGTTGATGATCCAGCTGAGCCTCGCTTCATCCAGACGGTTACTGGATTGGGATATCGTTTCATTGCCGAGGTCAGAAGCGATTTACCGCCGATTGAATCGGGAACAGGCGATGTGATACAGCAGATTATTGGCGACAAACGGGATGCCAAGGGTCTGTCCATCGGTCACTGGGCCTCGATCGCCGTCGTTGTGGTTCTGGCAATCGGCGGGCTCATTTACTGGAGTGCCCCTTTTTCAAAGCATCCAGAAATCAAGAGGCTTACTCGCCTGACATTTGATTCCGGCCTGCAGTCGACTCCGACGCTTTCTCCCGACGGTCGCTACATTGCGTTCAGTTCGGACCGCGACGGCAGTTCCAATATTTGGGTTCAACAAGTAGGCGGGTCGGGCGCGCCGACTCGGGTCACGGATGGAAAGAGCTCAAACTGGGAGCCGGAGTGGTCACCTGACGGCCAGTATCTTGCATATCGCTCGGAGAGCGATGGAGGCGGGTTGTTCGTCGTCCCCGCGTTGGGAGGCAGCGGTCTGCAACGCAGAGTTTCGACATTCGGGCACTATCCTCATTGGTCTCCGGACGGCTCGAAACTTTTGTTTCAGTCCCATCACTTCGGCAATGGCTCCAAGATCTTTTTGGTCGGAGTGCGTGATGGGAGTGAGCCACGCGAGATCCTATCCTCCGTCACCAGCAATGCAGACATCTTGTCAGCGGCATGGCACCCTGACGGGAAACGTGTATCGCTTTGGGGCTGGGAGGTCGTGCCATCCCCAATTCCGACGTTCTGGACTGGTTCTATAGATTCGTCTGGAGCAGTTGTCAAAACTGCGATTTCATCGGAACTGCTGAAAGTGGCAGAAGGGGAGGCAGGCGCCAGCTTTGGCGGATGGGCGGACTCCGATTCAAAATTCTGCTGGGATCGTTCCGGAAGAAGCGTTTATTTCGAGAGGATGTTTCGTGGCGCGCGGAACATCTGGAAGATGCAAGTAGATCCAGAGACACTGAAGGCGGTGGGCCTCGAGCGCATTACCACCGGCACAGAGCTCGCTTCGGATTTTGCGCTCTCTGGAGACGGCAAAAGGATGGTATTCACGAGCAAGGAGGAGACCATCCGCGTGTGGAGCTTCGAACTCAAGGAGGCCAGCAGCGATCCAGTCTTAGATGGCAAACCTATCTCGCCTGCCGGAATGGAGGCGTGGGAAAACGATCTTTCGAAGGACGGCACCAAGGTCGCATTCTCGTGCAAGCGGGCCGGGCAGTGGGATCTTTGTGAACAGGCAGTAGCTGACGGATCAACGGACGTCATCGCATCGGACGACGCGTTCATTCGCGATGAGCCTCACTGGTCGGGTGATGGGAAGCGGTTAGCCTACGTTCGTCTCAAGAAATCGACGGGCGAGATGCAGGTGGTGACGTGGGATGCTGCGACTCGGCAGGAGAGTGTGGTGTCGGACCTGCAGCACCGAGCGATGTTCGTGCATGGCTGGTCTCCGGACGACGAATGGCTGCTTGTCGCGGTCGAAGATGTTGCTACCGGGCAGACAGAAATTTGGAAGTACCCCGCGACCGTTGTTTCCAAGCCCCAAGATGGTCAGAAGGTCATTGCAGCGGGACCGGGCGAAAGTCTTTTTCAAGCCCGATACTCTCCGGATGGGCGGTGGATTGTTTTCGAAGGCGTCAGTTCTTCCGGGAGAGGTGACCAATCGGCGATTTACGCGATTCGGGCAAACGGAGGAGAGCGTGTGCGCGTGACCGATGGTCAAACCTGGCAGGATAAGCCGCGGTGGTCGGCGGACGGCAAGACGATCTATTTTGTTGCCGAACAGAATGGGTATCTGAACGTCTTCTCTGTCGCATTTGACCCTGTGCTCGGCAGAAGGGGCGGAGAGACTCGCCAGATCACTAACTTCAAGACTCCCGAATTTGCGATCGCTGAGGTCATTCCAACGATCGGTTTTTCGGTCGTTGGGGACAAGATGCTGATCACGATGGCGCAGGCGTCAGGTGGGGTATGGCTCCTGGATAATGTCGGGCAATGAGGCCATTGCGATTGACACCATGGGGTTGATACCGTAAGTTGGAAAGAGATGCAGATCCACCGCCATCACGGTCATCATCACCATCACGGGACCAATGTGCCGGCGGACTGCCATGGCCTGAGCTAAAAAGGCCAGAGAGATCTAAGAATCAACGAAGCCCGCCGGCGCAAAAGCCGAGCGGGCTTTTTAGTTTTTTTGCGGCAGATGTGAAATCCAAGTTCAGGAAAGATGATGACTACGCAACCGAAGGTTGATTTCGAGAAGATGGACGGGCTGGTCGCGGGAATTGTGCAGGACGCCCAGACCGGGGAGGTTTTGATGCTCGGCTTTCTGAATCCGGAGAGCTATGCGAAGACGCTGGAGACCGGCTTTGTCACGTTCTGGAGCAGGACGCGACAAAAGCTGTGGATGAAGGGGGAGACGAGCGGGAACCGGCTGCGCGTGGTTTCGGCTGCTACGGATTGCGACAACGATGCGCTACTGTTTCGCGTGGAAGTTGAGGGCGATGGTCTGGTCTGTCACGAAGGAACGGTGAGCTGCTTTACCAAGCCGCTGTCGTTTGCGAATGCCGTGGAGGTGAAGCGTGGGTAACAAGCTGCGGTTGGGATTGCCGAAAGGAAGCCTGCAGGATTCGACGATTGCGCTGTTCAGGCGCGCAGGGTGGAACATCTACGCGGATGGCCGCTCGTATTTCCCGTCGGTGGATGACCAGGAGATTGAGTGCATGCTGATTCGCGCGCAGGAGATGGCGCGTTATGTGGATCATGGTGTGCTCGATGCGGGATTGACGGGCATCGACTGGGTGGTGGAGAGCGGGCTTGATGTGACGAGCGTGACCACACTGACCTATGCGAAGCAGAGCCGGCGGAAGGTGCGCTGGGTGCTCGCCGTCCCGGAGTCGAGCGGGTTCCTGACTGCGAAAGATCTGGAAGGGAAGATCATCGCGACGGAACTGGTTGAGGTGACGAAGAAGTATTTCGCAGACCGCGGCGTGAATGTGAAGGTGGAGTTCAGCTGGGGAGCTACGGAAGTGAAGCCGCCGATGCTGGCTGACGCGATTGTGGAAGTGACTGAGACAGGGAGTTCGCTGAAGGCGAATCACCTGAAGATTATCGACACGGTGATGGAGAGCGAAACGCATTTGATCGCGAACAAGGCGGCGCTCGAGGACGCGTGGAAGAAGGAGAAGATCGACCAGATCGCGGTGATGCTGCGGGGAGCGATCGATGCGCAGAGCCAGGTGGGGCTGATGCTGAATGTGAAGCGCGAGGATCTGGCGGCTGTGCTGGCAGTGCTGCCGGCGCTGAATTCACCGACGGTTTCGCAGCTAAGCAATTCGGAATGGGTGGCGGTGAACACGATTGTCGAGGAGCGCATAGCGAGGGATGTGATTCCGAAGCTGAAGGCGGCGCGGGCGACGGGGATCGTGGAGTATCCGCTGAACAAGGTTGTGCTGTAAGGCTTCTGCTTTAGGACGGGATGGAATGAAGCTGATTCGAACGCAGGGACGAGGGGCGCGAGATGCTGCGGAAGTTCTCGCGCAACTGGAAAGGCGCGGAGGCGCGGCGCTGGATACAGTGATTCCGGCGGTGCAGCGGATCGTGGCAGATGTGCGGCGCCGTGGCGATCGCGCGATGTTCGGGTATGCGGCGAAGCTGGATGGGCTGGAGGATCGGGCGCGGTTTCGGGTGACGCAGGAGGAGATGGCGGAGGCGTGGACCGGGACGGATTCCGGATTGCGTGATGCGTTGACGACGGCGGCGAAGCAGATTCGGAGTTTCGCGAAGAAGCAGATGCCGAAGGCCTGGAGTGCAAGGGCCGGGAGCGCGCGTGCGGGCGCTGGGCTTACGGTGGGGCAGGTGGTGAGGGCAATCGATTCGGTGGGATGTTATGTGCCGAGCGGGCGGCATCCGCTGCCTTCGACGCTGCTGATGACGGCGATCCCGGCGCAGGTGGCGGGGGTGCCGAGGATTGTGGCGGTGTCGCCGAAGCCGGCGAAGGAGACGCTTGCGGCGGCGCATCTGCTGGGCATCACGGAGTTTTATCGCGTGGGCGGAGCACATGGCGTGGCGGCGCTGGCGTACGGGACGGAGACGATTGCGCGGGTGGACAAGATTGTGGGGCCGGGGAACTTGTATGTGACCGCGGCGAAGCGGATAGTGGCGTTCGATTGCGCAATCGATATGCTGGCTGGGCCGACGGAGATTGTGGTGACGAGCGAGCGTGGAGATGCCGCGGAGATCGCGGCGGACCTGGTGGCTCAGGCGGAGCATGATCCTGAGGCGGTGGGGATCTTCGTGACTACGCGCGAGGATTTGGCGAAACAGGTGATTGCAGAGGCGAAGACGCAGAGCCGTGGGAATGCGGTCGCGAAGGAATCGCTGGGGCGGAACGGGGTTGCAATTGTGGCGGGGAGTGTCGAGGAGGCGCGGGAGATTACGAATCGACTGGCGCCTGAACATCTGACGGTGGATGCGGCGGAGGATGTGGAGTGGGTGACGAGCGCGGGATCGGTGTTTGTGGGTGGATGGTCTGCGCAGCCGATGGGCGACTATATTTCGGGACCGAATCACACGCTGCCGACGGGAGGCATGGCTCGGGTGCGCGGCGGGTTGAGCGTGAATGATTTTGTGAAGCTGATTACGGTGCAGGAGTATGAGGCTGAGGGGATTGCGGAGTTGGGCGAGAAGGCGGCGCTGCTTGGGGATGCGGAGGGATTGACGGCGCATGCGGCGGCGATCCGGATGCGGGTGAAGAAGGCTTCGAGAGCGAGTTCGAAAACCGAGGGGAGGAGCCGTGGCTAAGACAGGAGTCGGGCCGGTTCCGCGGGTTCGCGTGCAGGCGATGAAGGAGTATCACCCGCCGCTTGGAAATCGCGATGCGATGCGGCTGGATTTCAATGAGAATACGATTGCATGTTCGCCGAAGGTGAAGGAGGTACTGGCGCAGATTTCGGCGGGAGCGCTGACGCGGTATCCCGAACGCGAGCCGGTGGAGCGAATTGTCGCGGATCACCTTGGGGTCGCGGCGGAGCAACTTGTGCTGACGAATGGCGTGGACGAAGCGATCCACGTACTGTTCGAGGCATTTCTCGAAGAGGGCGATGAACTGCTGCTGCCGGTGCCGACGTACACAATGTACGAGGTGTATGCGTCGGCGACGGACGCGCGGGCGGTAACGGTACAGGCGGCAGAGGATCTGCGGTTTCCGTTTGAGAGATTGCTGAGCGCGATTACGCCGAGGACGAAGATTATTGCGATTGCGAATCCTAACAGCCCTTCGGGGTCGGTGGCGACGCGGGAGCAGATTCTAGAGATTGCGCGGCGAGCGCCGGACGCGGTGGTGCTGGTGGATGAGGCGTACTTCCACTTTTTCGGCGAGACGGTGATGGACCTGGTCGGTAAGGTACCAAATTTGATGGTGGCGCGAACCTTCTCGAAGGCCTATGGACTGGCTGGGCTGCGCCTGGGTGTACTGGTGGGGCCCGTTGAGTTGATGAAGTGGGTGCGGCGGGTGTTGTCGCCGTACAGCGTGAACTCGCTGGCGCTGGCTTGTTTGCCGCCCGCGCTGGAAGATACGCAGTATCTGGACTGGTATGTGGGTGAGGTACTGGCGGCCCGTGCGGAGTTTGAGACGACGCTGGATGAGGCTGGTGTTCGGCGATGGCCGAGCAAGGCAAATTTCGTGCTGGTGGAGATTGGCGTGAAGCACAAGGAGTTTGTGCGACTGATGTCGGCGGGCGGTGTGCTGGTGCGCGATCGATCGAATGATCCGGGATGCGATGGGTGTGTTCGGATCACGATTGGCACGCGGGAACAGATGAGGGAAGCTGCCGAGGTGTTGAGGAGAGCGATGATGGAGCTTCGGGGCGAGGAGGGCGAGTGATGACGGTGAGGACGACGAAGGTTTCTCAATCTCGGGTCCCCAAACGCGAGGGACCCGGGGCACCCGCTTCTTCATCCCAAGTCTCAAAAGCGAGACCTGGGGCACCCACATCCAGTAAGGGTGTTCGCAAGGGAGTGGTGGTGCGGGATACGAATGAAACGCGGATCTCGATTGTGCTGACGATTGAAGGAAAGGGCGTCTACAAGGTCTCGACGGGGATCCGGTTTTTCGATCACATGCTGGAGTTGTTTACGCGGCATGGGGCTTTCGATCTGGAGCTTACATGCAGGGGCGATCTGGATGTGGATCAGCACCACACGGTGGAGGATGTGGGCATCGCGCTGGGAGAGGCGTTCGATCGGGCGCTGGGCGACAAGCGCGGGATCCTGCGTGCCGGGTACTTCATTATGCCGATGGATGAGACCTTGGCGATTGCGGCTGTTGATCTAAGCGGGCGGGCTGCGTTTGCGGTCGATACGAAGGTGAAGACGCGGCTGGTGGGCGATTTGCAGACAGAGTTGGTGACGGATTTCTTCGAGGGGTTTGCGCGCGGGGCTCGAGCCAATGTGCATGTGAAGACGATGTACGGCAGGTCGAATCATCACAAGATCGAGGCGATCTTCAAGGCGTTTGCGCGAGCGCTGCGTGTGGCTTGTTCGAGGGATAAGCAGCTGGGGGAGATGCTGCCGAGTACGAAGGGGCTTCTCTGAGAATTTTGGTTTTGATGTATCCCAGTTCTCCAAAACCGGGAGACCTGGGGCACCCAGATTATGGTCGTGTTGGACTGGAGCGGATCAGGCATTGTCGTCTCCCAGGTCTCCAAAATCCCGAGACCTGGGTTACCCCAGCTTAGTTAAGAGGTGGAGAGGTTGTCTGTGCGGGTTACGGTGATTGACTACAGGGCGGGGAATCTGACTTCGGTGCTGAAGGCGCTCCGGCATCTGGGGGCGGAGCCGATGGTGGCGGATTCGGATTTGTCGCTGATCGAGCGCGCGGAGCGGATTGTGCTGCCGGGAGTGGGACATTTCGCCGCTACGGAACGGCTGAGTTCGACGGGAATGACGGGCGCGATACGCGAGGCGGTGAAGCGCGGGGTTCCGTTTCTGGGTATTTGTGTGGGGATGCAGTGGCTGTATGCGGGGTCGACTGAAGCGGCGGGTCAGGCGGGGCTCGGGTGTTTTGGCGAGGAGTGTTCGCGATTTCCGGAGCGCGGGGAGAAGGTTCCGCACGTGGGATGGAATTCGCTGGAAGCGAAGGGTCAGCCGCGATTGATGGCGGGCGTGAAGGATGGGGAGTATGTGTACTTCACACATTCGTACAGGGCTCCGGTGGGCGCGGATACGGCGGCGGTGGCGAACTACATCGAACCGTTTGCGGCTGCAGTGGAGCGGGGGAATGTGATGGGGGTGCAGTTTCATCCGGAGAAGAGCGGGGAGACGGGGTTGAAGATTCTGCGGAACTTTCTGGAGTGGGCATGCTGACGAAGCGGATTATTGCGTGTCTGGATGTTCATGGCGGGCGGGTGGTGAAGGGCGTGCAGTTCGTAGATATTGTGGATGCGGGTGATCCTGCGGCGTTGGCGGCGCGGCATGCGCGTGAGGGTGCGGACGAGATTGTGCTGCTGGATATCACAGCCACGCACGAAGGAAGGCAGACGCTGCTTGATACGGTGCGGCGCACGGCGCGGGAGCTGTTTGTACCGTTCACTGTGGGTGGTGGGATCAAGAGCGCGGAGGAAGCGGCGCAGGTGTTTGAGGCGGGGGCGGACAAGATCAGCGTGAACTCGGCGGCGCTGAAGGATCCGTCGCTGATCAGCGAGATTGGGAAAAGCTTCGGAGCGCAGGCGGTGGTAGTGGCGATTGATGCGAGGCGTGATCCTAAAGCGGCTGATCCGGTGCGGGATGCGCAGGTGTTTGTGCAGGGCGGTCGCAAGCCGGCTGGAAGGCGCGTGGTGGAGTGGGCGCGCGAGGCTGAGGAGCGCGGTGCGGGCGAGATTCTGCTGACGTCGATGGATTCGGATGGAACGCGCGCGGGATTCGACTGCGAACTAACCGCGGCGGTGAGCGAGGCGGTGAACATTCCAGTGATTGCTTCAGGAGGCGCGGGAACGGTGACGCATTTCGCAGATGTGTTTGGAAGAGGCAAGGCAGATGCGGCGCTGGCGGCGAGCATTTTTCATTTTGGGGTGTCTAGCGCGCGGTCACTGAAAGAAGAGCTGGCGGCGGCGGGAGTTCCAGTGAGGTTGCCATGCTGATTCCTTCAATTGATCTCATGGGCGGGCGCATTGTTCAGCTTGTGCAGGGAGAGAAGCTGAAGCTGGCGTTTGATGACTTTGAATACTGGATCGAGAAGTTCTCGCGTTATCCGCTGGTGCAGCTGATCGATCTAGATGCGGCGATGCGGCAGGGCGACAATTCTGCGCTCGTCGCTCAGATTGCGAAGAGGCTACCGGTTCAGGTTGGCGGCGGCGTGCGCTCGGTTGAGCGCGCGCGCGAAGTACTGGATGCGGGCGCGCAGAAGGTGATTGTGGGGTCTTCGCTGTTCACTGAAGCCGGGGCAGTAGATATGAAGTTTGCTGCGAAGATGGCGGACGGTGTTGGAGCAGAGCGTGTGGTGGCTGGGATCGATACGAAGAATGGGCGGATCGCGGTGAAGGGGTGGAAGGCGCAGGTAGCACTGACGGCGGATGAGGCGATTCCGGCGCTGGAGCCGTATGCGGCGGCTTATCTCTACACGCATGTGGATGGGGAAGGGATGATGCAGGGGTTTCCGATTGATGTGGCGGCGCGGCTGCGGAAGCTGACGGCGCGGCAGTTGATTGTGGCGGGTGGGATACGAAGCCAACAGGAGATCGATGATCTCGATGCGATGAGCGTGGATGCTGTGGCGGGGATGGCGGTGTATACGAATTTGCTGGCGGTGTAGGACGTGAACTAAAAGGCTGGGGTTCGAGCGGCCCTCCGGGACGCGGTGACTTTGTGCTGTTGCGTTCCCAGCGTTTCACGCTGGGCTATTTTCGAGTCTCCCTCCGGGAGATCCAAGGGCTGAAGCCCGGCTTCTTTTTCCGGCGATGCTTATGGCCCGGCTGGAGCCGTGCCCTTGCTACAGAACAGAATCAGATTGAGAGACGATTGAATGGGCAATCTATCATCGGCGTTTTAGTTGCCTGAAGACCGCTGCTCCATCGTTTCTTCAGATTGGGGTTATCTGGCATCAGATATGCTGGAGGCGAAGCGATCCGTTATGAGAACGAAAGGAAGCGCGTGGACCATGCCGAAGCAAAGCGGGATTCGACTGGCGAAACGACTGGATGAGGTTGGATTCTCAGACATCGTGCAGATCCGCAACAAGATAATGGAACTGCGGGCAGCCGGGGAACAGGTTCACGCGCTGCATGGAGGCGAGCCTTACTTTGAAACGCCGGAACCCATTAAGTACGCGGCAGTGAAGGCTCTGGTGGAGAACTATACGCACTATGCGCCTTCTTCCGGTGTGCTGCCGTTGCGCGAAGCGCTGGTGAAGAAGCTGGCCACCAAGAACAAAATCAAGGTGACGACGGACGAAGTGATTGCGACCGTCGGCGGATCGCAAGGGCTCTATGCGGCGTTTCAAAGCGTGCTCGATCCAGGAGATGACGCGCTGGTCTTCTCGCCGTACTGGACGCCGATTCGCGATCTGGTGACGGGTACGCAGGCGCGGCCGCTGCTGGTGCCCACAATTACAGCCAGACGGAACGGGATCCGGAAGACCTTGGAGCAGTTCTCGACAGCGAATACGCGAGCGATCTATTACAACACGCCGCAGAATCCAAGTGGGCTGGTGTTTTCGCGGGCGGAGGCGGAAGAAGTTGCGGCATTTGCGAAAGAGCGCGATCTCATCGTAATTGCGGATGAAGCGTATGAGGACCTGGTGTATGAAGGCGAGCATGTTTCGATTGCGTCGCTGCCGGGTATGCTGGAACGCACAATTACGTGCTACACGTTCTCTAAAACGTATGGCATGACGGGCTGGCGCGCGGGGTACGCAGTAGCGAAGGAGCCGTTCATGACGGCGCTGCGCAAGACCGTACTGTATTCGACTAATGGTGTGGCCACGTTTGTGCAGCAGGCGATGATCGATGCGCTAAAGACGCCTGAGGCTCAGATAGCAGCGCATCGCGAGGAGTACCGGAAGAGACGGGACTTGCTTGTGAACGTGCTCAACGAGGTGGGTTTGAAATGCGAGCCCCCGGCTGGAGCTTTCTATGCTTTTCCGAATTCGGAGAAGATCCACAAGAACAGCCGGACAGCGGCTCAGATCCTGCTGGAAAAAGCTCATGTGGCGACGATTCCGGGGTCGGTGTTTGGAGCGCAGGGGGAAGGGCATCTGCGATTTGGGTATGCGATCTCAGTGAAGGAAATCGAAGCGTGCGCAGAGGCGCTGCGGAAATTTCGGGGCTAGCCTGCACGATAGGGCGTCCCTGGTTTGCACCATATCCACGAAAGCTGTAATCAGGATCGGCACCACTGGGCACCGTTCTCACGGAGCTTATTCCGAACAAGGCGAGAAGCCCTGCCTCTCCAAGCTGTGTGGTTAACGCTCGTTGAGTCGCGGCTTGCCGACGGCGCTGCTGGTTTCTACGCGGGACGCGCGTAGCAGGCGGGCGATCTGCTTGAGGTGGAGCTGGACTGCATAGGCGCGGAGGACTTCGGCCTGCGAGAAGTTGGCGCCGGTGTGGCGTACCTGGGCCATGCGATCTTCGAGGCGGGCGATATCGCCTTCGAGGTCGAGGTTCGGTGGAGGGACATGAAAGTGCCAACCGTGAATGCACTTCGCGACGTATTGAAATCCTGATTGGATATCGGCGAGAAGGCGGCCGAGCTCCGGTTCAAGCTGCTTCGCGTATTCGTCGTGGTGGCTGTCCTGCACCGCGAATTCGAGCGCGACGAGAGCATCGAAGATGGAGCGGCCGAACTGCGAGAGCATGGTGAGTCCTTCGCGCCATCCCGGACCGCCGGATGGCTCGTTGCGCGCTGCATCCAGCAGAGTGTTGTTGCCGCGCAGCATGGCAAGTGAGTCCTGGCGAAGTTCGCCGAGGTTCGCAACCGGCTCTCCGCCGAAACCCTGGAGGAGCGCCTCAAAGAAGCTGTTGAGGATGAGGAACTCCTGGGCGAGGCCATCGCGAAGACGAAGGCGGGCGCGATCGGGGAATACGAATGTCGAGACAAGGATGGCGACCACGATGCCAAGCATGACTTCGCCGACGCGGTGGAGGGCGAGGAGCCAGTGAGAGCCGGTCTGCTGCACCAGCATGATGATGGTGATGGTCACTCCCGCAAGGCGAGAGCTGTTGCGGAGGCCGAGGAGCCCGCAAAGGATGACGGCGAGCAGGACGGCAAGAATGTAATTCCAGGGGAGTGTCCCGAAGAGGGAGAATGCGAATCCGAACGCTGCGCCGATGAGGGTGCCGAGGATGCGATCTCGGGAGGCTGTGATGGTCGCGCCGAAGTTGGACTGGAGAACGATGATGGCGCTGATAGCGCCCCAATAGCCGTCGTGCAGGCCAAAGCGCAGAGCTATCCACCAGCAAAGAGCCGCTGCGAGGGAGGTCTTAGCGGCGTGAATAAGGAGGCGCTTGCGCTCCCATGTGAGGATGCCCTGATTGGTTGGCTCATCGATGCGCAGCTTGACCGCGAGGTCCTGCTGCGATTGCGTTTTGGGGCGGAGGGGCAGCATTGAAGACGGTTTGACTATACCTCTACTTACAGGATGATGTATCGACGGCGCCGAAGGATAGTGTTATGCAACATGTAGCATAAGAGGCATATGCTTCGCGTTGGGTATTCGTCGAATATTGCGCCGGAATTGCTGAAGGGTTTTCCCTCTGATGTGGAACTGATTGCATTGCCTCGCGATCTCGATCATGACGTGGAGATCGAAGTGTGGCTTCCGGACCCGTATCCAACGCGGAATACGCAGATTGTCCCGCATCTGCGCGGGGTGAAGCTGGTGTTGTCGTTGATGGCGGGTACGGAGTGGATTCCGGCAGCGGTGGGACCGCACGTGACGATCTGCAATGCGCGGGGTGCGCATAATATTTCGACGGCGGAGTGGACGGTGTCGGCGACACTGGCAATGCTGAAGCACTTTCCGCTGTTCCTGGACGTTCAGAGATCGGGCGAGTGGAAGCGGCGGTTTGAGGCGACTACTGAGTATGAGCGCGTGTCGGGCGATGCGAGGCAGCATTATCCGCCGGTGATGTTGGAGGAGCTAACGGGGAAGCGGGTTCTGCTGGTCGGATATGGATCGATCGGGAAAGAGATCGAGCGGATGCTGGAGCCGTTTAGGGTGGAGTTAACGCGAGTGGCGCGAACGGCGCGGGAGAATCCAGAGGTGCATGCGGTGAGCGAGCTGGATGCGCTGATTCCGCAGGCGAGGGTGATTGTGCTGATCTTGCCTTCAACGCCTGATAGTCAGGGACTTTTCGGTGAGCCGCAGTTTGCGTTGATGAAGCAGGGAACGCTGCTGGTGAACGCGGCGCGAGGGCCGGTAGTAGATACGGATGCGCTGGTTGCGGCCTTGAATAGCGGGAAGATTCGCGCGGCGCTTGATGTGACGGATCCGGAGCCGCTGCCGGAGGGACATCCACTGTGGAAGTGCCCAAATTTATTGATCACACCGCATGTGGGCGGATCGAGTCCGGAGTTTGCAAGGCGCGCACTGAAGGTGGCGGAGCTTGAGTTGCGGCGCTATATGGCGGGCGAACCACTGCTCAATGTAGTGCAGGCGGCGGTTTGAGCGGAGCGGGCGGCGCGGCGCCAGTCGCGCAGGCCAAGGACGGCGAGGATGACAAGACCGGCGTAGAGGACGGCAGTGATCCAGAGGTCCTTGTAGATGTACTCACCGATGTAGACCAAATTGACGACGATCCAGAGCCACCAATTAGCGATGTGTTTGCGCGCCTGCCACCAGCTGCCGACGAGGCTGAAGCTGGCGAGTGCGGCGTCGAGCCAGGGTAATGCGGCCTGGAGATGCTTCGCGATTTCGCCGAGAACGAAGGTGCCGGCGACGCCGGCGATAAGAGCGACGGCAAATGCACGAGCGCCGAGAGGCTCGACGCGCACTTCACCTTCCTCCTGAACGCCGCGCCACCAATGCCACCATCCGTACAGAGTGAAGGCGACAAAGAAGATTTGCAGGAGTGAGTCGGAGAGCAGGCGCGCGCGATAGAAGACGACGAGATAGAGCACGTCTGCGGCGAGGACCACCGGCCAGCAAATAAGCAGGCGTTTGGTTGTGAGCCAGATGCCGAGGGCGGTGGTGATGAAGCCGGCGAGCTCGACCCAGTTGGTGATGAGGTAGTGGGTGATGGCGGCGAGAGTCATGGGCGTGCCGACTCTCTCTGCTGCTGGCGGGATTCGGCCCAGAGGCGGATGGGATCGAGGAGTTTGTGCTGGCCGGGACTGGCGAACCATTGCGCGTGGGCGAACAAGTAGTCGTGAGTGGCTACGCGAGCTTTTGCCGGAGAGTGTAGGACGCCGAGGAAGTAGTCGGCTTCGCTGAGTGCGAATTCGGCGTGGCAGAGGGCGAGCATGGGAGCGAGCGCGGCCGATTCGAGGGGATTGAGAGGCCGGATCTGTTCGTAGCCATCGAGGAGAGCCCAGAGGTGATCGAGGTGAACGCGCAAGCGATCACCGGCTCCGGGGTCGTTCATTAGGACGAGCCATTCGACGATGTTGCGTTCGATGGCGTGGGCGAGGTCGTACACGGCATTGGTGCGGTCGGCAAGGCCGAAGTCGATGACGGAGGCGGCGTGGGCGTTTGCGGTGTTGTCGCTCCAGAACAGGTTGGAGGCGTGAAGGTCGTTGTGCGTCCACAGAGGGGTGAGTGAGGAGTTGAGGGAGTGGAGTTCGGCGTGAAAGGGAGCGAGGAGATCGAGCGCTGCGGCAGCGTCGCTGAGGGTTTGCTGATCGTGGGTGATGGAAGGGCGGGCAGCCAGATATTCTGCGACGGCGCGGGTAGGATCTGGTGAAGCGAAGATGGTGAAGCTGGCTACGAGGGGCTGGATCTTTCGAGAAGGGGCAGTGTAGCACTCCACGGCAAGATGCATGCGGGCGAGGAACGCTCCGGCGGAGCAAGCGTGCTCAGCGGAGCGGAAAGCGGTCCACGAGATGGCATCTTCGTAGAGGTCAACACCGGCGGGGAGTTCGTGGACTTCGTAGGTCCAGTCGTGGGATTCGAAGGATGTCTGGCCCGAGGTGGTTGCGAAGAGAGCAGGGACGCTGATTCCGCACGCTCGAAGGTGATCTATGAAGCGGTGTTCTTCGGCGAGGCCGGCAGCGTCGCGAACCGCACGGGCGTGGCGCTTGATGAAGATGCGGCCTTGAGTTGTTTCGATCACGGCGGCTGCGGAGAGAGGACGCGGGCTTGTAGAGAGGATTGATTGCGCTTGACCGGCGGAGGGGAAGTGCTCGAGGACGGAACGAACCTCGGCGAGCGTGAGCGCGGGCCAGTCCGGCTGTACGAGGGAGCCGTCGAGTCCGTGGGCCAGCGCGGGTTGTGGTGATTCGTTCACAAGCGTCATTTTCAATTCAGCGGCAAGCTAGAAGTTGTAATGCGCGGAGAGGCGCACGGTGGTTGGGGCACCCTGGTGAATAAAGGTGTCACCGAGGCTTGCGCCGGTGTCTTTCCAGTAGCGCTTGTTGAGGATGTTGTCCGCGTAGAGGTGGAAGGCGAGGTGGCCGCTTTCCCCTCCCGGGGAATAGCGCGCGCCGAAGTTGAAGAGGTTGTATCCGGAGACGCTAACCGTGTCGTCACGTGTAGCCTGCTTGCGGCTGGTGTAGCTCCAGCCGGGCATCAGGTGAAGACCGCGACCGTGGGGAATGAGCATGTCGGCGAATAGGGTGGAATGGAAGCGGGGAACATTGATGACTTGCTTATCGTCATAGGCAGGCGTTCCGGTGTCGGTGGAGGTGGCGCGAATGGTTGCGGCAGATGCGCTGAGCTGCATCCATCCCGTGACTTTACCCTGGGCGTTGAATTCAAAGCCGTCATGCGTTTCATGGCCTACGGATTCAAAGCAGAGGTCGCCGGGCGCCACATCTGTTTCGTAAAGGAGGTTGGTGGTACAGAAGGAGTCGGCAGATTGGATAATGCGCGGGTAGAAGAACGGCTGGCGCATGCGGAAGTAGTCGGCAGTGAGGAGAATGCCGTGATGATATTTCGCGCCGATCTCCGACTGGCGTGTCATGAAGGGCGTGAGGAAGAGGGCGGAGTTATCGACCCACCAGGGAGCTTGTGGTCCCAGCGAGAGAAGCGCTCCGTAGTTGCTGTAGAGAGTGAGACTTTGGGCGGGCGACCAGGTGACGGCGTACTGCGGGAGCCACCGGGAGCGCGCGTCAGAGTAGTTGAAGTCCGAGATACGGGCGAAGCGGCCTCCGGCTTGGAGGACGATTCTGCCGGGGAGGTGAGCGCGCTCCTGAAGAATGGCGGAGACCTGGTGGTTGAAGTCGGCGAGTTGCTGGGAGTCGTCAGCCTTTAGACCGTCGGGGTCGTAGGAGATGGTGGGCTGGTAGATGTTTTCGACGCCTAGCGGTTGGTAGACGATCTGCTTCGCGAGGTCGACGGAGCGGTGGAAGAGAGAACCACCGCCGACGACGTCGTGGCTGATGTTGCCGGTCTTGAAGTGGCCGACGAGGAGAGCTTCGCCGGTCGAGTCTATGCGAAGTTCGCCGGGGCTGCGGTAGTCGTAAGCTTCGTAGCTGCCGTCGGGGCAGAAGAAATAGTAGGGCGAGTCGGGGCAGAGTGAATTGCCAGAGGCGTCGAGTGCGGGGCCGTAAGGGTAAATGACATTGTCATCGATGAGGGAATGGCTGTAGGAGCCGCCGATGCGGAGAGTCCAATCGGGCGCAAAGTTGTGCTGGAGATGAGCGTCCGCATTGAGGGTGTCGAAGGTGTTCGGCTTGGACCAGGGCTGGAAACCAAGCATCACGGAAGGGTAGACAGGAGTGGGAACGGTAGTCCCGCCGAGAAGTTGATAGCCGGCTTCGGAGCGCTGGACCTTGTGCTGGTACTCGAAGTTGGTGGTGAGTTGCGTGGCTGTTCCGAGTTGCCAGCGGCCATCCGCAGCGCCCATGCCTCGCCAGCCATTTGCGTGTTCTACGTAGGTGTGGATGTCTTCTGCAGCCGCGGTGATGAGGAGGCTGTCGCGGAGTCCAGGCATCAGAAATTGCGTCGAGCCGTAAGACGAGCCACGGTGATCGGTAGCGAGATCAACCGAGGGGCGGAAGCCGTGGTAGGGTGCTTTGGTGGCATAGTTGATGACGCCGCCGCTTGAGGCGATGCCGCTCTCGAGGCCGGCAATGCCCTTGATGATCTCGACGCGCTCTTTGTTCTCGAGGGGAACGTCTTGTTCGCCAGCGATGGCGAGGCCGTTGATCTGAAGGCCAGTGGCAAGGTCGATGGGAAATCCGCGGATCTGGAAATCGCCGTAGTAGCCGACTGGGGCATAGTCTTCGCCGACGGAGGCGTCGTTCTTGACGACGTCAGCCAGTATGCGAGAGATCTGGTCGCCGATGACGGCGCTGGTGACGGATGTGACGGAGAGGGGAGTCTCCTGAAGAGAAGTGCCGTCGAGGCTGGCAGCTGTGCGGGGATCGGAGAGGTAGTCGTCTTTGACTTCGCCGTGAACGACGACAGTGGTGGTGACGCGGTCAGGCTTCTGAGCGCCCTCCGGGTCGGATGAGGGCGGATTCTGCGCACCCGCAATGCATGCAGCGAGAAGAAACAGTGCGGGGATTGCCCGCGCTCTGCTGTGATGCCGAGATGATTGATTTCGTCGATGTCTGAATGTGAACGCACGCATGCCCTTGTTCCCGCTTTCATGAAACAAAGGTGATCAGTTTGAAGCTGGAAGGAAGTTGGTCAGACTGGCTTCGAAAGCTTCCCACGCCGGCATTATCCGGATCGGGTTCGAGGGTATCTTCTCAGCCCCACACGGTGGAGCACCCCTGTTTCAATACTTTGATTGAAACACGGTGGCGCGATGGTGGCAAGGGCGTGGTGCTTTCGAGACTGACGCGAGTTCAGAACACGGTCCCAAGTGGCGAGGGACCGGGGCACCTGAGTCAGGTATAAAGGTTCATCCCACGTCTCAAAATCGAGACGTGGGGCACCCAAGTCTCAGAAAAGTGATGGACGAGCGCTACTGCCTAGAAGGGCGGGATCGACGTTGGCAGTCGAATGGGAGCCTTCGCCGCCGCCCCAGGCATAGACGAAGGAGAGAACGGGGAGGCCTCCGGCGTGGACTGTGAATCCCGCGCTGAAGCTGTGGCGCAGGTGGTCGATGCTGATGTCGCCGCGGGTGAGTCCGATCTTCGCTTCGTCCGCGGAGAGGAGTGCACCGATCGGGAGCTTGCCGAGAGAGTGTTCAAGGGTGCCTCGGAAGAGAAGCAGGTTGGTGCCGCGAAGACGATAGTCCGGGTAACTCGCCAGGACGGGCGTGCCGTTGAGGTCGGAGCCGCCAATGGTCGGCATCATGTAGAAGGGCACCCGGCTATCTTTGCCGGCGAATGATTCAGAGATGAAGGCGCGGAGGTTGATGGAGCCTTCGAGTTTCCGCGTGAGTGAGACTTGCGGGCAAGGCATGGCCTGGTTCTCGCGGCCCGCGCCACCGCAGTAGTCGGGGGTGTTGTGGGAGAGCGTGGAGCTGGCACTGCTGCCGTAATACTTGCCGATGGATTTGGAGAGATGGGAGATCGGGATGGAGTGATTGAAATCGAGGTTGAACCGACGGAAGGAGTAGGCGCTGTCTCCGGGGGCGATGAACTGCTGGAACTGGAGAAGGTAGTCCAGGTTTACGCGATCGCCAAAGAAGGAAGGTATGAGGCGTATGCCTTCAGTGGGCTGGAAGTATCCGGTCTGGCGGGTAAGGCCGGGGGCGGTGGTTTCGTTGAAAAGTGCTTCGATGGATAGAGTGTTGTGTTCGCGGCCCGGCCGAAGCGACGGGAAACGGCCGTTGATTCCGGCGAGGATGGCGATGATAGGTGACTTGCCTGAGAGGGAGATGGGAAAGGCCATGTCGGCGCCGGTGATGTTTTCTGAAAAGCCGTATGTTGTGTGGGTGAGCGGCGTTGTTGCGGGACCGAGGCCGTAGAAATCGACGCGGTTGAGGGAGATGCTCTGCGAGTAGAGATGGAAGAGCGGAGCCACGTGGTAGCTGTTTCCAGCGGGGAGTTTGTAAGCTTTGAGGTAGCCGCCGGCGCGCCATGAGCCGTTCATGGTGGCGACTGCGTCGAGGCTGAAGTTGGTGCGCCACTCGTTCGAGAAGTTTTTGTGTTCGACGAAAGCGACGCCGAAGCCCATACCGTTGTCGGGAGCGAGGCTGCCGAAGGCGAGATGAAAGGGCTGGCCGAGGACGAGGGTCTGGCCACAGTCGGCGAACTTGGATATTTGCGAGCAGGCTTTGAGAGCTGTGCCTTCGCGGCGGAGGTCGGCCTGGAGGCGGGACTCATTCTGCGCGTTGCAGAGCACGGCGATGAAGAGGAGCGCGAGGCAGAGAGAGGCTTTTCGAATGAGTTTGGCCATGGGGGATGGGCTCTCGTTATTTCTTTTTTGAAGATTTGGTTTTCGATTTTTTGCGCGCAATTGCGGGGGCTTCGCTGGCGGCAATGGCAAGGCCCCTGGCCGGAGTGCGCGGCGCGGATTTCTTTGCAACGATGGGGACGAGTTTTGGCTTTGATTGTATTTCGCTGACGCCGGAGCGCAGCAGGCGAGTCATTGCATGGATGTACTGCGCCGCTTCGTTTTCGGAGGTGATGCGGTGCTGCGGGACTTTTTCGCGGTGCTCGGGAGAGAGCTTTTCTTCGACGTGTTTGAAATGTCGAACCTGGGCCTTGATCAGGTCGGACATGGGACGGCCCTTGTGGAGAGCTGTTTTACCGGGCGGTGGGACGTGGATGATTTCCATTGAGATTTTGGTCCTCACTTGTCGTTCTGGAACTTGGGGCACTGATCGTCGGGGCGAATCGCGGGCTGGTCAAGATAGCCGAGGAAGGTTTTGGCAGCGAGTTCGCGCTTGGATCGCTCTGTGTAGGTGCCGAGAAAGTGGTCGGTCATGGTGGCGGGGATGGAGGCGTGCTCGAATACGTCGTTTATCACGAATCCACGCTTAACCCAGGGGGAGACGAGGACTGCGGGGACACGAACCCCGAGGCGATCGAAGTAGAAGGGATCGGGCGTGCCGGTGGCGCTGGGTTGTGCGACGAAAGGCGAATCGGGGGTGCAGGCCGGCGGCGGGACGTGATCGTAGATGCCGCCGTGTTCGTCGTAGACGATGAGCAGCGCCGTGTTGGGCCAGAGTTTTGGATTATTGCGAATGGCGTTGTAGACGTCGGCGATGAACTGCTCACCTGCGCGGACGTCGTGGTCGGGATGCTGGTCGCTGGCGATAAGTTCGCCCATGCCATCGGGTGAATCGTGATCGGTGTAGTTGGGCTCGATGAAGGAGTACTCGGGAAGTTTGTTGCTGCTGCAGGCGTCGAGGAAGTCTTGAAAGGTGCCGAAAAGGGCGGGCTGATTCTTGAGCAGGTTGACCACTTCAAGGGATGAGCTGGCTTCGTCGTAGTAGTAAAGGCGCGTAGAGTGACCAGCCTCGTTGAGACGCTCGTAGATGCTCTTGAATTGCTTGTTCCAGTAGAAGACGTCCATGCTGACCTGGCCGAAGGAAGTGCCGTAATGGGCGAAGGCGCGATTGCAGAGCGTGGGGCCGGGGATGGAGGAAAACCAGCGATTGAAGACCGCGTATTCTTTCGCGAGCGTAGTGAGGACCGGCAGCTTTTCAGGCGGGAAGTAGTTCATGATGAGTCCCGAGTGCTGAACGCTGCGCTGCTGGTTGAAGTAGCTTTTGACGAAGCCTTGCATGTTTGGAGTTCGGTTAGGATTCTGGCTGGCGGTGACTCCTCCGAAGATTTGCAGGTCGACCGCGGGAAAGTGGTGGTCGGGATCGGGGTCGAGCTGGCTTTGGTATTCGGCCGTGGGCGAGACGGATACGGGGACGCCGGTGGAATTGGGATTGGTTTCGGTGCCGTCAAGTCCGTCGATGGCGGGGTTGAGGCGCTTGAGGCTGCCAAGCATGTGGTCGAAGGAGCGGTTCTCCATCATGAGCACGACGACATGCTGAAGCCGCTGCAGTCCTGGAAGCTTCGGGTCCGGCATCAGTTTTGATTCTCCGTTGCAAGGTTCTCGAGCTGGGAAAAGGGGAGTTGCTCGTGCCTATTTCAGTGCTTACGTAGTGCTGTTCTGGAACCAGCTTTTGATTAGTGATTGTGACATGAGTGGCGTTTCAAGGAAAGGATAACGAAAGGAGCGGCATGAGGGCGGCAAGCGGATGTCATTGGAATGTCAAAAATCGACCAGCAAGGTAAACCCTGGCGGGCCTCGATTGTGGTCGAGGGCCATTCGAGTTGACATCTTATGAGTACGGTCGTACTCTCATGCAATGCGGTATGCACCGGAACACAAGGCTAAAACTCACGAGAAGATTCTTTCTGTAGCGGCGCGTTCGTTTCGTGAACATGGAGGAGACACGAGCGGCATCGGAACTGTGATGCACAAGGTTGGGCTGCAGAAAGGCGGCTTTTATCGGCATTTCAAGAGCAAGGATGACCTGTTTGTCGAAGCGGTGGCGCGGGCCCTTGAAGAGACGGGACGAAGTATGGAGGAGTTTGCTAGGTCTGCTCCCGACGGAGAAGGGCTTCGAGCGATCATAGAGCGCTATTTGAGTGTGGGACATGCGAACTCGCCAGGATCCGGCTGCGTCAGGGCTGCATTAGGTCCTGAGATTGCAAGGAAGCCGGTGGCGGTGAGGCGGAGGATCGAAGTTCTGCTGCGGGCGTACCGTGTGAGGTTAGCGCCGTTCATGCCTGGCAAGACGATGGAGGAGCGAATTCAGAATTGCGGATTCCTGTTTTCCAGTATGGCCGGCGTGATGATGATGGTACGGGTGATGACCAACCTGGAGCGCCGAGAACAAACGCTCATCGAGGCGAGGAAGATGTTTTTGAAGTGCTTCGGTGAGGGATAGTATTTTTTTGCAAGGAAAGAGCACGGGGGTACTCTTATAAGGAAATATGGAACTCAGAACATCAACCGGATTCGATTGGGAGTCGATAAGAGTCGAATCACCGGATGACACTCCTTTTTGTCGCGCTTAGTTGGCCAGCGCCGGCGAAGGTGCAGTTGAGGGGCACAGCACGGTTCCGTCGACCCATTGATGCCGCTAAAAAGATAGAACCGGATGGCGTGATTCTCGTCTGACAACGCAATCCAAAATTTCACTGACTGGGGAGAATTTTCTATGCCGCAACAAATGATTTGGTTTTTCATGAGTATCGGCTTCGGCCTCATTGGTTGGAGCGTTGTTACCTCCTGTTATATCTGGCCGGCACTTCGAGGTCGGAACACTTTGGAAGCCATGAAGCCGATTCTCGTGCTGCACAGCTTTCGATTCATAGGTCTGGCCTTTCTGGTGCCTGGAGTTGTGTCTGCTGATCTGCCGAGTGGATTCGCGCACGCGGCGGCGTTTGGAGACGTCGTTGCGGCTGCGCTCGCCTTGATCACGCTGTTCTTATTGCCGAGCACTGCGGGAATCACTGCCGCATGGATCTTCAACATCTGGGGGCTGGCCGATCTCCTGAATGCGTTCTACCAGGCGAATCGCAGCGGGCTGCTGGCAGGACAACTGGGAGCGGCATACTTTCTCCCGACGCTGATCGTGCCGCTATTGATGATCACGCATATCGTCGGATTTCGAATCCTTCTCAAGCGCCCGCAGACCTTCAATGTGCAGCATGGCGCTTCGCATGTTGGGCTGAGTTAAAGGAACCAGAGGCAAGCTCTCAGCGATAGGTATGTAAGCACTGTTATTAGTGCATATGGTCTGCGATTAGTTCGGCCTAAGTGACGGGAGCTGAACTATTAAGTGGCCGCTTAGATAGATGGGTATACAATTCGACCATGAATGCACTATGAATGGTGATATCCACAGAATCTACTAGGGTTTTGCACTTGCATCCACAGATCGATCGGGCCTACTGTCTCTAACTAGCTGGTGACTCTGTAGCTGATTGGAACAGCAGCTCCGGCCTAGTGAAAGGCGCAAGCAACGGTTTTGGTTTAGGGTTCGTGATCGGCCGATTGCGGACTGTGGATTGAGATTAAGAGTGCGCTGGAAGCCAGACCAGGAATGCTGGTACCTGATTGGTACCGAAGATTCATCCGCGGCGCAAGCTGAGGATGCAAAGTTCGATTCAGCCAGGGAGTAATCATCGACCCAGCCGTGGATGCGGAAGCAGGCGCAACCTGCGGAAGCAGACACGGATCAGCCGAGGAAGGAAGTTTCGGGGCGACTCGAGGCAGACCGAATCGGCGCCGTTGAACAAGCAGGAACCAGGGCGACTTGGGGAAGGCTTGAGCGACGAAGCCCAAAACAAATTGATGGAGCAATCCAGAGATTTGAAGAGGGCGACCGGATGGCACGGAACTCCGAGGCGACTCGGAACGGAAGTCAGCCGGGACCGGAGGATGAGCATCTGGGGCGACTCAGAAGCTGATCGTCGGCGATACCGGGGGCGCGAAGCGAAAGGGCAACCTGGAGCTTTCACAACCGGCACCGCCGAAGGAGAGAGAATCGAGGCGACTCGACGATCGATCACCGGTGAAGCCGGAGGTACGGAGCGAGGGGCAACCTGAGATTCGTATCGCAGGCGAGGCAGGAGGAAGCAGGAGCCACTGGGGAAACTCAGAACCCTGCGGAAACCGGCAGCGTCGAAGGCATCACAAGCGAGGGGAAACCCAAGCGGAGATCGCCGGCACAGCCGAAGGGACGAGGAAGATGGCGCAAACCATCGGACTCGGACGCCGGTTCAGCAAAAGGGAAGCGGAAAAGGGGCAACCCGGATCCGAGACCTGGGTTGAACGGGAAGATCAAGAATGCGGCCAACCCGCAACTTGATCGACAGGCTCGAGAGGTCGATAGGTGATCCATTGCGCTACAGGGTTACTGACAAGGAGACGCCAGAGGCCGCAAGGTTTCTGGCGTTTTCGTTTTGTGCGGGATTTTTGGTCCGACCCTGAATTTGTCTGACGACCAATTTGGAGTGGGCACCCAGTGCTGATCAGGCACGGAAGAAGCTGATCCTTCGCTTACCACCCCCAAGCTGAAGACTGCGCTTGGGGGCCCGTGCATTCAGGATCACAGCGTTGAAGTTCGGTGAACGCTGTGTGCCAATCAGACTGGCCTGTTGTTGCGCTAGAGTCTTTGCAACTCCAGTAGCTCGACTTGGCCTGGGAATGCGATGGGAACGCCGTTCTTCCATGCAGTGCGATCGAAGGTGCCGAGAACTTTTCCGGTAACCACCGAGCGTGTCAGATAGCGCCCCTCCGGGATCAGCGGCAGGTCAATGCGCGCCTCCACAGCATCGGACTTGTTGCGGAACAGTGCGATAACCCCGTCACCGGTCTTTGCCAGTCGAGCGAAGCCGTCCCAAGCAGCGGACGATGTTTGCCGCCAACTGCCGAGTGGGAAAAAGCTCTCGCTCAGTTTGACGCGATGCCGGAGCTGCTTGAACCAGGCTATCTTTTCGCGATACCACGCGCGGTCGGCGGCGGTGAGCTTGCGGAGATCGCCAAGGAGGAGCGGCGCAGAGCCGATTGTCGTGGCGAAACTTTCCTGAATCGTCGGCAACTCGGCGTGAAGGTTGCCAATGAGCATGGCTTCGACGGGCATGGAGCCGGCGCGGGCGTATAGAAGCTGCCGGACTTGCAGCGGACCGGCTGAATCGGGCTTGGTGTCGTCGACGTTGCTCATCCAGTCGAGATCGCCCGCGGCGAGGAGGCCTGCGTCGATGATGTGCTTCTGTCCCCAGAGTTCGAAGGTGAGATCGAGCAGCACGTCGGGATGCTTCGCGTAGACTTCCGCGGTCATCTCACGGATGCCTTCATAGATTCTGATGAGCGACTCTGCCCAGTCCGCGTGGTCGTGTCCTTTGGCCCAGCAGCCGGGAGCCTCGCCGTAGGCGTTAAAGATCGTCGTGAGATCGAGCTTGACGTAGGCGAGGCGGAATCGCTTGATGGCGTCGTTGATGCGCGCGGCGGCCGCGTGGCGGAAGGGAGAGGCCATGCACATGACGATCTTCTCTCCGGCCATCGTACCGGTTGTCTTGGTGTTCCCGTCGATGTCCTGCGATGCCCATTCAGAATGGGCTTTGTAGTCTGTACTTGTTTTCCCGATGGCCGCTGCGGGGATCCAGAGGCCCAGGCGCATGCCTTTCGCTTCGACGGCCTGGAGGATGGGATCGAGTCCACCAGGAAATGCGGTCAGGTTCACCGCGTTATCACCATATTCCTGCTGCCAGCCATCGTCGATGGTGAAGATATCCATGCCCATCGCGCCCGCTGCGTCGATGAGGTCCATCGAGATTTGGCGATTGATACCGCGCTCGAAGGGCTCCCAGGTGTTGTAGATCCACGGTGGTCCGTGCTGGTCAATGCGGCGCTCGAGTATTTGAGCGGCGTAGCCAGGAACGCGCCATCGCGGATCGTTGAAGCCGTCGTCGCGGCGGAAGGGGAGAAGCGAGACGGAAGCGGTGGTGAATTGCTCGCCGGGCGCGAGCCTCCGCTCGAAGGGCATGATGTCGGTGTCGTACATGGCGCTGATGCGCACGGTGTTGTCGGCGTCCCAGCCTGCAACTTCGGTGCGCTTCATGTAGCCGGGAACTTCATTAAGAATGGCGACGCCGTTGCCGCTTCGTGCGTTGACGACCATGATGCCGGCATCTTCGGAGCGACCGGTGTAGAAGATCTCACGCGGGACGGAACCGTATTGGGAGAGGACGGTGAGTTCGTTTTCGGGCCCTAGTGCGAACTCCAGCGTTTCGAGGTCGAGGTGCGTGATTCTGAGAGGGGCCTTACCTGTGTTCTTGAGAAGGAGCGACTTGCGAAACGCGGCGCGTTGCTTGTAGACGGAGTATAGGGCTGTGACTTGGAGGGCAATCTGCTTATGCTGCAAGCGTACGGAGAGCGAGACGCCTGTGCCGGTGTTTGTGGGAGTCGCATCCAAGAGATCGAAGTCGCCGCTGTTGCTGGTGCAGGGTTTGCCGTCACAGTTGATCGAGAATTCGGGGCGTGCTTTGGCGGGATCTTTTGCGGGAAGCAGAAGGTGCGTCCCGGTTGCTTTATCCGAAATTTGCCTGGTGTAGAGACCAGCGCCTTTACGGAAAGCTACTTCGCGCCGGATCTGGTCGTTTTCGAGTGTCCAAGTTTGGTCAGTGGCGGACTGACCGGAGAGCGAACGTGTACATGTGATTCCAGCAACGATTGCGGCGCCTGATCTGAGTACATATCTTCTGCTGATCGCCATCGGCCCCTCAGTTCTCTCCGGATAGATTTGGCACAAATGCTATCGCGCGGGCTGCGCCTCGTGTTGATTCATTCAGGCAGCCATTGTTACTGCAAACGATGGAGCACTATTCCGTAGCCGACGCCTGCACGGTCCGCGGTGTGCGCGATCTGAAACGCCATGAGTTTGCCATCGGTGGAGATGACGGGGTTGGAGGCTTTCCAGCCTTCGTAGTCATTGAAATGCGTGAGGCGCGTGAAGTCTTTTCCGGTTCCATCGAGCTTCAGTTTCCAGATATCGATGTTGTGACTGCCATGGTCACCGCCCAGTTCAGCCACCTGGTGATCGGACTCAACAGCGGTGTAATTGCCGTCGGGGAAGATGCCTTCGCATTCGTTGTAGAAGCCGGGTGCCTGCGAGAGGTCCGTCACCTTTCCGGTTGTCAGGTCAATGCCCATGACCTTCGCCAGTGGATCGGTGGGCCGATGCTCCTTCACGTAGCAGGTAAAGGTCATCTTCTGGTCGTTGTCGTAGAAGTCTTGCGCCTCGAGGCTGCAGCTGTCGTCAGAACTCTCGTAGACTTTGTGCACGTTTGTGAGGCGCGGCGTGTCCTGCGAGAGATCGACTGTCGCGACCATGAGGCGCGAGTAGCTGACGGGGAGCTCGGGGTGATCGCCGTGATGTTCAGAGAAGGAAATCAGCATACCCTTTTTCGAGATTGCCGCGCCCTCAAACATACGCTCATTCAGGCGCTGCGGCCTTGACCCGGGCTTGCTGCTTAAGTACCAGAGCTCGTTATCGCGGTCACGGCTGGTGCTGACATCAGTGAATTTTTCAGGGCCAATGAGGATGTAGTCGCCGTTGGAGAGGTGCATGATGCGGAGAAATGCGGTGCCCGGGATATTGCAGGTGAGGCAGCGAATGATGCGGGTCTTCAGGTCGATAACGAATGCATCGCCGAAGCTCTTGTTCATGAAGGCGATGCTCTGGTTGTCTGGCGCGAAATCCGCGCGCTCGCCGAAGTGGGTTAGGATCTCCTCGCCGGAAGGCAGCCGATCAAGGGGGCTGCGTTGATTGCGGCGATCTGATGCGGGGGAAGCGATAAGCAGAACGGAGAGTAGGAGTAGGGCCTTCATCGGTTGAGCGCAATGATAGAGTCCGATGGGGCGAGTTGCAATCCACTGAGACGGATTAGTGTCTCAGTTTTTCGTACCCATCCTGGGTTGTTCTGACGATCAACTTAGAATGGGGTACCCACGTTGTGAGGATCAGTGCATTGCGCCGGCGCCGGGGCCTTGGCCGGGACGATTCTTACTGAGCATGAAAGCCATGAAGACGAGGCCGAAGGACATCCAGGAGAGCTCCATGTAGACGTCCTGATAGCCCTGCATCTGGGCTTGCGCGTTCAGCTGGTTGTAGATGTTTGCCAGTGCGAGGGCGCCACTGTTGACAGCGCCGAATGCTCCGCCGAGAAAGCCGGTCATTGCCTGCTGATGTTGCGTGAAGGCGGGTGATCCGGAGGCCATAAAGTTTTGCAGGTGCTGCTGATGCCACATGGCTCGGCTTGTAACCTGGGCGTTGGTAATGGCGATCATGATGCTGCCGCCGAGATTACGGACGAAGTTGATGAGCCCGGAGACCTGGTTACTTTCTTCCTTCGGCATCCCGACGTAGGCAGCGTTTGTGATGGAGATGAAGCAGAAGGGAAGCGGCAACATCTGGATGACGCGCAGCCACGAGGCCTGCGAGAAGCTCATCTGCAGGCTGGTAACGTAGGCGGCGTAGCGGAAGGTCACGATGAACATGATGAATCCGGCAACGGCCAGAGTGCGCGCGGAGATCTTGCCCGTGGCGAATCCGGCGAGCGGCATGACGATAACAAGCGCAATACCGCCGGCAGTGAGCGCAAGTCCCGCCGTGGTAGCGTTGTAGCCCAAGAGTTGCTGCATGAATTGCGGCTGGAGTACGGTGTTGGCATTCAGAACACCACCGACGAGCATCATGAGAAAGCAACAGATTGCGAAGTTCTTGAAGCGGAAGAGCTTCAGGTTGATTAAAGGTTCTTTCTGACGCCACTCCCAGACGACAAGGCCGATCATGCCGCCGACGAAGAGTACGGCGAAGAAGCGGATGAAGTTGGAAGCGAACCAGTCTTGCTCTTCGCCTTTGTCGAGCATGATCTGCATGCCGCCCATGGCGATGGTGAGGAAGGCGAGTCCCATGTAGTCCATGTTGCGAAGTTTGGACTTGTCCGGCTTGATCCACGGCGGATCTTCGACGAGGCGTGTGACCAGGATGAAGGCGAGGATGCCCACGGGAATGTTGATGAAGAAGATCCAGCGCCACGTGTAGTTATCGGTGATCCAGCCGCCAAGGGTGGGGCCGATCGACGGGGCGAGGACGGCGACGAGCCCATAGAGAGCGAAGGCCTGGCCGCGTTTATGGGGCTCGAAGGAGTCGGCCATAATGGCCTGCGCCATGGGCTGCATTCCACCGCCGCCTGCTCCCTGGATAACGCGGAAGATGAGGAGCATCGGGAGCGAGGGTGCAGCTCCGCAGAGAAAGCTGGCGATCGTGAATACGGTGATACAGAAGACGAAGAAGTTGCGGCGGCCCATGAGATTGGAGGCCCAACCGCCGAGTGGAAGCACAATCGCGTTAGAGACGAGATAGCTGGTTAGCACCCAGGTGCTCTGGTCGGTGCTGGCGCCGAGGCTACCGGCGATATGGGGTAGTGCCACGTTTGCAATAGAGGTATCGAGGACTTCCATAAATGCTGCAAGCGCAACCGTGGCTGCGATCAGCCAGGGATTGACTCGAGGTTTCCAGGCGGTGTGCGCGTCTACGTTCGGATTCTGGACTGTGGTCGCCGCGGCCGATCCTCGAGGCATCGGCGGTTCTGTCTGCAACTCAGGCAAAAACTCTCTCCTAACGCGGTTTGCTGCTTCTGTTTGGTTGCGGAAAAGGGGAAACTACCGGGCCAGAAAGCTCGTCCAATCTGCCACTCACCTATAGATGTGGAACGGATGGATCGAGGTTCAGGGAATGTGGGGTGCGCTTCATATTGCGGCACTTGCGGACTGAATGGGTGCTGGAGAGCGCGGAGTTTGCCAGCCGATGAGGGCGATGGTGAGGGCGATGAGCTGCATGAGGACGATGAAAGCGACGCATGCTGGCCACTTCCCCAGCGCCCAGAAGGCTCCCGGAACAACACCGGCGGCGGTTCCGCCGAGGTAATAGCAAGTGATGTAGATACCGGCTGCGGTTACGCGGGCGCCAGGGGGAGAGGCGACTCGCAGATGGCTTTGAGATGCGGTCTGCGCGATGAAGACTCCGCTGGCGAGTGCGGCCAGGCCGACAATCACGACGGGAAGAGAATGCACCAGGGTGAGAAGGACTCCGCCGATGGCGCAGGAGATAGCGCCGCCGATTCCCGCGCGCAGGCCAATGCGCGTGATGAGATATCCGGCGAAAGGAGTGACGAGGAGACCGATCAGATAGACGAAAAAGAGCGAACTGAGGGCCGTGATGGAGAGAGAGAAAGGTGGAGCGCTGAGGTAGAAGGTGATCCAGGTGAAGACGCCCACGAGAGAGAAGAGGACATTGAAGCCGACAGCGAAGGTGGCGACGAGACGCCTGAGCCGAAACATCGCCTGCACCTGATGAGGGAAGGCAGGCAGCACAGAGGTTGATGGGTGAGGAGGTTTGCGGTTGCCGTTAGGAAGCCAAGCGGCTACCGCGGCGGTTCCGATGAGAGATGCGAGGCCGAGAGCGAGGAAGCTGATGCGCCATGAAAAATAATCGGCGAGAATCCCTGCGGAGATGCGGCCGATGAAACCGCCGAGGGCAGTGCCGCTGACGTAGAAGCTCATGATGAGAGCTACGCGCTCGGGTGGCCACTCTTCGCCAATGTAGGTGACGACGACCGCGATGATTCCCGGGACCATGATGCCCTGAAGGAATCGCCAGAAGATGAGTTGGGCAAGCGTTGCGGAGGTAGCAGCGAGGAGGGTTGGGATGGATACGCCGAGGATGGAGTAAACGATGACGCGCTTGCGGGGAAGGCGCTCAGTCAGGGCCCCGAAGACCGGCGCGGCGATTGCGACGCCGAGAGTTGCGGCGGAGACCGTCATGCCAACGCCGGTCTTCGACGCGTGGAAGAGATGCGCGAGCAGGGGAAGAAGGGGCTGGGTGCAATAGAGTTCGAGGAAGGCGCAGACTCCGCAGAGGGTAACGGCTGCGGCGGCCCTGGCTGAGGGAATTGGCTGATCGGGTTGAGAAAGCGGCGGCAAGGAACAGAATACAGGGATCGGAGTTTCGAGCTGGGTGTATTAGCTCGAAATCGAGGCTTGCTCTCGACTATCTCCGTCCGGGAATACTGACGTGCTGCTCGAGATCACCGAACGTCAGCTTGCTCCGCTGGATGAAATTGCAGGATGGGGCCTTTGCTCGCACGCCTTTGCCAATAGTTCCACCATCTGGCTGTGGAAACCCGTCAGGTTTCCAAGAGAGATCCTGTACTGCATCGCTTCGACGGCGAGCGCTAGTTGTCCAGAGAGCATCGCGGCGGGGGCAAGAATGTCGTACAGTTCAGCCGAATGTGGTGCCGACGAGATTGCCCGCTGGATCCTTCCCAAGCCGACTTCGTTTTGCCCGAGGTGGACTTCACAAGCTCCACGTTTGGCCTCGCTCGTTGGAGACGCCTCTCCGCGGAGTTCTAGCTCCTTGTAGGTGAGGTCTGCCTCGGCATAGAACCCCTTCTGGAAGTTTGCATCCGCCGTCGCCTGGATCAGAACGCCCGTGGAGAGCCCCAGCTTTTTCGCCCACGCTAGGTTCGCCAATGCTTCATCCTGTTTACCGACTCTGGAGAGACATACGCCGCAATATAGCCAGGCAAACGCATTCTGCCGATCGATATCACGCGCACGGGTGAAGTACGTCAATGCAGCTTTTGGATCTTTGTGATGTTCGAGTTCGCTAATGCCAAGTTCGATAAGGACCTGAGAATCATCCGGGCTCGCCTTGAGCTTGGCCTCGCATAAGTCGTGGTAGATGTCATTCTTCCTGTCGCGCTCGCCCTGATTCTCTACGAAGCCAAAGTGATGGACGATGATGTCTCCCCACACGGGTGGCAAGTGGAGAGTTGCAAGGCGCTTCTCTACGGTCTCATGCACACAATTCTCGTAGAAGATTTCGGGATGATTGCGGAAGAGCCGAACTGAGTTCAGCGGGACATATGAGGCATAGGGACGGGAGTTTTCGAGGCGGACGGGGTTCTTGCGGGCGGATTCCGGCCCGATCCGCGCGGTGGAAGGATCCACGTAGTGCCAAACCTCGTTCCGGCAGGCGAAGGCGCTCGAATTCTTGATGAAGTTACGGAGATTGGCTCCGCTAAGCGGGTCGAGCATCTCATCGGCATCGACGATCAAAATCCAATCGCATTTTCGTTCGGCGAGCACTCGATTGCGCGCGGACGCGAAGTCCTGCTCCCATGGGATATCGATGACCTCGGCGCCAGCCCTCCGGGCGACCTCGCGGCTCCCGTCGCTAGATCCCGTGTCGCCGATGATCACGCGATCCACAAAGGGGACTACGCTTCGCAGGCATCGCTCCAGGCCGGAGCCTCCATCCTTGACAATCATTGAGAGCTCGACAGTAGGCATTTGAGTACTATCGGCAGGTGTGCTCAATTTTTTGAATGGGAACCCGGACCGGAACGTCTGGAAGCTGGGACGCGGCCCCCAAAGCAGGCGATGCGGAGAGTTGGATGACTGGCCCCGGACATCATGCAGCCAGAGGACCGACCGGCAACATAGCCAATCATTCACTGCACGAATGTTTCTTGGTGTAACGTTGAACGTTTAACCTGAATGGGAGATGGACTCCCCTTCCACGAAGCCTCCGAGACGAGGTATGGAGGCATTTGCCTCACGCGACTTCACGCGCTATCAACTGGCACGTGTTGCCGTGATTCTGGGCGCGGAAGCGCAGGCTGTGGCGGTGGCTTGGCAGGTGTACTCGATCACGCATCGCGCGATCGATCTCGGATACACCGGACTGGCACTGTTTTTGCCGGGGTTGTTCTTCCTGCTGCCGGCGGGGCATGTGGCGGACCGGTTCGATCGCAGACTCGTGATTCTGTGCTGCTATTCCCTGCAGGTGGTGTGCACAGCGGCACTGCTATTCCTGGCCGTCCATGGAACTTATCGGGTGCTTTACGTCTATGCGGTGCTGTTTCTGATCGGGACGGGGAGGGCATTCTCGGCACCGGCGAGTTCGGCTCTGATTCCGCATCTAGTGCCCGAGAAACACTTTGTGAATGCGGTGACGTGGGGCGGCGCGATCTGGCAGCTCTCCAACGTCTCGGGTCCCGCGCTGGGTGGCCTCCTGTTTACGCTGCCATTGGGGAAGAGGCTGGTCGCGGCGGGACTGGAAGGGGCCGGGATTGTTTACGTCTTCACTCTGGTGACGCTTATATGGTTCCTGGTGCTGATTCTGAGCTTGAGCGTACGCCTGGGGCGCATGGAGCATCGGGCAGCTTCGCTTGAGGTGGTGATGGCGGGGTTCAAGTATGTTCGGAATTCGCCTTTACTGCTGGGATCGATGTCGCTGGATCTTTTTGTGGTTCTCCTGGGCGGCGCCGTGGCTCTGATGCCCATTTTCGCAAATGAGGTGCTGCATACGGGACCACGGGGATTGGGAGCTCTACGCGCGGCTCCGGCCATTGGGGCGTTGGCGATGTCGCTGACGATGGCGCGATTTCCAATCAGCAGGAAAGCCGGCGCGAGGATGTTTGTGTGCGTAGCAATCTTCGGGGCATGCATCGTAGTGTTTGGGCTGTCGCGAAACCTGTGGCTGTCGCTTGCGGTTCTGGCGGTGAGCGGGGCGGCAGATTCCATCAGCGTAATCATCCGCGGGTCATTACTGCAGCTGGCGACTCCGCCGGAGATGCGAGGAAGGGTGAGCGCGGTGAACTCTTTGTTCATTGGCGCATCCAACGAACTTGGCGAGTTCGAAAGCGGACTGACGGCGCAGTGGCTGGGCGCGGTCCGTGCCACGGTCTTCGGAGGAATTGCTTCTCTTGCGATCGCGGGCGTGTGGGCCTCGCTCTTCAAGGATCTGCGCGAGGCAGACGAGCTGACGGCTGAGTCGCTCCGTCCGCAACGGCAAGGGTCGGAGGGCGTGGGCACGACGGCTGTCGGCTGACTTTCGGACGCCACGGAGGTTGGATGAAGCCCTGGAAGATTGTTTTGATTCCGACGACGATCATGCTGGTGATCGCCGCAATTTATATCTGGCACGTCTCGAACAAACGGAAAAACCCCGGCGTTGTGAAGCAGGGGGAAGAGCAGAAGGTCACTCAGGATGACGTGGCTGTGGTGCGGATGGAATTTCCAGCCCATTTCGAAGATGTAAAGGATCTGGCCGGCAAGAGCGTGTGGATGAAGAACGGGTACACGATGCCTTACTTTGCGTATACGGCCGGGCGTGTGGACTTCAAGAAGAAGGTTGGGGTGGTTCCGGCACTGGAAAAGCTGGATGTGAAGAAGGCCGTCGAGGTGAGCGTGCCGAAGGACATCGATGACGGCATCAGCCACGGTCAGAAGCAGGCGCTGGTGGTGTTCACGAAGGGTGACGACAAGCAGGAGTACGCGACGCCGGTGGGCGCGAGGGATGGCGGGACGGAGCAGTATTACGACGATTTGCTGTTTTTCTACGATGACCCGCATAAGATCTATACGCACTGGCCTGCGGATGTGTGGAGCGCGGTTGATCATCATCAGGCGAAACAGGGGATGAACGAGCTGCAGACGCGGCTGTCGCTAGGGCAGAAGATCCAGACAGACGATCCAAAGACTGAGGGCAATCGAACAGTTACGTACGATGTGGATGGGAAGAAATGGACGGTGACGTTCCGGAACGATAAAGCTACGGACGTGAAAGCAGGTTCCTAGGAACATGCGCCGATAACAGTCGCGTGTTCCAGCCAACCGTCAATCCATTAGATTGGTGGGCGGGGATCGCCATGGGTAAGCAGGTACCGGGACTTAGGCACATACTCTTGTACGGGGTTGTTGCTGCTGTTTTGAAGTTTTCCTGCCTGGCGCAAGGCACGGTTCAAGATGGAAGAATCCATCTGGATGTCGTGGTCTCGGATGCAGCGGGAAAGCCCGTTCCGGGACTGGACAGAAGGATTTCCAGATCCTCGACGATGGTGTCGGGCGGCCTATCGAAACATTTGCCGCGTTCGATGGGGTGACAGCAAAGGCTGATCCACCTGCGCAGATGATCATCGTGATCGACAGCGTAAACAATGGATTTGTAGAGATGGGATATCTCCGGCAAGGGCTGGAGAATTTTCTGCGCGAGAACGGTGGCCATCTCAAACTCCCTACCAAGATTGCGCAGCTTGTGCCGTCAGGAGTTCAATTCCTGTCGGAACCGTCGGCGGATGGAAATGCTCCGGCGACTATCGTCGGCGGGTTAAGGGGGACGGTGAATCCGCGGGGACTGGATACTCTGCAGGAGTCACTGAACGGGCTTGTCGCGATTGCCAGGAAGGAAGAAAACGAGCCGGGCAGAAAGTTGCTTGTCTGGCTTGGTCCTGGATGGGGCACGCCGGTGCCGCCGCGGTCTGCGCTCACGGATGTGGATTTGCGGAACCAGCGTACGTACTTCGCAGTATCCATTCAGATCGCGAAGTTGCTGCGCGACGCGCGGATGGTTCTATATGGCGGGTACACCGCAGGCGACTTTTACATGCGGGATTTCTTGAAGCCGGTGAGAAGAGTGTCGGATGTTGACCCGAGGATTCTACGGCTGAACGTGCTTGCGATCAAGAGTGGTGGAAAGGGCGAGCTCCCAGAGACAAATCGGGACCGGGCCGTGACGGCGGCACTGGAGCATTTTGCTGCTGAAGCAAACAATTTTTACGAGCTTGCGTTCGAACCGCCGAAAGCGCGGGTCGCCGACGAGTTTCATCAACTGCGAGTGACAGTGGACCGGCCTGGGCTCACCGCACGGACGATGACGGGTTATTACAACCAGCCTGAGAGGATTCCCGCTGAGGTGAGGAGCGAAGAGGCGGCGAGTTCGCCGCACCCGGTTATGCAGGGGCGGCGGGCCGCACACGTGGTAAATGTTGCAGAATTGAATGCTTTGGTCGAGAAGATGAAGGGCAAGCGGGACGGAGAGGCCGCGGCTGAGATTGAGGATATGCAGCTGTCGGAGCGGCTCAGCAGTCCTAGAATGGCGAGTTTTGCAAGGGAGTTGCCGGGTACCAAATCGAAAGCAGCATTGATGGCAGTTGGAGATGCTTCGGTGTTTCTGGATCCACCGAAAGATGAGGTTCCAAGCGTGGCTGCGCCAAGCGCGGCGGAACAGCGAGAGATTGCATCGCGAGCGGTGGTGTATTTGAAGAACGTGATCCCGAAGCTGCCGAATTTCTACGCGAAGCGGCTCACAACCTCCTTTGAAGCAGAATTGCAAACGTACGGCGGCAACCTGCAAAGCGGAGATAGCGTGCTGCGGCCTGTGGGGGAATTCAGAGCAACAGTTTTCTACCGAGATGGCAAGGAGATCGTGCATCCGGACGGCGCGGAGGAGCGACGGATGATTACGCAGGGGACATTTGGGCCGATTCTCAGCACTGTGATTGTCGATGCGGCGCATAGTACAACGGAGTGGGGCAGGTGGGAACAGGGACCGAACGGGACGGTGGCGGTACTTCGATTCCGAGTTCCGAAATCTGCGTCGCACTATCAGGTGTCTTTCCCTGAGGCACTAGCTGGCGGCGGCGAGATGAGTGTGATGGCTCCAACGGCGTATCACGGAGAGATCGGGATCGATCTCAGATCTGGAACGATTCTGCGTCTGGTTCTGGAAGCTGATCCGGAGCTGGGCATGGCGATGCATCGCGCGGACATTATGGTGGAGTACGGATCGGTCGCGATCGGCGGGAAGATGTACACGTGTCCAGTGCGGAGCGTTTCGATTTCGGACGGAGAGACTCAAAAATCTCAAATCGGTAACGGGTCGGCGGCATTATCGGGAAAGCGGGAGGTAACGCGGCTGGATGATGTGGTGTTCAGCGACTATCACGTCTTCCGTTCCGAGATGAGGATCGTGCCTGATTGAAGGTTGTTGCATGGCTATTTCCGATGCTCACTCCGGGACGAAGTTGAGACGCGGCGAGGTCTGTGGACAAGACGCTTGCGCAACAGCCACACGCCGACGGCGAGGGTGAGCCACACGAAGGCCGCAAGGGGAAAGACAACCCAGACACTGGTGCGCGGCAGCCAGATCCAGAAGACCAGAGCGAAACCGGCAAGTGCGATGCAGCCCATTGCGGCGCCCAGGGCGTCGATTGCGGCGACCATGCGGCCCCGATTTGTGCCATCGAAGCCGGCGCGCGCTTTGTGCTCTTTCTCGTGAGCCTCGACGAGGCTTGCGCCGGCGGGGAAGATCGCGGGAAATGCGAGGAAGAAGCCGCCGACTACAGGACCGTAGCACTGGGCAATCAGTCCGGCGGCCACGCAGACGGCTCCACCGAAGCCGAAGCGGATGATCCACTCGTGCAGCTTAATCCCTTTGATGGCAGAGAGGCGGGCCCCGACAAGCATCGTGATTACCTGATCACCAGCCAGAGGGCGAAGGACACTCCGAACCAGATTGGCATGAGTGAGAGAGTTGCCGTGAGTGCGCGAGGTTTGTAGCGCCATAACAGCCAGGCGGTCGCGGATGCATAGCAAAGGAATGCCAGAGCTCCGAGGATCATGGATCGAGCTTCGACAGCTGCATATTGAGTACCGTGAGAGGAGATGGTGAGGCCGAGCGTTGCAAGAGCGATAGAAGGCGCAGCTCCGAACAGCCCAGCGAAACTCTTCGGACGGAACATTTCGGCCAGGACGGCGAAGAAACTGACGATCGTTCCGCCGATCAAGAATCGGGCGAGAGACTCTGAGATTTGTGCTGACATGGTCTCCTCAGGCGGCACGCTGCGCTTCTTTGATAGCGCGCATTGCCGCGTCAGCTCCCTTGCATCCCAGGAGTTTGTACTGCTTGCCCTCGAGACGGTGGTAATTGACAAAGAACTCTTCCAATTCATGGACAAACTTGTCGGGTAGATCGGAGAGTTTCTTGATGTAGGCGTACTCGTGATTCATTTCGGCGACGGCGAGGAGCCTGTCGTTGCGGTTCTTCTTTTTGCCCTCAACCTGTTCGCCCTGAATGATCCCGATGAGGCGGGCACGAACTGCAATACCGGGGAAAGCAGGTTCGTCCATCAGGAGGAGAACATCAATCGGATCGCCATCGGGTGCCTGGGTCCGTGGAAGAAAGCCGAAATCGTACGGGAATGACATCCCGGCAGGGAGGACCTTCTTGACGATGAAGATGTTCTGCTGTTCGTCATAAGCGAACTTGTTCCGGCTGCCTTTGGGTGTTTCGATGATTACCTGAATCAAGCCGGCGTTCTTGTCCACAGGCTTGAGCATTATGGGATTGCTCAGGCTTTTGGATGGCTTCTTTGGCATGTGAGACTCCGATGCGGACTTCCCGTCACATTGGTAGAAGAGGCATGGGATATTTCGGTTGCCCAAATGACACTCAGAACGGGAGATAGCCCGGACTAGCACTCGAACCTTGACACTGCTGATGTGAGATTTCTAGAATTGAATAGGCGAACTGTTGGGAGATGAACGTGTAAGCGTCTCATTTTTCGGGAGTTGCCCCGGCCACAGGGCGAGAGATGGCCCCGTGCTCAGGAGGTAGCCGAGCGATGCCTGAGATACGTGTCAGCCCGCGAGAGCGGATGGTTCTTACGGCGATCATCGAGCTCTATATTGCTACCGGCGAACCTGTGGCTTCTCAGGCCGTAGCTGACCAGTTTGCTCATAAGGAAGGGCTGAGTTCGGCGACGATCCGGAACGTAATGGCCTCCCTTGGCGAGGCGGGGCTTCTGGAGCAGCCACATACGTCGTCAGGGCGTGTACCAACGGCCGCGGCTTTCCGCTATTACGTCGAGCAGATAACGCGGCCGGATGCGCAGCTGGGGCGAGTCGGCGTGACGACGATTCTTCCGGGCAGCGGGAATTCGCTGAGCGAGCAGCGGCGCGGGCAAATCGAAGAGATTTTCTCCGGCGTTACCAGTTCGAACGAGTACCTGGAACGGACATCGCACGTCCTGGCCCTCATTTCGAGTGGGCTGGGGGTGGCCCTTGCCAGCGGCACCGGGGACCAAGTGCTCGAACATATTCATTTTTCGAGACTTTCGGCCGGGCGTGTGCTGGCCGTGGTGGTCACGCGGGCCGGTGCGGTGCTTGATCGCGTGCTGGTGCTCGATCGTGAGATGACGCATCTCGAACTGGAGACTGCAGCCCGGTACCTGAATGAGACGTTTCACGGTTGGCCGATTGAGCGCATTCGAACGGAGATTGCACGGCGAATGGAGGAAGAACGCGCCGCGTATAACCAACTGCTTAACTCAGTGGAAGAGTTATGCCGCAAAGGAGCATTAGCGGTGGGCGAAAGCGCCCAGGTGCTCTATATGGAGGGCATGGCGAACCTCATCGCGGCGGAGGCAGATCGGGAGAGGTTGAAGCAGATGCTGCTCGCGCTGGAAGCAAAGCAGCGGCTGGTGGATTTACTTACGGCATATGTAAATGGAAGTCAGCAAGAAGTGCGTGTCGTGGTTGGGTTGGACGAAGCTTCCCCTGCGATGCAGGATCTGGTGCTGATCGGGTCGCCCACGCGGCTGGGAGGGACGAGCCTGGGGGCGGTAGCAGTGATCGCACCTACGCGCATCCAATACCAGGAGATGATCCAGGCAGTGCGATATGTGGCGCGGCTTTCGGACCGGATTCTGGAATTGCCGGAACAGTAGTTGGAGAGAGTCTGTTTCCTCCTCGTTGATGCACCAATATCAGGTATCGGCAGTCAGAAGAAGGCTGAGGCCAGTTCCTTCGAAGAAGCCGAATTCTGGATATGCCAAAAGCATGCAGCTAGATGAGATCCCGCCCCTTAAAGGCGGGGTGAGGCAAAGGAATTTATCATTGAATAAGAAGCGAAATATTTGGGGAATACGCAAAGATATGCCAGAGAAACAAGCAGAGTTGACAGCTTTAGAAGCTACGGAGAGCGCGTCGCCAGAGAAGGCGGCGGCGGAAGCGGGAGAGAGCGCAGCCGCAGAGGTGCAGAAGGAGGGGCCGCCAGTAAGCCGGGGCGAGATCGACCAGCTCCAAGCCGAGTACGAGCAGCTGAAAAGAGAGCGCGATGGGCTGATTGATCGGCTGGCAAGGCTTCAGGCCGAATTTGAGAACGCGCGAAAACGATCAGAAAAAGAGAAAGCTGATTTTCGGGATTACGCGACAGGTTCAGTGGTTGAGCAGTTTTTGCCGGTCCTCGACAATTTTGAACTAGCGCTCAAATCCACGGGTACTACGGATCAGTTGAAAGCGGGGGTGGAGCTGATTGTGAAGCAGATGGAGGAGATTCTGCGTGGCTTCCAAGTGCAGCCCGTGCCTTCGGTAGGGCAGGAGTTTGATCCGCGACATCACGAAGCGATGGGATCAGTGGAGCGCGAAGATCTTCCGGACCAGCACGTTGCGGAAGAGATTCGGAAGGGATATAAACTGCGCGAGAAGCTGCTGCGGCCGGCATTGGTGCGGGTCGTATCCAATCCGAAACAGAAATCAGAGTGAGAACTGCGGGTTCGGCCATGCTCCCAGAGGGGTTTGAGTCCGATTGTGTCTCTGGTCCATCTGTAAAAAGAAGAAGGTATAAGAAGGTTTGAATACGAGAGTGAGTAAAGCTGACTTTTACGAGGTACTTGGGGTATCGCGCAGTGCAAGCGATCAGGAACTCAAGAGCGCTTATCGGAAACTCGCGCTGAAGTACCACCCTGATCGAAATCCAGGAGACCACGCAGCGGAAGAGAAGTTCAAAGAAGCCAGCGAGGCCTACCAGGTGTTGTGCGACCCGGATAAGCGCGCTGCCTACGATCGTTTCGGCCATGCAGGCGTGAGCGGCGGAGGCACGGGCGGATTCGGCGGCTTCTCAGGGGCTGTTGACCTTGGGGACATCTTCGGCGATTTATTTGGCGAGATGTTCAACATGGGCGGTCAACAGAGAGCTGCGCGGCAGGTGCGCGGGGACGATCTACGTTATGACCTGACCATCGATTTTCAGGAGGCGATCTTCGGTACGGAAAAGGAGATACGCATTCGACGTCTCGAGGCATGTGAGACGTGCAAGGGAACTGGAAGCAAGTCAGGGCGAGGGCCGACAACATGCCCGCAATGCCAGGGGCGCGGACAGGTCCGTTATCAGCAAGGATTTTTCTCGGTTGCGCGGACCTGCAACGCATGCGGAGGAAGAGGATCCATCATTGGCGATCCTTGTGATACGTGCCGAGGCGAGACACGCGTCACCAAGGAAATCAAGCTGACGGTGAAGGTTCCAGCTGGTGTGGAAGAAGGAACGCGGATTCGCTATGGCGGCGAGGGCGATGTCGGCCGCGGAAATGGGCAGAGTGGCGATCTTTACATTGTGCTATCGATCAGGGCGCACGACTTCTTTCAACGTGAAGGGCAGAACCTGCACTGCGTGATTCCGATCAGTTTTCCGCAGGCGGCGCTTGGCTCGGAGATCGAAATTGAAGGCGTGGACGGTCCGGTGATGCTGAAGGTTCCCGAAGGAACGCAAAGCGGGAAAGAGATTCGCGTTCGCGGGAAGGGCGTGCCTTATCTGAACGAGAAGGGGCGCGGCGACCTGATTGTGCAAGTTGTGGTACAGATCCCGAAGAAACTGAGTAAGTCGCAGCGCGACCTGATCGCAGAGTTGGGGAAGTCGATGTCGGTGGAGAACAAGCCGACATCCCCAGGGATCCTCGACAAGATGAAAGACCTGTTTAGCTAGAGAGGGAAGTTCGGCGTTCGTCTACAGGGTTGCAGGGCTCGACAGCACCCGACTTGGATGCTCGGGATAACAAGAGCCAAGCGGCGGCATAGCCAAACACGCACACGCAAAACATCGCTAGTTCTCTGGCGGGGTCCAGGCGCTTTGAGTGGTTGATGATCGTCAGCCAGCCCAGAACAATGTGAATTGCTAAAAGAGCGAAGAGGATGCCCGCCTTCATCCTGAGGTACTGCTGTGCCAGGATCGGTACGAGCACGAGAAAGAGCGGCCAAGAATAGGAGAAGAGTCGCGGAACAGACGCACCCAGCATCGGGGCGAGAAGAAACGAGGCTACTCCATAGACAAGGCAGAATCGAGCGAGAATGCTTTGTCCTTGGAAGCGGAGCCTGTTTTGCCGCCAGATGTAGATCAGCAGGAGCGGGAACAGCCCAAAGGTAGCGAGAGCCATGGACAGAGTCCACATCGGTATTGCGGGAGAGAAAGAGCAAACGCCGACGGAGCGCAGGCCACCAATGTGAATCGCTGTTTGCCACACTGGTATTTCGCATGGCTTGTTTAGATTGTTCCAGAGCGGAAAGCCAAGAAGGTTCTTGCTGAAGTTCCAAGGAATCTTGCCGGCCATATAGAGAATGGGACTTAAGTGCTCCTGGTTGACACCTGCAGACCCAGCGAGCACTTTGACGATGCGCATGCCCGTGTAAGTTGCAAGGAACGCGACACCAGCATGGACGAATCTGAATCGGCGACAACCTGCGATTAAGAAGCAGAAGAGCAACAGAATTGTGGCTTCGCGACAAACTTGCATCGGCAACAAAAGCAGAGAGGCAACAGCGTATTGCTGTTTCCAAAGAAGAACCAGGAAGATCGCCGTGAGAGCCGCGTAGAGAAGGTCCGGGAGAACGAGACCGTTGAACAGATTCGCCCAGAAAGCGATCAAGGAAACTGGTAACAAGATTACCCATCCAACGCCTGACCGGATGAGGAGATAGCCTACGGTAGCTACGGCGACAAGGATCGACAGTGCCGCCTCGATCACGAATGCGGATTCGATGCTCGTGTTCGCCCCTTTAGCGATGCCCCGGACTAATAAGGGGCCAAGCTGTCGCGAAGCGAATGACTGAATCACGTTGTGCATGTCTCTGCGGGCGATTCGCAAGTACCATTCGGCGTCAGGCAGAGTGAACACGTCCCCTTAGCCAGTCCAACAGTGATCGCGAGTGCGACTGTAACGATGAAAAAGGTGAGCCAGGTTGCGAAGGGATGTCCGATCGAGAAGCGGGACTGTTCTCCCTGATACTCGGAGTTCCGGGCGGCTTCTTCCGAAACTGACGTCCTCAACATTAGGTTGGCTCCTCGCAATTCAGAAAGCAATCAGAGGTTCAACTTCTTAAAGAGGAACTCTGGTAGGGCACGAATGAAGAACATGATTGGTCGCCAGAAGCCGGGCAGATAGACGACATCTTTTTTCGCGCTGATTGCGCCGACGATTCCTTTTGCGATCTTGGCGGGAGAAGCAAAGAGCGGACCCTGGCGAAGATGCGCAGTCATCGGGGTGGAGACGAACCCCGGGCGGATGGTGAGGACATTCGCTCCGGAGCGATCGATTCGATTACGAACACCATCAAGAAAGATGTTTAGCGCTCCTTTGGACGTGCCGTAGACGTAGTTGCTCTTTCTGCCGCGATCGCCAGCGACCGAAGAGATGACGGCCAGGGTCCCCTTGCCTGCATTCTCGAAGTAGTTCGCCAGCCACGTGATCAATGAGGCTGCGGAAATGAAGTTGGTGTGAAGGATTGCGTAGGAAGCTGCAAAATCTGATTGCGCCTGCTCCTGATCGCCGAGGATGCCGTACGCGAGCAGCGCCAGGTCGATGGAGCCGAGTTCGGCTGCCGCTTCAGAAAGTACGTGAGCGTGAGCATCGACGTCGTCAAGATTGATGGCACGCGTGATCACGGAACATGCGCCGCGCGTGAGCAGGTCATTGCGGACAGCATCGAGCCTGTCGGCGCGGCGAGCTACCAGAAAGAAACGTGAATCAGGCGAGATAAGTTCTCGGCAGACCGCCATTGCAATTGCTGAGGTAGCACCGAGAACGAGGATGCGGGCCGGCAGAGTTCTAGACATTCGCTGTGACCCGTTGCCAGAAGGCGGATGTGAACGCAGGGTCGATAAAGCGTGCGAATTGCCGCCAATCTGGATAGAACGCCTGGAATTGCTCGGGGGTCATCAACGCGTCTTTCGCCGGATACATGGAGCCACCGTAATCCAGCGTGAGCGCGCCGAGGCGATTGAGCAGACCGAAACTCTTTTCGCTGACCGGAAAGTCGAGGGCCAAGGTGATACCCGGACGAGGGAAGGAGAGCATGCCGGGTGACTTCCGGTCACCGAAGACCTTGATGACAGCCAGAAACGATGCGAGCCCTGAAGCTGCGATAGTGCGAAGGAGGTGTGTGATCCCACCCGAGCCGTCGGTGTCTGGTAGTACACATTGGAACTGAAGCAAGCCTTTGTGGCCGTAGATCTTGTTCCAATGCTGCACACTGTCGAGCGGGTAGAAGAATGGCTCGTAGTCGATAACTGAGGACGTCCGCGACCTGATCTGCTTGCGGAAGTAGAGCGCGTTGAAGGCGCCGACAGTGTATCGGTTCAGCAATCCGGCAGGTAATTCAACGGGAACGGACAGACGTGTCGGAGAAGAAGGCTTCAGTGACTTGGGTCTGGTGGAGTGGGAGCCACGCATAAATATGCCGCGGGCAAAGTTGCGACCCTGCGCAACACAGTCGATCCAAGCGACGGTGTACTCAACATTCGCCGATTCACGGGATATGGCGAGGAATTCGTCGATGCCGACGAACTTGATGCCTTCATAGTCGATTTTGCGAGAAACGATAGGACGAAGTTGAATGTCCGCCCAGGTGATGAGCCCTGTAAGGCCAAGACCACCAATTGTGGCGCTGTACCAGGATGGGTTGTTGGTCGCAGAGCACTCCAAGTGCGTTCCATCGGATCGGACAAGTTCAAAACGTGGAGTATGGCAGCCGAATGTTCCCGCCACGTGGTGATTTTTTCCGTGGACGTCGTTGGCGATGGCGCCTCCGATAGTAACGTATTTCGTGCCCGGAGTCGTCGGAAGAAACCATCCCCGCGGCACAGCGAAATCGAGAATTTCGGAGAGCGTTGTTCCTGCTTCACAACGCAGGAGGCCTGTTTCAGAATTGAATGCGATCAGGCGAGAAAGTCCTGCTGAATTGAGAAGCGTCCCGCCATCGAGCAGACAAACGTCTCCATAGCTGCGCCCAAGACCCACCGGGAGCATGGGGGAAGGCTGAGGCGATGACAAGGGGAAGTCGGAACGCCAGTTGATTGGAATCAAGCCGGAGTTGAGACGAGGATATCGGCCCCAGGATTCGAATGAGGGCGTGTTGACTTGACCTTTTGAGATAGAAGACACGATTAGATTTTGATCCTTTGTGTTACATCGCCGCCAGGATGATGACGAGAACGATACCGCCGATGACGAGACTTGGTACATCAGTAAGAGCGAAGGCGACAGGATCCTCATTCAACTCCCCGCGGGAGGCAAGAAGCCACACGCGGCAGAGCCAGAGGATCATGCACGGCACAATCAGCCATAGATAGTGTGAGTGGTGGTAGAGCCTGACAACTTCGATGTTGCTGATGTAGTTGGCGAAGACGACAACGGCCGCAAAGGCGCTGGCAGTGCCGAAGGAACGCATCTGCTCGATGTCAGTCATCACGTAGCCGCGGCCATTCTTGAGCTGCTTTCCGGCCAGCCGTATGTTTTCGAGTTCAGCGAAGCGTTTGACGATTGCAAGGGAGAGAAACAGGAAGATGGCGAACCCGGCAAGCCAGTGTGAGATGGGTGTATTTGTTGCGGCGCCTCCGGCGATCAGCCGCAGTGTATACAGACCAGAAAGCACGAGTACATCAACGAGCGGCACGCGCTTGAGATAGAGAGAATAGGCAAAGGTACTCGCGATGTAAAAGACGAGCCAGAGCATGAACTGAAGGGGCAGGCTTTGAGCAATGGTGAAGCCCACGATAAGAAGCACAGCGGATGCAATCAAGCCTGTGACAGGCGCGAGATCTCCGGAAGCAAACGGGCGAAGCCGCTTTTTGGCGCTTTGGCGATCGGCTTCAATGTCGAGGAGATCGTTGATGAGGTAGGTTCCGGAGGCGGTGCAGCAAAAGCACAAGAACGCGAGAGATGCCTTTACAAGGACGGGGATCGAGCGATCATGGGCGAGGAGAGGGGGAAGAAAGATGAGGAGATTCTTTGCCCACTGATGCGGCCGGATAGCCTTGACGAGCGAGCGAAAAATATCAGCCCGCTCTACAAAAGTGTGAGAAGGTCGAACACCCTGTTTGCGAAGCCTTGAGCGCAGGGCGAAGGTGGGATTTGCCAGCATACTTTCAGGGGCAGTCGCGAGGAGAGGCAGGTCGGCGACGTCATTACCGATGTAGGCGAAGCCGTTTGGGCGGAACTGATTCTCAAGAGCCGCAAGCTTTCTTTGCCCCGTAAGGTTTGTCGTGTCGTCACTACCAAGCACTCCCTCAAACAACCCAAGGTGGCTGGCTACCCGCTCAGCAAGTCGGAAATTTGCTCCAGTCGCAAGATAGAGCTTGCGTCCGCGAGTTCTCTCTTCTTGCAGGAAGTGCAGGAGCGTGCGGTTGTAAGGAAGATGAGCTACGTCGAGTTCAACGTGAGAGGTGACAAAGGATTTGAAGGCAGCCTTCCCTTTCAGGAACGCAGCAGGTAATCGAAGAAGAATACCGGGATGTGTTCGAGCCAGCACGAGAAGCGAATCGAATAATGTGTCGGACTTGACGAGAGTTCCATCTAAATCGACACAGATCGGTCTCGTGTTGGAAGCTTTCGGAACTGGCTGTGACACGACCTGTGGCAAATTCTACCTCGAGTCAGGGCGCCTGCCGATCGGGCCTAAGGCGTAGTACCGTAACGCCAGAGGCGGCCCTAACGAAGCGTACACACTGCGCGGTCGACGCTGAACCGCGAACAAACCTGTGCGCTAATTACCGGAATAACTTGAGTATACAGCGGATAAAAAGGAACCGTCTGGAGGCTTGGGAAAGGCAAAAGAGACAAGGGGTAACGTCATGGGTATGACCTGTATCATCAGTCCGTTACGTGAAATGCAAGCGTATAATCGCGCAAGATGCCCCTTGGGGAACACCAATTTATCGATCACTATGAGATCCTCGCCCTCATCGGGGCTGGCGGGATGGGGGAAGTCTATCGAGCGCGCGATAGCAGGCTCAATCGGGATGTAGCAATAAAGGTCTTGCCGGGATTTTCCAGCCCGGAGCCGGACAGGCTGCGTCGATTCGAGCAAGAAGCTAGAGCTGCGGCCGCATTGAATCATCCGAACATCCTGGCCGTATTCCAGATGGGGATTTATCAGGACGCGCCGTACCTCGTCTCTGAGCTGCTGGAAGGCGAGACACTGAGGGATCGCTTGAAGCGTGGCGCAATGCCACTGCGCAAGGTGATTGATTGCGGTGTGCAGATTGCGAAGGGCTTGGCAGCAGCGCACGAGAAGGGAATCGTGCACCGTGATCTGAAACCCGAGAATCTCTTCCTGACCAGAGACGGCCAGGTGAAGATTCTGGACTTCGGCCTCGCAAGGCTTACGCAGGTCGGGCTTTCGTCTCTGTCCCAAGCGCCACATGAAGTCGAGACGATCCCCGGAATGATGATGGGATCGATGGGATACATGTCTCCTGAGCAAGTGAGGGGAGAACCCGCCGATCATCGATCCGACATTTTCACGTTCACGGCTGTTCTGTTCGAAATGTTGACGGGCCAGAGAGCCTTCCAACGGGCGACATCGATTGATGCGATGAGTGCGATTCTGAATGAGGAGCCGCCGCTGTCGTCTGTGAGGCCCGACCTTCCGCCCGGGTTGGAGAAAGTGCTGCATCGCGGACTGGAGAAGAATCCAGAGCAGCGGTTCCAGTCGGCTTCGGATCTCGGGTTTGCTTTAGAGGCGATGTCGGATGGCACGCACTCAACATTCGTTACTGCGCGAGGATTTGACGGTGAGCCGGCGCGGCGCTCGCACCGTGCGCTGATCGCGTCCGTGGGTATCGTGCTCCTGATCTCCGCGGCATTGGCTGCTTGGGCGTGGGTAAGGCCAGAACCTGAACCACAGGTTTCGAACTATGTACAGCTAACACACGACGGAGTGCAGAAATCACTCATCGGTACGGACGGGTCGCGCATTTTTCTCAGAGTGGGCGACTCAGGTACCGAAGCGCCCGCAGCCATTCCGGTGGGAGGGGGCGATCCGGCCAAGATCTCGCTGGCATCGCCAGATATGTTCCCAGTGGATCTCTCGTCGGATGGATCGTCCTTTCTGGTGGTGGACGGGAGGGGGTATCCGGCAACAGGGCCGCTGTGGAGCCTGCCGGTTCTCGGTGGATCGCCGCGTCGACTGGGCGATGCGACCGGCCACACGGGGGCGTGGTCGACCGATGGCAAGCAACTGGTGTATGGGACCGGCGCGGATGTGTATGCGGCAAAAGCGGACGGATCAGAACCTCGCAAAATCGCTACAATGAAAAACTTTGTTTCGGGGCTGTCAGTTTCACCTGACAACTCAGAAATACGAGTCGAGACGGAGGAGATTTCGCAGAGCGGAACGAATGTGGGCATCGGCGAGCGGACAATGTGGAGCGTTCTGACGAGAGGATCGGAACCTCAGCCTCTCGTGCCCGACTGGTCGAATTCGAGAGATGAATGCTGCGGGTTGTGGACTCCGGACGGGAAATATTTCATTTTCCAGTCGCAAGGACAGATCTGGGCGTTGCCAAGCGAGAAGCGACTGTTTCGCAGGACTTCCAAGCCGGTTCAACTAACAGCCAGCCCAATGCTGTTGCAATCGCCTTTGCCGAGCAGAGACGGGAAAAAGCTGTTCGTGGTTGGGATGACGTTCCGAGGAGAATTGACAAGTTTTGACGCGAAGACCGGGAAATCCTCGCTTTACATGGGAGGAATTTCCGCCGATTGCCTGGAAGTCTCGCGGGATGGAAAGCAGGTTGTGTATGTTTCGTATCCACAGGGAGATTTGTGGAAGAGCAACTTAGACGGGACAGGCCGGGTGCAGTTGACGTTTGCGCCGTTCAAACCGGTGTTGCCTCGCTGGTCCCCCGACGGACAGACAATTCTCTTTTTCCAGTTTCCAGGGGGAGCAGGCCATCCAGGCAAGATGTACTTGATCCCTTCGGCAGGAGGGGCTCCACATGAGGTGCTGCCAAACGATACGGAGAACGAGCAGGACCCGACCTGGTCGGCAGATGGGAAGCGCATTGTGTTTGGCGGGGATGCGAATGATGCCCACAGAGCCACGGGGCCCTCGATCAAGATCGTCGATGTACAGACGGGCGAAGTTTCTCCAGTCACTGGCTCAGAGAAGATGTTTTCGCCACGATGGTCACCGGACGGGCGATACCTTGTCGCACTTACGGGCGACTCGAGTCATCTGATGCTTTTCGACTTTGAGGAGCAAAAGTGGAGGGAGATCGGCAAGGGCACTCTGAGCTGGATTAACTGGTCGCGCGACAGTCAGTACGTCTACACAAAGGATCTAATCGGAGTGGGCTGGGTAGAACGCATTCGAGTGAAGGACGGAACTGCTCAGAAGGTAAAAGATCTGCAGGATTTCGTTGGCACCGGAGTGGCGGGCGGTTCGGTTTCTGTCGCTGCAGACGATTCGCCGCTGATGCTGCGAGATCGTGGAACCCAAGATGTTTACGCGCTGGACTGGATAGAGCCTTAGCTCGATTTTGACTTGAGCGGGAAACTTCGGGAAGGTTGGTGGAGCTGAGCGGGATCGAACCGCTGGCCTCCTCGTTGCGAACGAGGCGCTCTCCCAGCTGAGCTACAGCCCCACAAGACTTTGTATAGTTTACCAGCGGTGGGCAGTTCGGGAAAGAGGCGCGATGGCCCAAGCTGCCCCATTGCTGCCGAAGGTAATGGGGTGCTCTCCGGACACAGGTCCCGATGGATTTCGCGAAGCGTTGGGCAGGTCTGATACCGCGATCACCATTCGAGAGTGGCTTTGTTTCGGGTGCCCAGTTGTAAGCGCTGAGACGAACATTCATGGACATGCCCCTTTTCTTTGCAGGCTTTCTGCGGTGGCGAGCGAGTTGCTGGGGTTCGTCAAAGCGGCAGGACTACAACTCTGCGAAAGAGCGTGCAGCGAGATCGATTATGGTCCGATGAGGATTTCTGGGAGTCTCGAGAGAATATCTCGAAAAATCTTGCCGTTGCCAGTGACCCGTGAGAGCACCAGGGAACCTTCTATCTGCATGAGAGCTTGAAGGGCGTGCTGATCTGCCTGACGACGGCTCAGGCCGCTCTCATGAGCGATGCGGGCGAATGACTCAAGCCATGCCTTGTAGGCGCTGGAGAGAGCGGCGGCGAGTTCCGGGGGGCCGCCGCGAAGTGAAAGAGAGTCAAGGACGCAAGGCTTAGCGCCATCCCCGTAGAAGATGCGTAATTTGCCAGCCACGATTTTGATACGGTCGCGCGGCCTCCCGGATCCGTTCAGCGGGGCTAATACATTGTCTTCGAACCACTGGCCAACGTGAGCAGCTGCGGCGAGGGCGATGTCTTTCTTTCCACCCGGGAAGCGGTAGTAGAGGCTGGCTTTTTCAAGCCCGATGGCCGCGGCTAGGTCGCTGAGGCTGGTTCCTTCATAGCCCTGATTGCGGAAGAGTTCAAGGGCCTTCTCGATGAGTGCATCATCGTTGACCCGGGAATGCGCCATAAGAGAATTCTACCGTTCGTTCAAAAGAATATGTAACTTTACCGATCGGTCGGTATCTATAGCTTAGATGCTTCCTCGGGTTTAAACGATCTGCAGGTGGCAAACCGATACACAAAAGGACGCCTTCCATGAGCAACTCTGTACTGTCTGAGAACCCGAAACAAGCGCATCCAAAAATGGTCCGCACCTTTTACCGAACGGCGCAGGTGAAAGGATTGAACCTGTTCTACCGCGAAGCCGGCCCGGAGAATGCTCCGGCGGTCGTTCTGCTGCATGGCTTCCCGTCGTCTTCACATATGTTTCGCGACCTGATCCCTATCCTGGCGACGCGGTATCACGTAATTGCGCCGGACTATCCGGGCTTTGGCCATAGCGATGCTCCAAAGGCGGATGAATTCGAGTACACGTTCGATCATCTTGCGGAAATTGTGAATCGGTTACTGGAACAAAAGGAGATCAGAAATTATTCGATCTACATCCAGGATTACGGCTCGCCTATCGGGTTCCGGCTGGCGACGGCTCACCCGGAGCGTGTCCAAGCAATCGTTTCTCAGAACGGGAATGCCTATGAAGAGGGTTTGTCAGCATTTTGGGCCGAGTATCTGAAGCCGTACTGGACGGAGCGCAATGCCGAGACGGAAGCGAAAATGCGTGGACTGCTCTCGCTTGAGGCGACGAAGATGCAATACCTCACGGGCGTGAGGGACGCGGAACAGGTAAGCCCCGACGCGTGGCAGCACGACCAGGCGCTACTGGATCGTGCAGGGAACCAGGAGATCCAACTGGATCTGTTTTACGACTACCGAAACAATCTGAAGTTGTATTCGGCCTGGCACGAATACCTTCGAACGAAGAAGCCGCCGGTGTTGTTGGTGTGGGGAAAAAACGACGAGATCTTCGTTGAGCCGGGAGCGCGAGCTTTTCTGCGGGATCAGCCGGAGGCGGAGTTGCATCTGCTGGACACGGGGCACTTCGCTCTTGAAGAAGATGCGGAGACGATTGGGCGCCTGATGCTGGATTTCCTGGGGCGGAAGGTGAAGTGAAGTTGGATTGCGGGGGGCGTCTCTGATCGAGGCGCCCTCTGCAGAGGAGGTTGGGATGCGTGATGCGTTTGCGAGAACGATGTTCTCGGAGCCGGCGAAGAGGCTGCAAGAGCGTGCCGGGTCGCGTCAGCAGTATGAACGGATGGTGCGGTTGGGACGTTTCGGGGACGGGCTCGGCGACTTTGAGAGGGATTTCATTGAGGCGAGGAATAGTTTCTACATGGCGACGGTAACGCCAGATGGATGGCCGTATATTCAGCATCGCGGAGGGCCACTCGGATTTCTGAAGGTGGTGGATGAGCGGACTCTGGCGTTTGCGGAGTACACCGGGAACAAACAGTACATTTCTGCCGGGAATCTGACCGTGAACGATCGGGTAGCACTGTTTCTAATGGACTATCCGAATCAGGCACGCTTGAAAATTATTGGGCATGCACGGGTGCTTAAACCGGGCGAGGACCCAGAAATCGAGAAGCGCCTCGTGAAGGAGAGTGGGGCGAGAGTGGAGGGAGTGGTTGTGATTACGGTTGCTGGGTATGACTGGAATTGTTCGCAGCACATTACGCCGAGGTATACGGACGAAGAGATCGAGAGTTCAAGACCTCGGCGGTAGAACTCAAAGGATCTCTACCAAACAGAAAGGCCGGAAAGTTATCCCGGCCTTTGCCAGTCTCTGGAAATTTAGTACCACCTAGACCCCAGAGCTGGAAATTTGAATGTGGCTTACTGGATCGTGATTTTAGGTTCCGGCGCACTCTGAATTGGATGCAACTGGATTTCGGGCGGCCCTTCGCTCTCCCAGTTCGTAGTTTCATGATTGCCAAGCTCAAGTGCAGCTTCGATGATTTTATCGACATCGATCTTCGGGCCATCACTTTGACTACCCGACTGCATGACTTCCTGAGTGATGGGAACCGAGACTTGCGTGGTCTCGGTTCTTACGCGACGGAGCCGGACGGACATCGAGAGCTTGGAATCCATTTGCCTACAGCTGATTCATGTTGGTGAGGAACTCGGCGTTATTGCGCACCTTTTCGAGGCGGCTGATGAGGAGTTCCATGGCTTCGGTGGGCGACAAGGGGTTGAGCACCTTTCGGAGTATCCAGATGCGCTGGAGGTCTTCCTTTGGAATGAGAAGCTCTTCCTTACGTGTGCCGGACCTCTGGATATCGATGGCCGGAAAGACTCGCTTGTCCACGAGTTTCCGGTCGAGAATGATTTCGCAATTGCCGGTTCCCTTGAACTCTTCGAAAATCACTTCGTCCATGCGTGAGCCGGTGTCGACGAGGGCGGTCGCGACAATCGTCAAGGACCCGCCTTCCTCGATGTTTCTTGCGGCGCCGAAGAAGCGCTTCGGGCGCTGGAGAGCGTTGGAATCCACGCCGCCTGACAGCACCTTGCCGGATGGGGGCACGATTGTGTTATAGGCGCGAGCGAGACGCGTGATGGAGTCAAGAAGGATGACGACGTCGCGCTTGTGTTCGACGAGTCGCTTGGCTTTCTCGATGACCATCTCGGCGACCTGCACGTGACGGGCTGCCGGTTCGTCGAAGGTGGAGCTGATGACTTCGCCTTTGACCGAGCGCTGCATGTCGGTAACTTCTTCCGGGCGCTCATCAATGAGAAGGACGATCAGGACTACTTCGGGGTGGTTAGTCGTGATGGAGTTGGCGATGGACTGCAGCAGCATCGTCTTGCCGGTACGCGGCGGAGCGACGATGAGTCCGCGCTGGCCTTTGCCAAGCGGCGTTAGAAGATCCATCACGCGGCCGCTGGTGGCCTCGCGCACGGTCTCCATCTTGATGCGTTCCTGCGGGTAGAGCGGCGTGAGGTTATCGAAGAGAATCTTGTTGCGCGTCTCTTCAGGAGACTCGAAATTGATGGCTTCGATCTTGACCAGCGCAAAATATTTCTCGCCCTCATGGGGCGGGCGCACGTTGCCGCTGATCGAGTCGCCGGTCTTCAGGTCGAACTTGCGGATCTGCGACGGGGAGACATAAATGTCATCCGGTCCGGGCAGGTAGTTGTAGTCGGGAGAACGAAGGAATCCGTAGCCGTCGGGCAGGATCTCGAGCACACCTTCCGCGAAGATATGCCCTTCCTTTTCGCTCTGGGCCTGAAGGATCTTGAAGATCAGGTCCTGCTTTCGGAGGCCGCTGGCACCTGGGATTTCCAAAGTGCGCGCAATGCGGCTCAACTCCGTTATGTTCTTTTCTTTCAGTTCAGCTATGGTCATGAGCACCTGCGAGAGGAGGTAAGTGGGGGACCCGAGAGGGGGAATACTCCAGGAACAAGAGGCGGGGTTTAAAGAGTTGCGGTCGTTTGAACCGTGCATCGGTGGATACACGGCGGAAGCGGCCAAATACAACTTGCGAAATGGCCGCCCGGAAAAATGTTGAGTGCTTAACTCAGTTAATAATACAGGACTACTTGGTTAAGCTGCGCGCCGCGTCTCAATGGGCCTGGCCGCAGGTTTTTGAACCTGAGGCAGGTCGCCAGGGTGGGTGGTATGGAAGCGAACGAGGACCTCGTTGGTCGTGTCCTGCAACCGTGTGTTCGGCTTGTGCAGCTTCCGGGTAGCCTTGCTCGCTAATTGGCAGAGCTGGTAGCGATTGGTGACGCTAGAAAGTGCCCCAAAAACCAAATCAGAACGCATGAAGTGAATCTCCTTCCAAAACTGTCCGGCGAGTGCTACCTGGCACCGCGGTACAGATAACAGATAGATATAAGGTCGAGCTGCCCCAACAGCCTGTCCTCCCTTTAGACGCACGAAGTGGGCATGAAGTTCAAAAAACTTTCGCCGCAAAACGTTGTTTTTGTGGAAACAGTCAGCGTGCCCAGCAGGAGATCGAAGTGCTTACTTCGAGTACCTTTGCGCCTTGTGTGCCCACCTCTCGCGGTGGCTTCAAGACACACCTGAACGGTGAGTGATGCCGAACCTTGAGTTGAGGTGGGAATAGCAGAAACGCACAATCGCGCCGTGCAATCTTACCCCTGCGATGGCACTCATGAATGTATACCGGAGGCGGGGTGGGGTCAATATTTATTTTCCGTTGAATGCGGACTGAATGACGGCCGATTTCCGGAAGCGCTTAATCCTGTAACTCCATATTTTAGAAACATTTAAAAGTTAATACTTGATTTGTGAAGCCCTGAAAGGCTCAGGACGGTGCATCTGCTCAACTAAACGAACCATTTGAGTTATGTGCAGTACGTGATCTGAATCACGGTTGATTGTTCACGCAGCGATCAGGACCAATAGCTACGGTCCAGTGTCCGGTACTGGATGGCTTCCGCACGGTGCGGGACGGACAGGTGATCGGCGCCGTCGAGATCTGCGATCGTGCGCGCGACCTTCAGGATGCGATCGTGCGCGCGGGCAGTGAGCCCCTGCTGTTGCATAGCGCGTTCGAGCAGGCGTTCGGAGTCTGCACCGAGCTCGCAATGAGCGCGGATCTGGCGGGTGGACATCTGAGCATTGGAGAAGATGCGATCGCCGGATTTCTTGAAACGATGGTGCTGGCGATCCCGCGCTGAGAGAACCCGGCTGCGGATCTCGGCGGATCCGCTCGGCGGCTGCTCCTCCACGCAGCTCTTTGTACTGCACGGCGGGCACCTCTATATGGATATCGATGCGATCGAGGAGCGGGCCTGAGATTTTGGCGACATACCGCTGGATCATCGGGGGAGTGCACATGCATGCATTCGCGGGACTTGTCATTGAAGTATCCACAAGGGCACGGATTCATGGCGGCGGCCAGCATGAACCGCGCCGGGAAACTGAGCGACATGGAAGCCCGGGCGATGGTAACGGTGTGATCTTCGAGCGGCTGACGCATCACTTCGAGGACGTTTCGCGGGAATTCGGGGAGCTCATCGAGAAAGAGAAGGCCGTTATGGGCGAGAGAGACTTCGCCCGGACGCGGAACGATCCCGCCGCCGATCAGACCGGCATCGGAGATCGTGTGGTGCGGGGAGCGGAAAGGTCTTTGGGTGACGAGTCCGGCTGTGGAATCAAGGACGCCGGCGACGGAGTGGATCTTGGTGGTCTCGAGCGCTTCTTCGAATGAAAGCGGGGCGAGAATTGAAGGCAGACGCTTGGCGAGCATGGTCTTGCCGGATCCCGGCGGACCGATCATGAGGATGTTGTGGCTGCCCGCTGCAGCTACTTCGAGAGCCCGCTTTGCGGTTTGCTGGCCGCGGACATCTTTGAAGTCGACGGAGAACTGCTGGAGCTCGCCGAGAATCTCCTGGGTGCTGACGGTAAAAGGATCGCGCCCGACGCTGCCCATCAGAGTGGAATTGAGGAGATCGATGACATCGAGGAGTGAAGCGACAGGGTAGACATTGACACCCTGTACGACTGCTGCTTCAGCCGCGTTGGCGGTGGGCAGGATCAGGTTAGTGATCTTTTTCTCACGAGCGAGGATCGCGACTGGAAGCATACCTGGGACTGGACGGACACTTCCATCCAGACCCAGTTCTCCCACAAGGAGGAAACGTTCGACATTGTCGACGCGAAGCGCGCTGTACGCGCCGAGGATTCCGATGGCGATCGGCAGGTCGAAGCCGGAGCCTTCCTTCTTGAGGTCGGCCGGGGCCAGATTGATCGTTGTGATCGTCGGCGGAATGAGGTAACCCGAATTCTTGATAGCCGCACGAACGCGGTCGCGGCTCTCGCGCACGGCTGCGTCAGGAAGGCCCACGGTGTGGAATACGTCCTTATCGGTGACTACGCCGCTGTAATCAACCTCTACGTCAATTAAGTTAGCGTCGATTCCATATACGGCTGCACTGAGAGCTTTGAAGAGCATGGCAGTCTCTGGCTGTAATTTGCGGCGAGTGTACCAGATGCCACGCGAGAGGAGATGGGCTGGTTGTCACAGGTGTTGTGACACAGTATCTGCGCGGCTGAAGAGTGTCCACACTGGACGAATACGGACTACAACGCAAAGGAAGTTCCCACCCTAAACCGCAATGGGAGCGGTTTAGGATGGGGACCTGAAAATGCACAGCTTCTACTTTGTCGAGATTACGGGCTCGCCTTCCACCGTTGCCTGGCGGCCCTTCTGCGCCGCGTTCCCGTTCTTGGGGATTGGTTTCTTGTCCACTGTCTGAACTTTGGTCGCCGTCGTAGCTTTCTGGGCAGCGTCCTGTTTTCCTCGTGCCTCGTATCCTGCGATGCCATCTACTGCACCGTTAGAGAGACCGTGTCCGCCAACCATCGGTGATTCGACAGGGTGGAGGCCAAAGGATGTTTGCCACGGACCGTGCATGTCAGTGTCGCCCTCGTCGCCGTCTCCCGTAGAGGCGTTGAAGTATTCGTCGACGAGATTCGGAGTGACAGCGAGCCGGCCGATGGAGAATGGCGATTTCTCCATGCTTTCGAGTGCGGCGGAAAAGGCTTTCATGTGGGTGATCTCGCGAGTCATGAGGAACTGGAGAGCATCAACACTGCCGGGATCGTCGGTGTGATTAATAAGGCGTTCGTAGACGATCTTGGCGCGGGCCTCTGCGGCGATGTTGCTGCGGAGATCGACGTCGAGTTCACCAGTGATCTTCAGGTAGTCCGCCGTCCAAGGATTTCCCATGGAGTTATTGAGAGACACACCGCCGCCCCCCGCGATGCAGACAAGGGGGTCAGCTTCGGCTGCTTCGCGCTTTTCTTTCATTGGTTTCAAATGCATGCGAATGAGAGCGCCGACAATTTCGAGGTGGCTGAGTTCTTCGGTCCCGATGTCGAGGAGAAGGTCGCGGCGGGTGAGATCGTCTACGCAGTTCCAGCCCTGGATCGTGTATTGCAGGGCGGCAGCGAGTTCGCCGTTCGCTCCGCCAAACTGTTCAAGAAGCATATTGCCGAAGGCCACGTCGGGAGTGCCGACGTTGACCGTGTACATGAGTTTCTTAATGTGGTGGTACATACCTTCCCTCCAATCGAGATGACTCCCGAGGTGGTCTTGGATGCGCGAAAGCCCCAGATACGTTCGATGGAGATCTGAAGAGATGCGGAGGCAATCTGACTGCCATTGGTAGAGAGGACTAGAATCTTCTGCGGGATGACCAGCTTTTTTGACTTGTACAAAATTGGGTTAGGGCCTTCGAGCTCACACACCATGGGGCCAATGCGGGCTGCATGCCGGTTTGTGCGCGAGCTGGATCAGGCAGGCAAACTGGACGGTGTTGAGCGTGTGCAGGTGGAGCTGTATGGGTCACTGGCACTGACTGGGTTGGGGCACGGGACCGATCGAGCTGTGCTGCTGGGGCTGGCGGGAAATGAGCCGGCGTCGATTGATCCGGCTGTTATTGAGAGTACGATTGCCGGGATTCGCGCAATCAAGAAGATGAACGTGGCGGGAAGGCGGGTAATCAGCTTCGAGGAGGAGCGAGACCTGCTGTTTCGGCGGGAGACGATGTTTCCGCCCGGAGCGAAGACGCAGCATCCGAATGGGCTGAAGATCACAGCCTTCGATGGTCTAGGGAAGCCGATCGAGGAGAGAACGCTCTTTTCGATTGGCGGCGGGTTCATTGTTGAAGACGGAGCAGAGGCGGCGGGTTCGGCGAAAGGTGAAATTGCGCTGCCTTACCCGTTCAAGAGTGCCGCAGAGCTGCTGTCGGAAGCCAGCGCTCGCGGATTGAAGATCTACGAAGTGATGATGGCCAATGAGTGTGCGCGATTGAGGTCTGAGCATCCGGATGCGAGCGATACGGATCTGCAAGAGCGCGTGAAATCCGGAATCGACGTGATTTGGCAGACGATGAAGGGATGCATCGACCGGGGAATCGCGGCAGAGGGGATTCTGCCGGGTGGATTGAATGTTCGACGAAGAGCTCACCGGCTGGCAGAGCGGCTGCGTGAGAAGGAGATCGAGGGGCGATCGAGCGATCCGTTGGCACCTCTGGACTGGGTGACGGTGTATGCGATGGCGGTGAACGAGGAGAACGCAGCGGGCGGTCGCGTGGTAACGGCTCCAACCAACGGAGCGGCAGGTGTGGTGCCGGCGGTGGCGGAGTACTATGAGCGCTTTGTGCCGGGAGCGGATCGCGAAGGGATCATTCGCTTCTTCCTGACCTCGGCGGCGATCGGAATTCTCTACAAGGAGAATGCCTCGATCAGCGGTGCAGAGGTTGGCTGCCAGGGCGAGGTGGGCGTGGCGTGTTCGATGGCTGCAGGAGGATTGATCGCCGCGATGGATGGGACGAATGGGCAGGTAGAACATGCAGCGGAGATCGCGATGGAGCATAACCTGGGAATGACGTGCGATCCCATTGGCGGGCTCGTGCAGATTCCCTGTATCGAGCGGAATGCGATGGGCGCAGTGAAGGCCGTACATGCCTCACGTATCGCGATGAGCGAGTCTGAGGAGCACAAGGTGTCGCTGGATCAGGTGATCAGGACGATGTACCTGACGGGTCTTGATATGCAGTCTCGGTACAAAGAGACCAGCCTCGCCGGGCTTGCGCTGAATGTGATCGAGTGTTGAGCGTTTTTGTTCTGCAAGCGTCTACTCGTCTACCATCCAACACAAGATGGAACCGATCGATGAACAAGCGTCGGGAGTTGAACCGGATCAACGGCTGCTGAATTTCTCGCCTGAACAAGTAGGGGCGCGCCGAACTCCGATCGCCCCCGCATGGCACACAGTAATTCTGATTGTGTTGATCATCACCGTGTCTTACATGGGCTTTGTGCGGCACTCTGGACCGCATGGCGCAGCTGTAGTGAACCGTTTGCATACCTACGGCACGACGGCGATCCTTGAAGCGGTGCTGATTGGGTGGGTAGCGCTTGGGGTGAAGCTCCGCGGTCTCCGGCTTCGATCGCTGTTTGGCAAGGTGTCCATCGACCTGAAGGCGATCATGGCGGACTTCGGTATCGCGATTGTCTTCTGGGTACTCTCGATGATGGCGCTGGCGACGGTGGCGATGATGTGGATCAGCGTGGAGTCGTGGATCACCCACAAGCCCATTCCTGTCCAGACGGACAAGAGCGGCAAACCAGTGATGCCTAATCCTGCAGACGACAGAGCAGCCAGGGCAGTGGTGCAGCTAGCGCCGGAGAACGGCAAGGAAGTTGCCGCGTGGCTGATGCTCTGCATGCTGGTGGGCGTTGCGGAAGAGCTTGTATTTCGCGGCTATTTGCAAACGCAGTTCACCGCGTGGGCAAAGGGTGTGGCTGCAGCTGGAGTAATTTTCTCGGCGTTGATGTTCGGCGCTGCGCATGGTTACGAAGGCGCACGCGCGATGTTCATGCTGAGTGTGTTCGGCGCATTTTTCAGTCTGCTTGCTCTCTTCAGAAGAAATTTGCGCGCGGGAATTTTTGCGCACAGCTGGCATGACGCAGTCGCGGGATTGACGGTGGCACTCCTCCATGCCCGTCATGTTCTTTGATGAAGGTGGAGAGTGGAGGAAGAGGGCGAGAGAAATTGTTGCCACTTTTTCCACTCCATCGTCGTTTTTTTCTTGACACTGACTTCGCATGAATCTATACATTTCCTCAACTGCAACAAATGTTGCAGAACTCGATGCAAACCATCGAAAAGGGAGAATAGGCAAATGGCAACTAAGAAAGCAGCCAAGAAGGCACCCGCAAAGAAGGCCGCGAAGAAGACCGCGAAGAAGAAGTAAAGCGGGACTCCAACCAAAAAGGCAACACTTCGGGGGACGCAAAAGCGTCCCCCGAAGTGTTTTTGGGTATCAACGAAAGGTGCATGGATACAGGCGATGACGCGACGTCGATGGATTGCACAACGATGGGATGAAGCGACCGCGAGCTTGAGCGGATCACAAGCGGAGCATCTGATTCGGGTGCTGCGTGTGGAAGAAGGAGCGGAGGCGGACGTGGTCGCGGGAGGCCGCGTGTTCCATTCGGAGGTTGCCGGATTTTCTGATGGCGGAGGGAGCGGGAATACCGAGGTGAGGTTCAATCTGCTCTCTGAGGTCGAATCTGAGGCCGCGATCCCCATTACGCTGGTAATGTCTATTTTCAAGTTCGATCACATGGAGTGGGCGATCGAAAAAGCGACGGAGCTGGGTGTCGCTTCGATCGTCCCCGTGATTGCAAGAAGGACCGACAAGCATCTCGCGCAGGCAGCGATGAAGCGTGTGGAGCGATGGCGAAGGATTGCTCATGAGGCTTCGCAGCAGTCGCGGCGATCGGATGTGCCCGCGATCGCTGATCCGTTGAAACTGGTGGAGCGCGCGAAGGCAGCCTCCGCTATCAAGCGAGTAGTGCTGGCGGAGCAGGAGCGCGCGACGACTCTGCGCGGGTTTCTGGAAGAGGCGATAGACGGGGCTGGCGCGGAGATGCCGGAACTCGAAATTGCGATAGGTCCTGAAGGCGGATGGGCTCCTGAGGAAGCGGCGCTGTTCGACGCGAATGGGTGGAGAGCCGTGTCGCTGGGACCGCGTATCTTGCGCGCCGAAACTGCGGCGATTGCGGCGCTGGCAATTATCGGTTCCATGGTGGAATAGACCGGGCCGATACCAATGTCGCTCCCCCGATCGCCCGATCAGGTGCCCCGCCCAAGAGTTTCCGGTGGGGGCACCACGGTTGCAATCGAACGATTAAAGAGAGACTCCGCGTTTCCACGGGATAAAGTCGTTCTGGCCGAACTCTTCGGCTTTGGTGAGTCGGTTACCACTTGCGATTTCGATACACAACTCGACAAGTTCCTCGGCGCACTCAGGGATTGTGGTTCGCCCTGTGACAATGCCGCCGGCGTCGAAGTCAATGATGTCGCTCATGCGCTCTGCCAGTTGTGAATTCGTAGAAACTTTGATGACGGGAGCGACTGGATTGCCGGTCGGTGTGCCCAGGCCCGTCGTGAAGAGCACAAGGTTGGCTCCGGCGCCAACCTGCGCTGTTACACACTCGACATCGTTACCAGGAGTGCATAGGAGTGTAAGGCCCCGCTGTGTGGCGTATTGGGGGAAGTCCAGTACGTCGCGAACGGGAGCCACTCCGCCCTTGCGCGCTGCGCCAGCAGACTTGATCGCATCGGTGATGAGGCCGTCTTCGATGTTGCCGGGAGAAGGGTTCATTTCGAATCCGGAATGCACGGCTTTGGCGCGAGCCGAGTAAGCGTGCATGAGCTCATAAAAGCGCTGGGCGAGTTCGTCGGTCGCGCAGCGGTTAATGAGCTCTTGTTCTACCCCGTGGAGCTCCGGGAATTCGCTGAGGATGGACTTTCCGCCTGCTTCACCGAGGAGATCGGAGATGTAGCCGAGAGTAGGATTCGCGGAGATGCCGCTGAAGCCGTCAGAGCCCCCGCACTTCAGTCCGATGGTGAGCGCGGAGAGAGCAGCGGGAGACCGCGTAACGCGGTTCGCCTCTACAAGTCCTGCGAAGGTTTCCTTAAGAGCTCCCGTCATCAGGACTGTTTCACGGCCGGAGCGCTGCTGATCGAAGAACAGCACTGGCTTCGTCAGTTTCGGATCTCTGACCCTGAGTTCATCCATGAGCATTGAGGATTGCGCGTTCTGGCAGCCCAAGCTAAGGACGGTGGCCCCCGCAACGTTGGGGTGATGTATGTATCCGGCGAGGAGCCCGCAAAGTGCCTGCGCGTCCTGACGCGTGCCGCCACAGCCACCCTGGTGAGTGAGGAAGCGGATACCATCAACGTTCGGGAAGACACGCTCTGCGCGTGTCAGAGTGTCACCCTTATGACGGTCCGACGTCTCCAGCCGGTTCGAGACCATTTCGCGGACGAGCGGCCGATAGCTATTGTGTGAACTACCGTAGCCAAGCTCTTCCTCTAAAGCCTCGCGCATGCGGTCAACATTTCGGTTCTCGCAGAAGACGAGCGGCAGGACAAGCCAGTAGTTGCGTGTTCCTACCTGCCCGTCGGCCCGGTGGTACCCCATGAAGCTTCGTGATTTCCACTTTGACGCGTCGGGAGACTGGAACGAGACCGGATGACGCTGTGCGGTGTATTCACCTGCCCGATGGCGGATGTTGCGCGTCGAAAGAAGACCGCCGCGCGGAATGGGCTGAGTCGCTTCCCCCACGACCATGCCGTACATGATCACGAGGTCGCCTGGAGTGAAGTCAGCAAGCGCGAGCTTCTGTTTGGCGGGGATATCTTCCGTTACGAGACAGGAAGCTGTACCGTAACGCACGGCACTTCTCGATGCGATTGGAGCGAGCGCTACGAGTACGTTGTCGCGCGGGTCTATTTGAAGGACGCTGTCGGCCATTGAGAACCTTTGGAGGAGCGGCTCTGGAAATCGATCGCTCTTCGGCAAGGATACAACCTGACAAATCGAAGGGGCGGCAGCGCGCTCCGGTATCATCGAGTGTTTGTGGGAGTGCAGAGATGAAAGCAATTGTTCTGGAAGGGCCAGGCAGGGCTGGTGCGCAGAGTGTTGCGGAGCCGCTGCGAAGTGAGGGCGAGGTACTGCTGAGGGTTAGAAAGATCGGCTTGTGCGGGAGCGATCTGAATTCGTATCGAGGTAGAAATCCCCTGGTAAGTTATCCGCGGATACCTGGGCACGAAATTGCTGCAACGGTGGTGGATGCCGGATTGAATCCGGAGTGGCCGATCGGAACGAATGTTACGCTCTCGCCCTATCGTGGATGCGGGCGCTGTGCTGCCTGCGAGAGAGGGCGTCCAAACGCCTGCAAGGATAACGAGACCCTTGGGGTGCAAAGGGACGGAGCATTGACGGAGTTCGTTACGGCGCCACCGGAGAAGCTGTTCCGCGCGGATCTGTCACTCAAAGAATTATGTCTGGTAGAGCCGCTGACGGTGGGGTTCCACGCGGTCGGGCGTGGAAGAGTGACTGCGGATGATACTGTGGCGGTGTTTGGTTGTGGAGGAGTTGGTCTGGGAGCAATTGCGGGTGCGGCGTTCCGGGGAGCGCGCGTGATCGGGGTCGATGTGGATGACGCCAAACTCGACACTGCGAAGAAGGCAGGCGCTGCCTTAGGGATCAATTCGAAGGCGAGTGATCTGCATGAGAGACTGGCCGAATTGACAGAAGGGCGCGGGCCGGATGTTGTGATCGAGGCGATCGGGCTGCCTGCAACCTATCGCGCTGCGGTCGATGAGGTCGCATACGCAGGCCGCGTGGTGTACATAGGGTGGGCGAAGGAACAAGTGGCGTACGAGACCAGGCCATTTGTACACAAGGAACTGGATATCATGGGATCCCGAAATGCGATGCCGGAAGATTTCAGGGAGGTAATCCGGATGCTGGAGGCAAAACGGTTCCCTGTAGAGGACGCGGTCACGCATACCGTGGCTTTTCATGAGGCGCCGGCGATTCTGGAAGCGTGGAACCGCGAACCAGAGCGGTTCACAAAGATCATGGTGGACGTGAGCTGAAGCCCAGGATCGCGAGTTACAGGTGCGCGAAATGGAGGAAGAGGCCTGCGAGCGCGCCGCCGGCCAGTGGCCCGATCACCGGTATGGGTGCATAGCTCCAGTTGGATCCGCCTTTTCCAGGGATCGGAAGGATTGCGTGAGCGATGCGCGGGCCGAGATCGCGCGCGGGGTTGATGGCATAGCCTGTCGTTCCGCCCAGTGAGAGGCCGATCCCCCAGACGAGGCTGGCAACGAGCCATTGACCTACGCCTGCGCTCGGCGATACACCGTGGGAAAAGATCGAGTTGGCTACGAGGACCAACACCATGGTGCCGATGACTTCGCTGATGAAGTTGGCTGATGGATGCTTTATCGCTCCGCTGGTGCAGAAGATCCCTAGCTTGGCACCGGGATCCGGTGTAAGGGACCAGTGCGGGGCGAAGTGCAGAGCCATGATAGCTGCGCCGCAGATGGCTCCAAGAAATTGAGCAGACCATATGGAAAGCAGTTGCGAGTAGTTGTTTCCTACGATCGCGGTGGACAGAGTGATGGCAGGGTTGAGGTTGGCACCAGGACTGCCGAACGCCTGGGCGACAAGGACTCCGCAGAGGACAGCAATTGCCCACCCCGTGGTGACCACCATCCAGCCGGCGTCGGCTGCGTAGGTACGGCGGAGCGTGACATTGGCGCATACGCCGTTGCCGAGAAGGATGAGGACGAGAGTTCCAAGGAACTCTCCAAACCAGACGGAGTGCATTTTTCTATTCCTTATGAATGCGGAAATGAGTTTCGCAGATGAAGAGGGGATCGGGCAATATCACGGTTGCCGGTCATAGCCAGGTCCTCTGCTTGTACTGGCGGTACTCGTTCCCGACCTTGACTTCGAGAACCGCCACGAGGAAGGTCTCAATGTTCGTTCTCAGGGCACGGCTCTGCTCTTTTTTCGGTTTTTAGATGGATGTGGAGTGACAGTGAGTGAGGGTAACGGGAACGGATGAGCGAAGCGTGTTCTGAATCTCGGCCACCATATCGGTGTGTCGCATGAGAGCAAGCAGCTCATCTTGCGAAGCGCTGCCGTCAATTGAGGCGTTATAGGCAATGTTCGTTGCACCTTCTCCTTCAGCACCGAATTCGCCCGTCACTTCGACCCGAACGGAATGGATCTCAATATTGCGCTTGCGTGCTTCGCGGTAGAGATCGTTGCAATAACAAGTGGCCAGAGCAAGAAAGAGGAGCTCTCCGCCGTTTGCGATCGAGCCGAAGCCATCCGCCTTGGGAGCAATCGTGAGCGAATGCTCGCGGCCGTTGGTGGCGAGTGTTACCGAATGGCTATTCCTGCAGTTGTCAACGCGAGCGGAGATTTTCAAATCGAGTCCCTCGAATTCACTTGCTGGCTGAGTTGGAGTTGTCCCCTGCGGGCACAGGATAGCCGGGCCACTTCTGAATCAGCGCATCAACTACTGTGTGTCCAACCCGGTAAGCGGCTTCCAAGGCTGGCAGATACGCGCTGTAGGTGCCTATACGTTGATGAGCAAGGCTTTCGGCGGCTGTCATTCCGCGCGGCTGCTGATCATAGTTGCTGACGGTGCGGAGAACCAGGATCCTGCGCCAGTCAACGCGGCCCGCAGCTGAGAGAAACTTGAGCGATTGAAGCGTACCCGTATCTTCCATCCCGGTGGTGGTGAATTGTCCTTTACCGGAAGTGAAATAGCCGACCCATTCGCTTGCCCAGGCATCGTTGAGCTTTCCATGCCAGAAGGTTGAACTGGAGATCGTGTCGCCCATGGCGACGAAAGGGGGCTTCTGCGCGGCGGCTCCGCCGAAGGTGGAACGGGCTGTTCTCAGAATCTCGCTGTCGGGAAGCGGTGTGTTCCGGCTGACGGCAAAAGCCCACTGAGTCAGGGCGGAGTCGAGTTCATACTCCTGGCCATCGGGGGGAGCGGCAGGCGCTTCGAAGGGGCGAGTTTTGCGGAGGGGGATATACCCCGTAGACCAGTCGGCCGGCGCCTCGCGGGCATCGATCTCATAGCCGAGGTCACCGTCGACCACGTAGTGGGCCCATGCAGCCGATCCAAGGGAGATGCGGTTGGGATTGCCGCCTGCGATACCGGCAACGATCCAGTAGGCGCGCGAGAAATCGAAGCGCGGGTCAAGGCCGACGGCCATGACGGTGGCTGCCGCATGTGCTGTGCCTGCGCCCGTCAGGATCGCCATCTCGCCCCGATCGTTCATCCGGACAGAATGATAGGCGTCCGGCATGGGGTAGACGTGCTCGAGATGATCACGTTCGACCCAGTATTGGAGTTCTCCGGGAGTATCGCCAGTGTCGTTGCCGACTTCGAACATCGCAATGACAACCACCTTCACTGGGATCGGCTTTGTCGCGCCTGCGATTGTGGAGATGACACCGAGAAGAACAGGTAGACAGAAGATGCGCTGGACCATTGATGCGATGTTATCGGAGCGAAGGCGAGAGTACACCCGATGATATTGAGTGATGAAGCGACGGTTTGACCAATCATCAGTACAGAACATTGAATGGCTTAGATTGCAATAGAGAAAGAGAAAACCTTATCTGATTGTGAGACGAAGCGCGAAGATTGTGAACAGCAATTTAATGTTGGTCAGAGGCTGGATTGCGTTAATCTAAAGGTACAAAGACAACAACAAGTCCCCTATCCACAATCAGTCGCAGTAGGTGCAAACGATCCGTTTGGATCAGGAGAGGGAGACGTAGACCTACGTACTGACTTATTTCCCCTTTTTTTGTTCTCAAAGCTTAGAACAGAACCGCCGGATTCCATTCGCACTTATCCACAAGAACAAGAACGATATTTCGAACCACAACATTTGAGGAGAACCAAGACGCAATGACTTTGAATCATGGCATTCGTCATCTCTGTCGTCCCGCCACCGTTTCTCTCGTATTCTGCATGTCACTCATCGCCTTACTGATCGCGCCCCTATGCGCGCAAGACGCCGGTTTCGGCGCGATCAGCGGCACCATAACGGATCAGAAGAACTCGGTGGTTGCTGGCGCAACAGTTACCGTGACCCAGTTGGAGACCGGGATTACGCGGAACGTCGTGACCACATCTGCTGGTACCTACTCGGCGACATTTTTGAAGCCCGGGCACTACGAACTGCTGATCACGGCACCTGGGTTCGCGAAAGTGAACCGCAAGAATCTGACCGTGCAGGTGGGACAAACGGTGGACGCCGACATTGAACTGCCAGTTGCTGCGGCAGAGTCCACCGTCACGATCACCGCTGACGCTCCCTTGATTGATACGGAAAAGGTAGGCACTTCTCAGGAGATCGGACAGAGCATTCTGTCGAACCTGCCGATCAATGGGCGGCGATTTGACGAGGTCGTGCTGATGACGCCGAATGTTGCGCCCGACGGCACGAGCGGACTGATTGCGTATCGCGGCGTTTCGGGCCTGTACAACACGAATCTCATCGATGGAGCAAACAACAACCAGGCATTCTTCTCCGAAGCTCGCGGCAGAGCCATCGGCGCTCCTTATGTGTACTCGACGGATTCAATCCAGGAATTTTCGTCGGCAGCATCTTCGTATGGCGCGGAGTTCGGCCAGGCAGCAGGAGGCCAGATTAACGCGGTAACTCGATCGGGTGGTAATGCTTACCACGGCGATCTGTTCTATTACCTGCGCTATCCGGATCTGAACGCGCTCGACCCGTACGGAAAGGCACACAATCTATTCACGCAGCCGGTCCACCAGCAGCATCAGTTCGGCGGATCTGTGGGCGGGCCAATTCTGCACGACAAGCTGTTCTTCTTTTTCACCTACGATGGTTTCCGCAAGGTCAACCCCATCACCTACCTATCGAATTTCAACACAGCCACTGCAACCTGTCCGATACAGTTGACAGCCGCGCAGTGCCAGGCGGCTCTTGGTTACCTTGAAGGCACGATCGCCGGGATGGGCGGATTCAAGAATCAGGGCATCACACCGAGACTGATCAGCCAGAACATCTTCTTCCCGAAGATCGACTGGCAGGTCGATCAGAAAAATCATCTGAGCACGGAGTTCAACTGGCAGAACTTCAAGGAGCCAAACGGCTACAACACTTCAAATACCGTGACCAACGGTGGCTTGACGCAGAACGGAACAGCAAGCTTCCATGAGCGTTTTGGAATTGCAAACTGGACAAGCGTTCTGTCGCCGACCTCCGTCAACCAGGTGCTCTTCCAGGTCTCGCGTGACTTTGAGACGGCAAGCACGAACACCGGTGGTCCCGCTGTAAGCGTCTCGGGAGTGGCAAGCTACGGCGAGACCAGCGCTCTGCCCCGTGGGGCTTTCCCGGATGAACACCGGTTCCAGGTTGCCGACATCTTCTCGAAAACGCGCGGCAAGCACGATCTGAAGGCCGGCGTCGACATGAGCTTTATCCACGAGTATCTGGCCAACCTCTTCCAGGGGGATGGCAGCTTCAGTTACTCGGTGGAGGGCACGCCCGCGGGCAACCTCGCAGACTGGATGCTCGATGTTTATGGAGTCAATACAGGCGACGTTCTCGCCGGGCGGCACTACAAGAGCTTCACGCAGGTGAATGATCCAATCACGCACATCGGAGCGGACGATTTCTGGAACAAAGACCTCTCCGCGTTCGTTCAGGATCGCTTCAAGATCACGCAAAAGCTGCAGGTATCCGGCGGCGTGCGCTGGGATGTTCAGCTTGTCCCGCAGCCGCCAAAGCCGAACACGACCAGCGATATAGCCAAGGCGACGACCGACACTATTCATATCGGGTATGGCTGGTTCCAGCCGCGGATCGGTTTCAGCTACCAGGGCTGGAAGAGCGGTGTGATCCGCGGCGGTTATGGAATGTTCGTCGGTCTTACTTCGAACTCGACGTACTACACGATGCGCGTGGAGAACGGCGTATTCCAGCAGCAGTACAACGTGAACCGGAGCAGCAGCACTACAAATCCATTTCCCACGTGGGCTCCCCAGTACACAAATGTACTGTTCGTTCCTCCGGGACCGGCATTGTCGGCGCCTTTCGACGGCGCAGTTACGCCGGCGGCACTGAACAACGGAGCGACACTTGCTCCGCTCTCCTTCCGCGGCCTTGATCGGAACTTTGAGAACCCGTACTCCCACTCCTTCGATATCTCGATCGAGCAGGAGCTTCCGTACCACGCGGCTCTGACGCTTGGTTATGTTGGAAACCGCGCGATGAGGTTGCCGGTATTCATCGATGCCAACCTGCAACCCGCGACACAGACCAAGACGTACGATGTCACGGACACGACGGGCAAGACACTTTCGACTGTGACACTGCCCTGGTACACCCAGAGAAAGACCTATGCGGACGGAAGCATCCTGACCGGGTATAGCGTGCTGAATAGTTGGTACCACTCATTTGTAGCCACAGTCAGGAAGCCGATGGCCTATGGCTTCGAACTGCTGGGGAACTATACCTATTCGCATGCGACGGACGGAGGACAGGTCTCCGGTGTCAACGGCACGTTTAACGGCACGGATACTCCAATCGATCCCCTGAACCTGAAGGCAGAATACGGCCGGTCTGACCTGGATATGCGTAGCCGTGTGACTGCGAGCTTCATCTTCGCTCCAAGCATGAAGTCGAGTTCGCAGACGGTGCGCCTGGTGGCTAATGGGTGGAGCCTCTCCGGAGCGCTGACAGCCCAGAGCGGTAACCCAATTACGGGCTTCATGAGCAACAGCCCGGGAAGCGGGTTGGGAACAGGTGATCCGGCGAACACGACCAATGTAGCCGGCGATGGCGGGCTCACGGGTGCAGAGTTGAGCTTATTCAACTCCGGCACGGGAGGCCGTGTTCCCCAACTCAAGAGGAACGCTTTTGCCGGTCCCGGAGTGCACAACCTGGATGCGCGGATTTCTCGTACGTTCACACTGCACGAACATCTCAGCATGCAGCTGCTGGCTGAGGCGTTCAACGTCGCGAACCATCCGAACATTCTTGCTGTGAACACCAATTACTCGTCATTCGCAAATCCGCTGGTCCCCGGGAAGTCGGGCTATTCGGCAGCGTGTGACGCATCGGCACACACGAACGGCTGCATTGTTCCATACACGGCGGTGCAGTTTGCGTCGCCAGCTTCGACCAACTCGACCGTGTTTGGACCTCGGCAGACGCAGTTCTCTGCGAAGTTCATCTTCTAAGCCGTACCGGCGGGTGTAGGGCGTGATGGCAATTGCCGTCACGCCCGTTTCTTTTTGGGCGAACTGAGGTGGGGAGAATAGGATGGCAGTGCGAAGCAAGGACGAGATTCTTATAACAGGTTGAGGTGGAGATGATTCAGAGGCCGTTGTCTCTTGTTGGTGTGGCGCTATTTGGAGCAGCAGGTGCAATTGCATGTGCCCAGCAGGCTGGACAGCATCACTGGGCAATTGTTGTGCATGGTGGAGCGGGAGTGATCGAGAAGTCCCAGCTTGGGCCAGAGGGAGACAAGGCCTACCGCGCCGGTCTCGACAGGGCTATCCATGCAGGCGCGGCGGTTCTGGACAAGGGAGGAGCGGCGCTCGATGCAGTGGAGGCAACGCTGCACGTGCTGGAGGAAGATCCGCACTTCAACGCCGGCAAGGGTGCGGTGTTTACCCGTGAGGGCAAGAACGAGATGGACGCTTCGATTATGAACGGGTCGGATCTCAAGGCAGGCGCGGTGGCCGGAGTGCAGCGCGTACACAGCCCCATCAGCGCGGCGCGGGCGGTGATGGAGAAGTCGCCGCATGTGATGATTGCAGGACGCGGAGCGGATGAGTTTGCCGCCAGCGTGGGTTTGAAGATGGAAGAGCCGGGCTACTTCTTCACCGAGAGTCGTTGGCAGGGTCTGGTGAACGAGTTGAAGAAGAAAGGTCTGCCGATACCGCCTAGGCCCGCGGGAGTGCCTGCTGCCGGAGAGCAGATTCCGGTAGCGGTGCTGGATGAGGCTGAAGATTCAGGAGTACATGGAACGACCGGGGTTGTCGTGCTGGATAGAAACGGCAATATCGCGGCGGGAACGTCTACCGGCGGAATGCAGGCCAAGATGCCGGGACGTGTGGGCGATTCCCCGATTATCGGAGCGGGGACATATGCTTCGAACCATTCTTGTGCGGTGAGCGGGACGGGAACAGGCGAATATTTCATCCGGCTGGGCGTCGCACGCGAGGTCTGCAATCTTGTCTATTTCAAAGGCATGAAGCTGCAGGATGCAGTGGACCATGTGATCCACAAAGAACTTGAGGATCTGCATGGTGATGGCGGAGTGATTGCGATTACGCCCGATGGGCAATTGGCGTGGAGCTTTAATACGCCGGGGATGTTCCGCGCAAAGCTAGTGGAAGGCGGCCAAGTACAGATGGGGATCTATAACGACGAGCCATAACGTGAGTTGATTGGCCGCGCTCAGGAGGACAGAGCATGGCTTACTTGCCGCTGAAGGTTCCCGAAGTGTTGGACCGACTGGAGACATTCCACGGAATGCAGGAGCCGTGCTGGCCGGTGGATCCATACGAGTTCCTAATCTGGTGGCATTGTGGTTATCCAGCCTCTGACGAGAGATGTATGCGAGGGTGGAGCGCGCTCAAGACCAGTGCAGGAACCGAGCCGGAGCAGATTCTCAAGACATCGCAAACGAGATTAAGGCAGGTGCTGAAGGCCGGCGGGATGGTGCCCGAAGTGCGAGCCATGCGAGTGCAGCAGGTTGCGGAACGGGTGATGAAGGAATTCGGAGGCGATCTCAGGCAGGGGTTGAAGGGTGATTTGGGAGTGGCGCGGAGGAGATTGAAACGATTTCCGGGGATCGCCGATCCCGGAGCGGATCGGGCTCTTCTTTTCGGGAAGCTAAAGCCGATCGCAGCGGTTCCATCGAACTGCCCACAGGTGCTGGTGCGGATTCAGCTTGGGTTGGAGCGGGAGAACTACGGAGTGAATTACCGCGAGGCGCAGGCGCTCATCAGCGCCGAAATTCCTGAGAAGTTCGATATTCGACAACGGGCATACCTATTGTTGAAACGTCATGGAGAGAGCATTTGCAAAACAAGGAAGCCGAAGTGCAGTGAATGCACGATCAGCATGCATTGTGCCTATTATGCCGGGAAGAATCGCGGCGGAACCCGGGTCGCGTGAGAGATTTTGGTGACAATGGGGCAGTCTCTGCTGTCTAAACTCATCCTATGGCTCTGAAGTTTACGACGTCGTACATTGAAGATGCTCTGGCGGTGTTCCGGCAGTACAAGCAGCTTGGCGAGAGAGCGATGGCGCAGGTCACAGACGAGCAGCTGTTCGCCGCTCTTGACGACGAAGCGAATTCGATCGCCATCATCGTGAAGCACATTACGGGCAACATGCGGTCGCGCTGGACGGATTTTCTTACGAGCGATGGGGAGAAGCCGACACGTAATCGCGACAGCGAGTTTGTGGACCCGCCAGCAACGCGCGAAGCGCTGATGCAGGAATGGGAACAGGGCTGGGCTTGCGTGTTCTCAGCCATCGAACCACTGACCGATGCGGACCTTTCACGGACAGTGATGATTCGGGGAGAAGCGCATTCCGTGATGCAAGCGATTAACCGCCAGCTCTCGCATTATCCGATGCACGTGGGCCAGATCATTCTGCTGGCCAAGCACTATGCGGGCGCGCGCTGGACGACACTCAGCGTGGCCCGCAACCGATCAGCGGAGTTCAATCGCAGGGTGGCAGCTGGCGAGGCCAGCCAGCGGTAGCCTGACGCCTTTAGCGAATCACCTCGAACTTTTCAATTGCCAGGTTGCAGACCGGGCAGCGGCCTTGCTCCTGGGCGGTCATGGTGGTGTATCCGCAAGCTGCGCAGACGTAGAAGTCATACGATGAGGCTGCCCAGGAATCTAGGACTTCCTTCTCGACAAGTTCTATGGCTTCGGCGTAGAGACGGGCGTGGGTCTTTTCGGCTTCCATCGCCCACGTGAAAGAGCGGGTCGCAATGGGCACATCGCTCTCGCTGGCTTCCGCGATGAAGCCGGGGTACATGGTGTCGATCTCGTACTGCTCGCCGGTGAGGGCCGCCCGCAGATTCTCAAGCGTGGACTTTACCTCAGCAGGATGGATCTCACATCTCGCTTCAGTACCGAGTTGTCTAAGGACACGCGCATGATTGGTGGCGTGAATTTGTTCGGCACGGGCGGCCGCGCGGAACAGGCTCGCGGCGCCATGCCAGCCTTCAGCATCAGCTTTCACGGCGAAGAGAATGTACTTCGAATTTGCGTTGGACTCGCCTTCGTAGGCGGCGAGGAGATTTGCTACGGCTGTAGTCTTCTCCAGGATAGAAATGGGCACTTATACCCTCCGATCTCGTTCCAGAAGAGGGTAAAAAGGTGCGAAAGTAGAAGGCTGTGACCGCCGGTACAAAATAAAAGGCCATCCCGAAAGATGGCCTCAGGTTGCTGACGAACCCCACCATTTTAGTGGGGTTTGCTTTTGGGTTTTTGGATTCTAGTTTTTGTCCGTAGGAAGGCCTGGATTTGGTGATAGCGGCGTAGTTGCTCGATGTAGGCGGCGAGCAGCGTTTGCAGCCCGGAAGTGGGCAGATGGGAGCCCGTTGTGCTGAGCAACAGGGCGATTTTCTTGATGTTCTGCGCGGTGGCGGCGAGCAGAGCTTGCTGCTGCACACGTCGCAGGCCGCGGTAGCGCGCGTAGCGGTGTCCGTGCAGTTGTTTGGCGTCGGCGAAGCTGCGCTCC
>Ga0207654_10000051_pt1 | contig 87898 bp, 66 predicted proteins | sample KBSC64metaG_FD_184355 | JGI IMG/M metagenome (GOLD analysis project Ga0207654, IMG submission 184355) | Corn rhizosphere microbial communities from Kellogg Biological Station, Michigan, USA - KBS C6-4 metaG (SPAdes) (version 2) | ecosystem: Host-associated > Plants > Roots > Rhizosphere > Soil... | reverse complement strand
TGCTCGCGGTGACGGATCTCCGGTTGTACGACGGCCAGCTCGCCACGCTGTTTCCGCGGAGCGTCGCCAAATATCCCGCGGACTCGCTTCGGGAGCTCAAGCGGGCCCGAGCACAAGCGTGGCTCGACCGGCTTCGCGCCGTGCCACCGAGGCGTATTGTGGGACAACAGCTCCTCGCGTTGGCCGAGGTTGCCTGGCGCGCCGGCGACGATACGTTGGCACGCCGGTACATCGACATGCGTCTCGCGCAATTACCGGCGGGACGGTCCGGCGTGATCCCACGCTCCCTCGTGCTCGCGGCGGCGGTCGATCAATTCGCGACAGTCATTGACGACACGGTCCGCATGCGCCGCAACATATCGATGGCCGAACAATATGCGCGGCAACTCGCGGCGCTTCCAGCCGCGGGCTACGCGACGATGACGGATAGTACGGATGTTCTTTACCGGCAGCGTGGTGCGTTCCTGACGTTGGTGCATGCCGCGGATGAAATGCATGCGACGCCACTCGTGTTGGCGTTCGCCGATCGATTGTTGGGCGTCATTGCCCGACTCGAGTTATCGGAACGACGAGGCGCGGTAGGGGATGCATTTCCGTATCTCGAAGTGGCGACCGCGCTGGTGGCGAGTCCCAAGGGCCGTGCGGGCGTAGATTCCTTGGACGCGCGGCTCGTTGCGTTCCTCACTCCGACATCCTCCGATGTGACCGCGCCGCGTGATTCCGCGCGCCGCGCAATGCAAATTCGTGCCTGGAGCCAACAACTCGCCGATCGTGCCGCACAATTTGCACTGTTGGGACGTCCGGCGCCCGAGATCATCGCGCATGCGTGGCTCAATACCTCGGATTCGAGTTATGCCGATACGCCGCGCACGCATGCCTTGAATGATGGGAGGGTTCGCGTCGTTGCGTTCGTGAACCGTGAGACGTTGATGCTTCCAATGTTGGAGCGCGTCCAGACCCACTTTCACGATCGTGTCGAATGCGTCCTCGTCACGGAGACGGAAGGGCATATCGGCCCGGACATCGCGACGCAAGCGAAGGAAGTCGCGTGGCTCGATGCCTACTATCGTCAGAAACGCCATTTGACGATGCCGATCGCGATTTGGGCGGGGGCCCGCGTTGCCGGTCTCTATGGAACATCGGAGCCGGCGTCGTCGCCGGTCGGACCGCAATATCACGCGGGCTGGCTCATTGGTGTGTATCTCCTCGACGCCAATGGCGTCGTCCGCGGATATCAACGACTGTCCACACGCGAGCACGAAGCGCGGCTCATCCGGCGGCTCACCGTGCTTCTCGACGAGGCGCCGGCGGTGGGGCACACGGTCGCACGGCCGTGAGCGTGTGCGTGTTCACCTTTGAGTGTCGAGAGACATGAACGATTTTCGTCTTCCTCGTGGCGTGACGCGCCGAGCATTTTTCGCGACGGGAACGCGTGGCGTGTTGGGGCTCGGTGTCGTGGGGCGTTTGGCTGGCGCAATGCCGACGTCGATGTCAATCGCGATCTCCACGACACGTGCTGCGCGCCGTCTTCCGCCGGCGGCATTTTTTCCTGAGCCGCTGTCGGACGAGTTGTTCTGTTCGCTGGCGCTCGCGGCGATGGATGCGGCACACGCAGCCGGCGCGGAGTTCGCCGACATCCGGGTCGGGATGCAGCGTGAGATCAGCGTGCCGCCCTACCCGCACCCGCCTTCGGCCGCGATGACCGTTGGCTACGGCGTTCGCGCGCGCGTCAATGGGACGTGGGGCTTCCAGTATGGAAGTCTCATGACTGCCGATGCCGTGCGCGGCGCCGCGCAAAGTGCCGTTGCGGGCGCACGACGATCCGCCGCCACGAATGTGCGGCTCGGACGGACGGCACCTCGTGAGCTGGCACCGGCACCCGTAGTGACCGGCGAATGGCGTTCTCCCTGCGAGATCGATCCATTTACAGTGCCGATGGACGATTTCCACCGAATCACCGAGGCGATCGCCGAGACGACGGCCAAGGTATATCAAAATCATCCCATCGGCGGTGGAGGCGCGACGTGGCGCGCCGAGTCACGCGTGTTCGCGTCGACGGAGGGGTCGCTCGTGACGCAGCACTTCATGCGCGGCGGGCCGGGGTTGGGGGGGTATACCACGCTTCCCGAAAATCCCTTCGACAAAGTCTATCTCGACGTTCCTGGGATCGACTCCGTCAGCGCCGGCTTCGAGACCGCGCTACGCACCGATTGGATCGACCGTTTGCAGACGGGACTCGAAGAGATCATCCGGCTCCGTGAGCTTCCGCTCCGTGCCTTCCGCGATGTCGGACGTTTTCCCGTCGCGTTCGAAGGGGCAACGTTCGCCAACATCATCGCCAATACGGCGAACATGGCGTTGGATGGCGATCGCGTCATGGGAATCGAGGCCGACGCGTCTGGGACCAGCTATCTCGTGCCGCCAGATGACATTCTTGATGCTGCCGCCCCGGCCTTTTCGCCGCTCCTCACCGTGACCGCCGATCGGGCATTGCCGTCCGTCGTCGCCGTGCAGTGGGATGATGAAGGGGTCGTTCCGGAACCGTACACCGTGATCGATCGCGGGCGCGTCGTGGAATATCATACGACTCGCGAGACCGCGCCGATGCTGAGCGCGTGGGCCGCAAAACATGGGCGTCCTGTACGGCTTCGCGGTGGTGCCGTTGCATCGATCCCAACGGCGCTTCCCGTGTGTGGCGGGATGCAGATGCAAGTGACGCCGTCGGCGAGTCGCGCGCGAGTGGACGACTTCATGCGTACGATGACACATGGGTTTGTCGTTCGAAGCGGATGGGCAGACCCTGAACCTGGTTTGACTGCAGGGATGATGGGAACAGGGATTGTCGTCGAAGTCGTACGAGGGAAACCTGTGTCGCGCACGACGTTGTCGCTCGAGTTCGTGACGAAGAGCCTTCTCAAGGAGAAGCTCGTCGCGATCGGCGACGCCACGACGGTTCGGGGCAATCTCATCGGCGTGAGCAAAGGGATTCCGTACCGGCAAGTCGTGCAACCGGTCGCCGCGCCAGCCGCATTGTGCAAAGATGTGGACGTGTTCGCGTGGCTCGACGCATCGGCTGACGCATGATAGCCCGCGATACGATGAAGACTCCCATTCTCTCCGCCGACGAGCTTCGCACCCTCTCTCGGCGCATTCTCGAGATGACGACGGCGGAAACGACGGTTGTGCGCGTCCATCACATTGCGTCCGGCATTGCCCGGGTCATGCGCGGTGAAGTGCATCTCAGCGACAGCGGCGATACGTTGTCGATCGGGTTGACGTCGCGCTTCGGACAACGCGTGGCGATGCATCTCGACATCAACCAGATCGATCCGGCGAGCTTGCGGCATGCGGTCCAATACTTGGAGCGTGTCGCAAGCCAACAGCCCGGGGATCCGGTCGAAACGCGGATGCCGATTCCGCCCAGAACGTATCTCCCCAATACGACCTGGCACGATACGACCGCCGCGGCGTTCGACGATGCACGACACGCGGCGATCGAGATGGTGACGGCGCCCGTGGTCCGCGCGGGGCTCGTGACGTCGGCATGTGTGGGAGTGACGTTGGTGTCGCGGAGCTACGCGGACAAGCAAGGAATGTTGGCGGCTGGACAATCCTCCGACAGCGAAGTCACGGTGACGGCGTGGAACCCGAATGGAAAGGGGAGCGGCTGGGCCGGACAAGCGACGCGCGAATGGGAGACGCTCGACGTCACGAAGGTGGCCGATGAGGCAATCCGGCTCACCAAGCTCGCGGCGAATCCGGTGATCGCCGAGCCCGGGCGTCGCACCGCGATCTTGGATCGTCCGGCGGTCGCGCAACTCGTCGCACGTATGGGATGGGCGTTCAACGCGGATCGGGTGTTGAACGGCGGCGGCCCACTCTACGACCACGTCAAGGAAAAACCTCGGCTCGGCGAGCGGGTGTTCGACCCGCGGATTACCTTGTCGTCGGATCCGAATGATCGGGAGGGAGGATATCTCCCCTTCAACATGGATGGATACCCACTCGTGCCGATGACGTGGGTAGGAACAGGGGCGATTTTCCAGCATCTTGCGTACAACACGTACTCCGCCGCGATTCACGGAATCTCGCCCGCGAACGATGACCCGCGTTCTTTGCGCATGAGTGGCGGGACGTCGTCGGTGGAAGAGATGATCGCGAATTGCAAAGAAGGGATCTACGTCAACCGCTTCTCACAAGTCAGTGACGTCGATTACACCAGCGGGATGATGACGGGGTTGACGAATGGCGCGTGTTTTTACATCAAGGATGGAAAGATTACGAAATCACTTCGGCAGTTCCGGTTTTTGGCGTCGCCGTGGCATTTCCTGAATCGTGTGGAGATGATCGGACCGTCCGAGCGCACGGCGTTTGGGTATGCGCCGTGGCAGGAAGGATGGCCCGTATCGCCGACGATCGTCCCACCGCTGATGGTGCGGGATTTCAACTTCGTGGGGTTGGCGGACAATGTGTGATCTCGCGAGCCGCTGGTGACTCGCACCAATCACACTCGACATTGACGCCCCCCGGTCCCTGTTATAACGTGGCGTCATGGCGATCGCGCTCCGCGAGCTCTGGCTTTCCGACGCTCGAATCGATGGGAGCATCGATTCGAGCGATCGGATCGTACGGCTCGGACGCATCCAATTACCCGGGGAGACGCATCCTCAAGTCACATCCGACGCCGCGCTGGTCGAACGTCTTGCCCACGGCGACGTCTCCGCGTTCGACGCCCTCGTCATCACCTACGATGCCCCCCTCCGTAGATTCGCACGCCGTATGGTCGATCGCACCGACCTCGCCGACGACATCGTCCAGGACGTCTTCGTCTGGATCTGGGAGCGTCGTGACTCCCTGAACGTCACCGGGACTCTCCGCGCCTACCTCTATGGTGCAGTCCGGCATCAGCTTCTCCACCGCCTCCGCCGCGAGCGGATCGAAGATCGCTGCGCGCTCACCTTCGACGTCGATACGATCCCCGGCATGGGGACCGCCCCGGCGGCCACCCCTGCCGCGGCCGAGCGTGCCGAGCTCGCCAACGCGCTCGCACGGGCGCTCAACACCCTGTCCCCCCGGGTCCGGCACGTCGCCCTCCTCCGCTGGCGCGATCATCTGAGCCGCGCCGAGATCGCGGCGATCATGGGGGTGGCGGTCCCGACGATCAACAATCAACTCACTCACGCCGCGCGGGCGGTCCGTGCCTTACTGGGCCCGTTCGACCCTTCCAGTTCCGGCGCAGAAGCCATCAAATAGTTCGATTCGCCGTCTCGCGCACCATACTGGCATGCGAGACTCGGACGAACAACCTCAACAGTCGGCGAACCACCCGGCCTCCGCGATGACGGACGCCGAGGGATGCGTCGTCGAACTGATCGAGACGACGCTCGCCGCGGAGGCTACACCGGTCGAGGTCACCGAACTCCATCGGCACCTCGGGACTGGCGAGGCGTCCGAGCGGCTCGCGCGGATCTCGGAGATTCTGAGCACGGAAGGGAACCGCGGTGAAGTGATCCACGACGACACCGCAGACCGTCTCACCGCGCTGCACGCACGGCTTGGTATTGTGGACGACATTTCGACCCTAAGCACGTCATCACGAGCTCATCTCCCCGTGCAGGGACGTCGAGGTATTCCTCGTCATTCCAACACGACGACGCGAGGCAGCATCATCGCGCGCGCGTTCGCGGCGGCGGCCGTGCTCGCGATCGTCGGAATCGTCATTCGCACCAACGTCACCCCGCAACACGCCGCGCCAGCGACCTACACCACGACGGCTGGACGCATGGCCATCGTACCGCTCGTGAATGGCGTCCAGGTCGCGCTTGCTCCGCGCACCGTCCTCGTCGCGCGAGGAACCGACCTCACCATTTCCGGTGAAGCGAATATCGACGTCACGCACCACATCGCGACGCCGGTCGTCGTGCACGTCGGTGGCGCGACGGTGCGTGTGCTCGGTACGACGTTCTCCGTCCGCCATTACGCGACGGATCGCGACGTTCAAGTCGCCGTGCGTGAGGGGCGCGTCGCGCTGAGCGCTCCGACGGCGCATGCGCCTGTCACCGTCGTAGCCGGACAGCTCGCGACGCTGCACGATTCGACGGTCGATACGGAACCGCTCGAACATCTCTCCAGCTACACCGATTGGGCGACGCATCAATTGGTTTTCCAGGGCGCGCCGGTCTCGGACATCCTCACCGTCCTGGGACGGTGGTATGGCTACCGGTTCCAGCTCGCCGACTCCACGCTCGCCGGACGCCACTTGTCGGCGGCCTTCGATGCGCGCTCGATCAACGGAACGCTGGCGCTCCTCAAGGCAACACTCGACGTGACACTGACGTTCGACGATACCGTGGTCACGTTGGCCCCACGGCGGCGCGAAGTACGCCGTCCGCGCGACATGCGGTACCAGCTGCAAGACTCTTTTTCAACTTCACATGAGGTGGGACGGTGACGCGTTTCGCGGTGAGATGGCACGCACGACGACTGTCGGTCGTCGGAGCAGTGAGTGCACTGGGATGGATCGCTCCTCTGAGTACTTCTCTGCTGGCTCCGTTCACGCCGGCCACCGCGCAGCGCGCGGTCGCGTCGGACGAGGGGCGGAATCGGCATGACGCGACGGCGGCGGCGGATTCGTTGTTGATGCGCCGAGTGTCGGTGAATCTCGACCGGGTTCCGTTGCGCTCCGCGCTGGACCTCGTGGCGCGCTCGGCGAACGTCCACGTGACGTATCAATTGGAGTTGGTGGATAGCGTCCACAAAGTGGTGACGCTCCACGCTCGTGATATCACGTTAGGCGACGCGTTCGAACGACTGTTCAACGGAACACCGCTCCAGGTTCTTGCGCTCCCGGACGCGCGTCTTGGCGTGAGCCACCGCCAAACTGATGGCGCGGCGGCGCAAGCCAATGGAAACGTCCAAGTCGACGTGACGGACGCGAAGACCAAACGCCCCGTTGCCGGTGCGAGCGTCACACTCGACGACAGCGTTCGCCATGGAAGAACGGACGAACAAGGACGCGTAATCTTCGCCAATGTCGCCGCCGGACAACACCGTGTGGCGGTGCGTGGCGTCGGCTACACGCGCCGGACCGGTGTCGTCATCGTACACGACGATTCGACGTCGTCGATCGCGATCGTCATGGACGCGGCGATCAATACACTCGATCAAGTCGTGGTGACGGCGACGGGCGCGCAGCGGTATCGCGAGCTCGGGCACGTCGTCGCCACCATCAATGCGGACTCTCTCGTCAAGACGGCGCCCATCACCACGTTGGCGGATCTGTTGACGGCACGAGTCCCAGGGCTTCAAGTAGCAACCTCCGGCGGAACGGTCGGCGGTGAGATCGGACTCCGTCTGCGTGGCCAAACGACGCTGACGCTCGATCCACAGCCGATCGTGATCGTCGACGGGGTACGGTACCGCAGCACGAACACGATCGCAAATTCGTACGGTGACGTCGTGCACGACGATCGCCCGCAACAGGTCGAAGGACGGAGCCCGCTCAACGATCTCAACGTCAACGACATCGAGACGATCGACGTCGTGAAAGGGCCGTCGGCATCGACGCTGTATGGTCCCGATGCGGCGAACGGGGTCATCGTGATCACGACGAAGCGTGGAAAAGTGGGAAAGCCCGACTGGCATTTCTACGTCCATCCATCGCTCCGCAGCAGTGTTCCGGATACCCGGCTCCCGACCGGGTATCAAGCGTGGGGACACGATTCCGCGAGCGGCGCGACGTTCATGGGGAATTGTACGTTGCTGCAGCAGTACAAGTATCACAACTGCATTCTGGACAGCATCACCGTGTCGAAGGTCAATGCCTCCGACGCTAACGTCAATGTGCTCGCACCGAACCGTCCGCAAGGACAGCTCGGGGCCAGTGTGAGCGGTGGCGCGGGGATGCTGCGGTATTTCCTCTCCGGAAATTACGACTCGCAACTGGGCTCGCTCACGATCCCCGCGCGTGTGGCGCGTCTCGTCAAACAACAGACGGGGACGAACGTCACCTCGCTCATCAAGACGCCGAACTCACAGCAAAGTGTGGACGTGCACGCCAATCTCTCCACGGATCTCTCCGACAGAGGAACCCTCGGACTGGCGACGACGGTGGTGCAATCCACCCAACGCGGAATAAACGTCAATCTCTTCTCCAACGCCATCATTGCGGGACGAGTTCCGGCTGGATACACGGGCGCCGATTCGGTGCAGTATCTCGATCAGTATGCCTACGCACCGTATTACCTGGAAACGAGCGAAATGCAATCGCGCCGCCTCACCGGGGCGGTAAATGCGGATTACAAATTGTTCCCGTGGCTCACCGTGAATGGATCGGCCGGGGTCGACATGGGGTCGAGCACGGACGTGTCGATCGCGCCCGCGAACACCGACTACGTCGGGGAAAATGGGTTCGGGCTCAGCAATGGGCGCACCATGAACGACCGTACACTCACTGGTGGTGCGACGGCGATAGCGAAGCGCGGGATCTGGAGCTTCCGGACGTCGCTCGGCGCGCAGTATGTCTATTCGCATATCGACGGACTCAACGTCACGGCGTCCGATCTCGCCCCTGGCAGTAGGTCGCTCGGCACCGCGGGATCGTCATACGTGACGCAAGTGTGGACCGAGACGGTGACACTCGGAACGTATGGCGAGGAAGTCGTCGGTCTCAATGACCGGCTTTTCCTGACCGGATCACTTCGCGTCGACGGCGCCGCATCGTATGGAGACGCGTATCATCCACGACTCTTTCCGAAAATTGGTGCATCGTGGATCGCCTCCGATGAGCCCTTCTTGCGCAATACCCCCGGGTTGAATGAGCTTCGCTTCCGTGTGTCGATGGGGGCATCGAGCCGAGCGCCAACGTCGGGGATGAAAGTCGGATACATCAATTCCGATCACGTCTCGCTCGAAGGGCAGAATCCGACCATCTACTATTTGCTCAATCTCGCGAACCCCAACGTGCGCCCCGAACAGACGCGCGAAACCGAATATGGGGCGGACGCAACGATGCTCGGCAACCGTCTCCATCTCAGTCTCACCGGCTATCGCCGTCGTATCAACGATCAGCTCGTGTCCTTCCAGGAGCCGCAAGGGCTTCCCTCGGCGCAATACATCAACATTGGCGACGCAACATCGAGCGGTTTCGAAACGACGGTCACCGTCAACGTGTTCCAAGCGCCGTCATGGAACATGGACGTCATGCTGAACACCGATTATCAAACCTCCAAATTGGTCCGGCTCGGCAACGTTCCTCCGGGACTCATCGGTGCCGGGTATGCTGTCGGCTTCCCGCTCGGCGCCGTTTTCGGACGGCGCATCATCGGTGTCACCGATACGGTTGGTGGGCATGCGGATGGGATCATTTTCCCGGAAGAAGTCCAGTATTCCCCGTTCGGATACCTAGGGGTCGCGTATCCGCCGCACACATACACGCTCACGCCGACCCTGACGTTGGCGCATGGGCATCTGCGCTTGTCGACGCTCTTCGATCGCCAAACCGGGTTCATTCAAGGAAATCCGTACCTCAACAGCGGATGCGCCGACTATGGAACGTGCCTCACGGGATTGGTGAAGACGAGCTCGCTGCTCGATCAGGCGAGAACCGTCTCGTCCGCGACCGATTACGAATCCGGCAACTTCACGCGGTGGCGTGAAGCGAGCGCGACGATCGACATCCCCGAACAATTGATGCGTCGCGTCTGGATGAAACATGGGCAGCTGAGCGTCGCGGTCCGTAATCTCGCGCTATGGACGGCGTATAATGGACCAGATCCCGAAGCGAACCCAGGCGCTGGTTTGCTGGCCTATCCTCCAAATAATACCGCGATCGGCATCCCCAACCCGCGGACCTGGACCATCCGGTTCGACATCAACCCGTAATTCCATGCAGATCATCTCACCTCTTCGAATGCAACGCCCCGCCATGATTGCCCGGTTGGCGCGACCGATGATGCGACCTGGAATATGGACATCGCTTTGCGGCGGACTGCTCGCGGTCTCCGCGTGTCATGGCGTGCTCGACGCCAGTGATCCGACGCGCGTCCTCGATTCCGACATCGCGAATGCCGCTGGGGCGAACTCGCGCCGTCTTTACGTCTCGTTCGTCTTCGGACGCGGGTTCGGGTCGACGGTCACCGATGTGGCGCTCTTCTCCGACGAAACGAAGATCGACGGTCGTGGCCAGGCGATTCACAACGACTTGAACCGCCGCGACGGTCCGCAGTATGAAATCGACAACACGTCGGTCGGACATGTCAGCACCCAGGATCCCCATCTGGGAACGCTCGACGCGATCGTGACCGCCGCAGACGTCGCGATTCCCGCGATTCGCGCCAACACGCCGGATTCGTTGAAAGGAGATTTTCTGGCGCACGTCTTCGCCATGAGCGGAACGGCGGTCGTGCAGATGGCGGAGGATGTCTGCTCCGGTTTCCCCATCAATCATGTGTCGGCGGAGAACAATTCTGTGTTTGGACCGCCGCTCACGACGGACTCGGCCCTCGCCTATGGCGTTACCCAGCTCGATTCGGCGCTCACGTACGCACACGACAGTACTCAGTTTCGCGATCTCGCGAGCGTCGTGAAAGGGCGTGCGCTACTCGATCGTGGACAATACGCGGCCGCCGCCGCGGCGGTCGCCAATGTCGCGACGTCGTTCGAGTTCCGTGGTGAAGGGAATAACTTCGCCTATGAGAATCCGAACCGGTACGACTTCGGGTTCGACAACATCGTGACCGCGGATTCCGAAGGAGGGAACGGGCTTCCGTTCGTCTCCGCGCACGATCCGCGCGTCCAAAACGTCAACGTCGGAGTCAGTTACTTCAACGCGGCGGATTCGGCGTACATGACCACGAAGTATACGGACTACAGCGATCACATCATCATCGCGACCGGGATCGAAGCGCGGTTGATCGAGGCGGAAGCCGCGCTCAACGCCGGTGATCCGAGTTGGTTGACGACGCTCAATACGTTGCGTGAAAGCATTGGGCTGACGGATTTGAGTGACCCGGGGACGACGTCGGCGCAAGTCGACATGCTCTTCCGTGAGCGCGCGTTCTGGCTCTATCTCACTGGGCGCCGGCTCGGCGATCTGCGCCGCCTGGTGCGCAACTACGGACGTGACCCCAACACGGTGTTTCCGGTGGGGCCTGCGCTCCCGAGTGGCCAGTACGGACCTTCGACCGCGATTCCGTTCGTCTTTGCAACGGAGTCTGTTCTGAATCCATATCTCACGTCGGGATGCACGGGTCCGTAATGTGGTGGCGCGGCGTGCTGTGTTTCGCCGCGGCAGTACTGGTGACAGCTGTTGGAGGGGCGCAAGGTTCGTCGCCCGTTGGTGCGTTGGACGTGTCGCGCGACGCGGTACGCACCTTTCCAGTCCTGCGGAATTTGGGGGGGCCGCCGCCGGTCCCGGTGACCGGCGCGGTCCCCCTCCGCAGTGGGTCAATGACGACGATTCCCATTAGCGCAGCCTTCGCGTTCGCGGACATGCAATGGTATGGTCGCCAACTGGAAACACTCTTTCCGATGAGCGGCCCGCTCTATCCGGCCGATTCACTCCGTGCATTGCGTGCCGCGCGCGCCAAGGGATGGATCGAGCGGTTGCGCGCTGAACGCGCAGCCGGGCACCCTGGAGTCACGGGATGGGAGCTGGTTCCATTTGCGCAGCTCGCGGTTCTCGCCGATGATGACTCGTTGGCGATCCAACTCTTCGATGCGCGTGCCGCCGAGCTCACACAGCTTCCCGTCGAGCAAGTGTATGTCTATTCGGAAGCCGTCGCCGCGTTCGTCGATCCGTTGCAACCGGCGGCGCAACTCACGGCCCGACTCCGTTTGGCGGAACGGTACGTCGCACGGCTCCGGAAGATTCCCCTGCAAGGGTATCACACGCGACAGGACAACTTCAGCGTCGTGACTCGTCGTGCGCGCGTCGAAGATACCGTGATCGTTGCCTACGACATCCTGGGAGTTCCCTCACAAGTGCTCGCGCACGCCGAGGAGCGAATCAAGCTGGTGGCGTATTTGACGCCGGAGAATCGCGGGGGACTGCTGATGCAGGCCTATCGTCCTGCCGCGCTCTCATTGGCGTTGCACCTTGGCGCGCGAGCCCAATTCGACACGCTGCATCGTTGTTTCACGGAGATCACGCGATCGATTACGACGACATGGGCCGGCGATTCGGTCTCCAGCCGCGCGCAAAACATCGCCAATTTTACAGAGAATGCGCATGCGACCATCAAGGTGGTCGACGAGGCGCTAGCGTGGATCGGTACCGACGCTCCAGCGATCCCCGGGCATGCCTGGCTGAACACGTCAGACTCTGCGTATCAACAAGCGCCGCGAGAACGGACTTTTCGGGACGGCAAGGTACACGTCGTGTTGTTCATGGGCGTAGACGACGACGGCAGTGAATCAGTGCTCCAACGATTACAGCGTGCATTCCCGCATCAGGTTGAGACGTTACTCGTTACTGCGACAACGGGCGCCAATGGTCCGGATCTCGTCGCGACGCCGTCGGAAGTCGCATGGCTCGAGCGATTCTACGTCGGGCTCCGAAAGTTCTCGACGCCCATCGCGATTTGGGGCGGTGTGAAGGTCCCCGCCGAGCAGTCGGAGGGGAAGGTCGGACACGTGCCGGAATCGTCACCGGTGGATACGTCTCGATATCGGTTCCGGATGGGTGCCTTCGCGATCATCGACGGGAACGGAAAGGTGCGCGCATTCCAAGATGGATCGTCGCGGCTTCAGGAGTCGCTGCTTTGGCAACGCGTGCAGTCGTTGCTGGCGGACTCGGTGCAAATGAGCGGTCGTCAATAACATCCGAGCACACCATCCGATGTTTTCTCCTGTGTCTCCCACGCGCCGTCAATTTCTCACGACCGGAGCACGTGCGCTCGCCGGCGTTACACTTGGCGCGCGCGTGGCGTCCGCGCAACGCTTCGCCCGCGGTTTCCACCCTGGAATGGCGGTGCAAACGTTCCAACTTCCGGATGACACCGCGTCGCTCCGGATGACGCCGCATCAATGGCTCGTGACATCGTCGTCCGCGGAACAGTTTCGTTCGCTCGCGCTGGTCGCCATGGACGCGGCGCACGGTGCCGGAGCCGACTTCGCCGACATTCGCATCGGCGTGCAGCGCGACTTTTCCGTCTTTAGTGGACGTGTTGCCGTTGGCTATGGCATTCGCGCGCGTGTGAACGGCACGTGGAGCTTCGAATCGGGAACCGTTCTCACTCCCGACGCCGTTGCCACCGCGGCACGTACCGCCGTCGCGGATGCCCGCACCGCGGCCGCCATCAACGCTCGCCTTGGCCAACCTTCCGGGATCGAGTTGGCGCCGGCGCCCGTTGTGACTGGCGAGTGGCAGAGCCCTGTCAGTATCGATCCTTTCGCGGTCCCGATCGACGACTACATGCGCTTCTGGCAGAGTTGTGCGCAAGTTGGGGATCGTTTCGGCGCCGGCGTGCAGACGCGCAGCGCCATGTCGTGGCAACTCGAGACGCGCGTGTTCGCCTCCACGACGGGATCGTTGGTAACGCAGCAGTTGACGCGCGGCGGAATTGGCTTGTCGGCGTCCGCGGTGCTTCCGGATCGTGATGACAATGTCGAGGTACAAATCCCTGGATTCGGTCTCCAGAGCGTCGGTTTCGAAGCGGTCCTCGATCCGACGATTTTCGACCACCTCGCGGTCGGCGCCCAGGAGGCCATCCGTTGGCGCGAGCTTCGCGAGCAGACATTTCCCGACGTCGGTCGCTATCCCGTCGTGTTCGATGGAGCGACGATGGCGAGAATCGTTGGTGGCACCGTCAACGCGGCACTCGATGGCGACCGCGCGGCTGGATTAGAAGCCGACGCCGCCGGGGAAACGTTCTTGACGCCAGTGTCCGATGTGCTCCGTGCAACCACTCCGCAGTTCTCCCCGTTGCTCACCGTAACGGCCGGACGTGCGGTCCCATCACGCGTCGCCGTCCAATGGGACGACGACGGTGTCGTCCCAGAAGCCTATACCGTTGTCGATCGTGGCCATGTCACCGACTATCATACCACGCGTGAGACGGCGCCGCTCCTGGCCGAGTGGTATGCGAAGCACAACCATTCGCTTCGATCGCATGGCGGATGCGTCTCGACCACTCCGGCAAGCGTTCCAGTCGGCATCGCGGGCGATGTGTCCGTCGCTCCCGCGCAAACGCCCGCGGACATCGATGCATTGATGCGTGAGATGCAACGCGGCTTTCTCGTCATCGATGGGTATGCACGCGTCAGCCCTGGTTTGACAGGAGGGCTGCTGGACGCGACGCTCGTCATCGAGGTGCAGCAAGGGAAACCGATCCGCCGCTTGCGTGGGATGTGGTTCGCGTTCAATACGAAAGGGGTCGTTGGTAAATCGCTCGTGGCGTTGGGGAGCAAAGACACAGTGCGAACAGCGAGCATTCAAATACCGAAAGGCATCCCGTGGGAATCTGTACAATTCCCCGTCACGGCGCCGGCGGCATTTTGCAAGGACGTCGACGTCGTTCACATGGCATTGGGCGCATGACGTCACCCGTTCTCACCCCCGAAGCGCTGCGCGCGCTCGCGCGCGATATTCTCGCGATGACGACGGCGGATACCGCGAGCGTTACGGTCTCTCATCGTGCGACGCGTGTGACGCGCATCGCCCGCAATCGCGTCCAACGTCTCAGTAATGGTGAAACACTCCAGCTCGAAATCACAACGGCGTTCGGCTCGAAGGGGATGATCGCGTTGTCGGTGAATCAACTCGATCCCGAAACGTTGCGGGCCGCGGTCGCGTACACGGAACGAGTCGCGCACGAATCCATCGGCGACCCCGCACTCACTCGCGACGCGATGCCGATCCCCCCTCGGCAATATCTCGACGCGACCTGTTGGTTCGATACGACCGCCGCGGCGTTGAGCGATGACCGTCATGACATGGTCGAGGCGATCGTCCAACCGATGATCGCCGCCAAGCTCATCGGCGCGGCGTTCATCGGCGCGTCGGCGTATTCGACGATGTACGCGAACAAGCAAGGAATTCTCGCCGCGGGACAATCGACTGACGCCGAGCTCATCGTGACCGGATGGAGTCGCCCGAGCGCGACGAGTCGCGGAAGTTCGGGGTGGGCGGGGCAGGCTGCACGTGACTGGACCAAGATCAATCCGGACGCCGTCGTTGCCGATACGATTCGGTTCGCCCGAGGTATGGCGGAGCCAGTCGCGTTCGAGCCCGGACGCCGCGTGGCGATCTTGGGACGTCCCGCGATGGCGCAAATCGTTGCGACAATGGGACGATATTATGATGCCGCGGCTACTCATGCGGGGGAGACGCCACTCTCCGGGCACAAGTTGAACGACAAGATCTGGGATGAGCGCCTCACGCTGTCCTCAGATCCCAATGACCCCGATGGAGGGTATCTCCCGTTCGATGATCGCGGCGATCCTCGCATTCCAATGACGTGGATCAATCGCGGCCGGCTCGAGAATTTAGCGTATGGACCATATACCGCGGCGTATTCCGGCGTTACTCCCGCCAACCCCGCACCCGAGTCGGTGCGACTCGGCGTGCCGACGAACACGGCGTCCACTCCGGCGTTGCAGACGATCGAGGAGATGATCGCCAATTGCAAAGAAGGGATTTACGTCAATCGCGTCGCCGACATCGAAATCATTCACGGGCGGAGTGGGTTGCTCAGCGGCGTGACGAATGGTGGCTGCTTCCTGATTCGGAATGGCAAGATCGAAAAGGCGGTGAAAGATTTTCGCTTCCTCGATTCACCCTACTTCTTCTTGAATCGTCTCGTCGCCGTCGGAACGTCCGAGCGCACCGCGTTCGGATATGCGCCATGGCACGGTGAGTGGCCACTTCCACCCACGATCGTTCCGCCGGTGATGGTGCGCGATTTCAATTTCGTGGCGTTGGCCGACAACGTTTAGCCGACAGATCTTTGCCCTTGCGGCCCGCTCGCCCCGCCACAAATTGGGGGGCATGTCCGGGGATACGCGCATCACGAGAAAGCTGCTTCCGACCATTAGGACGACCGTTTCGAACGATCGTTCATGACGCTTGCGCTCCTCTTCGACCGGTGGCTGGACGACGACGTCCCCACGACCCCTCGGCTCTATCGCCCGCAGAATGGCGACGCCGAGGGGGAGTCGCGTGCGCGGGGGGATGATGGCTCCGCGGATGGGGCTGTGTGGACTCGGATCAGAGCTGGAGACGAGGTTGCCTTCGAAACACTGTTCCAAACACTGTGGGAGCCTCTCACCATGTACGCCGCCCGGCTCCTCCGTTCGAGCGATCGCGCGGTGGATGTCGTCCAGGACGTTTTTGCGCAGCTCTGGGAACAACGGACCACCTTGTCCATTCGAGATACGCTGCGAGGGTACCTCTACACCACGGTTCGCCATCGTGCGTTGAGTGCGCTCAGGCACGATCAAGTCGTGCTCCGTGCGCACGGTGAGGTGGAAGATCCGCTTGCGTGGAGTGGTAAAGTCATTGCGCCCGGTCCCGATCCCCTCATCGATCAGGAGCGTCTGCGGGCACTTCGCAATGCGCTGACCGCGCTTCCGCAGCGGGGGCGAGAAGTCGTCGTCCTCCGTTGGTTCCACGCGCTGTCGCACGCGGAAGTCGCCGCCACGCTCGGGATCAGCAAAGAGACTGTCCATGTGCATCTGACCAGGGCTATGGCATCCCTCCGTCGAGCGCTCACGTCGCAATAATTTTTTTGCGCCGCGTGTAACCAGTTCTCGCGGCTCGGGCGTCGTGAAGGCATGACCGACGATGCTCCTGATCCACTGACCGGGCTGTTGACCCCTGATGAGCTCGATCGTTACCTGACAGGTCAGGTGACGGCCGAGGATGGGATACGGCTCTCCGCGTTGTCCGCGGAACATCCGTGGTTCGCCGACCAGCTCCAGGCGATCCGGATCGCGGTGGCGGAAGACGCCCACTGGAGCGGCATTCTCTCCACGCCAGAAGCGTGGGCACAGCTCCGCCAACGGGTCCAACTTTCCTCGGCGCCACACGCCACAACGCACGCCACAGCCAACGGTGCCACGCAGGAGCGTTCGTCATCGCGGGCACATCTGTCAGCAGCGCACTCGCGTCGTTGGGCCACTGTGGCCGGAGCCGCGGCGAGCATTGCGGTCGCGCTTCTTCTCATGATCGGGATCCGATCCGGCACGGGACGTAGCGGCGCACATGTGCAGGAATACCGTACCGCCGCCGGTCAGCGCTCCACTATTCATCTCGCCGACGGCTCGACCGTCGTGTTGGGCCCGGCGACGTCGCTCCGTGTCTCGTCGCGGCACGTCGACCTCACAGGCCAAGCGTATTTCATCGTTGCGGCACGCCAGGACCGCCCCTTCGTCGTTCGGACCACGAACGCCGTAATTCGTGTGTTAGGTACACGCTTCTTCATCCGACGTTACTCAGAAGACCATTTCAGCCGAGTTGCGGTGGAGGAGGGGCGTGTGGCGATCGGGGTGCGGCACGATGGTGCGGCGCCCCCGCCAAGGACAGTGATTTCTGCGAACATGGTGGGGGAGGTATCGGACTCCGGTGTCACGGTCGACACCGGTGTGGGAATGCGCGCGTACACCGAGTGGACACACGGCGTTCTGGTGTTCCAGCGTGTCACTCTCCGCGACGTCGTCGCCGAGTTGGGACGGGCATACGGCGCGGCGATCGAAGTGCCGGATACCACGCTTGCCGGTGAACGGATGCGGCTCGACGTATCCACCACCCAGCAGTCATTACCGAATGTCCTTGACCTGATTGGCGAAGCCATCGGGGCACACTACACCAAGCGTGGCGAGACGTTTGTCCTGTCGCCGGGGCGTGCCAAAGGGCACCTCGCGCCAGGGCACGCCACGCCCTCTCCTTCACCCCAACCGGAGAAAGAATATGGTCGGTAGATCCGTACGATCGTCGATCCAGGCTTGCATCGCCGCAAGCCTGATGGCGGCGCACGTTACCTCGGCACAGGCGGTTGCTGTCAATGTTCCATCGGAGAGTAGCAGGAGTACGCTCGTGACGGTCGATGTGGCCAATGTGCCGCTCGATGGTGTGTTGGAGTCGATTGGGCGGCAGGCGGGGTTGCGCCTGGTGTTCGGGAAGACGGTGTATGGGTTGGAGAAGCGTGTGTCGTTGCACGTTCGCGACGTCGTGGCGGAGGAGGCGTTTTCCAAGGCGCTTACGGGGACGGGGGTTGTGGCGACGATCACGTCGGGGAGTGTGGTGTTTCGGAAAGCGGATGCGGTGCAAGGGATTGTGACTGGAAAGGTGATCGATGAGAAGACGAAGCAGCCGTTGAAAGGTGTTGCGGTCACGGTCGATGACATGGGCAAGGGGGTGACGACTAACGAGGATGGAGTCTTCCGCCTCGATCACGTGGCCACGGGGGCGCATACGATCCGTCTGCGCTTGTTGGGATATTCGAGAGCGACACGTCAAGTGACGGTGACGGATGGGGAAACCACATCCATCGACGTCACATTGCAAACCAGCGCGAATCAACTGAATCAGGTGGTGGTGACAGGAACGGTGACGGCGACCGAGATCAAAGCGATCCCCAATGCGATTACGGTAATTACCGCGAAGCAGATCGAGCAACGTGGGATCACCGATCTGACGCAGTTGTTCCGTGGTGACGTCCCGGGGCTGTGGGTGAGCAACGGCGGTGAAGAATCGTATCAGAATCCTGGAAAGAGTTACATCAAGTCGCGCGGAAACTCGACACTGAACGGCGGGCTTGACACGACCTCGTTCGTGAAGACGTACGTCGACGGAATCGAGATGACGAATGCGCAGTATCTCGGGTTGATCGATACGCGCACGATCGAGCGTGTCGAGATCTTGACCGGGCCACAGGCCGCAACGGTCTACGGCTCGAACGCAATGAACGGAGTCATTCAAATCTTTACGAAGCGTGGATCGACGCCACGTCCTCAGCTCACGTTGGGTCTCGAGCGTGGGTGGATTCAAAATGCGTTCAGCTCCGGCAAGGCGCCCCAGGACAACGACAACGTCTCGCTCTCGGGCGTCGAAGGGCACGTGTCCTATAATTTGAGTGCCACGTGGCTCTCCGTTGGGTCGTGGAGTCCCAGCGTGAGCCAAACCATGCTGAGTGGATCCGGAGGCGCACGGTTGCAGCGAGGTTTGTTCTCCATCGACTACGACGCGCGACGCAGTGGTGGGCGGAACCAGTCGAACGGCAACGGAAAACAAGTCACCGATGAGCGTTCCACCAACGGCGAGTATCTTATTGCTTCGGTTGTTCCTGAGCCGACGATCTTCACCAATATGGATGTCGCGAGCGGCGTGTCGGTGAACTACTCGCCGATGTCGTGGTGGTCGCATAGCGTACACGTTGGTCAGGATGCGCTCGAGTCCACATTCATGGTGCCCGCGCACATTTACCGGGCACCCGACGATACGACATTGTCAGTGGGGACTGTCACGTCGCGGACGCAGACACTGACCTATTCGACAACCGTCAATACACGTCTTGCCCCATTCATGACTGCTACCGTCACGGTCGGTGCGGACGGATCGACGGCATTTTCACAAAGCTTGTACGCGGACCCAGAGGCGTTGACCGGAAATTTGACGTCATCACGCGGGATTTACGCGCGACGGGATCCGAGTCATACGCGCGGCGGATTGCTGAACGGACGGGTCGGATTGTGGGACGAGTTGTTCCTGACGTATGCCGCTCGTGGTGAGTGGAATCCCACGTATGGGCCGAAGATCAATCCGAACATCACGAGCAGCTATGGCGCGTCGCTCTCGCACGATTTCGGAACGCTCACGATGAAATTGCGCGGCACCTATGGGCTCTCGACGCGCCCGCCGACAAAGGATCTCACCAACGCGAAATTGCTCCACGACGTCTTCCCGACGTCGGTAAAATATTACGGTGACATTGCTGCGCAACTCCCCAATAACGAGCTGTTGCCCGAAAATAATCGGGGTGGTGAAGGGGGACTCGAACTGTATGCGGGAAGCCGGCTATCGATGGTTATCACGCGGTACAATCAGACCGTCAGTAATCTGATCCTCGCCCCCAACGTCGATAGTGTCGAAGTTCTCCCAGTTTGGCGGACACTCCCCTTTTGTGTGCAGCGTGGTGGATGTTACTGGGTGCAAAACCAAAATGCGAATGTCGGAAGCGTCCGCAATGAAGGGTGGGAACTCCAGGGAAACACTTCCGCCGGTCCGGTGAGTGTCGGTGGCACGTACACCTGGCAAAAGAGCCGGATGATCGGGGTCACGCCGCGATACAAAAAGCAGTTCCCGCAATATATGGTTGGCGCACCTTTCAACTACGTGCCAGAACACACGTGGGCGCTCAATTTGAGATACGTGACGGCTCGTACCTCCGTTTCGCTCAACATTCATGGACAAGGGCAAATGGGGACGACATTCACGGATCTGAACGATGAGAGCCTCGCTCGGTTCCCCATGTACAACCTTCGGCAGTCCATTCCTGACGGCTACGCTCAGGAGGCGTCTGGATATGCGTTTGCCGACGTCAACGTACAACAGCGTATTACGTCGTTCATGGATGCCAGATTGCAGGTGGCCAACGTCGCCGGAACGTACCGGAACGATCAACTCCCCCGTGCCGCGAATCCCGGTCGCATGCCTCGGCTCGGACTGCACATTCAATGGTGAGTGTGTGGCATCGTACGACCAATGATCTTCACTCTGTAATACAACAATGCGTCACCGATTGATCGCCAGTGGTGTGCTTTGGGGCACCCTTCATGTCCTGTCCGCCGGATCCAACGCTTGGGCGCAAGCTCCGGCCCAGACTCCGGCGGAGACTGCCTCCGTTCATCCACCCGATGAGCAACAACTCCCCGCCAGACGAGTCACGGCATTCAGCTACGGCGCCGCACAGCACCAATTGCTGGATTCCTTGCAGATGCATCCGATTGTCAATGGGCATGTCGTGCTTCGGATGGATTCAGTCCGCACCATCGTCGAAGATCGCGTCCGGACGTGGCTGTCGGCGCTCGCGCTAAAGGATCCGACGCGCCTCTTCCAGACACCGACCGCGGCGCTTGCCTCGTTCGTCCAGCAGGATACGCTGTTCGATCGTCTGGTGGCAGAGCACCTGGCCGACCCACGTCTGTCGCCTGAAGAGCGGTTGTGGACCAACGTGACGGCGTTCGATCTCCTGACGCCTCATGATACGGCGCAGACGACGGTGCAATTGCAACATGCGTTGCGCTACCTCGCTGCGATCGATCGATTTCCGCCATCGGTGCTCTATGGAACGCGATACAGCGTCCGCATTGGAATGATGAACGCCGAGCTTCGGCGAGGCGACATTGCCGCGGCGATTCGGTGGGGCAATGAAGCGTACAGCATGGTTCCGCTGATGACTAACTATTTGGATCGCGTCAGTGCGGCGACCAATGAGGCTTTAATCACTTTCGCGACGCTATTGGCGGGAGAACCCAACGCAAGGCACAAAATCGACTCGTTGCTGACGTTTCTCCGCCCCTTTGTTCCCGCGCCGTCCGCCCTGATCGCGCAAGATACGGTGTACCGTATCTACGGTGCCTATCAAGAGCAGGCCTTCGCGGGACTCGAAGCGGCGGTTCATGATGCCCTCGGCAAACCGAACACGATGCTCGTGGCGACGCACTGGTACAAGCAACCGGTTCCGACCCTCGTATCCGATGCGGCGCCACAGGCACGGTTGAAGCGGCTCGACGACGATACGATCCGCGTCATTGGATTTGGATGGTTTTCGTGTCCGCATTGCCTCGCTTCGTGGGGACGACTCGAAAAAATCAAGGAGACCTTCCCGAAAGGCGTTTCGGTGATGGTCGTCGAGCGAACCGAAGGAACGTGGGGTGGCGATCCCGCGACGCCGGATGAGGAAGCCGAGCACATCCGGCATTACATGCATGACTTCAGGCACTACACCTTCCCACTCGCGATTTGGGCTGGGCCGCGCGATAGGACGCCCGACGGCTTTCAGGTCGTTCGGGAATTTCCGATGATCGCAACCCATGGCGTCGCCGGTGGTCCAACGTATCTCGTGATCGATGGCCATGGGACCATGCGCGCAAGGTTCGGGGGAGAGGATGCGCTGGCTTCATGGAACGTTCCCCGCATCGTCAAGTTCCTCGTCGCCGAGCGAGAGCAAGCGAACCGGCAAGCGTCGAATGCACAGAATACGCACGTGCCAGCCGCCGGTAGTGCGCAGTAGCAATGCCGATCAATTATCTCCTTCCATCTCACTCCGTGTCTGCTGTTCCACCATCCGTTCCGACGTCGCATGTGACCCGGCGCACCTTTCTCGCAACGTCATCCGCGTTGCTCGCCAGTGTTGCGGCGCGCGCCGCTGCACAACCTTGGACATATCCGGGAATCATTCTTCCCTCGCGCTCACGTCGGCCAGTCGGCGACTTCGCGCCGCCCTTACTCGATGCGGAGCAATTGCGCGCACTCGCGCGGGCGGCGATCGACGCCGCGATCGCGGCCGGTGCAGAGATGGCTGACATTCGCGTCAGCGACCATCGAAGCTTCTTTACCTGGGGCCGATCCTCGCAAGACAATCGGCTGACGTTGGGCAGCAATTACGGGTTGCGCGTTCGCGTCGGCGGGGCCGAAACATTTTTGAGTGGTGCGGAACTGGCGCGCGACCACTTGATCGCGACGGCGCAACGCGCCGCGGCGACGGTCAAAGGATTAGCCACGGTGGCGAAAACACCACCGAGAATTGCCCCGGCGCCGGTGGTGACGGGAGAATGGGAAGTCCCTGTCGAGCTCCATCCGTTCGACGTCTCTCCCGACGACCACCTGTACGTCGTGGGCGGTTTGGGGGCGAATCACGGTCAGGGAGTCGGAGCGGCTGGTTGCGATGCCACTGTCACGTGGTACGACGAAACGCGCGTCGTCGCGACGTCGGAAGGGTCGCTCGTCACGCAGCGGTTTGTGCGATGCGTTCCAAACGTTGGATTCCGCAGCCCGGGATTCTTCACCGACTGGATCGGTTATCGTACGCCGCTCTTCAAGCCATGTTCGGTGGGATTCGAATATCTGCTCCGTCCCGGTATTCATGACGCGCTGCACGAGGCGGGACTCGAGCTCGCCGAGCTCACCAAAATCAAAAATGCCCCTTTGACGGACGTCGGGCGTAAGGAAATTGTATTCGATGGCTATGTCCATGCCCAACTGATCGGCGAAGTATTGGCGCCCGCGCTGACGTTGGCGCGCGTCATTGGAGAAGATCAAGATCACAGCGGCACGAGTGTGTTCGGGCCAACCTCCCAATGGCTGGGACAACCCATCGGAAGCCCGCTCGTCAACCTCCAAACACAGGCGGCGCTCCCCGGTATTGGCGCGGCAAAATGGGACGACGAGGCGGTCGCCACGCAACCGCAGACGCTCATCTCGGCGGGACGATTGACCGATTACTTCTGCACCCGCGCCAACCGGGAAGCGGTGGCGGGATTGCCGACGACGCTAGCCGGGACAACCACCGCCGCGGACGTCCAGTGCGCTCCAGTCGCGCTTCCCACGGAAGTCACGATGCCGGCCGCCGAGACAGGACCATCGTATGACGAGTTGGTGCGCTCGATTCAGGACGGGTATGTCTTACGCCAGGCGTGGTGGGTTGGAAACGATCAACAGTGCGCCGGCGGAACCATTGCACCGGACACGCTCTTGGAGGTGCGGCGCGGAAAGATCGTGCGACGCATCATGGGTGCGCAAATCGCCGTGACCACGCGCAAGTTCTGGCAAGGACTGACCGCCTTGGGCGGCACCGATACGCTGCGGACGGAAGTGACCAACGACATGACCGGGCCACCCTGGAAAAACAGCTTGCGTTTCGCCACCGCCCCTGCAGCACACTTCAAAGAAGCCGATATCGTCCGGCCTACACGATGACGTCCTTGGATGGCGCGCATCCATTCCGCGCTCCCTGCTCGCACTCCGCTTTCCCTCTCATGAGCTCGTCTGCCGATTTCTTTCTCGCCCGCCGGGGGACATCAGTCCCCGGCGTCCGTCGCGTCCTGACCCACGACGAAGCCCTTGCGCTCGCGAAGTTCGCGCTCGGCGTCACGTCGAAGTTTTATGCTGGTGTGGCGGTCGTCAGCCTCACGCACCAAGTCACGACGACGGCGACGGTGCTTCCAGATGGACGTGTCAGAAGTCACACGTCCGACGATTTCAAGTTCGACTTTGCGACGAGCGTCGGAAACGGCGTGCAGTTGACGGTGGACGCCGACGTTCGTGATACGGCGGCGTTACAGCGCGTCATCGAGCATGCGAACATGCGGGCGGTGCCATCGCCGCGCCCGGAAGATCTCAGCCCCGAGCTACGCAACCTCGACAGCATGACCCGTAAATTTTTCGGGCCCCATCAGTATCCCTCGTGCACCTTGTGGCGTGATTCGACGGCGGATGCCTTGGACCTCATGCCAGGGCAGATTCTTCCAGGGCTCGTGCAACAGGTCAAAAACGCCAATCTCTCGTCGGCGGCCACGATGGCGGTGACGGGGCGAGCCGTCTTGGCGTATTCCAGCTATGGTCTGTCCGCGTGGGCGGAGTTGACGGACAGCGAAATTTCGGTAACGGCCCGTGCACTCGACGGCACCGGTTCCGGATGGAGCGGACATTGTCATCGGGATTGGACCAAGCTTCAGACGGAGCGTGTGGTTCATGAGGCGATTGACATGGCGCTGCGGAATCGCGGGGCCGTGCGATTCGAGCCCGGACGATACACGGCGATCTTGAGTCCGACCGCCGTCGGCCAACTTATGAAACAAAACGCCATGGCCTTCGACGTCGGGAAAGGCGCTCCGTTCATCCTTACGATGCCGAGACGCGATGGACGCACGACGCGTATCACGGAGCAAGTTGCCGATCCTCGGATTACGATGTGGACCGATCCGAGTGATACGGAGAATGGCATCGTTCCGTTTTTTGGCGACGGATATCCGTCCGGAAAGACGACATGGATCGAGAAGGGCGTACTCAAAGCGCTCGCTTTCAATCCGGGCGAAGCGGCGAAACGGCTCGTCCCGCCGGCCAAATTCCCATTCGGACTCCAGATGACGGGTGGGACGACGACCATCGATGAGATGATTGCTAGTTGCGAGCGCGGGATCTATGTGAATCGGTTTTCGGACATTCACACCAGCGACTATCCCTCCGCAACCATGACGGGCGTGACTCGTGATGGCTGTTTTCTCATCAAAGATCGAAAAATCCACAAACCGATCACGAACTTTCGATTCTACGAGTCTCCGCTTCTCATTCTCACGAAGATCCTCGCGCTCGGACCACCACAACGTGCGTCGTTTGGTTTCTCGCCGACCAAGGAAACGCTCTGGAATACGTTCGATCCGTGGCCATACGAGCCTGTTGTGACACCGGCGTTGATGGTGCAGGATTTCAACTTCTCCGCGCTGTCGGATGCAGTTTAACCAACACGGGTGACAGTATAACGGTTGAAGCGCAGCGTCGCATCGAGTGACGCTACTTCTTGAACAACTTCACGTACTGCCCGTACCCCTCCGCCTCCAACTTATCCACCGGAATGAACCGCATCGCCGCGGAATTCATACAATACCGCAACCCCGTCGGCTTCGGCCCATCCGGGAACACATGCCCGAGATGCGAGTTCGCCGCCTTCGACCGCACCTCCGTCCGCACCATCCCAAACGTCTCATCCGTCTTCTCGACGACATTCGCGGGCTCCAACGGCCGCGTAAAACTCGGCCACCCTGTCCCGGAATCGAACTTGTCGAGCGAGCTGAACAACGGCTCCCCAGACACGACGTCGACGTAGATCCCCGCCGCGTGATTGTCCCAGTAGACGTTCTTGAACGGCGTCTCCGTCCCATCCTTCTGCGTCACGTCATACTGCTCCGACGTCAACCGCTTCTTCAACTCCGCATCACTCGGCTTCACATACTTCACCGGCAGCGCTTTGGCGGCCACTTTCTGCGCGCCAGCCACACTGGGCGCGACAATCGCCGATGCGGCGAACACGAGGGCCACGGCCGCCGAGCAAGCGGCCGTCGAACGAGAGATGAAATGTGTCATGTCTGTAATACGTCACCAACGCGCCAAAGGATTCACGGTGCGGTGCCGTGACGGACGTCACGACCGATAATACGTCACGATCTCCGACAACACCGGCCGCTCACGCTCCGCCGGCGGCTCGGCGGCCGTCCCAATATGAATGAACCCGGCAATCCGCTCCGCCGGCGCGAGCCCGAGCACGTCGAGGAAACGCCGGTCGAACGCATACCACTCCGTGTGCCAATTCGTCGCATACCCCATCGCGTTCGCCGCAACGGTGAGCGCCATACAGGCAGCCCCCGCCGAGAGTATCTGCTCCCATTCGGGCGCCTTCGGATGCTCCCGCGTCCGGGAGACAACCGCGATCACGAGCGGCGCCCGCGCCAAGCGCTCCCGCTCGACCGTCACACGCTCCGCCTCGGCGTCCGGATGATCCTGGAGGAATACCGACGCGATCGTGTCACCAAGACGGCGCCCTTCCGCCTGCGGAATGACGATGAAACGCCACGGGACGAGGCGCGCATGGTCAGGCACCCGCGCGGCGATCGTCAGGAGTGTCTCGATTTCTTCCGGCGTCGGAGCCGGCGAAGTCAAAAGGCGCGGCGCCACCGAACGGCGGGTCCGCAACAAGGAAATGAAGTCGGAAGCTGTCTGTTGCATGACGATGAAGACTAATCGGCTGAGCGCTCATTCGGGCGAGCTCCGATCAGCTCCCGAGGCGAACCTCGAACCTCGTGAGGGGTTCTATCAGTCGCGTCCCGCCAAGCCCGACCAAGCCGGACGTATCCAGATACACTCTGTCAGCACCTTTCCAACGTTCGGCCCTCGTCTTGCGGGACGAACGGCACCGCCGGCACACTCTGCTTGGCGGCGATTCACCCTTTTCCGTTTGCTGCATGCTGAATCGCTCTTACGCGGTCCTGACCGCCCTCGCGGCCACCTTGACTGGTGTCGCCGCCCCCTCGCTTCACGCCCAGGCAGCGCCGGCTGCCGCGCCCAAGCCCCTCCTCTCGCCGCGTGACACGACCCGCGCCACCGTCGGCGGCGCCAGCGTGCTCGTTGACTATGGCCGTCCGTCCAAACGCGGCCGCGAGATCTTCGGTGAAGGGAAGCTCGTCCCGTACGACAAAGTGTGGCGCACCGGCGCCAACGCCGCGACGACGCTCGTGACCGACAAGGATTTGGTCATCGGCGGGACGAACGTCCCAGCCGGGACCTACACGCTGTACTCACTCCCGAGCGGCAAAGGATGGCAGCTCATCATCAACAAAGAGACGGGACAGTGGGGGACGAAGTACGATGAATCAAAAGATCTCGCGCGCGTCCCGATGAAAGTCTCGACGTTGTCAGATCCGGTCGAGAAGTTCGAGATCACGATCCCGGGCGACGGGATGCTGCACCTGAAGTGGGATACGGTCGACGCCACTGCGACGATCGCAGCGAAGTAATCACGAGCATCGTGCTCCCGGCCATCAACGCTGGGAGCACGAACGTCACGGCGAAGAGCGCCCCCGACGGAATCTGCATGACCGCGGCGAGTTGATGCGCCACGAGTAACACCGGTCCACCGCGCCACGCTGTCAGCGCGAGGACGAGTCCCCAGCCGATCGCCGCCCCGAGCGCCGCGACCGTCGCGGGGGCATGCGTGTACCGCGGCTCGCCAAGATGGCCGAACCACAACGCCCACGTTTGTGCGAGCCCATAGATGGCCGTCACGACAGGCACCGCGCGCCAACCGAACGCCATCGTCGCGATCGCGTAGGCAAATGACACCACAATGATGCGCAGCACCAACCGCGTCGCGATGAACCGTCGCGTCGTGAGACGATGCGCACGTTTGGTCCATGGCAATTTCCACTTGCCACTCCGCCGGTTCACGACCGGCGTATTCCTCGGCGTGATCAGCATCGTCAGCGCTTCTCGGCGGGAACGAGAGTGATCGCCGCACTAGTCTGCCGTGGCGGGAGCGCTTGTACCGTCGTCGGGAAGAGCAACGGATCGAGCCCGCCGCGTTCCCACAACTCCATGTGATCGCGATAGCGCGGGCTCACAGGATTCCCACTCTGCCCACCCGGATACGTCGCCCACCCACGAACGTTCGGCCCCAATTCGACGACCATGCGCCAACTCGCGCCATGTGTCCCGTCACCAGACAACGGGCTGAGTGTCGAGGGGCCGCCCTGCATCGGAATGCCGAGTATCGAAAAAGCAGGAATGCGCAACAGATGATAGATGTTCATCTGCTGCACTTCACCCCATCGCCATGCCGGACGTTCCGGCGCGCCGTGCTCGTGCATGACGTCGGCGTACGCATCGCCCAAACTACGACGCAGTAAGGCGTCGCGATCTTCCACGTCTGGCGTCCGGCGATCATCCCACCACCGATTCGACGGTTGCTGCAACAACGCATACAACATCGCCGTACTCGGCGTCGCGGCGCGCGTTCGTCCGTCGGGCGAGAGCAGTTCGTCCCACGTCAAGTCGACCAATCGGCGCATCGCGGCCTCGAACAGCACGGCGCGTTCGTTCCCCTTGGTGTACTTGCGATCCCAGCGCGCCAACAACGCCGCGGCATGGACGAGCGCGGTATCGTTGCTGCGTCGCGCCGCGTTGAGGAAATACGGAACGAACAGGTCGGCGCGTGCGCTCCCCGGATCGGTCTGATACTTCCGCATGTCGTCCATTGTCACCGCACGGTTGTCGCGCAGCAACGTATTGATCCGCATCGCCCGCCACGGAATGAAGCTCGATTCCGCGCCCAGGTAGGCGAAGCTCCGTTCGGGGGAGAGTGGCTCCTGATTGGCGGAGGCGACATACCCTTGCGGCGGATCGAACGCCTGCGGGTATCGATCGACCGGCCAATACCCTGTCCAATCACTCGCGCTCGACGCGCCGTCGCGAATCGTTAATCCATCCCCATGATTGGGACGAATTGGAAAATGCCCCGTCGAGCGCAACGCGATGTGCCCACCGCGGTCGGCGCTCAACATGTTCTGCGCGGGTGCGAAGAACGACGCGCCCATCGCCTGCTGAAACTCATTCGCCGAACGCGCGTGCATCCCCGTCAGGAACGCATGCAACTCACTCGACGATTCGAGCACCGTCCATCGCATCGACATCCAATTCGTCGGTGGCTGACGCGGCGTCTGCAGCGTCCCGACTTTTTGATCGCGTCCTGGAGAGAACGGATGCGTCAGCGGGCCACGATGCGAGAAATAGATCGTGTCGACGTGGATGACGTGCCCGGACGGATCACGATATTTCTCGATGCGCTCCTCCAACGGATGCCACGCCCGGTCGAGCAGATATTTCGTCGGATGTCCGGCGTCGTCGACCGTTTCGCGATAGAAATCCATCACGTCGGCGTTCGTGTTCGTGAACGTCCACGCGACGTCTCGGTTGAAACCAATCACCACGACCGGTGCGCCAGGGAGCGTCACGCCATACACATCGAGCCGCCCCGGCACCACCAAATGCGCCTCGTACCAAATGCTCGGCAGCGTCAACGTCAGATGCGGATCACCCGCCAGCAGGGCGTGCTTGTCCTTCGTCCGCCACGGGGCGACCGCCCAATTGTTACTCGCCTGAAACTGTTCTTCGTCGCCATTTCGCGCGGTCGGGAGCGCCGCGACCATCGCCCGAGTCGCCGAGTCCCCGGTCGCGGGGGGCGGAATCGAGGTGATGCGGAATTGCGGCCCCCATTGTCCCGACGGCTGAATGGGCTCTTCGATCGGCGACGCGACCGGGAACAGCGCCTTCGCCGCCGCCTCACCGATCGTCGCCGCGGCGCGGAGCCGAGCGAGCTCGGGGGCATCGGAGGCGAGCGTCCATCCCATGCGGTTGAGGAGATGGACGCTGTTGATCGGCTCCCACCGGGACGGACGCGCCCCGAGCAGATGGTATTCGATCGGTAAATCGGCCGGCGTCAGCCCGTCGATGTAATCGTTGATCCCTTGGCCGTACGCGACGATCGCCTTCCATTCCGCCGACATCGTATCCATCCCCGCCAACTTCCGCTCCGCCGCCCTCGGGAGTCCAAGCCTACGCATTTCTCGATCTAGATCGAGCGTTCTGCTCCCGAGTAGCTCCGTCAACCGCCCCGCCGCCGCTCGGCTCTGCAGCTCGAGTTGAAAGAGACGATCGCGGGCGGTGAGGTAGCCGAGCGCGCGATAAACATCCGGCTCGTTGGTGGCGAAGATGTGGGGGACGTCGCGCGAGTCGATCCGGACGTCGACCGGCGCGCGCAGCCCGCGGAGCGTGAGCGTTTCCCGCCTCGGGTGATGGACTTGCGCGGCGGCGCTCCAGGCGCCATGCGCGGGGTCAAGCAACGGCGCGATTGGCGGGATGAGGCCAAACCGAGTCGAGCCGCCCCACAGGACGGCGATCAGGACGAGCAGGGCGGCGCCAGCGCGCACGAAGCGGTACATTGCGCATAAGGTAGCCGGGCCCTCTTCCATGCCACAACGGGGGATGGAAGCGGACCACAACGTCGGTCAATCTCCAGGCGTAAACCGTGAGGTGATCCGACGTGTCCAGGTAGGGCATAGGATTACGCAGTTCCGTCTCCCCACTCTCTCCACCCTCGATGACCCTGAAGCTCATTGCGGCGGCCTGCACCGCCGTCGCGGTATCGGCTGTTGCTCCGCGTGCCGCCTTGGCACAAGGACGCCCCCCTGAGCAAACCCCCGAAGTCCGCCGCGGCGCCGGGGATACGTCGATCTTCGCTCCACTCGACGTCGCCCCAGGGCCGAACGTCTTCCGCGCCGCCAGCGGCGCTCCGGGCGCCAAGTATTGGCAGAACCGGGCCGACTACGATCTGCGCGCCACGCTCGACACGACGGCGAACACGGTGACCGGCGCGATGACGCTGCGCTACACCAACCATTCGCCCGATACCCTCACGTTCATTTGGGTGCAGACCGAACAGAACGCGTTCCGGCCGAACTCGTTGAACTCGATGGTCTTCTCGCAGAACAGCCGATTCGGCGCCCGCAACTTCAAAGGGGGCGACTTCATCGACCGGTTCACGCAGCTCGTCGGCGGCCGCAAAGTCGCGCTGAAGTTGCGCGACAACGAAACGGTGACGAAAGTCGATCTCGCGCACCCACTGGCACCGGGACAGACGGCGACGCTCGAAGCATCGTGGCACTTCCAAGTCCCCGAGCATGGCGCCGACCGAATGGGGCACGATGGCTCGCTGTACGAGATCGCGCAGTGGTATCCACGCGTCTGCGTTTACGATGACGTCCGCGGCTGGAACACCGAGCCCTACCTGGGCCAAGGCGAATTTTATCTCGAGTACGGTAACTTCACCTTGTCGGCGACCGTCCCGGCGGGCTACATCGTCGCGTCGACCGGAACGCTGACCAACGCGTCGCAAGTGTTGACGCGTGCGCAGATCTCACGGCTCGCCAAAGCCGCGAAGTCGAGCAAGCCGATCGCGATCGTCACGAACGACGAGCTCACCTCTGGCGCCGCCCGTCCCAAGAAGTCGGGGACGTTGACGTGGCGCTTCACCGCCAAGAACGTGCGCGACGTCGCGTGGGCCGCGGCGCCCGATTTTCAGTGGGATGCGTCGAGCTGGAAAGGGATCATGGCGCACGCGTACTATCGTCCCTCCGCGACCGATACCTGGGGGAATGGCGAAGCCGCCGATCAGGCGCGTGAGTCGATCGCGGAATATTCGGAGCGGTGGTTCAAATATCCGTATCCGCAGATCTCGGTGGTTGAAGGACCTGTGAGCGGGATGGAATATCCCATGCTCGCCATGGAGGATCACAACCCCGACAAGTATCAGCTGTACAACGTCATCACGCACGAGATCGGTCACAACTGGTTCCCGATGATCGTCGGGAGCAACGAGCGGATGAATTTCTGGCAGGACGAAGGGTTCAACACCTTCATCAACAAGTTCGCCGAAGCGCGCCGCTATCCACAAAATGGCGACGAGCAACAACGCGCGGCGACGGAGCGTGCGCAGATCGAACAGACGCAAGTCTACAACGCCGATCTCCCGATCGTCACGCAAGCCGATCGCATCCCGCCGATGAAGCTCGGCTTCACCGCCTACTATAAGACATCCGCCGGCCTCGAGCTCCTGCGCCAAGAGATCCTTGGTCCGGATGCCTTCGACGATGCCTTCCGGACGTACATCAAGCGGTGGGCGTTCAAACATCCGACCCCCGCCGATTTCTATCGGACGATGGAAAATGTCTCGGGACGCCGTCTCGACTGGTTCTGGCGCGATTGGTTCCTCGAAAGCCCGCACTTCGACCAGACAATCGACACGGTGGCTGTTGACGGAAATCGCGTCGTCGTCCGCTACGCCAACAAAGCGCGCGGCGTGCTTCCGATTCGTGCCCGCTTCACCTTCACCGACGGCACGACGCAGGACTTCAATTATCCCGCCGAAGTGTGGAGCACGAACACCGGGACGTATGTCCGCTCGTACGAATTCGACGGAAAGAAGGTCAGCAAGATCGAGCTCGACCCTGACAAGCGGCTGATCGACGTCGACCGGACCAACAACGAGTGGATCGCGCCGGCGCAGTAGCCGAGCAGAACCACCCTCACCACCCTTCACGATCTTCTCGAAAACCGGTCCCGGCGATGAATCCAATCGCCGGGGCCGTGTCGTATCTCCTGCGTTGTCCGAATCCGCCGAGGACGAACCGACATGGTTCTGGCGAGACACCCACTTTTTGGAGAGAGAAGACGATGCACAAGATCATCATGCTCAAGAGCCTACTGCTCGCCGCCACCGCGGTGATGGGATTGGCTGTCACCACAGTCCGCGCGCAAGAAACGGTGAACGTCGGTGGCCAGGCGATGTACACGACGAAGGACATCGTCGACAACGCGGTCAACTCCGCCGATCACACTACGCTCGTCGCCGCCGTGAAAGCCGCCGGTCTGGTCGAGACGTTGAAAGGGAAGGGCCCGTTCACCGTCTTCGCGCCGACGAACGCGGCGTTCAATCAACTCCCCGCTGGGACTGTCGACAACTTGGTCAAACCGGAAAACAAAGCGACGCTCACCAAGGTGTTGACGTATCACGTCGTCGCGGGACAATACACCGCGTCGAAGTTGATGAAAGAGATCAAGAAGGGCGGCGGTAGCGCGACGCTCACGACGGTCGAAGGGGGCAAGCTCATGGCGCGCATGAACGGGCCGATGAACATCGTGATCGAAGATGAAAGTGGAAACGTGGCGGATATCTCGACGTATGATGTGGTGCAGTCGAACGGTGTGATTCAGGTGGTCGACAAGGTGTTGATGCCGAAGTAAGCACGCGCCGCGTGCGAGGTGGCAGTGCAACGCGTTCGCCATTGCAAGTGCTACCTGGTGCGTTGATGCAGCGTGTCCGGACATTCTCCTGCCGGCACGGCGCATTGCCACCATGGGCAAGGCGGAGTGGGTAGGCCGGAGTCCGCCGAAGGTTCGCCCTCGGCGGACTCCGGTTCCATTCACACAAAAAAACTATTGTCGAGTGTACCTCCGCGCGTGTATACTCTCGCCATGAGGTTCACCGAGTCGGTCGTTGCATGACGACGTTGTTGGCGTTCTTCGCGCTCGCCGGCAGCGGAAACGAAGATCACGAGCCCTCTGTCGCGCGCAGGCACGTAGAATCGAATGTCCACGCGGTCGCAGAGTCCGACATGGGACTTTTCGCCCGAATTCGTGCGGGAGATGCAAGCGCGCTCGACGCGTTGGCGCGGTCACACGGTAGTGTGCTAGAGGCTATTGCATTCACCACGGTACGCGACGCCGATCTCGCACGCGACATCGTGCAGGACGTCTTGTTCGACCTGTGGTGTCGTCGTACGACGATCGACGTACGCGGACAGTTCCTCCCCTACATACGCCGCGCAGTACATCATCGTGCGGTCACCGTCGTGCGTGGTGAGCGCGCTCGGCGTCGCACGGCAGATCTGTTGCGCGCACAGCTGCTCGCCATGCCGCGCTCGGCGCGCAATGCTGGCGAAGCGAACGTCGAGACCGACACATTACGTGAGACATTGATCGCGACACTCGCTGCCTTGCCGCCGCGGTGCAGAGAGGTGTTCCTGTTGCATCGCGAAGCCGGCCTCGATGCCCCGCGAATCGCGGCGACGCTCGGGATTTCGGTTCCGACGGTCTATAATCAGCTCCATCGCGCTCTGAAAGCGTTCGCCGAGGCGGTTGCCCGGCTTGGGTGAGCGCTCGGAAAACCTGAGCGTGTGAGATTTCGGGGTGGCATGCGACTAGTACGCATGCGTGCCCTGCCCGACATTCCCGCTTTCGCCGCCCGATACGTGGCGGGCGATCGCTCCTCAGAGACCTGCGACGCAGTGGCCCACTGGACTGCTGGTGATCCAACGCGGCGGGCGGTTCTGGAACAGTGGACGGCGCTCTGGGCCGCAGTTCCGGTGCGGACACAGGATGGAGAGGCGGGGGAAGTGATCGCCAAGCAGCTTACGGCGCGTATCGTGGCGCACGTCGAGAGCGGAGAGTCGGTTCACCCTACTGTTGATCGGTCATGGGGCGGGACAGGGCAATTGGGAAGGCGGGCTCTGCTCACGAAAGAAGAGACGCATGCATCTCGGACGTCTCGCATACTCGAGTCGCGGCTACTCAAGGCGATCATTGGTGCGGCCGCGGTGTTTCTCGTAGGAGCGATGTTCCACAAAACGCATGTGGATACGGAGCGTCCCTCGGTCACGACTTATCGTACCAAGAGTGGAGAGCGTGCCGCTGTTGTGCTGCCGGATAGCAATCACGTCATCCTTGCGCCGCAGACGACGTTGGTCGTCCGTGGCACAACGGTAATGCTCACGGGAGAAGCTTTATTCTCGATTGCCCATCACACCGGGTCGCCATTCATCGTACGTACCGGCACGGTCGTGACTCGTGTGCTCGGCACCACATTCGACGTGCGACGGTATGCGGACGATCGAGAAACGCGTATCGCCGTTACCGATGGACGAGTCGAGACCAGCGTCAGCCCTCGCGTTGGCGCTCATATGGGCTCCAGAGCAATCATCGTCTCCGTGGGACGAGTTGCACGTATTGCTGATTCGACGGTCATCTTGTCGGACGATGCGGCTTCGGTCACGGCATGGACAACTGGTTCGCTCGTCTTCGACAAAGTTCCTGTCGCTGAGATCCTGTCAACCGCAGGCCGATGGTATGGTTACACGTTCCGGCTCGTGGGACGTGATAGCACGACATTGTCACGGTGGCGCGTGACAGTCACGCTCGACGGGCGTTCTGTCGAGGATGCCATGAGTGCTCTAGCTGCACTCCTGAATGTAAGAGCCACATTGGATTCGACCACAGCAACAGGGCTTCGCACCATCACATTGCACACGGGCCAATCGGCCCAGTCTGCCGATCCTGTGGCAGTTCCCTTACGTCGTGATGCGCACGACATACTCTCACTTCGAGACGAGGTAGGGCGATGAGACAACCCCAGTTTGTTAGGATAGTATGGTTGGCCGCATGCATGGTAATCATCAACATGCTCGGCGTATCGTGGTGCGTCCCGCTCGTTGTCGCGCAGGAGGTCGCTGTAGGGGCATCTGCGTCCGTCGATCCGAACGCGATACTCTCCCGTACCGTGACGGTCGATGTCGATCATGTCTCTTTGGAATCCGCGCTGCGAACAATCGCGGCGAATGCGGGAGTCCGTGTGCAGTATGCGGCCGAGCAGCTGGAAGCGTACTCGACGCCGGTCACGTTGCACGTGAAGCAGGTTTCGCTTGGGAATGCGTTGGCGCAGGTGTTGGTAGGAACACCATTCACCGTGGCTCCGAAAAGTGGCGGGCGTGTATTCATTCTCGAGAATGGACACGCGGAGAATGTTCGGACACTCGGCATCATCCAAGGGAAGGTTCTGGATGCGAAGTCGCATCAAGCAATCGCCGGAGCAAGCGTTTTACTCGATAGCGCTTCTAAAGGAATTCTCACGCGTGATGATGGGAGCTTTCGGATTGCAGGTGTCGTCGTGGGAACCCATACTCTGTCGGTGAAACATATCGGCTATGCCAAAGCGGTTAAGGCTGTCACCGCGACCGATGATGCCGTTGTCGTGGCTGACGTAATGTTAACCACAAGTACGAATCAGCTCGCCCAAGTCGTCGTCACGGGGACCGTAACTCCAACAGAACTCAAAGCTGTTCCGAATGCGATTACCGTGATTACCGCCAAGCAGCTCGAGGAGCGGGGTATTACGCATATCGATCAGCTATTTCGTGGAGATGTGCCAGGCTTGTTCGCTCAGAACAATGGATCGAGCAATTTTGATGGCACCGTGACGATGTTTTCACGAGGAGCGACCACATTGCCGGGAGGAATGAGCCTCGGTGCCTTTCACGGAACCAATCCCATTAAAACGTATCTTGATGGGGTTGAACTCGCGGATCCGTCGTATCTCAATCAAATTGATCCGAAGAGTATCGAGCGGATCGAGATCCTTACCGGACCGCAAGCGTCGACCATCTATGGGTCGAATGCCATCAATGGGGTCATGCAGATCTTCACGAAGCGAGGGACGGCGACACGTCCGGAGTTCACCCTGGCATTCTTGAATGGATGGATCCAGAATAATTTCAGCAGCGCGACCACGCCGCAGCATGATTATACCGCACAGGTCAACGGCGCCGAAGGACGGATGTCGTATAACGGGGGAGGATCGTGGAGTTACGTTGGTCCGTGGTCTCCTTCCACGCAATCGAATCGGTATAGCGGCTTCGGAGGGGTGCATCTCGCGATGCCTACCCCGGGTGGGTCTGTGACCACCGACGTCTCAGTCAGGCGCACCAGCACGCTGAATGTGGCGCGCGGCGACGAAACGCGGCAAATAACTCAGCTTCAGCAGGAAGGGCTCTGGTACCGCGCACCCGATACCGGCGCGCCATTTCTCGGTGAGAACACACTCCGCGACCAGACTATGGGGTTGACCCTCAATTACGTCCCGATCTCGTGGTGGTCACACGAGATCGTCATCGGCCAGGATGCCTCGGATGTCGAGTCGATCTCAACAGGAAAGACATATCGTTACAGTGGCGACACTCTGCTGTTTCTCCAAGAAAATCACAATGAGCGGCGATCGTTGCGCTACACCACGACCGCACAAGTGCTGGCTGGCGCGCCCGTGAATGGGACGGTGACACTCGGCGGGGACGGATGGCAAACGTTAGCGACCGGATTCTTCGCCAACCCTTCGACGTTGAGTGGCAACTTCTACCGCAATACGAGTGTCTCTCGAGATACCGATCACAATCGGGGGGCGTTCGTGCAAGCACAAGTGGGGGTGTTGGATCAATTCTTCGTGACCTATGGACTCCGTGCGGAGTGGAATCCCAGCTTCGGCGCGAATGTCCGGCCCAATTATGCCCCTCGATTCGGTGCGGTCTATACCAAAGACCTAAGCGGTGTGACATTCAAAATTCGTGGTGCCTATGGGCGTTCGACCCGGCCGCCCATGCAGGGCGTCAAAGATTCCGTCATGGAGACAGATCCTAGTCAGATCGCCATTTTTGGCCCGCACAAAGTGCAATTGGCAAATCCGGATTTGCTCCCGGAGCATCAACAAGGTGGAGAGGGGGGGCTCGAACTGTATTTTGGCAATCGTGCATCGCTTGTCGTGACACGCTATAACCAGACCGTTGACGATTTGATCTTCTACGCGAGCACAGTCGATAGCGTACAGCGTCTGGACAAGAATCCTGATCCATACGGATACTGCGTCACGTACCCGCCTGATTGTGGAGACGGTGCGTATTACAGACAGGGTGAGGTTGTCAATCTGGGCTCTGTGCGGAACCAAGGGTGGGAGTTGCAGAGCAGTGTCGTTCTGGGTCCATTCACGACGAAAGGAACGTACAGTTGGACGAATAGTCGGGTCCTCGGCGTCCTCCCCAAATATCGGCATCTGTTCTCTCCGCCATCCTCGTATCCGGATCAGCAGCCGGGCGCGAGTTTCTATTTCCTGCCCGAGCACACGTGGGCCTTGAACGTGACGTATGCGGTTGCTGGATCGATGATCGGGGTGAATGTCAATGGGATTGGACAGATCGTCAACGAGGGTACGATGCTCTCACTCTTGCATTTTTATGGTTCACGGTTGATGCAAAATAACTGGAATATGCAACCGAGTAATTATCACAGCATGAATCCTGGCTATATAACGAGCGACTTGAATGCGTCTCACCACATCGCGTCACGTGTCGAAGGGGTGCTACAGATTCAAAATCTCACCAACCATTACGCCAATGACTTTCGAGCAGACTACGCCGTGATGGGCCGACAGACGCAACTTGGCTTTCGCGTCCGGTTATAGGGAGGGATCTCATGTCTCTGATTCTGCGCGTCGTTTGTGCGCTGGGCACCATCGCCTCGGTTGCATTCGCGCAACTGCTTCCCCCAGCAGTCACGGTAGACGGGCCGCGACATTACGACGTTCAACAGTTTTCTGCGGATGCGTTGGCCAATCTGACGTTCGAAGACATGCGCGCCGATGGAACGGCGATCCAGTTCATTCGCGGATATTTTCCACACGATTCTCTCGTACAGCAGTCGATTGCACGTGCGAGGGTCTGGATGACCACGCTGCACAATAATCCGCGCTATGGCTTACAACTCGATGCTTCCGGGAAAGTCGCAGTCCGCGCACAACAGGAAGACGTCGCCGAACATGATATTGCTACGCGGTTGGCGACGCCGGGACTCACGCTCGCCGATCGGGCCTTTACACTCCAGATGGCTGTCGAAGCTTTTACGAGTACGGATTTTCCCGCTCGTCTTCCCATCGCGGAACGGTATGTGGCGCAGCTCGATGCCCTGGGCGCGGACGGGGCATATTGGCAATATCGTGCGCGCTCTGTGCTCCTCAACACCTACTACCTGTTGGGGCGCACCTCCGATGCGGTGCGCATTGGCCTGCAGTTGGTGCATCTCGTCAGTGTCCTGCCGTTTCCGTATCGTGGCGGTCCCGGGAGCAACATCTATGATAAAGAAGGCGATCTGGTGTACGGGATGATTCTCGACGCGGTCGGTGCGCACCCGAACGGTGCCGCGACGATTCGCGCGCTCAATGCGGAGCTCCTTGCCGCCACGACGCCTCCGGCGTCGCTCGTGGCGTTCGATTCCACGTTTTTCTGGAACGGGGAGGATTGGAAGGGGAAAATGCAATTGCGCGTCAAAACCACCAATCAAATCGGGCAGCAGGGCGCGCCGCTCTCCGCGAGCTATTGGGTCAATCGCGGAGTGACTCGTGACACAAGTCGTGAGGCTCGTCAACGTACCCAGTCCATTGCGGTGAACGATGGGACGATTCGCGTCATCGAGGTGGGGAACATCGGGTGCGGGCCGTGCATCGCGGCGATTCCCGCGATGGAGCGTCTGCATCATCAGTTCCCGGATGTAGAGTTCAACTTCCTGACCTGGACAAGTGGATTCTGGGGGAATCGCGTCGTCGAGCCCGTCGAGGAAGCCGAGAAATTGACAGCGCATCTCGTGACGACCCTGCATGTGACGTATCCCATTGGTGTCGTGTTTGCGCCGCATGTGCCGCAGGCCGATGGGTCATCGCCCACCAGGTTGCTGCTGCCGACCTTCGACCAATATCCCGAGATTGGCACGCCAACCATCTACTTGGTCGATGGTCACGGCGTTGTTCGGAAGATTATTTCCGGCTACAGCCACGAGCTGGAAAATGTAATCGTCACAGGGATCGAATTTTTGCGCCGAAACGCAACGCTGCCATCATCGTGAGTTGCTCCGAGTAGAATCTTCGGTGGAGAAGATTCCTTGTCACATTTTTCTTTGATCAGTCGCTCTATGTTCGCTCCTACGCGTCGTGATTTTCTCGCGACGGCATCGTGTGCTATTGCTGGAAGATTCCTTGACCCGCGTTTTCGCGTGGCACGGGTCATCCCTGCGAATACCTCTCTCTCGGCACAGGCATTTTTGGAGAACCGTCTTCCCACGGCGGGTCTTCAATCCTTAGCCGCGCGTGCCGTCGATGCCACTCGGCAGACGGGTGTCGCGTATGCGGATATCCGTATTGCAGAACAGCACAGGTTGGATCCGGGGATTGTTCAGGCGAGCCTTATTTCGCAGATGACGTATGGCGTGCGCGCGTTGGTCGATGGCGTATGGGGCTTTGCCTATGGGCGCGATCCCAGTCCTGATGCGGTGACCCGGTGTGCACAGGCTGCAGTCGCCGGCGCCCGTGTTGCGGCGCAAGCGACTAACCGTCGTGCCGACCGGTCGTCGGGGTGGATGCCTCCGCCGGTGGCCACCGGCGAATGGCGTACCCCGATTCAGATTGATCCGTTCGAGGTGCCGTTACAACAACACAGTGAGGTCAGTGAAGCACTGAACGCACTTGTGAAGCGTATGCCGGAAATGGATACTCCTGGAGGGATCGGCATGCAATGGACGCGTGAGACTCGCGTGTTTGCGTCGACGGCGGGATCGCACCTGACACAATATCTGTACCGCAGCCAGATTGATGGCGCCTTTCATGTCTCGTACGGCCGAAACGCGCTCGTTGTGAAACTCCCGGACTTGGGGTGGACGTCTCGCGGGTACGAGGCAGTCCTCATCCCCGATACCGCCGACCGATTCAAGAACGCGGTCGAGGATGTACTCTGGCTTACACGACTACCGATGGCGACGATCGATGTCGGGCGATATCCCGTCGTGTTGGATGGGCATACGATGGGTTCTGTTCTCTTATCCGTCGTTGGACCTTCCCTCGAGCTCGATCGCGTGCTTGGCGATGAGGTCGATGCGTCCGGGGGAAGCCGCTTCACGCTGGATCTCTTGGGTGCTCCGGTCGCGAGTCCCTTGCTTACACTGACCGGCCATCGAAATATGCCCGAGATTCAAGCCGTGCAATGGGACGACGACGGCGCAGTTCCCACGCCGCATACCGTGATCAAGGAGGGGGTGCTCGTCGACTATCATACGAGTAATTCGACCGTTGCGGCCTTGACGGAGTGGTACCAACGGAACGGGAAAGCTGTGGCGTCGAATGGCTGTGCAACGACAGTCGATCCGCAGACGGTGGTCACGATTCAGCCCCCGCATCTGCAGATGTCTCCGGGGACGGCGCGCAGGTCCCTGGAAGAGCTCTGCCATGGAATGGCCCATGGCATCGTGGTGTTGACCGGAACGTATCTGGCCACCGATCAAAACTTGTCGTCGGCGAGCTTTTCCGCGGAATACACCCCATGCTTCGAGATCAAACAGGGCAAGCTCATTCGTCGCATTCAGGGGAGCGTGTTGCAGCTCAATACCCTCCCATTTCTCAAAGGGCTCGTGGCACTCGGTGACGAGACCACGATCTGCCGCGGGAATCAGATGCGTTCCAAAGGATATCCTTGGCAGGACACGCCGGTCAGCGCGGTCGCGCCGGCCGCGCTGTTCAAGGAGATCAACGTCATGTCCGCCAAGGAATAACGACTCGTGCGCATGCTTCCACCACTCGAGGAACGGCTGGCCGCCGGTCGTCCTGTCATCACCCGTGACCAGGCGCTTGCCGTGATGCAACAGATCATGGCGCATACGACGATCGCGAACGCTGGCGCCGAGATTGAACACGTCTATCACGGCGTCACGCGGCTCGCGCACGGGGCCGTGCGGAGTACCAATGATGGCGACTATCTCCGCATTGGCTTTCGTACCTCACGGGCGGTTGTCCTCAACGTCTATGTGGAGACGAATCAGTTCGACGATCAGTCGATTCGCGCCGTTGTGGAGCGTGCGGAGGCCTTGCTCAAGGACATGATTGGTTCGAACGAAGAGTTAGGCCCACGGCAGGCCATGCAGCAGGACCGCTATCTCCCAACGGCACTGTGGCACGAGCCCTCCATTGCCGCCATCCCCAGCGTGCGTACCGCAGAAATCCCCAAAATATTGGAGACTGTTCGTGCACGACGATTACAGGCGTCTGGCATGGTGGGAATTATGGCACGCGCCATGATGGCGTTAACGCGCGACGGCATCACAGCATTCCATGAGGAAACCGACTGCGAGGTGAATGTGACCGCGCGGCCGGACGATGGCACGAGTTCGGGGTGGAGTGGGCAAGCCTCGCGCGATTGGTCGCAGCTCGATCCAGTGCGTGTGGCCACCGACGCGGCAGACATCGCCGAGCGCGGGCTCCATCCGTCGGCAGTGGAACCGGGTCGTCGCGTGGCGATTCTTGGTCCGGCGGCGGTCGTCCAATTGATGCGCTTTCTCGTACTGCATTTCGATGGCGAGGGCAGTGATAATGGGGGGACCGGATTTTCCAAAGTGCCCGGACGTCCCAAAGGGAGCCGCTTTCTCCAACGGCTGTTCGATCCGCGTGTGCACATCACGGTCGATCCCACCGATCCGTTGGGCGGGTATCAAGCGTGGTTTGGCGGCCTAGTTGGGGCGTCCGCGAATCCCGCGCTCACGTTGATCGAAGGCGGGGTGCTCAAGAATCTGACCTATCGGATCATGGAAATCGCGTTGCAGCTCGGCCGGCCGTATTCCGATCTTCCGCATGGGTTGCATATGCAGGGAGGCGAGACCACCGTCGCCCAGATGATCGCGCAATGTGACGAAGGGATCTATGTCAACCGCTTCTCGAGTGTCGATGTCGTCGACATGCAGAGCGGGATGCTGACCGGGGTGACCCGTGACGGGTGTTTCCTGATCAAACACGGGAAGATCGATCGCCCGGTCAAGAACTTTCGTTTCCTGACGTCACCCTTCTTCTTCTTGAACAACATTCTTGCGATGGGTCCTACACAACGTGCCGCCTTTGGTTATGCACCACCCACGATGATGGAGCGGGAGGTGGGTATTCCCAGCGACTGGCCGCGGAGGCCGATGATCGTGCCACCGCTCATGGTGCGGGATTTCAACTTCAATGCGTTGATTGACGCAGTGTGAGTGCCGGACTATGCCACGGAGGATTTACTACGGGGCTGTCTGTCACATCGAGCATGGAGCCTCCTAATATTATATATATACGAAGTTCAGGGTGTCCCCCTGCTTGGAGTGATCGTGTCAAGGAATCGAGCGATCGGCATTCGCGCTCTTGATGAAGGGGAGACGCAGCACCGAGGCGGCGCGAGGCCCGAGGCGGACCCTGCGAGCGACGTGGAACGTCGTGCGAGGGACGAGATCAAGCGCGGAGATGGGGATGTGGGCGTCGTGCGCACTGATGCGCCGTGGCGCACGCGCGTGTTCAGGGTAGTGCGCGTGGTAATAACGGCGACAGCCACGGTGAGAACGACGGCGCGTATGATGATAACGATGAGGCCGACGATGAAACTCGCGGCACCCACGATGCGCAGGCGGCGACCCTGAGGATACCAACGAAGACCACGATGGTAATGACCGCGACCGTCGATGCACCGCCAGACCCTCCCGTTGTGACGGCAGTTGCCCGCCTTCCCCGCGTGTGGTGCGCGGAACGGCCGGCGCATCGTCGGTCTCCTCTCCGATCACACAGGCGGTGGACCACGCATCCCCCGCGGCACGAGCGCCGTGACGGACCGGTGCCTTGGGCAGAGGCGTCCTCCGTCGTGCACGCGTTCCACCAGCACCCGTTCGCCGAAGAAACACCCTCCCTCAAACAGCCTACTCCACAACGACCGGTGGAGACCTGTCAACAAGTGTTGGAGTCTAGGGGCGCGATTCCGCGACTCGACTCCGGGGTCGTAAAACCAATCACAGGATGGGACTGTTCAGACTCTGGCTCGGGGGCTAAGATGCCATGGACAAGGTCAAACAAGAGCGTGAGTTGGCCATCATGGTAGGTGACCCGTTGTTCGAGCGCCTCGACCTGCGCGATGACAGTCGTTTGTGTCGCCAGTACTTCGCGCATGCGAACGAAGGCGCGAACGACCGCGACACTCACCGTCACCGCGCGTTCGCTCCGCAGGACCGCCGAAAGCATCGTTACCCCGTGTTCGGTGAACGCATACGGGGCGTATTTCACATTTTTCCCACGGCGCGATGGGCTTTCGGCGTCGGACAAGGTCGCATTTTGCGACCCTGATAGAGACGGGGTGCTCTGGAGAGTCAACTGCGCTCGGAGGGTCTCAAGTTCCTCCTTGGAAAGCCGGAAAAGAAAGTCTTCGGGGAACCGACCCAGATTGCGTTTGACTTGCTCGTTCAGTCGTTTGGTGGGAACGCCGTACAAGCGGGCGAGATCCACGTCCAACATGACCTTGCGCCCTCGCAAGAGATAGATGCGCGACTCGATCTCGTGATCCTCGACGAGGGGTGCGTCCGCAGGAGTGGTCGAATCGGTCGGCATGCGTAGCTGGCGGTATGAGGGCCGAGCAATCTACAGCGCGTTTGCCGACGAGCAAGGTGCGATGTTCAACGGTGCGAGCGAGCCGTGACGCATCCGTGACGTTGTCCATGGTGTGGACCGGCTCGCTGAAACAAGCGACTCATAATAGATAACCTCTCCCAGAATTGGTGAATTAAAGACTTTGTATTTCCCTTGTCGTATTTCCGTGCAGGCGCACGATTCCAGAAATGCGAGGGTGTTCAGCGATCGACGCCGGGCTCGAGCGCAGGCTGAGGCGCAACGGTTGCGGGCGATGTCCGCAGGAGTTCTCGTATCGCATCGAACACACGAGCGAATTGCCCGTCGTAACGCTGTTCCAGTTCGTCGAGACGACGGGTCAAGGTGGCGTACGGCGTGACCGACTCTCGGAGGCGACTGAACGCACGCATAATCGCCACATTGACCTGAACCGCCCGATCACTACGTAGCACCGAGGACAGCATCGCCACGCCGTGTTCCGTGAATGCCCATGGTGGTTTTCTCAACCCTTTCTGATCGCCGGTGGAAATCACGATCTGTGATTTCCAGACCTGCATTTCGTCGAGTGAGAGGTGAAAGGCGAAGTCTGGTGGAAAACGGCCGGGGTTGCGAGCGACGGCTTGGTTGAGTGCCCCCGTGGTAACCCCATAGAGATGGGCCAAATCCCGATCAAACATAACCTTGACGCCGCGGAGGATAAAAATACGACGCTCCAGTCGATCGTCCGCCAACGCCAGAGGGAGGGCGTCCGCAGCATCTGTCATAGGTGTGGCATCGCGGGAATTGGATCCGTCAAGCATGAATGCAACCTACAGGGATGTACGGAGTGCACCATACGCATAATATTGCCGATAGAGTCAAATCATTGCAGGGTAGCTAAGATCATGGGTTGGGACGTAACATTCTCCCGTAATGACTCCTAAATGTAAGTCTCCGCTACATTAGGCGATCTCCGGCGAACGAAGCGCGCTTGACACAAGCTGTATATTTATCATAAATTAGCTGTATCGCGAATTCCCCCGGAGGAATGCCCATGTCACAGTCTGCGGCGCGCAAGAAAACCGTCCTATTGAATCAGGCCTTGATTGATCGAGCGCGGCGGGTGCTCGGCACTCGCACCGAAACCGAAACGATTTCGCTCGCCCTAGAGGTTGTCGTCCGACGTGCTGCGCAGGTGCGGGGGTTGCGAGCCCTGGCGGCTCTCGGGCCGCTGAACGCGGCGCGCGCGAACTAAGCAGGCTCAGCGGCGCTCTCGACGTCCGATGAGTAGTGTCGTTCCCCCTTATCTCGCCGATACCAACGTCTATATCACCGCGGCGAACGACGTCGTGTTTCGGGCACGATTCGAGACCTTTATTCAAGACTGCGGGCCGCTCTTGGTGAGTGCGCTGGTGGTCTCCGAAGTGCTCCTCGGGATCACGGATCCCACAGACTATAAAGCAGCCGTACGGGCCGTGACAGCCAGCGCGGTCCCCCGCGCGCCGACGGCCGCAGACTGGATTACCGCGGGGCAGGCGATTGCCCAACTCGGCGGTGAGACGGTCACAAAGAGTCGGTCGTTTTGGAACGACGCGCTGCTGGCTGCCCAATGTGCCAGGTTGGGCGTGACCCTGGTGACGCATAATACGGATGACTTCAAACGTCTCAAACGGTTTATTGATGTTACGGTAGCACCGCCATTTCCTCAGACGTGACGGCGTCGGCCTGAAAGACACTCCCGCCGCTATCCTCGATCGCATTGCCCAGCCATGAACTCCCCCGTCGAACTCGGCTTCGATCACCGCTACATCCCCGGCCGCGGTCCCGCCGCCGCGGTGACACTCCTCCTCCTCCACGGCACCGGCGGCGACGGCGACTCTCTCCTCCAACTCGGCGACACCCTCCGCCCCGGCTCAACCCTATTGAGCCCAACCGGCAACGTCCGCGAGCGCGGGATGCCACGCTTCTTCCGCCGCCTCGCCGAAGGCATCTTCGATCATGAGGATCTCATGCGCCGGACCGTCGAGCTCACCGAATTCATCCGTGGCGCAGTAACCGCGTACGGGCTCGACGCCACAGGCATTGTCGCCGTCGGTCATTCGAACGGCGCGAATATCGCCGCGAGCGTCCTCTTCGATGCCCCCGGCACCTTGGCCGGCGCGATCCTCTTCCGGCCGATGGTCCCCTACACCCCGTCGCCACTGCCATCGCTGCCGGCCGCCGCACCGGTCCTCATCGCGAGCGGGGCCCGCGATCCTCTCGTTCCGCCCGAGAACGCTGCCACCCTCGCCCAACTCCTTCGCGAGACCGGCTACGACGTCACCCATCACATCGAAGCAGCCGGCCACGACCTCACGATGTCCGACGTCCGGGCCGCCCGGGACTGGATCGATCGCTATTTCCCAGAGTAGCGCTTACCCCTCGTTGGTGTGCGGTGGCGGAGCCGACGGCGGTGTGCCCGCCGAGTCATTTGGCGGAGCCGCATCCCCACCCTCGGCTTCATCCTCACCGCGGAGCCGGCGCCGCTTCTCGTCGAGTTGTGAGCGCCACCAATTGCTGTTGTGATAGCGCGGATCGCGCAACCCCGGCGTGTTGTCATAGCGCTCATCCTCGTAATGGCGCGGCGCGGGGAGCTGCGGATCGAGGTCGTGGACGGTGTAGTCCGCATCCTCGATCGACTCGTCCGCTGGCGCGGGCAATGCCGGGCCGCTCGGGCGCAGCGTGATGTCGATCGGCGAAATGACGGGGATCCAGGTCAGCATTTCATGGCTCCTCCCATGTTGAGAATGAAAGCAACGGCGGCGCCGAGTTGAAACATGACCAATCCTCCGAGCACACCATACGTCGCAAGCGTCTGACGACGCTCAGCCGGGACCGTCCGGCGATACAGCCACCACCCGATGAGAATCGTCGCCCCTTCGAGCACGAAATCTACCATCGGGTACTGATAGAGATGGAGTCCAATCGACGGTCCGCCCGGCCACGTCGGTTTGACGCCCGTGAGATAGTCGAGCGCGTAATGCGACGCGACGGTGAGGGCGACCGCGCCACCACCGATGACGTCGCTCGTGATCGCCGCATACAACCCCGCCAGGAGCACCGCGGCGGCGCCGACGGCCAACAATCCGTGCGTGTACAAGCCCCACGGCCCCCGGTCGACGTGCGCGACGCACAGTCCTACATCGAACCAATCCGGCAGCTCCGACGCGAACAGTAACAGCCAGAGCGGTACGGTACGCCGGAACGAATATGTTCCGAGCGCGAATCCTAAATGGCCGGCGTACATCTCACGCTCCGCCGGTACGGTGCCGAGCGTCATACCGGCTCGCGTCATGCACATGTGCATCATGCGCACGAGCATCACGCTGGCCCGCACGCCAATGGCACACGAGCACGGAGACGACGGGCGCCGCGAGTGCGAGCGACAGTTTCACTCCATTGAAGAGATGGTCTGACCACATGGCGCCGGGAAAGTTAACACCCCGGCCTCGCCACTAGTCTATCGACGCATCCTTACGAGGCCGTAACTAGGCCGTAACGTGCTGCGCTTTGAGAATGGCGCCCAAGGCGACGCTCGCCTCGCTCGCCGGAAGTGGACGCGCGAAGAGATAGCCTTGGCCCAACTCGCATCCCAACGTATGCAGGATGGATTGTTGCTGCGCGTGCTCGATCCCTTCGGCGATCGTGCTCAGCCCCAACGTGCCGCTGAGCCCGATGATCGTCCGCGTGAGCGCCGCGCCCGCCGAATCGTCGCCGAGCCCTTCGATGAACGCCTTGTCGATCTTGAGAATGTCGATCGGGAACTGCTGCAGATAGCTGAGCGACGAATACCCCGTGCCGAAATCATCGATCGCGAGCTTGACGCCGAGTGACTTGAGCTCGCGCAGACAATTGATGACGGCGTCGGTGCGATGCATGATCGTCGTCTCGGTGATCTCGAGCACGAGCCGTTCTGGCGAGAGTCCCGTCTCGGCCAACACCGCGCGCACGTCGTCGACGAAGGTCGACTCCTGCAGTTGCCGTCCCGACACGTTCACGGCCACGGTCAGGTTGCGCAACGACGCATTCTGATCGCTCCACAACTTCGCCTGCCGGCACGATTCGCGGAGGATCCACCGCCCGAGCGGAACGATGAGGGCCGTCTCTTCCGCCACCGGAATGAAATCGGCGGGAAGAAGTGTCCCACGCCGCGGATGATTCCACCGCACGAGCGCCTCGACGCCGACCGCGGTTCCCGTATTCAGCTGTACGAGTGGCTGATACAACATCGTGAACTCGTGCTCCGCCACCGCTCTCCGGAGATCCGCTTCGAGCTCGAGCCGGTCGACGACCGCGTTGTACATGTGCGGCTCGAAATAATCGTAGCTCCCTTTGCCACGCCCTTTGGCGCTGTACATCGCGACGTCGGCGTTGCGGAGAAGATCGTTCGCGCTCTCGTCGTCGCCGTGTGGCCACGCGATCCCGATGCTCACGCCGATCAGCGTCGCTTCACCCTTGAGCATGACCGGCGCTTGCATCGCCGAGATGATGCGTTCCGCCACGATGCGCGCTTCGACGTGATCGCGCACGTTGGAGAGCAGGATCCCGAATTCGTCGCCGCCGAGCCGGGCGACGGTGTCGGAGCCGCGCGTGGCGTTGAGGAGCCGGTTCGCCACGATGACCAACAACTCGTCGCCGATCCCGTGCCCCAGGCTGTCGTTCACCGATTTGAAGTTGTCGAGATCGAGGAACATCACCACCACGCGATCGCGATTCCCTTCTTTGAGCAGCGCCTGCTCGACGCGCTGGCGGAAGAGCGACCGGTTGGCCAGGTTGGTGAGTGAATCGTGGAACGCCTGGTGTGTCAGCTTGGCTTCGAGCGTTTTGCGCGTCGTGATGTCCTGCACCATCGCGATGATCGCGTCGGCGCCGGTGCCATCCCCTTTCGCGCGCGACATCGTCACGCTCGCCCAAATAATCTGCCCATCCCGCCGCACGTACCGATGCTCGGCGGTGAAGTGGTCGATGCGCTGCGTCGCCAGCTCCATGAACTGCCGCGCGTATTCCGCCGCGTCTTCGGACGGGGCGAAGTCGTGCAAGGAGTGGCCGCGGAGCGTGGCGGCGGTGTAGCCGAGGAAGTTGGCGAACGCTTCGTTCGCGTCGAAGAGCGTCCCGTCGAGGTTCAGGAGAACGATCCCAACGGCGGCGTGCTCGAACACAGCCCGAAACCGCGCATCGTTGGCGCTCGAGGACTCTCCGGTGGGTAAGTGCATCGTAGAAAGGTACGACATCCCGCTCCGTACCGTCTAGCGGATCCCCACCATCTTGTGTGACTGCACCGAAAGACGCCACCGGGGATGCGCTTTGCAGTATTCGATGGCGTGCGCCGTATTCTCCGCGAGCGCCGGTCCGTCCATTGGTTGGAGGAACCAGTGCGTGAAGTCGAGCGCGGCGAACCGCTCCGGCGGCGCGTCCCGCTGCGGGAAGACCAATTTGAGCTCGTCTCCCCGGGTGAGGACGACCGGCGCGGTCGCTTTTGGGCTCACGCAGATCCAATCCAACCCAGCGGGCGCCGGCTGGGTCCCATTGGTCTCGACCGCCACCTCGAACCCCACCGCGTGTAGGGCCCCGATCGCCGCCTCGTCGAGCTGGAGGAGCGGCTCTCCCCCCGTGCATACCACGAGCTTCCGCGCCGCGTCGTCGCCGGCCCAGGCGGCGTCGACCGCCGCCGCCAGCGCGTCGGGGGTCGCAAAACGCCCCCCGTCCGGCCCGACCCCCACGAAGTCCGTATCGCAGAAGGTGCAGGTCGCCGTCGCGCGATCTTGCTCCCGCCCTGTCCAGAGGTTGCACCCGGAGAACCGGCAGAACACCGCGGCCCGTCCTGCCTGCGCCCCTTCGCCTTGCAGGGTATAGAAGATTTCCTTGATGGTATAGGTCATGGACGCCGCACGTACCGCACGGGGTCGGACATGCCCACCTCCGCGAACCCTTTGAGCCGGAGCTGGCAGGCGTCGCAGTGTCCGCAGGCGGCGCCGTCCGGCGCTGGATCGTAGCAACTCGTCGTCGCGCCATAGTCGACGCCAAGCGATTGTCCGAGCGCCACGATTTCCCCTTTGCTCAGCGAGATCAACGGCGTCTGGATGCGGACCGGCGCCGTCCCTTCCACCCCGGCGCGCGTCGCGAGGTTAGCCATCTGCTCGAACGCCGCGATGTATTCCGGGCGACAATCGGGGTAGCCACTGTAGTCTCGCGCATTCACGCCGATGAAGATGTCCTGCGCGCCGGTCACCTCCGCGAACGCCAGCGCGAACGACAAAAAGATCGTATTCCGCGCCGGGACGTACGTCACCGGAATGTCGTGCGCCGTGTCGACCGGACGATCTTTCGGGACGTCGATGTCGGCGGTGAGCGCCGACCCGCCGAACGCGCGCAGATCGACGTCGACGATTTCGTGCCGGACGACGCCGTAGCGTGCGGCGACGGCGCGGGCCGCGTCGATTTCATGCGTATGCCGTTGGCCGTAGCGGAACGTCAGCGCGTTGACCGTGAACCCCTGGCTCGTCGCATACGCGAGCACCGTGGTCGAATCGAGCCCTCCGCTGAGGAGGACAATGGCTTGACGAGACGTGCTTTGCAGCGGAGCTGGCATCCAAGAAAGATACCAGGCGCACCCCGCTCCGAGGGATTACGCGGTCTTGAGCTCGCCCACGAGCTGGCGCAACCGCGTGCTGCCGCGCAGAAGCTGTTCCGACGCCGCGCTCATTTGTTCGCACGCCGCGCTCTGCTCTTCCGTCGATGCGCTCACCTGCATGGCGGTCGCCGCGTGCCCTTCCGCGGTCCGTGCGACGCCCGACAAGTTGTCCGTGGCGGCGTGGACGGCGCGTACGTTGGTTTCCGCGGTGTCGGCCACTTGTTCCGCCGCCAGGCGGGTCCGCTCCGCCGCCGCGAGAATCTGGGCGAGCGTTTCATCGAGATCGTGCGAGACACGTTCGATCTCACCGACCTGCGCCACACCGCGCTCCATCGTCGTCGACGTCGACGCCACCCGCGTCGTCACCGACTGCGTGAGCTCCACGACGTCATCCGCCGCGGCGCGTGCCTGATCGGCGAGCTTCCGGATCTCGTCGGCGACGACGCCGAAGCCGCGTCCCGCCGCTCCCGCGCGAGCCGCTTCGATGGCGGCGTTGAGCGAGAGCAGATTCGTCTGGTCGGCGATGCGTCCCACCGTGCCGACGAATTTGTTGATGTTGCCGACGGTGGAGTGCAGTGCGCGGACTTCATCCGCTGCTTGTCGCACGATCGTGCGCACGTCGTAGAGAATCGCGATCGACCGCTCCAACTCGCTCCGCTTGTCTTTTGCCTGTGATTCGATCGAGCCGGCGAGTGCTTGCACTTCTTCCGCGCCGGCCGCGACGCCATCGGCGCTGTCGCGAATCGAGTTGAGCGAATCGGTGACTTCTTGAATTTGCTGAACCTGCGTGTCGGCCCCTTCGGACACCTGCGTCACCGCGCTCGACACCTGGTTGGCGGTATCGGAAATTTCGCGCGATGCCGTCGCGAGATCGCCCGCGGAGCTCGTGACGTCGTCGGCCGTTCGCGTCGCCACGTCGATGATGCGCGAGAGCGATTCGCTCGCGTGATTCATCGCGCGCGCCAACGTTTGGAATTCGATGGGAAGCCCGATCTCTTCCGTGCGGACGCTCAATTCACCGCGGCTCAGCTGCCGCGCGTGTGTGGAGAGGGAGCGGAGTGGACGATCGATGGCGCGGGTCGTCCGGATGGCGATGATGAGGGCAAGGAGCACCGCGACCGCGGCCGCGGCGAGGACCAAGGACGCCCGCGACTTGGCGGTTCTGTCCAACCGTTGGGTCGTGTTCACGACTTCCGACGTCTTGGTTTGATCGAAACGTCGCAGGTCGTCGAGCAACGATTCGACGAGTGCGGCGGCGGCATGCGCCTGGGTGCGCGCTTCGTTGGAGCGTCCCAAGTCATTCAGGCGATGCGCCAACGCGTACGCATTTTCGACGTCCGCGAGCCGCTTGTCGACCGCGGCGATTTGTGCAACTTCCGACGCGGTCCGGTGTGACGAGGCGTTGAAACGGCGCTGCAGCTCGTGTGCTTCGTGACCGAGTTGGCGAAACTCACGCTGATCGACCGTGTCGTGCTCGGTAAGATATTGCGTCGCTTCCTGGATTTCGCGCGCGATGATGTTGGCGTAATCGGCGGTCTGCTGTGACGTCGTCAATATACTGAGCAGTTGCTCCGACACGTCGCGGGCGCCCATTCGCGCCGCGCCCCAACCGAAAGCGCCGGCGACGATCATACAGGATACGAGCGCGCCGAAGCCAACGTACAACGTTCGGCGAATCGACATCCGGCGTTCGCGCGGTGCCGACACGACCTGGTGCTGGCGCGTCTGGTCGAACGAGCTCTGCATCATGTCATCGAACGGCGCTTGCATCGTGCTCATGCGCCCGCTCCCGCGTTCGCTCCCGCGTTCGCTCCCGCGTTCGCTCCCGCGTTCGGTCTCGCGCTTGGTCCCGCGTTCGTGACTGCCGGTGTTCCTGTCCCGACTCCTGTCGTCGGCACCGGAACCATCGCGCCATGCTCGACACGGGTGATTCGGAAATGATCGCCCGCGGGATCATTCCCGCGATTGAACCAAATCGTCCCCGCGACGCCACGGTAGCCGTGACCCGCGTTCAATTGCTTGAGATACTGCTGCACCAGGTTGCGATCGCCGTGGGCTTGGGCCACCGCGTTCGCGAGCAACTTGGTCGCGTCGTACGCGAGCGCGGCCAATGCACTGGGCGGTTGTCCGTACTTGGCTTTGTACGCCGCAACGAACCGTTGCGTCGTCGTATCCATGCTCTGCGCCGTGAACGGGACGCCGATGTACACCCCTTCGGAGATCGGATCGGTGGTGATCGGTTGCCATCCATCGCCCGCGAGGAAGACGCTGTTCAACCCTTGGCGCCGCGCTTCGGTGAGGAACGGATGTCCCGAGGTCTCATCACCGGCCACGAAGACGACATCGGGCTTCTTCAACTTATAGAAGGCGACGTACGGCTCCATGTCGGTGGCGGGGCTCATCGGATCGTTGCTGATCACTTCGCCATCGAAATGGTGCAGGAACGCATCCGCCAACCCTCGGCCGTACGCGTCGTTTTGATACAGCACCGCCGCGCGGACGCGCCGGTGCAACGTGGTCGCAAAGGATGACGCGAATCGCGCCAGCGTCGCACCATTGCTCGAATCGCTCGTGATCAACCGGAACACCCAGGGAGAAATTCCCGTCAGATCCGGCGACGACGCCGACGTCGCGATCGCGACGATATGATTGTTGTTGTACACTTCGGCGGCCGAGACCATCGCGGCCGAATTCACGTGGCCGACGACCCCCATGACCGCGCGATTGTTGCTGAACTCGGCGGCGACACGCGTCGCTTCGGTCCCGGTTCCGCGATCGTCGCGCACGACGACACGGACGGGAACTCCGTCGATCCCGCCGTTATGATTGATCTCTTCGACGGCGAGCTCGACTCCTTGTTGGTTGAGCTCCCCGTAGGGAAGATGTTGCGGGCCGGCCGCCCCGATCACGTATTCATTGGATCGGTGCTGGCACCCAAGTGCGGAACAGGCCGCGATCACGAGCAGCGAACGGCGCAACTGAAATCCTCCGAGGTCGATCGCCGGGAATGATGAACGCGATTGCATGTACGACTGCGGATGCCTTGCAACGCGAGTGCACCACCAAGACGAAGTGCGAACTTCCTTTGTAACTGGTCGAAACACGAGTAGCAGAAGGGCAAGACGAAACCCCGAGGGTGGTGGCACCCCTCGTGCGAGTTTCGGCAGCTATGCGCATTTTGGTAACCGGGGGAAGCGGGGTCGTCGGGACGGCGACCGTCACAGAGCTGCTGCGAAGGGGGCATACGGTCCGCCTCGTGTCGCGCCATGCGGCCGATGACGCGCGCCGCTGGGCATCGGGCGTAGAGCCGCACCCGGGGTCGATTACCGATCCCGATTCGCTACGTGGCGCGGCGAACGGATGCGCCGCGCTGATTCATCTCGCCGCGGTGGTCGCCGAAACACCGCCTGATGAAACGTTCGAACGAGTCAACGTTGAAGGGACTCGACACGTGATCGAGGAAGCGGTGCGTGGCGGCGTCGTCCGTTCCGTCTACGTCTCCTCACTCGGCGCCGACCGTGGGACGTCGCCGTATCATCGATCCAAGCGGACCGGGGAGGAGATCGCGCTCGCCTCTACTATGAATACGACGGTGATTCGTCTCGCCAACGTCTACGGTCCTGGCGACGAAGTGATCTCCCTCCTCATCAAGATGATTCGCATGCTCCCAATCGTCCCGACGATCGACGGGGGGGAGGACGTCTTCCAGCCCATTTGGGTCGGCGACGCGGCCATGGCGTTGGCCGAGGCGCTGGATCGGCCGGAGCTGGCGGGGCAGGCGTTGGACGTGGCGGGACCTGACAGGACGTGCATGAACGATCTGATCACTCAGGTCCGTCACATTACCGGCCGCCGGCCGATGACGCTCCCCGTCAGCGGGGCGCTCGCCACCTTGGGGGCGAAGCTCGCCAGCATGGCCGGGGTCTCGATTCCGATCGACGAAGGGCAGATCACCATGCTGGAGGAGGGGAACGTCATCCCAGACGACCGGCAGAATGCGCTGACCGAGATACTGGGGATCGAGGGAACTCGACTAACCGACGGGCTGTGTAAGCTCGCCGATGCGCTCCCCGAGCAGCTCCCGGACGCGGGTGTTGGCTCCCTCCGCCGGAAACGCATCTGGGCCGACATTACCGATTCGTCATTGTCGCCAGAACAACTGTTCGAACGATTTCGAACAACCTTTTCGGACGTGACCCCTTGGTCGATGAACCTGGGCGCCGAGCCGGGGACGCCGGATGCGCTGCAGGAAGGGGAGACGATGACCATGTCGCTCCCCATCAGGGGGAATGTCCAGGTCCGGGTCGAGGAGCTGACGCCGAGGACCGTGACGCTGGTGACGTTGGAAGGACACCCATTGGCGGGGGCGGTTCGCTTTTTAGTCGAGCAGCGAGGAGATCATCTTCGGTTCGAAGTCCAGGTGTACGACCGGCCGGCCGACGTCGCTGACTGGCTCGTGATGCGGACCGTCGGGCAGTACATCCAGCTCGGAACGTGGAAGAGCATCGTCCGGCGCGTCATCCAAGAAAGCGGCGGGCGCTGCGCCGATGGGATTCACCACGAGACCGTCAGCTTGGATGAGGAAGCGGCTGAACGTATCGAGACGTGGCTGCGCGAACTGGTGCTGGCCCGACAACGGGAAGAGGTTCCGCACGACGGTGCCGAGCGTGAAGACGCGAGTCGCCAAGACGCGATTCGGCAGGACGCGACTCCCCAGGACGTGACACCCGAGCGCGCCTGACCCACTGCTTATTTTTGACCTATGTCCAGAACGCCTTTCACCGTTGGAATCATCCAGGACGCCGTCGCCGCGACGCCGGCGGAGACTGTCGAGCGCGCCGTCGGGCGCATTCGCGAGGCCGCGTCGCGTGGCGCGCAGATCATCTGCCTCGAGGAGATGTTCAATTCGCACTACTTCTGTAAGAAGCAAAGTTGCGAGCGGTTCGACCTCGCCGAGCCGATCCCTGGGCCGGTGACCGATCGGATGCAGGCGTTGGCGAAGGAGTTGGAAGTCGTGTTGATCGTGCCGATCTTCGAGCGGCAGGCGGCGGGCGTCTATCGCAACTCCGCCGCGATCATCGACGCCGACGGAGCGTTGCTCGGCGTGTATCACAAGATGCACATTCCCGACGATCCGCTTTTCAACGAGAAATACTATTTCACGCCAGGCGATTCCCATCGCTCGCATGAAGGGCCACATCGGGGCGCGAACGGGTTCCGCGTGTGGAAGACGCGGTATGCGACGATCGGTGTCTTGATCTGTTGGGATCAATGGTACCCTGAAGCGGCGCGCATCACGTCGTTGCTGGGGGCGGAGATTTTGTTCTTCCCCACGGCGATCGGCTGGCATCCAGCGGAGAAAGCGACGTTCGGCGACGCGCAGGTCGATGCGTGGCGCACGGCACAGCGCGCGCACGCGATCGCGAACGGCGTCTTCACGGCATCGCCGAATCGCGTCGGGCACGAAGACGAGCCGGGAACGGATGGGCTCGAATTCTTCGGACATTCGTTCATCGCCGATCCGTTCGGCCGCATTCTCGCGGATGCGGGGACCGATCCCGCGGTGTTGATCGCGACATGCGATCCGGCGTTGATCGAAGAGACGCGCCGCAATTGGCCGTTCCTCCGCGATCGCCGCATCGACGCCTACGCTCCAATTCTCAACCGTTACCTCGGCGCATGACCACAGCGGCAGCTCCCGCAGGAATTTCTGCACCGCCCAAATGGCGGATGCCGGCCGAATGGGAACGGCACGACGCCACGTGGATCGCGTGGCCGCATCACGAGCCCGATTGGCCGGGGAAGTTGGCGGCGGTCCAGTGGGTGTACGCGGAGATCGTGCGCGTACTCGCCGAGTGCGAGCGCGTGCACGTGTTGTGTCATGACGAGGATGTTCGTGCGCAGGCGGAGTCGTATTTACGCGCGCACGCCGTCGCGCTGCAGAACGTCGATCTCACGGTAATCCCGACCGATCGCGTCTGGTTGCGCGACTCGGGACCGAGCTTCGTGTGGAACACCGAGGGCGACGTGGAGCTCATGGCGTGGGGGTTCAACGCGTGGGCGAAGTATGACAATTACTCGCACGATGCGCGTGTTCCCGACGCCGTACAATCCTTGACGCGTCTTCAGCTTCGCCGTCCCGTGCGCGACGATGCGCCCGGGCAACGTTTGGTGTTGGAAGGGGGCGGCATCGACGTCAACGGGGATGGGCGCATCCTCGTGACCGAAGAGTGGTTGTTGAGCGATCAGCAGGTGCGCAATCCCGGGATGACCAAGAGCGACTATGAGCGCGCGTTCGCGACCTATCTCGGTTGCTCTGAAACGATCTGGCTCGGCCACGGGTGCGTCGGCGACGATACGCACGGACACATCGACGATGTCGCGCGCTTCGTGAGCTTCGACACGGTCGTGCTCGCGTACGAAGCCGATCCCGCTGACGACAACTTCGCATCGTCGCAAGACAATTTGCGGCGGCTGCAGATGGCGGGGGGTGATCGGCCGTTGAACGTGATTCCGTTGCCGTATCCGCGGCCGGTGATCATGGACGGGCTGCGGTTGCCCGCGAGCTACGCGAACTTCTACGTTGCGAACGGTGCTGTGTTGGTGCCGACGTTCAACGATCCCAACGACCGGATCGCGCTCAATACGTTGGCCGATCTCTTCCCCGCGCATCGCGTCGTCGGCATTCATGCGGTCGATCTCGTGTGGGGATACGGAACATTGCACTGTCTGACGCAACAACAACCCGCGCGGCGGCGGTAAGGCGCGATGAAGATCACGCTGGTGGCTGATGATACCGTTCGGTACGAGGCGACGCCCGGACCGTTGACGATCGAAGCGCCGGCGCCGGATAAGCCGTATACGTCGTTTCACATGTTGGCGAGTGCATTGGCGCAGTGTACGTACGAGACGGTCCATTCGTGGGCGACGCACGCCAAGTTGCAGGCGGATGATCTCGCGGTCGAAGTACGGCTGCAGTTCGTCGAGCGTCCGCATCGGGCGAGTGCGTTCGAGGTCACGTTGCTGTGGCCGTCGTTACCGGAAGAGCGTGTGGCGGCGGCGCGGCGGGCGGGTGAGTTGTGCGCCGTGCATCAGACGCTCGCGCATCATCCACAGATCGACGCGATCGTCAAACGATAATCCGCGGACCTCTCATGTCGCTTCCGGCACGCACCTTTCCAGTCGTCCGCTTCACCGTCGCGGGTGAAGAGCCTGGCGCAACCGCGCGCATCGTCGGATCGGTTGGACGTCCGTACACGGTGATTTATGATGGTGCGTGCCGAGTGTGCGGGAAGCTCGTCGACATGTTGGCGGAGTGGGACACGCACGAAAGCGTCGAGATCGTTCCGTCACAAGCGCCAGGTGTGCACGCACGGTTTCCGTGGATTCCCGCGCGTGCGTACGCAGAGTCGGTACAAGTCGTTCGCGCGCGTGATGGAAAGACGTGGCAAGGTGCGGCGGCCTTAGAGACGATCATCAACGTGATGCCGAAAGGGCGTCTCATCGGATGGGTCTTCAAGGTGCCGTACGTGCGTCCGCTCGCCGAATATCTCTATCGTACGTTCGCCAAAAATCGATATCGGTTGGGGTGCGGCGAACACTGCCAGTACCGTCCGTTGGACGTCGACTTCGACGTCGATCATAAGACGTAACAGCACCGTTCGAACAATCGTTCAAGTCTTGCAACCTGGCGCCGGGAGACGCACGTTGTAGGGCACTCCTTTCCCAGGTACCGTCTCATGCCTCGCGCTTCGTCATCCACGCCCGCTCGGCGGACGTCCGCGCCTCAGCCGCTCGTTCGGAGTGGCGATCCCATGCTCCTCATCGGGACGATGAAGGGCGCGTTTCTGCTCCATTCGACGTCCGCGCGTACGAAATGGACGTTGCGTGGTCCGTTCTTTCCCGGGCAAGCCGTCTACGCGATGGCGTATGATGGGCGCAACGGACGTCATCGGCTGTGGGCGGCGACGCAAAGTATGCATTGGGGAGCGGTGTTGTGTTGGAGCGACGACTTCGGCGAAACGTGGGTCGTTCCTGAGACGCCGACGATCACGTTTCCGAAAGGGAGTGACCGATCGCTCCGGCAGATTTGGCAAATTGCGCTCGGCAATTCCGACGAGCCGGACACGTTGTATTGCGGTGTCGAGCCGGCGGCGTTGTTCAAGTCGACTGATGCTGGGAACACGTGGTCGCTCGTCAAAGGGCTCGCCGATCATCCACACGCCAAGTTGTGGCAACCGGGTGGTGGTGGATTGGGATTGCACACGATTCTCCCCGATCCAAACGATGCCAAGCGGGTGACGATCGCGATCTCGACGGGCGGGGTGTACCGCACGAGCGATGGCGGGCGGACGTGGCAGGCACGAAATGTTGGCGTGCGGGCGGAGTTTCTCCCCGACAAATTTCCGGAGTTCGGGCAGTGCGTGCACAAAATCGTGCATCATCCGTCGCAGCCGGAGCGGATGTATCTCCAGAATCACTGGGGATTGTATCGCAGTGATGATGGTGGCGATTCGTGGCACGACATCGCGAATGGGGTTCCGTCGGATTTTGGATTCCCGTTGGGGATTCATCCGCGCGATCCGAACACGGCGTACATCGTTCCGCTCGAGTCGGATGCGTTTCGGTGTGTTCCGGACGGGAAGATGCGGGTGTACCGGACGCGGAATGGCGGGAAGCAGTGGGAGGCGCTCACGCGAGGGTTGCCGCAGCGAGAGGCGTACGAGACGATCTTGCGGGATGGGTTGAGTGTCGACTCGTTGGATCCGGCGGGGGTGTATTTCGGAACGCGTAGCGGAAAAGTGTACGGCTCGAAAAACGAAGGGACGTCGTGGGCGTTGTTGGCGGATACGTTGCCGCCGGTGGTGTGCGTGAAGGCTGTCGTGCCGATTCCCGCAGCGGCGAGTCGATCGGACGTGCGTTCTGGTACGAAGCACAAGAGCGGAACATCGTCGCGAAAGGCAGCGACGAAACGCTCGAGTACCGTGCGACGAAGCGCGACGCGCAAAGTGGCGGCGCGGTCGGGGCGTTGATAATTCGCTGGATTTCGGACGATGCCGGTTGAAGTGGTTCTCCCTGAATATTTGCGCACGTTCGCGGATGGTGCGCGACGCGTGCAATTATCCGCCAACGTTGTGACGGTGCGAGATGCACTGGATGCGTTGGCGGCGACGTATCCGGGGGTCGTGAGTCGTGTCAGAACGGAACAGGGGGAGGTGCGGGAGCACGTGAACATCTTCGTTCAGGGGGAGAGCATTCGCGATGGGGATGGTTTGGGGACCCGATTGCATCCTGATGAGGAACTATTGATCGTTCCGGCGGTGAGCGGGGGATAGGCGCTCGCGGGCGTCGATGGGCGCCAACATTTGTGTTGCGTGTCATACGACCGCGTCCTACATTCGTGCGCATGACTTCCGGACAGTGGTCATGACGCTTCCGCTCCGCTGGTTGTTCTTCGGAGCATCGTCGAATGACGACGGATATCGTCGTGACCGTCGTCGGCCACGTCCGGTCGTGATTGCCGAGCAGAATACGGCGATCGGTCATGATGGTTGGAACGATGATCCCGACCACGCGGCACTCGCGTCGATGCGTGCCGGGGACGTAGTGGCGTTCGAGTCGCTCTTTCATCGGTACTACACGCGATTGGTCCGTGCCGCGTATGGTTACGTGCGCGCGCGAGACGTCGCGGAAGAGGTGGTCCAGGACCTCATGTTCCGTTTGTGGACGCGCCGAGGCGACATGCAGGTGACTGGCTCTGTGGCGGTGTACCTCTTTACGGCGGTCCGGCACGAATCGATGAAACGTGTTCGACGCGCGGCGATCGAACAACGATGGACGAGTCGGGAGGCCGCGGCGCTCGCGAGTGATGAGCGAGACGTGGAGATCGCTCCGGACGCGACGGCCGAGCGTCGCGAGTTACACGACGCGATCGGGCGCGCCATGGCGTCGTTGCCGGAACGGTGCCGGGAGGTGTTCCGGTTGTACCGCGAGCAGGATCTCCGAGCGCCGGAGATCGCGCAAATTCTTGGGATTACCCCATCGACGGTTCGCGTGCAGCTGGCCCGCGCGGTGCGGGCGCTCCGGACGCAATTGGCGGAGTATCGGCGCCGGTAACGGGCGCTTGGGAGCCGCGCAAAAGAAACGTGGGCGGCTTGTAAACACTTTTGTGGAGATGTGGCTCTAGTAGGTCATGGAGCCTGTCGATCGCGACCAGCCCGAGCTGCACCTCGAAGAGCTCGCCGAGTATTTGGCGGGGCATGCGGACGCTCACGCGCGTGATGGAGTGGAGACGTGGGCTCGCACGGACGCGGAGCGGGCCCGCGAGCTCGACATTCTGCGTGAGGCATGGAACGCATTGAGCGCAACTCCGGTCGTGCTCGAAGATGTGGACTCGCGTCGCGCATGGAACCAGGTCATTGGCCGGATCACAGAGCAAGAGTGGGCGTCCACCAGAACGGTGTCGTCGCGGCACGACCTCCACGTTCGGCAGCCCAGACCACGATGGGGAATCTGGCTCGGCGCGGCAGCCGTCATCGTCGCGACCGTTTTCGCGATTCGTCCGTGGTCGTCCCACGTATCGACGTCGGCACGGGGGCTTACGTACACGTCTGCCGTTGGACAGGTGGCGACCGTTACGCTCCGCGATGGAAGCCGAGTGACTCTCGCGCCGCAGACGACGTTGACCATGGTCGATGAAACCGAGCGGACGGTGACCGTTCGCGGGGAGGCATACTTCGACGTGCGATCGGCAGAGCGTTCGCCATTCACCGTCGTGACCATGAATGGTGCCACGACTCGGGTCCTCGGCACCACATTCGACGTCGCCCAATATCCGGGGGATCGGACAGCCCGAATCATCGTGCAATCGGGAAAAGTCCGCACCACGTCGCCGTCTGGGGGGGCGGTGACATTGGTGCCTGGTATGATCGCGCGGGTGGGCGATTCGGTCACGATTCAGCGTACAGGGGGAGCGGGATACACCGAGTGGCTCGGCGGCCAACTCGTTTTCGATCAAGCGCCGGTACAGGAAGTTCTCGAAACGTTGTCACATTGGTACGGAGTCCGGTTCGATCTCACAGATACGACGCTCGCGCACGATCGCTTGAGCGCGAAATTCTCCGCGCGGTCGCAGGTCGATGCACTGGCGATTCTGTCGGAAGTGCTGCACGTGCGAACCGCGATCCATCGCATCAACGATACGACCGTCATCTCGCTGCGGGCTGGAGAGGAGCCGGCCTCGTCTCACGCGCCATCCGTGCGTGAAGGGCGAGACAAATTTTCGATCACCAAGGAGGGGGGGCAATGAGAAATACCTGTCGTCGGTTGGTGCCGCACATGGTGGTGATTTGCAGCGTCCTCGACGGGGGACTGCGGGGGGCGGTGGCGCAGCGCACGCTCGCGGTAGGGCCGCCGAGTGCGGGGCAGACCGCGGATGCGGCGCCGGCGGGGGCACTGTTGGGGACGCCGGTGAGTGTGACGCTCGACAACGTTGCGCTCAGCGACGCGATTCGTGCTCTCTCTGCGAAAACTGGGATCGTCATTGCATATCGTGGGAGCGAGGTGGCGTCGTCGTCGGCACGCGTCACGCTCCATGCGACGCGGCTGACGCTTGGGGCCGCGTTGACGCAAGTGTTGACGGGCACGGGGCTCGTCGTTCGGCAGACCGAAGCGGGGAGCGTCGTCATCACGCGTGCGGGCGACGTGCGCGCGACGGGGACGATTACCGGTGTCGTGCTGGATTCGGCGACGGGGCATCCGTTGCGTGGGGCAATGATTACGCTCGATGAAAACAAAAAAGGGGTGACGTCGGACGACGCGGGGAAGTTCAGGGTGACTGGTGTATCCGCCGGGCGCCATGTGGTGCATGCGCGGTCGATCGGACGTGCCAGGGTGTCTCAAATCATTACGGTTGCGGACGGAGAAACCGCGGCCGTTACGTTGCGTCTGCAGACGGGTGTCAATACGCTGGATCAAGTCGTGGTGACTGGCACGGTGATTCCAACAGAATTGAAGGCGGTGCCGAATGCCATCACCGTGATTACGGCGAAGGATATCGAGCAGCGGGGGATCACGCGCATCGATCAGTTGTTTCGAGGGGATGTCCCCGGAGTGTTCGCAGTCGCACAGGGGTCGTCGGGCGACGCAACGTCGTTCGATCAGACGGTGATGTTCTCGCGCGGCGCAACGGCACTCTCGTATCCCAGCGTCGGAGTGAGTGATATACAGGGGAGGAGTATCACCAATCCGATCAAAACGTACGTGGACGGCGTGGAGATGGCCGACCCATCATATTTGAGCCAAATCGATCCGAAGAGCATCGAACGCATCGAGATTCTGACCGGTCCACAGGCGTCGACAATTTACGGGAGCAACGCCATCAACGGCGTCATGCAAGTTTTTACCAAGCGGGGACGCACGTCGCACCCACAGCTCACGCTCCAACTGCAGCAGGGGTGGATCGAAAACAATTTCAATGCCGCGAGAACCCCGCAGCATGATGCCAGCGCACAAGTCAGTAGCGTCGAAGGGAACGTCTCGTACAACGCCGGTGGATCGTGGAATTACATCGGTCCGTGGACCCCGGGGGTGCAGCATACCCGCACGGAAGCCTTTGGCGGGGCTCGACTCGAGTTCCCGATATCGATCGGACGGACGGCGACCGACTTCACGTACCGTCGCTCCCTCTCGCAGAATAGGCGGCGCGGGAGCGAATATCCCGCGGCGAATTACGAAAAGGGCTGGTATCTCAATGAAGACGGAGCCGCGGGCTTGGATCCCACCTTCAACGATTTGGCGACCCAGGCGTTGGGGCAAACGGTGGGGCTCACCACGAGCTATCAACCCACGACGTGGTGGACGCACGCGCTGACGTTGGGACAGGATGTGGCGAATATTGAAGCAATAACCCGCACAAAGCGCTTCGCCTCGCCGGGTGATAGCACGCTCTTTATCAACGTGAATGCTGAGAATCGTCGATCGATTCGGTACGTCACGACGGTGCGTACGCCCGTGACGAGTTTCGCCAACGCCACGATGACGATGGGCGCCGATGAGTGGCAAACACTCGAATCCGGCTTTATCGCGCATCCGAATACGTCCATCACGGCTGGGTTGGACGATCCATTTGCGTCCCGTGTGCGTGATCACGACGCCGGCGCGTTCGTGCAAGCACAGCTTGGTCTGCATGACCAATTGTTCTTGACCTACGGGATGCGCGCGGAGTTTAATCCCGCGATTGGCACCAACGCCAAAGTCTTGCCGGGCCGATACGGGGTCGCGTATACCCAGGACCTCGGGTATGTCTCGGCCAAGCTCCGCGGCAGCTATGGCCGCTCCATTCGCCCGCCGGCTCCACAGGCGAAGTTGGGATACGTGAACCCGGATCCGGTCATGCAGTCGGTGTTCGGCCAAGGCTTCTATTATCAGTTGCCCAATCCCGAGCTCGTACCCGAGTACCAGCAAGGGGGGGAAGGGGGCTTGGAACTCTACTTCGGCTCCCGCGGCTCGCTGGTCGTCACACGGTATAACCAAACGGTCGAGGGATTGATCAGCAACGTCGTAGGGGCCGATAGCGTCCGATCCCGGATGCCTATTCAGGCTCAGTCATACGGCGGATGGTGCGGCTTTCGAGGACCGGACGGGAACCTGTATGTCTCCACTTGTCCCGATGCCCAGGGCTACGTCTACTATCTGCAGGCGGAGTATTTGAACATCGGCAGTATTCGGAACCAGGGATGGGAGTCGCAAGGGAGTGTCAACGTCGGTCCCGTGACAGCGCGTGGGACGTACAGTTGGACCAAGAGCCGGATCATTGGGATTACGCCCAAATACCGCGCCTTGTATCCCGCAACCAGCTATCCACAGTACCGACAGGGGGCGCCGTTTGACTACTTGCCGGAGCACACGTGGGCGCTGGGGATCACGTATGCGAGCTCCGCATCGACCCTCGGGCTCAATGTCAATGGCCGAGCACGCACGACGATCGACCGGAACGATTTTTATACACAGCATCTCTCCGGGAACATCCGGCTCCCGCAAAATCGGTTGATTGTGAGTAATAGCCGGTACCAGTACGTCAATGTCAGTGCAGGGTATGCCTTGACGAGTCTTGTCGCCACACACCGAGTATCCACTCGTCTCGAAGGACTGTTACAGGTTGACAACCTGTTGAATCACTATCAGAACGATGTCTCCGGTGCCTACGCTTCCATGGGCCGGCAAAGCAACGTCGGTCTTCGACTTCGGTTTTAGCCCATGATCACCAAATTCTCTCAGCTCATTCTCGGAATCCTCGCCGTGGCGGGTGGGGGCGGCATGACGGCGGCTCGCGCACAGCTTGCGCTCCCAACGGTGAGAACATTCTCCGGAGATTCCGCGAGCGCCCATCGCCCGGTCTCCGCGGCGGAAGCCGATCATCATGTCTGGATCAAACGCGCGAATCTGGAGGACGCGATCTCCTTTCGCGACGCGCACTATCCGGTCGATTCCCTCCGGCGGGTCGTGTCGGCGACCGCGGCCGACTGGGCGAAAAATTTCGAAGCGATCCCGCTCACCGGTCTCCAACACGATGCCGCGGCTCGCGTCAATATCGTGGCGGGACAGGAGGCGCAGGCCGAGGCGCTGATCGCCAAACGTCTGGCGATGCCGGGGATGCGCATGCGCGACCGGGCCTTCACGTTGGACAACGCCGTCACCGCCTTCGCCGACTGGTATCATCCGGAATACTTGCCGAAAGCGGAGATGTACCTGCGGCAATTGGATGCCTTGGGAGACAGCGCGGCGTGGTGGCAAATCAACGCGCGCTACGCCCTCCAGGACGCCTATTATCATTTGGGACGAAGCGCCGACGTCGCCCGGCTCGGCATTGTGGCTGTTCAACGCCTGGCCGCGCTCCCGTATCTCCTGCAAAGCGTGGAGGAAATCGGCCCGATCTACATTTACACCGTCGAGGCGGTGAGCGGCCGGCCGGGAGCCCGGGCCACGATCGACGCCTTGAATGCCGTGCTGCGGTCGACCTATGTCGCGCCGCCAGCGGTGTTGGCGATCGACTCGACGTATGTACACATCGGTGAATCGCGAAAAAGCTGGTTCGAAGACCTCATCCAGATCGCCGCCCACATCGGTACGCAGGGGGCGCCGCTCCTGTCCAACTATTGGGTGAATCGTCCAACCGCCGATTCGGCCGTCGTTCCCGTCAACGATGGGAAGATTCGATTGGTGGAAGTCCTGTCGTACGGGTGCGACGGGTGCCTCTTTGCCCTCCATGGGATTCAGCGGATCCAGGATCGGTTTCCTGACCGTGTCCAAGGGATCGCGACGACATTCACCTTTGGCTATTGGGCCAACCGCTTGGTGAGCCCCGAGGAAGAAGCGCAAAAACTCGGGGATTACTTCACGAATCAGCTCAAGGTGACGTTCCCCATCGCGATCTGGAAATGGGCCAAGGTGCAACACGAGGACGGCGGCTATCGGATGGCGAGTAACGCGGGCTCTGAGGGGTTCGAGTACGAGGATTGTTGGCGGACCCCGAATGGGATCAGCTATCCGTTGTACGCGAAGCCGACGACCTACGTGCTGGATGGGAAGGGGTGGATTCGGCGCATCTTCATTGGGGGAGGGCGCGAGATCGAGGCGGATATGCTGAGGACCGTCGAGTTTCTCCTGCGCGAAGCGCAACAGTCCCCCCAGCCGTCGCGAACGTCCTCGTCGAACACTGTTGGGAACACCGCTGGGAACCCTCCCGGGAACACTGCTGTCGCTCCACGAGCGGCACATACCGTAGTCGCGGGCTGAGGAGCGACAGAACACTATGGATTCACGGATCACACGCCGCACCTTTGTGCAGACGTCATGCGCGGCGGCGTCGCTGGCCGCGGTGAACATGCTGCGGCCCCGCCGCGCCACCGCCCAACAATTGCCGGCGACGATGGGGAATTCCTCCCTCTCCCCATACGCATTGCTCCAGCCCCCCATTGCCCCGGCCGACCTTCGCTCGCTGGCGACGGGAGCTGTCGAAGCGGCGACGCACGCCGGCGCGACCTACGCGGACGTGCGGGTCGGCGAACAGCACAAGTTGCTCCTAGGTTGGGATAGACGAGCTGAGTTATCAGTGTACATCGAATCTCGGTTCACCTATGGAATCCGCGCATTGGTCGACGGGGCGTGGGCCTTCACGCACGGGAGCGAGCCGACGACCGATGCCGTGGTCACGTCGGCGCGCGATGCCGTCACCATGGCCAGAGCGTATGGTCCGTTTGTCGTGCATCGCGCCGAGCTCGCGCCGACCCCGGTGGTGACTGGCGAGTGGAGCACGCCGGTCAAGATAGATCCCTTCGCGGTACCGCTGCGTGACCATCATGCGATGCTGGATAGCTACGACCAACTGCGACGGCGGGTGCAGCAACCCAAGACGTATCTCGCGGCGACCCGGTGCAACTGGACGCGCGAGACCCGGGTGTTCGCTTCGAGCGAGGGAACCCTGACGCTGCAGCAGTTGCGGAATGTCGAACCTGGAATGGGCGCGCGTGTCTCATGTCCCGGTGCATCGGTTGCGTTGCGATTTCTCCCATGGGCGGCGGCGAGTGGGGGCTACGAGCTCGTGGCCGATCCCACGCGGTATGAAGAGGCGTTTCTCGCACTGGTGGAAACCACGGCCCGCTACGGCATGCTGCCGGAGCGAACCTTGGATGTCGGGCGGTATCCTGTCGCGTTCGACGGGGGGAGTACCGGCGTGGTCCTGGGACATACGATCGGGCCGGCGCTCGAATTGGATCGCGTACTGGGCGAGGAGGCCGATGCGAGTGGCACGAGCTACTTGGGCCCGCCGCTCGAGATGTTGGGGACGACGATTGCCAATCCGCAACTCTCCATCACGGCGACGCGCGCCATGCCCGCCTTCTGTGCGGTGCAGTGGGATGATGAAGGGGTCGCACCGCACGACTACCCGGTGATTACCGGGGGACGATTGGTCGACTATCACACGACCCGATGGACCGCACCGGCGCTGGCATCCTGGTACACCCAACAGGGGCAACCATTGCGCTCACATGGCTGCGCCACCGTCGCCGAGACGAGTGAGCCGCTCGCGGTCCGCGCGCCGCTGCTGCGTATGGCGCCTGCGCCGTCTTCGGCGTCGGTCGAGGCGCTGTGCAAAGACATCAAAGAAGGACTGCTCGTGACGGGCATCGATGCCTATCATACCGATCAACAATTCGCCTCCGGGGAGATCGCCGGCAAGGACATGGAGGCAGGAGTGATCCTCAAGATCGCGCGCGGGAAAATCGTGGGGCGTATCACGGGGAACGGCCTCGAAATGAGCACCAAGCGGTTCTGGAAAGAGCAATTGGTAACGCTCGGCGACGCGAGCACCGTCCAGCAGAAAGACTTGGAGGTCACCAAAGGTATGCCGTGGCGGAGTGCGTGGCAGAGTGTCAGCGCACCGGCCGCGTTATTCAAAGACGTGAACGTCGTCGCGTATCCGGGGCGGTAACGCCCCGGTAATCTGCGCCGTCGTCACACCTGTCGTCACACTCGCATTCACATCGATAGTCACATCCGCATTTCCCATCGACATGTCCTCCACGTTGTTTTCGATGCCGCCGCTGAAGGCGCGGCTCGCCGCTGGCCGACCCGTTTTGGCGCGGGATCAAATGCACGACTTGACCCAGCGCATCATGGCCATGACCAGTGCACCGCAGGTCGCGGTGAAGGTCACGCACACGGCGTACGTCGTCACGCGCCTCGCCAATGGACAAGTGCTCATCAGCGACGATGGCGATACGCTGAAGATCTCGGTGGGCATTGGCTTTGACGGGGCCACGGGGCAGCAGGGCTCGATGACTTCGGTGCGGACGAATCAGCTGGATCTCAGCACGCTTCGGCCCATCGTCGCGCAGTGTGAAGCCATCGCGCGCGAGGAGATCCGTCAGGAGAATGCGTACCCGATTCAGCCCGAAGTCCAAGATACGTACGTGCCGGTGCAGTTGTGGCACGACGAAACGATCGACGCCATGCGCCACGGGCGGACGACAGCCGTCGATCAGCTCCTGCGGCCGGTCCGGGAAGCCGGTCTGACAGCGGCGGGGTTCATCGGACTCGTGGCGCGGTCCGAAACCTACACGAATCGCGAAGGGATCACTGCCTATTGTGAGGACACCGATTGCGAAGTCACGGTCACCGCGCGTGGGGCGAACAATCAGTCGGGCTGGGGCGGCTCCGCGGCGCGCAACTGGACTAAGGTGAATTTCGCCGATGTGACCAGCCATGCCATCGAGACGGCGAAGCAGAGCGCCAATCCTGTCGCGGTCGAACCAGGGCGCCGGACCGCCATTCTCGGGCCCTCGGCCGTGGGGCAAATTGCCCAGGCGATGGCGGCGCAATTCAACGATGACATGAGCAACGCCTTTGTCGTGAACAAGAAGGTCCACTGGAATGGTCGCTATTTCGATCCCAGGATTACCATCTCGTCGGATCCGGCGGATCCCGACGGCGGCTATCGCCCCTTCTTTGAGTGGGGTGGGTACGCGACGCCGGCGATGACGTGGATCGACCGAGGGATCTTGAAGCACCTGGCCAATGACCCTGCTCAGGCGTTGTTCAAAGGCAAACCGTATGTCGATACGCCGCTGTCGATGCGGATTGCCGGTGGGCCGACGTCGGTGGCCGAGATGATTGCCCGGTGCGAGGAGGGGATCTATGTCAATCGGTTCTCGGGCGTCGAGATTATCGACCGAACCACCGGCCTCATGACCGGTGTCACCCGCGACGGCTGTTTTTTGATCAAGCATGGCAAGTTCGTCAAGGCCGTGAAGAACTTCCGCATCCTTGACTCGCCCTTCTTCTTCTTCAATAAGCTCGAGGCCATTGGCCCAACGCAACGCGTGGCGCTGGGCTTTGTGCCCAAACCGTGGACCAACTGGCCGTTACCGCCGATCATTACGCCGCCGGTGATGGTGCAGGATTTCAATTTCAATGCGCTCAGTGACGCCGTCTGACAACCATCCTCATCTCGCCTCGCCAAGTCGATAGGCAGGACATTCATGAGAATCGGAGGATGCACCGGGTCGATCGTCCGTCGCGAGACAGAAGTCACCGAGTCGGTCCATCGACCGCAGTCTGGCAGGAGAGTGCACGATTTTCATTGCATTCCGGCGTGCCGCGATTATAATGGCACCCACCTATGGCCGCGCCGGACCTTCTTTCGATTCTCTTTGCTCCGCCGGCTCGCGGGAACGATGACGGTTCCCGCGATCACGCTTCGTCGCGCCTGCATCGTCCCACCGGTCAGACGCACGCGGCACCCGTTGCCGACGATGCCGCATTACTCGCCGCAATTCGGGCAGGCGATGCAATCGCGTTCGAAACAGTCTTCCGCCGCTATTATCCTGCCCTCCGTGACTTCGCGCGGCGTCTCCTCCGCACCGAAGGAGACGCCGCGGACATCGTTGAAGATGTCTTCGCACGGCTCTGGGAGCGACGCGCCGCGATGACAATTGATAGCTCGTTGACCGCGTATCTCTATGCTACGGTCCGGCATCGTGCGGTCGACGTATTGCGCCAGGAACGGAATCGACGACTGCTTCGGACCCGTTTCCAGAGCGATGTCTCGAACGAACATGCGATGGACGCGACGGTCGAAGACGACGTGCCGGATACGGACACCGTCATCCATCGCATCAACGCCGCCATCGCCGCGCTTCCAGAGCGTCGTCGCCTCGTCCTGACCTTACGCTGGGAGGGGGGATTGGGGAACGCTGAGATTGCCACGGTGTTGGGGATTGCGCCGCAGTCCGTGGCGAATCTCGTGCAACGTGCGTTAACCGATCTTCGAGCCGCCTTGCCGCACGATTTGCGCTGAGCGCGAACTGTCGCGCTAGAGTCTCAGGCTCGCCTGCCGCGCAGGTGAGTATCCCGGAGGGGCTCACACGTCAGTAGGATATCATGGCACCGACTGACGAAACACAAGACGATCCTCACGGGCGGATTCCCGCCGAGTGGCTGGATCGATACTTGATGGGCGAGGCGAGCGCCGAGGAGCAGGCGAAGGTCGTGGCCTGGATGAGCGCGGCGGCACCAGGGACTTCACGGCGTGTGAGATCGTTGGGCGAGGATGTCCCCTCCGGCGAGCTCGACGCAGCGGCCGATCGTGTTTGGCGGCGCGTTCGTTCGTCCGGATCGTGGGACGTGCCAATGGGGAAAGATGCGGCCACCCCCGAAACGCCGAGCCGGAGAACTTCGATGCGGCGCGCCGTAGCGCCGCAGTCGCTGTTGAACCATTGGCGCAGGCAGGTTGGGCTTGCAGTCGCGCTGTGCGGCGTCGTTGGAGCAATGCTTTGGGGACGTGCGCACCGGACGTCGCGTCCCGACATGGTTCGAACCTACGTAAGCGCCCCGGGACGACTGACGACAGTCCAACTTGCGAGCGGTGTGCAAGCCATCCTGGGACCGGCAACGACGATGTCAGTTGTCGTCGGCGCATCAGATAGACAGACGACGGTGTCGCTGGTGGGACAGGCGTACTTCACCGTTCACGCCAAGGATCGTGCCCCGTTCACCGTACGCGCAGGCCATGCGGTAGCTCGAGTCCTCGGCACGACATTTCTTGTTCGTCGCTACGCCACCGATCACGCGGCTCGTGTCATCGTTGCTGATGGGAAGGTATCCGTGCGTGGCGTGCAGAACTTAGCGCGTGAATCCACGGTGACAGACAGCGGCGCCATTATGGGCACTCGCACCATCGGGATCGTCGATGATTCTGGACATGTTCGTGTCACACCGAACATCACCGTCGAAGACTATACCGACTGGACGACGGGACGACTCGTATTCCGGCAAACCCCTGTGCAAGACATCGCCGCCGAGTTGAGCCGTGCGTACGGCGTCGACATTCGGTTGACCGATTCGACGTTGAGCCGGCGCGCGCTCACCTGGACCATCTCGATCCCACAGTTGACACTCGCCGACGTTCTCGACGCGTTAACGGGGGTCTTGAATGCGCACGTGACACAGTCCGGCAAGATCATCACGATTGTTCCTGGCCGCCCAGGTGCTGCCAAGCCCGCCGGGGCTCGTACCCCTTACATCCTGGAGAGTCAATATGGACGGTAGTCCCGCTCGTCGATTCGCGACAGCGTTCCTCGTCGTACTCGGTGTCAGTCGTCTCGCTCTGATCGGGGCACCTGCGGTCGCATCTGCGCAGCGCGTTGCCGCGACAGTCCCGAGCCCCGCGCACGAGATGCAGCGTGTGACGGTCGATGTGGAGAATGCGCCACTTGCGGCCGTGCTGTCGGCTATTGCGCAACAGGCAGGACTCACGCCGGTGTACGATGCGACATTGATTGGCCCCAGTACCCGCGTCACGTTGCATGTTCGTCGAATCACCGCCAGTGATGCTTTTCAGCAAGTCCTGCGTGGAACCGGACTCGTGGCGCAAATCTACGCGCGGAATCAGGTCGGCTTCGTTCGAAGCACGGATGCCGCCGAATCCGACGGGAGCATCACCGGGACCGTGACAGACGCCAAGACGAAAAGTCCGTTGAAGGGCGCAACCGTTCTGCTCGATGACGCGACGCGTGGTGTGCAGACGGATGCCGAGGGGGTGTTTCGATTCCCCGCAGTATCAGCTGGCTCGCACCGGATCGCGGTGCGGATGATCGGCTACGCTCGGCAATCCCAGACCGCCCAAGTGATCGATGCCCAGCGCGTCACAATCACTTTCGCCTTGGAAGCCCGGACGACGGCGTTGGATCAAGTGGTAGTGACCGGGACTGTGATACCGACCGAGCTCAAGGCGATCCCCAACGCTATCACGGTGATCACCGCCAAGGAGCTGGAACAACGGGGCATCACGCACATCGATCAGCTATTTCGCGGTGATGTGCCTGGGCTCTTCGCGTCCAACCGGGGGACGGATACGCCGCTCGGCCAGGTCGCCATGTGGTCGCGCGGGTCGACGAATTTCCGGACGGACGGAAAGCCGATCAAGACGTACGTCGATGGCGTCGAGTTGGCGGATCCCTCGTATTTGAGCCAACTGGATCCTAAGAGCATCGAGCGGATCGAAATTCTCACCGGGCCACAAGCCTCCACGATTTACGGGTCCGGCGCCATCAACGGCGTGATGCAGATCTTCACCAAACGTGGGACGACGACGCGTCCACAACTCACGCTCACGCTCTTGAGCGGGACGTTGGAGAACAATTTCGGCACCGCGTTGGCGCCGCAGCATGATTGGTCCGGACAACTCTCGGGGATCGAAGGGCATTGGTCCTACAACGCGGGCGGGACGTGGAACTACATCGGCCACTGGTCACCGGCGATCCAACAGACGATCACGAGCGGATTTGGAGGCGGCCGGCTGCAGCTGGGTTCCTTCTCCGCGGACGTGAGTGCGCGTCGGTCGCTCACGGTGAACCACCAGACGAATGCGTCCACCCAAGTTGAAACCGATTATGAGGATCGCGGGCTCTGGGTGCCAGACGGATATTATGGACGCAATTATCGGCCATTCACCGAGACGTTGAACGGACAGACGTTGAGTCTGACCCTGGGCTACGCGCCAACGGCGTGGTGGTCGCACGAATTCGTCGTTGGTACCGATGCCTCGGACGTGGGATCTCATACATCGCAGCTCGAATATGGAGCGCCGTATGATACGCTGATGACGTTGTCACAATCGACGAATCATCGCACGACGATGCGCTATAGCACGACGGTGCGAATCCCTATGACTTCGTGGAGTCAATTGACTACCTCGGTTGGCGGCGACGGTTGGCAGTCACTGACAAGCGATTTGAGTGTGGAATCGACTCACCTCACGGGCAACTTCGATGGATCGACCTCGGCGGATCGGCAACCGGGCCATAACGCCGGAGGATTTCTTCAGACCCAGTTGGCCCTCGGCGACGCGTTCTTCGTGACGTATGGATTGCGGGCTGAATGGAACCCCAACTACGGCAAGGATGCGCAACCGAATCTGGCGCCGCGTATCGGGGCAGCCTATTCGAGGGATTTGGGCACGCCGTGGGGTGCCGTCACAGCCAAGCTTCGCGGGAGCTACGGGCGGTCGACGCAACCACCAGCGTTGGGCGACAAACGGTCCATTGTAAATAGGCAGCAATACCTGATCCCGTACTTCGGAAGTTTTGACGTCCAATTAGCGAACCCCCTGTTGGGGCCATCTTCACAGCAGGGTGGAGAAGGCGGATTAGAGTTGTACTTCGGCAGCCGAACATCGTTGTCGGTGACGCGATACAATCAGACCGTCGATAACCTGGTCATTCCCGTGGTGGGTGTCGACAGTATGCGGTCACTCGTGCCATGTCCAGCCTGTCAATATTACGGTGCGACGGGCGGCCATATGGACTCGCTCGGCTACGCCTATGTCTTGCAACGGCAGAATTTGAACGCCATCAATTTCCGGAATCAAGGGTGGGAATTACATGGGACGACGAGCTTGGGTCCCCTGACCACCACAGGAACGTATTCGTGGACGAAAAGCCGCGTGATTGGTGTGACGGCGCGCTATCGTGCTTTGTTCCCACCCAACACGGGAACCGCGCGGTATCAACCGGGGACCTCGTTCAGCTATCTCCCCGAACATACCTGGGCTCTGGGGCTGACGTACGGGCAACAGGCCAGTTCGGTCACCCTCAACCTGTCGGGAGTGGCGCAGATCGCCGGTTCATATACCGATAGCAAATGGGCCAACGAGCACATGTCGTATTGGCTACGACTTAAGAGTGACGCGTGGCGCTTCACCGGTTTCCTCCCTGGAAGCGAGCCGAAGCACAAGGGGTACGCGACCGCCGACGTCAACGCCATGCATCGGATTACCAGGAATGTCGAAGCGCGCTTTCAGGTGCAGAACCTGACGAACCTGTACCAGAGCGACGGCAATCAATTGATCGCGACGCTGGGTCGTCAGACCAAGGCTGGGCTCAACGTGCGCTGGTAAGCGCATGAAAGGGCATCAGAGCAAATTATTTTCGTTATTCGTTTCCATCAATTCCAGAAGGTGAAAGTGCTTGGGAGAGTAGTGACAATCGCGGCGCTCCTGTCGCCATTGGCCATGACGGCTGTCGCGCAGGCACCACGTGAGCTCGTCGATACGGCGGTGCGCCGCGCCTCGGATAGTGCGTGGAATGTGCTGCGATATCGTTTGAACGCCACCTCGCAACGCACCCCCGCGGAATTGGCCGCGGATGTTGCGTTGTACCGCAGGCGGGTCGGGGAGCCGCTCTCACCAGCGCTCCCGATCTTTCCGACCGACTCCTTACGTGCGCTGCCAGTGGCACGCGCGCACGTATGGCTCGACTCTGTCAGTCGAATACGGGTAGCGCAATGGCGACAGGAGCCGATTGCGGGGTTGCAGCTCGAGCGGCTCGCCGAGCTCGCGGTGGTGGCACGAGAGGATTCCTTCGCGCGACAGCAGTTGGCGGCACGGCTGGCAACCCCGGGGTTGTCGCCCGCTGATCGCGCACAAGCGCTCTTCGTGGGCGCGCAAGCCTTCGCAGACCGGTTGCATCCCGAACGCTTGCCGATCGCGGAGCAGTATGTCGTGCAACTGCACGCCTTGGGCGCCGTCGCCTTGCCGTGGGAGCTCATCGTGCGGTTGTCCTTGGCGGAGGATGTCTACTACTCGATCGGGAACCGCGACCAGGCACTCGCGCATGCCTGGGCTGCGGTTGCGCTCCTCCCGGCGCTCCCCCACGCGGATCGGAGAATTCTCCTTGACGATCCAGGAGAATTCGTGCTCATGATGGCCGATTTGCTGTCGTCGACGGCGGCCGGCCGCGCGCAATTCGCCAAGCTCGATACGCTCCTGTTCGCGGCCACCCTGCCAAACGATGGCGGGTGGCGCGCCAAGCTCCGGACGGGATTCGCACAGGCGAGCTTGTTAGGGAAGGCGGCGCCGCGGGTCCTGGCCACCCTGTGGATGAACACTGCAGGAGCGACGACGGCGCCATTGGTACGCTTGGATGATGGGATCGTTCGCATCGTGAGCATCGTCGGTCTTGTGAACGCGGATTTGCTCATGGGATTACAACGGTTGCAAACCCGTTTCGCGCCTCAGGTGCAGGTCATCGGGTTGGCAACCGTCAACGGCTACTGGGGATATCGGTTCATCACCCCCGCACAGGAAGCACAGCTGCAGATACAGGCCTTTCACGAGCTCAAACTGACATTCCCAATCGGGTTCTGGGTGCAGGACAAACAGCTGCAGGAGGATGGTGGCGTACGTCCGCCGATCAATCCGACTGCGCAGGACTATCACATGTTCGATCCCGGCGCATTTGCCCAACTCTTCGTGATCGACGGGCACGGCCGTGTACGGCGCGCCTTCTATGGCGTCGATCGTGGCAATGAAGAAGACATCGCTCAACTGCTGGCCAGGTTCGTGCACGAGGGCACTCGGAATGAGTAGTTCCATCCAGCATCCTTCGTTGTCACGGCGGACGTTTCTCGCGCGGACATCGCTCACGGCGGCCGGACTCGCGCTCGGCGCGCGACGGCTCTCCGGAAGCGGGATCACTGGTGTGCGCGATGCGCGTCGGATCCCCGCGAACATGTCGCCGGCGATGTGTTTCGCGGCGCCCCGATCGCCGGCCGTGTTGCAAGCTCTCGCGACGCAGGCGATGGACGCCGCCACGCAAGCCGGTGCGACGTATGCCGACATTCGGGTTGGTGAGTATCAAGCGATTCTCATGACGGATCAATTCGGCACGGAATTGAGCGACGGATTCGGCTACGGCGTGCGCGCATACGTCGATGGCGGTTGGGCATTCGTGCACGGTACCGCTCCGACGCCGGATGCCGTCGTCGCCGCCGCGCGCGGTGCCGTGGCGCAGGCACGCCGGAATGCGGCTGTCGTCCGCACGTCGGCGTCATCCGTAGCGCGGCGATCGTCCGCCCCGGCCGCGGCCGATTTCGCGCAGCCTCCAGTGGTCAAGGGAGAATGGGCTGTACCGGTCGCGATCGATCCGTTCGCGGTTCCCATACAAGATCAAATGGCACTCTTGGTCTCCTGGAGCGCTACCAGTCACCGTCACTGGTCTGCTTACATGTTCGGCATGTTGATGTGGCGCCGCGAAACGCGCGTCTTTGCGGCGAGCACTGGATCGCTGGTCATACAGCACCTTATGGGGTCTCGGTCCGAGCGGTTGGTATGTGCCTCAGGACGTACTGGGGGATATAACGATCCCCAGGTGATGACTCCGAGGACTGTGCCAGGGAGTGGTGGCTATGAGTTGGTCGCCGACCCAGCGTTCTACGACGAGATCATGATTGCCGCCGACCAGGCGTTGAGCTACGCCGCACTCCCGACTGGCAAGATGGATGTCGGACGCTATCCTGTCGTCTTCGACGGTGCCACCTTTGGCGCAGCACTGTATCCCAATCTTGGCCAAGCACTGGAATTGGATCGCGTCCTTGGCGAGGAAGCTGATGGCGCGGGGACCAGTCTCTTCGCGCCGCCACTCGAGCTGTTGGGGACCGTCGTCACGTCACCGGCACTCACGGTAACGGCAGGGCGTGCGCTCCCTGACTTCACCAGCGTCAAGTGGGACGACGATGGTGTGCAAGCCAGAACGGTTCCGGTCATCACAGCCGGACGCCTCGTCGACTACCAAACATCGATGCGCACCGTACCGGCGCTCGCTCCCTGGTATCAACGGGAAGGGCGTCCCGTGCAGTCGGTCGGCGCAGCCGTGGCGCCGGAAGCCGATCAGCCCGTGCAAGTGCGGTGTGGCCATCTGACGGCGGCTCCCGCATCCACGACCGTGAGCCTCGACGATTTGATTCGCGACATCTCCCATGGACTGCTCGTTCGTGGAGGTGGCTATCCGGCCACCGACCAGCAGTTGTCGTCGAGCAGTCTTGGCGACACCGGGATGTTTTTTGAAGTGTCGCGCGGCCGAGTGGTGCGGCGTCTGTTTGGGAATGGTTTGCAGTGGAGCACGCAACCCTTCTGGAAAGCGTTGACGGCCGTCGGTGACGCGAGCACCGTCGGGTCCTGGAATAATGAAGCTTCCAAAGGACAACCGTGGCATAGCATGGTCTACACGACGTCGGCGCCGGCCGGTCATTTCAAAGCCATCGACGTCATCAGTCTTCGATAATCCGTTTTTCATCCATCGTGATGACGTGTATTCATGAGCCATTCCCTTACTTTGCATCGCCATAGTTCCGACTCGCCAGTCTTGACGCCGGAGCGGGGGCGCGCCCTCGCGTCCAAGATTCTGCGCATGGCGTCGCCGGACGCCAATTTCATTGCGATCACGCTGGTCCACACCGCACAGCAGATCACCCGATTCGCGAACAATCGGTTGTTGTCGACCGACGACGGCGATGAGTTGCGACTGCAGTTTCATACAGGGTTTGGGCAGAAGAAGGATGTCACGCTCAAGACCAATCAGTTGGATGATTCCGCGTTGCAGGATGTCGTGCATCGCGTCGAAGCGCTTGGACGGCTCTTGCCGGGGAATGCGGTCAATATCATCCCCCCACAGAGAACAGGCGCGTTTACGTACCTCCCTGTCGACTTGTGGCGCGAGAGCACGGTGAACGCGCTCGCCACGCGACCGATGATCATCCCCGACATGCTCGACATCGTGCAATCGGCGGGGTGTATCGCGGCCGGCTTCGTGGGGCTCATGGCGCGCGCGAGCTTTGTGCTCAATACCGATGGCCAGGAGGCATACTATCGGGAAACCGACTGTGAATGCACCGTGACCGCGCGGACGTCCAATGGCAAGGCCTCTGGCTGGCATGGACAGGCGAGTCGCGCCTGGGACCAGATCGATCCGCACGTGATCGCAACGACCGCCGCCAAGATCGCGCGCCAAGCCGCCAATCCGCAAGCGCTCGAGCCCGGCCGCCGCACCGCGATCCTGAGTCCCGCCGCCGTTGTTCAACTCGTCCGATTGATGACCCACGCCTTCGATGCGGGCAAAACGCATGATGGGTGGACTCCCTTTTCACAGACGCAACCGCCGCACAGCAAGATCGGACGACGCGTCTTCGATCCACGAATCTCCATGTGGTCCGATCCCGCAGATCCCGACGGTGGCTATCGCCCGGATTTTTCAGAAGGGCTTCCCGAGCCGAAGATGAGCTGGGTCGAACAGGGCGTCCTCCGCAATTTGGCCTTTGACCCGCCGTATGCGCTCCAACAAGGAAATCCGTATGCGGGGGCACCTTGGTCCTTCCACATGAGTGGCGGGCCGACGTCGGTCGAGGAGATGATTCGTTCCTGCGACGAAGGGATCTACGTCAATCGTGTCTCCGGGATCGAGATGCTACACGAGCCGAGTGGGCTGCTGACGGGTGTGACGCGGGATGGTTGTTTTTATGTGAAGCATGGGAAGATCGAACGACCCGTGAAAAACTTTCGCTTCACCGATTCCCCGTGGTTCTTCTTGAACAAATTGGTCTCACTCGGCGCGTCGCAGCGCACGGCGTTCGGCTATACGCCAGCCAGCCGGATGGAGAATGGACATGAGGAGACGAATTGGCCGCGGAGGCCACTCATTGTCCCGCCGCTGATGGTGCAGGATTTCAACTTCAACGCGTTGGCGGACGCGGTGTAAGAAATATTATGGGGAGCCGGAAAATTATGTTAGCGAAACGCAGTCTCCACAGTGACTCCAGCTCTCAGTGTCTGATACACGACGCAATACCGCTCCGTCAATTCCAACAACTTCGTCCCCTGTTCTTCCGTGGCATCGGAGTCGAGTGCGATCCACAACAGAATCTTCGTAAATCCAACCGGCGCCTCTTTCGCCACGCCAAGTGTTCCACGAAAATCTAACTCGCCCTCCGCGGTGAGCGTCGCGCGACGTATGTGAATCCCCATAGCTCCCGCGACCGCCGAGAGTGTCACGCCGGCGCATGCTACGAGTGCTTGAAGGAGCATGTCGCCTGAGCACGCCTCACGTCCATCGCCACCGGTCGCTGGGTGCAGTCCGGCATCCACTGGACCAATGTGGGTCTCGACGCGGCACCTAAAATTGTCTGCGGCTTCACCCTTCGCGTGAAGCGTCACGAGGGCTGATGCAGGATGCTCACGATATTGTTGTTTCAGCGGTGTTTGGGCCGCACGTAGCTCAGCGACAGTCATCAGGGTGCTCCGCATATCTGTTTGTAAGTGCCGTTACGTAGGGGAGGCGTGCGCAGTGCTATGTGAAACGGATTCGTTATTGACCTGGTGCCCGGACCCGGGTAGCGCAGAAGTACCCCGAGTCACGCCTCACAATTCCCCAAGGCGCGAAGATTCCACGGAATCCGTTTGGTCCAACTTCTCGAATCACAAGACCGTCACCTGCGCCATCAAGACCACTTGTTCCGTCACGACTGTTCCCCATGGTCTCGTATAGCAACACCGGTGTTTGTCTCATTGCCACTGGATTTCGTCTCGTTACGTCGAATGGCAACACATTCATGAGGATTGGAGGATACACCGGGTCAATCGTCTGGCGTAATGAGAAAATCGTCGAGTCGGTCCACCGACCGGTGTCGGGCAAGAGAACCCCGTATAAGGGAGTAGGGATTCGAGAAGCGACCGCGCGTCGCTGTTTTTCCCTCGAAGAGTCGTCAGGGCTTGTTGGCCACAGCCATAGACGCTTTTGCGTGGTGCCTGGCACACTATTGAATTCCCATTGGGTCACCCACGTGACGCGATACTCACCAGCCAGCGTCACCAGATTCAGTGTAGGTGGTATTGTGGTGCTGTCAGGGCGCGTACAAGACGCTGCATGCGTAGCAGGATTTTGTGCCGGAGCGAAGACGCAACCTGAGGCAAAGGCTGCGGCGACGAAGAGGAGAATGAAGGCGAGGCAAGTCTGAAGCTGATGATTCGACTTGAAGCGCATCATTATTTCGTGGCTGACGAACGATTCATCCGCGTGGGGTCACGATACAACGTCACGCCGAACCAGCTAAACATGGCGACGGCGAGCGCGCCCCACAACGCTGCCCGCCATCGGCCGTGAAGCTGTTCTTCCCGTTGCCAGCGTTGAATATCGGCAGCCGAAACAAGCGGAGCGCTTCCGCGTGCAAGCGCCCAGAGATGCCACGCATGGGTATCGTATACGACGGTGATAGTGTCGTTTACGTGCAACGCGCGCATGCGCTCGCCCACTTGTGGAAGATCCGGATCTGACACACGCAATAGGTCTTCATGAGCGACGAATTCGAGCGTGGTGCCTTTCCGCGTATCGTACACATCGCGAACGACGCCGATCTCGTGCTGCAGCGCCATGTACGCGAAAGGACGTGTCCGTCCCGCAAGAAGACTAAAGCCGGCGAAAACAGTGAAGAGCAGTGCCAAATAAATCGGGGTCGTCCCGCGCGGGATATCTTCCGGAGGCGTCAGAAATGGCATGCCTATAACATATCCCCACAATCACAAGCTGGTGAGGGTAGGAAGTATACTGGTGATGCCGTGCGATGACTCGTTCCGCGTTGCATCAGCGAATTAGCGAAACTGTTGCGTCCCACACCCAATCCGCCCCGTACTCACCACGAGATTATCGATCTCCCGGCTTTCCTCCACCGGCGCCCCGTCATTCCAATAATTCTCGACGAAAATCACATTGATCCCATAATCCCGCGACACCCCAACCCAATTCAACCACTCCCGCTTCCCATCGAGCTCGCCATCCACCCACAGCTCGAACACCCCATTCGACGCCCCGGGATCATTCAACCGTACATGCGTCTCCACACAGTGCCACTTCCCCGTGTGCCACGAATCAAAAATCGGCGTCCGCCCCGGCTGCGTTCCCAACCACCGCAAATGCGCGAAGTCGTTATACCCAACGGTCTGTAACGCCCCCGACTGATCCGTCCCCGACGCCGGATCGAGCATCAGCCAATTCGCCCGTCCGCCACGCCCCGACCACACGTGCGCCGCCATCGCCTGCGCCCACTGCGGCGTCACCAAACTCTGCGCCCGCGTCAACTTGTCGCCACCACCGCCGGTCCATCCCGAATCATTCCGGACGTAAAACCGCCAATACACCTCCCGATACGCAACCCGCCCCGAATCCACGCTCCGCAATCGCGCACTCGGCGTCTTCCCAAACGCGAGCTTGATCGATCCCGCATTGACTTGATGCGGCGCAAAGTGGGCCCGCATCCCCCACGACCCATCCACCCCCACCGAATCTCGGCGCACGAAACTCCCGCCACGCTCATCATACTCGAAGTACGATGAACGGCGATCCGACTCGAAATCATCGCAAAAGAGCCAGGCGGAGTTTGGCGTATCACACTCGTGTACGCGCGACCGCGCACTCGGCGGCGAGACGATGACGGTGGTATCATGCGTAATCGTATCCCGCACCATGGTGTCTCTCGCGGCCGTATCGCGAACCGTTGTATCACGAGCATCAGAACGCGTTGTCTGGTGTGCCACACCCGCACTCGTCGGCACCACCTGCGCATGAACGACACTCGTAGCCGCCATCAAACCAGCGACGATACCTAAAACGAGAACGGGGGAAAGCCATCGCTTTCCCCCGTTCCGTTGTTGCACTTCTCGACGCATCACGCGCCTTTCACCGCAACTACGCGCTCTTCCCGACGAGCTGCCGCAACACGTACGGCAAGATCCCGCCGTGCTTGTAGTACTGCATCTCCTCCGGCGTATCGATCCGCGACCGCACCGCGAAGCTCTTCACCGACCCATCCGCCGCCGTCGCCTTCACCGTCAACTGCGCGCGTGGCTTCATGTCATCCGCCAATCCGACGATCTCGAACGTCTCGAATCCAGTAAGCCCAACCGACTGCCGAGTGTCACCATTCGTGAACTCGAGCGGAATGACGCCCATCCCGACGAGATTCGACCGGTGAATCCGCTCGAACGACTCCGCAACCACCGCGCGAACGCCGAGCAACAACGTCCCCTTCGCCGCCCAGTCGCGTGACGAGCCCGTGCCGTATTCCTTCCCCGCGATGATCACGAGCGGCGTTCCCGCCTGTTGATACGCCATCGACGCGTCGAAAATCGTCGTCGGCTCCGCACCAGGCGCCGTCGCGGTCCACCCGCCTTCCGTCCCCGGGGCGAGCTCGTTCCGCAGACGAATGTTCGCGAACGTCCCGCGCATCATCACTTCGTGATTTCCGCGCCGCGCACCGTACGAGTTGAAGTCCGTCGTCTTCACCCCCTGCGCGATGAGCCACTTTCCAGCCGGGCTCGACGCCGGGATCGATCCCGCCGGCGAGATGTGGTCCGTCGTGATCGAATCGCCCAACATCGCGAGCGCCTTCGCCCCAGCGATCGGCCGCACGCCCGGTGGTGTCATCGTCATCCCTTCGAAGTACGGCGGATTCTTCACGTACGTCGACGTATCGTCCCACGCGTACAAATTTCCTTCCGGCACGTCGAGCGCGCGCCAATGCTCGTCGCCCGCGAAGACGTTCGCATACTGCGTCCGGAACATGTCCGCTTTGACGCTGCGCAGAATTTCATCTTCCACGTCCTTCGGCGATGGCCAGATGTCGCGCAAGAAGACCGGGCCATCGGCGCCAACGCCAACCGGCTCCGTGTTGAAGTCGATGTCCATCCGCCCCGCGAGCGCGTACGCGACCACCAACGGCGGCGACGCGAGATAGTTGAAGCGCGTATGCGGATTGATGCGCCCTTCGAAGTTCCGGTTACCCGAGAGCACCGCCGCGACGACGAGCTTGTTCGCTTCGATCGCGTCTGAGATCGGCTGCGGCAACGGACCGGAGTTCCCGATGCATGTCGTGCAGCCATACCCAACCGTGTTGAACCGCAGCGTGTCGAGCGCATCCTGCACGCCCGCCGCCTTGTAGTAATCGGTCACGACCTTCGATCCAGGCGCCACGCTCGTCTTCACCCACGGCTTCGTACGCAATCCCTTCGCGACGGCGTTCCTCGCGAGCAAGCCGGCCGCGAGCATCACGCTCGGGTTGCTGGTGTTCGTGCAGCTCGTGATCGCCGCGATCACCACCGCGCCATGACGGATCGAGAACTGCTCACCGTTCATCTCGACCGGCACCGACGTATATTGATGCGCCTGTTCTGCTGGATCGGCCGCGACGACCGCGGCGGAAATTTGATTCTGCGCGCTGACCGACGTCGCGTGCGACAACACTTTCGCCGCGGCGACGGCGCTGGTCCGCTCGAGATCGCTCTTGAGCGCGTCGAGGAACATCGACTTGGACAACTTGAGCGGCACGCGATCTTGCGGCCGTTTCGGCCCCGCGATACTTGGCTCGACCGTCGCGAGATCGAGCTCGATCGTATCGGTGAATTCCGGATCGGCGGTCGCGTCGGTGCGGAACATCCCCTGCGCTTTGCAGTACGCTTCGACCAACTGCACCTGATGCTCGTCGCGCCCTGTGAAGCGGAGATATTTCAACGTCTCGTCGTCGACCGGGAAGAAACCCATCGTCGCGCCATATTCCGGCGCCATGTTCGCGATCGTCGCGCGATCGGCGAGCGAGAGCGACGACAACCCGTTGCCATAAAACTCGACGAATTTCCCGACGACTTTCTTCTTCCGCAACATCTCGGTGACTGTCAACACGAGATCGGTCGCGGTGGCGCCAGCGGGAAGCTTTCCATGCAACTTGAATCCGACGACTTCGGGAATCAGCATCGATACCGGCTGTCCGAGCATCGCGGCTTCGGCTTCGATCCCACCCACACCCCAGCCCATCACGCCAAGCCCGTTCACCATCGTCGTGTGTGAATCGGTGCCGACGAGCGAGTCGGGATACGCGACCGTCGCGCCATCGACGTCGCGGACGAAGACCGTCTGCGCGAGATACTCGAGGTTGATCTGGTGCACGATCCCCGTATCGGGCGGGACGACGCGGAAGCTCTGGAACGCTTTCTGTCCCCATCGCAGGAACACGTACCGCTCGCGGTTCCGCTGCATCTCGATGTCGGCGTTGAGGAAGAATGCCGCTTCGGAGCCATATTCATCGACCTGCACGGAGTGGTCGATCACGAGGTCGACCGGCTGCAACGGATTGATCCGCGTCGGATCGCCGCCCAAGGTCGCCAACGCTTGCCGCATCGCGGCGAGGTCGACGACGGCGGGGACGCCGGTGAAATCCTGCAGCAGCACGCGCGCGGTTCGGAAGGCAATTTCCTTTTCCACGCCGCCGCGCACCTGCCAATTCGCGAGCGCACGGACGTCGTCCGCTTTCACGAACGCGCCGTCTTCGTTGCGCAGCAAATTTTCGAGGAGGATCTTGAGGCTGACGGGGAGGCGATCGGCGTTGCCGCCGGAGAGTTGAGAGACGGCGTCGAGCCGGAAGATCGTATAGTCACGGCCACCGACCGTGAGTGTCGACCGGCTGCCGAAAGTGTTCGGGTGGGTCATCCCGAAATTTACATAGTTATCGCCCGTGAACGATCGTTCGACAACGCTCCATGACAAAGGATCCAGGCGACTCGCAATTGGTCGACATCGCCCGCATTTGCAGGGCGCTCCGGGCCGCAAAAAGGGCGGTGACGAGGGTCGCGGCCCAGAACCATCCTTGCCGTCCTGGCGAGGATGGTGACCACGTGTGACGGGCCTTTCCAGGGCGGCACAAGGCCCCGAAGGCGAGCCAGACGAGGAAGGTCGGTGCCGCTAGGAGTTGCACGGCGTCGAACGTCCCGACGACCGCCGTGGCGAGCATGGTGCCGGCGAGGGCGAGCGGGGCAAGCGCGTCACCGGCTGACGCATCCGCATCGTCATCCCGCCGCCACCCGCCGACGAGGAGGCCGAAATACGCGATGACGAAGATGATCGTCGCCAACCCCCCTCGCTCCGCCACCATCGCCATCCAATCGCTACTCGGCCACGGATTGGCCGGACGCCCGTCATCGCGCGACAGGGACGGGTCGCGGCGGGTGGCGAAGGTCGGATAGTACTTCGGCCAGTTCCCGGGACCGACGCCCAGCACCGGGTGCGCGGCGGCCATCCGGAGTGTGTTCTTGTATTGGATGAGCCGCCCTTTCCCGCTCCCACTCGAATAGTCGACGACACCGCGGACGGAGTCGAGGTAAGGTGAATCGCTCTTCCAGTTCAAATGATTTGGGAGGAACAGCGCGGAAAGAGCGCCAAGCCCAATGGCGCTGCCGACGAGGATGACTCGCCGCCCGGAGCCCGGGACCCGGCGAAGAGTGACCCAGAGGGGGATCGCGAGCAGCACCATGCACACGACGAGCGCCACCCACGCCGCCCGCGTCCGCGATAAGACGAGCGCCCCCGCCAGCACCATCGCCGCGATGGTGCCAAGCGCGACGCCCCAGACGCGGCGGGCGGTGAGCGTGGCCCAAAATAGGAGTGGTGCACCGATCACACAGAGATGCGCCATGAAGTTGCGATTCCCGAACGTCCCGCCCGGGGCGCGAGCGAGACTCGCGTATTCGGAGCGCAGTCCGTACGCTTGGAGCAATCCCGTCGCCGCGCCGGTCACGACCGCGACGATCACCGTGACGACGAGTGGCGTGCGCAATCCCGCTCGTGCCACCGCTCGTGCGCTCCAGAAGATCACGAATCCCGACCACGTCACCGCCAACGCGCGCGTCGACGCGACATGATCGGAGGCAAGGAGCGCCGAAATGGTGCTCAAGGCCACGTACGCAAGGAGCAACGTGTCGACGCGATCGAGCGTGATGGCGGTCGCACGCGCGCCCCAGGCACACACGAGGAGTACCAGCAGCGCCGTCGCGTGGAGCACGAGCTCCTTCGGAACGAAGAACCGGTCGAGCTCGAAGCTCTTGAACGGCGACGCAATCAACACGATGGCGAGCGCGCCGATCACGAGAACCCCAAACGCGACGCGAGACGCCGCGAGTGACGGCTGCGCGACATCTCCCGCATGGCGGCGCGGTGTCGTGCGACCGTCACGCGGACTGTTCCGCAGACTGTCGTCGAAAGGAAAGGACGGGGTTGGCATGTGTCGCGTCGTCTGTCTCGCGACTATTTTACAACGATCGGTCACCTTTTGGAGGAGCGTACGTTGAACGTCACTCGTCTTTGTGCCGGCGTGGTCGCCGGAATGACCCTGGCGGCCGGCGGCGCCGTCCTCACCGCCCAGTCGCCGATCTCCACGAACGAGATCGACGCACACATTGAATATCTCGCCTCCGATCTTCTCGAAGGGCGCGCCCCAGCGACGCGCGGAGGACGGTTGGCCGAAGCGTACATTGCGGCCGAGCTCAAATCGTACGGCGTGCAACCTGGGGTGAACGGCTCCTACTTTCAGCCGGTCCCGATCGACATCGTCAAGTCCGATCAAAGCACGATACACGTCACCGCGAGCGGAAAGGCGAGCGGCACGTTCAATTCGCCGAAAGACGTCGTGGTGTGGGCAGGCTCCGCGACGCCATCGAGCAGCGCGAAAGGGGAAGTCGTCTTCATCGGCTATGGTGTGAAAGCGCCGGAGTACCGGTGGGACGACTTCAAGGGGATGAATCTCAAAGGGAAGATTCTCCTCGTCCTCGTGAACGATCCGCCCGCGCCCGCGTCGGAGCCGAATTTGTTCGGCGGCGTCGCGATGACGTATTACGGCCGGTGGACGTACAAATTCGAAGAGGCGGAACGGCAAGGGGCGGCGGGGATGCTCATCATCCACAACACGCCGGACGCCGGATATCCGTGGCAGGTCGTCGTCACGTCGAACGTCGACGCGCATCGGCTTCTCCCACGTGCCGCGAACGATCCCGCCCCGATCGGTGTGCGCGGCTGGATTCAAAACGACGTCGCCGCATCACTCTTGAAGCAAGCGGGACTCGATCTCGAAACGCTCCGCAAGCGCGCCGACTCGCGCGATTTCAAACCGGTCACGACGGGGATTACGCTCGACATGTCGTTCACGAATAGTGTAGCGCACATGCAGTCGAACAACGTCG